>FWWL01003133.1_pt1 | contig 31391 bp, 25 predicted proteins | sample 2228331 | NCBI WGS metagenome assembly FWWL01 (sample SAMEA103939775, study PRJEB20133) | metagenome
CATTAAGGCCTACCTTGTTTTGATTGAAGGAGGAGTGGAAAAAGATAGGTTTGATATTAAAGAAAGCCCTGTCTTTATCGGAAGGGATAAAGGAATGGACATCCAGCTTGATAACAGCAGTGTCTCAAGGGAGCATGCTGTGCTGTTTTTTTATGATAACAGATTTTATATCAGGGATTTAAAGAGCACAAATGGCACGCTTGTCAATGGCAAGAGAATTGAGCAGGTTGCATTAAACTACAAGGATCTGATTCAGTTTGGAAATTGTCTCTTGAGGTTTTTTGTTGAACATGCGTAATTTTTACATAGAAACATACGGTTGCCAGATGAACGAGAGGGATAGCCTGCGGATCTCTGCAGTCCTGAAGAGTATGGGACTGAGCGCAGTAGGTGAGCCAGATGAAGCGGATGTAATAATTATTAATACATGCAGTATAAGGGAGAAGTCAGAACATAAGGTCTATTCTGCTCTGGGGAGATACAGGCGATTGAAGAAGAGGAAGAAACTGCTCCTGGGCGTTGCAGGGTGCGTTGCCCAGCAGGTCGGTGAGAAATTTTTTGAAAAGATCCCTGAACTTGATATGGTCATCGGGACACACAACATTCATAAACTTAAGGAGATTATCACTCAAATCTCAAACTCAAGTTTGCAAACCTCAAGGATCTCTGCGACGGAGTTTTTCAATTCAGATGCAGAGAAGAGGTTTTTTGCACCATTGGATGAAGATATAAATTCCGTGACCGCCTTTGTCACCATCATGGAGGGTTGTGATAATTTTTGTACTTACTGTGTTGTCCCGTACCTGAGAGGAAGGGAATTATCTCGTCCTGCAGATGATATTATCAATGAGATAGAGGTTCTTGTGGAGAAAGGAGTTAAAGAGGTGACCCTTCTCGGGCAGAATGTGAATTCATACAGGGACTCTTCCTCCTCCGCTCCAATTAATTTCCCGAAACTTTTGAGAATGATTGCTGATATTGAGGGTCTTGAGAGAATTCGCTTCACCTCATCTCATCCAAAGGACTTTTCCGATGAACTAATCTCTCTTCTGAGGGAACTGAAAAAGTTATGCAAGCATGTCCATCTTCCTGTCCAGTCTGGCTCAACCAGGATTTTAAAGGCAATGAACAGGAAATATACGAGAGAGGATTATCTTAAACTTATAGATAAGATTCGGAATGCTGTACCGGAGATTGCAATAACAACAGATATTATCGTAGGATTTCCTGGAGAGACCGATGAGGACTTTGAGGAGACAATGACTCTGCTGTCAATTGTGAGATTTGACGGGACATTTTCATTCAAATTCTCTCCGAGACCCATTACTCCCTCTGCCAGGATGGATGGTCAGGTTCCCTATGAGGTCAAGACAGAGCGGATTATGCGTCTGCAGGAATTTCAGAAGAATATATGCCTTGAGAAGAACAGGGCATTTATAGGCAGGGAAGAGGAAATCCTTGTTGAGGGTGAGAGCGCAGAGGGCGGTGGTCAGTTGATGGGAAGGACAACAACAAACAGGATTGTGAATTTCTACGGCGAGCCGGGGTTAAGGGGGAAGATTATAAAGGTGAAGATAAAGGATGCAACACCGAATTCACTCATAGGAGAGCAATTATTATAATTTAATGAATTCAGAACCACAGGAAATTCTTATAATTGATGATGATGACTCCTTTCGTGAGACCCTCCGTGAGATTCTGGAGGGAGAGGGATACCCTGTAATAGAGGCAAAGAGTGCTCCAGATGCCCTTGGGTTTTTAAGCCAGAGGGACTTCAGTATGATTCTCTGCGATGTTGTTATGCCGGGAATGGACGGCAGGGAATTTTTGAAAACAATAAAAGAGAGAGGGATCAGGACTCCTGTAATTATGATGTCTGCCTACGGAACTGTAGAGACAGCAATTGAGTGCGTCAAACTTGGCGCCTACGATTACATTAACAAACCATTCCGGGCTGATGAACTTATACTTACCATAAAGAAGGCAGAGGAGCGGGAGCGGCTCTTAAGGGAGAACATTGAACTGAAAAGAGCAGTGGAACGGGAGTACAGTTTTGAGAACCTAATTGGTAAATCGCCGCAGATGCTCAAGATTTTTGAAACCATTGCAAAGATTGCGCCCTATAAGACAACGGTTTTAATTACAGGGGAATCAGGAACAGGGAAGGAACTTGTGGCAAGGGCAATTCATTTTAATTCTGACAGAAAGGATTGTCCCTTTGTGGCAATTAATTGTGCTGCCATTCCTGAGAATCTTCTTGAGACGGAGTTATTCGGATATGTCCGCGGCGCCTTCACAGGAGCAAATCAGCACAAAAGGGGACTCTTTGAGGAGGCAGATAAGGGGACGCTTTTTCTTGATGAGATTGGAGAGTTGCCACTTCCACTGCAGGTGAAACTTTTGAGGGTACTGCAGGAGGGTGAGGTGAGGCGGGTTGGTGCAACAAAGCCAACAAAGGTAGATGTCCGTGTTATTGCTGCCTCGGTGAAGGATCTTAATGAGGAGGTAAAGGCAGGAAGATTCAGGGATGACCTCTTCTATCGGCTGAATGTCTTACATATTCATATGCCGCCCCTGCGGGAGAGGAGGGATGATATTCCGCTCCTGGTGGAGCACTTTTTGAATAAATTCAACAGAAAACTGAAAAAGAATATTAAGCAAGTTGATCCCCAGGCAATGAAGTATCTCATTGAGAATCCCTGGAAGGGAAACGTGCGGGAACTGGAAAATGCCCTTGAAAGGGCAATGGTTCTATGCGATGGAGATATTTTGCTTCCATCTCACCTCCCCTCCGGTTATGTTCAGACATCCCCCATCGCCTTCATTGAAGGACTTGACTCCAATCTCTCAATTCCTCAGGGGATTGCACTCCTTGAGAAGGAACTCATTCAGAGGGCACTCAAACTATCCGGGGGTAACCGGAAGCAGGCAGCGCGCCTCCTTGAGATCAGCCACCGGGCGCTGTGTTATAAGATAAAGGAATATGGAATAAGTGAATATAATAAGGAAAAATAGGGGAATTTTGGGATGGAATTTGGGATATGGGGGATGAAAAATTTTTCATCCTGTGAAAACTTTGCATACCCTGACCTGCATAAAAAGGTGTCAGAGCAAATAAAATCTCTTTATTTTTTAAGGAGTTACATAAAATACACAATGGCACGAAAATTGCAATGTGTAAGATTAGGAGAGTGAACTATGAGGAAGAGAGGCAGAAATATGCGTGGTTTTACATTGCTGGAAGTGATGGTTGTGGTGGGATTGCTTGGAATCATATCTGTTATTATTTTCTCTTCGTTGGAGGTATCCCCTGAGAGCCGTTTTAATAATGTTTTGAGAGAGATGACACAGAATATTATCCTTGCCAAGTTCTGTGCCATAAGCAGGAATAGAAACTATGTAGTTGCCTTTGATATTCCGAATAATCAGTATTTTGTTCTTGAGGACAGTAATTTTAACTTTAATATTACTAATTTTGTTCCTCCTGCCCCGCCATGTCCCTACTATCCCGGGGTTTGTAATTATACTGGAGGAACAACTCTGGTGGGTGATGATAACCTTATCTTTTGCAGACGCATTGATAGGGGTGTTGTTGCAGGTTCATCCATATCTGGTTTAGGAATTGGGTTTATTACAGGCTCCTCTATAGGTGTTCAGCCACCTTTTCCCTATCAGAATATTCCAGTAAATTCTGTCTGTTCCTTCTGTGTTAATGGTTTAGGTGCTTTTATTTTCACTCCAGATGGCAGATCGGTTATAAATGCTGCAACCAATACGGGAAGAATTATAACCGGAGGTGGAGCAATCTTGTTATCTCTGGATAATCCACGGGGGATGGGAAGGATTACTAAGGCGGTTATGGTGCGGATTCCTAAAGGTGATGTTAAAATTTTCCCGAGGTGATCAATGTCTAGGCAATATAGTCAAAGTGGTTTTACAATGCTGGAGGTAATGGTGGCATTGGTTATATTTGCAGTAAGTTTAATTGGTGTTATGGGTATTTCAACAATGAGTGTGTATTATAATGCAATGAGCAGGCAGGTGGATATTGCAAGTATGTTTGGAATTGAACTTGCAGATACCCTCAAGCACCTTACTCCAGACGGAGGAACTACTTTTCTTCATCCCGCTTTTAATGATAGTGATCCAGGTAATAATAATGTGCTTGGTGTGATTGACCTTACTAATGAACCGCCGAGTAATCCACCTGCTGAACATAGTGAGAGTGAGATTGGTTTGATATCCCCGATACACGAGGGAATTGTATACCAAAGGTTCTGGAATGTGGCGGATGTTGACCAGAATAATGATGGAATAATAGAGGTGAAACAGATTGCAGTAATCGTGAGATGGAGAAAAAGTCAAGAATCACACTATCATTATTCAGTAATTTCATTTGGTTTATACAGACCACCTGGAATATAAATTGAAAGGGGAAAGATTTATGATGAATATGATTAAAGGTGAAAGAGGAATGACGCTTATTGAAGTTCTTGTAGCATTTGCAATAGCAAGTATCATGATACTTGGTATCTTTGAGGTTTTTGTTGCCCAGAAGAATCTGTATATCTCAACGGATATTAGTGCAAATGCACAGGATAATTTAAGGATTGCCATGGATGCCCTTACAAGGGATGTAATGCATGCTGGTTTTGGTGTCGACCCATCACTCTCCTTCCTTTTTCTTAACGTGAATACAGGTCTCCCAGCCGCTGATTTTGACAGCACCACAGGTCCAGATACCCTTCAGTTTTTAGCAAGAGAAAGGAATCCATTGCCTGGTGCGAATGAAAATGGCTGTCCTGCTAATACTACCGATATAAGTAAGAGATTTTATTGGAGTATTACAGGCGCAAATCAGGCAACAGGGCTTACAATTCATGTCTGTGAAGGATTTGAATTATACAGGGGTACCATTCTACTTGCAATGTGCTCCGATGGAATGACCTATGCATATTTTCGTTACACCGGGGCTAAATTGACGAGAAATGCTGAGTCGGATGTGACTATTCCCTCGGCACAGTTAAATATAATTGGCTCAGTAACATCAGGAAACTATCCTATTGCATTCTTGAGCAATAACATTGATGTGAGTTGTTATTCCAGTGGTGCCCAGTTATATAGAGTAAATTATTATAGATACTATATACGACCTCCAGAGGTAGATGCTGTAACAGGTAGAGAAGTGGTTCCGCCTTATCTTATGCTTGATACAGGGCTTGACCTGAATGATGATAATAATATTGACGAAAACGACCACATTCCGGTTGCGGAGGGGATAGAAGATATGCAGGTAGTTTATAACTTTTTAAATGGTAATTGTGCAGGTAGTCCGGCTTGTTTATATAACAGGGTATCTGACATGGCAAATTATGCGGATGTAATGAGACCTGTATTCTGTGATGACCCTAATTTTTTTGAGGAGACATGTATCGCCGGTAGTGTTTCTGCGAGGAACGATAATAACCCTGGAGATGATTTTGATGATAGACCCGGGAATACAGTTTCAGTCCGCGTGTCCCTTGTAGCAAGGACAGCAATCCCGGAGCCCATACAGGGTTCGTCATCTACAGAAGGTCCGGGAGGTTTTACTCCACTGGATGTAGAAAATCATATTATTCCAAGTCCGAAGCCAGTTGATAGATTCAAGCGCCTTCTATTTCAAATGACTATTCCAGTCAGGAATACATTAAGTAAATCCCAGTTTACATTTATAAACTGATATTTGGGGAGGTAAGTATGAGATTAAATGAAAGGGGATTTATAATGGTAATGTCAATGGTAACACTGGTGGTTCTTACTGTTATGGGAGTGGGTGGACTTATGATTTCCGGCTTTCAGAATGATATTGCAAGACGAGTGAGGTGCCATACAAGTTCTCTACAATGCGCTGAAATCGGTGAAGCAATGATTATGGCAAGGTATGACCCCCATTTAAAATCCTCATTTCCAGCTCTTTTAGACATCTCCGTTCCAACTTCCTGTAGAGCAATCTTTATAGGTCATTTAGAGGACCAGAGAGATACTAATGCATCTGGTGTTGTAGGTACATTGTCTGACATTCTTTGCACAAATAATGTGGGCTGTGAGAAAGCAGCAGGAGTCAATTACTACAGAACCTATCTGGTAGCTCAGGCAGAAAACTGTCAGCCAGTTGAGATAGAATTTGTTGTAGGGGCATCTTTCTAAGGAGGAGAATAAAATGGCAAAAGTAAAAATTTATAGAATTCTTTTGTTGGGAATAATAGCAGGTATCCTCATTCCAGCCATATATCTCTTCTCTGCACCCACAAACAAGTCAGCATGCTGTTCCATCGGTACATCCTACGGGAATTCCATAGTGAATCCTGCCAGGGGTGGAGATAAGGATATGTTTACGATTCCTTCACTTCCGCCGAATATCATATGGCTCCTTGATACATCCAGCTCAATGCGTGATATTGCCTGCGGCGGAAACTGTGATAGCGTGAATACGCAAGCAGGATTCTGGAGATGCAGCCTTGATGGGAAGGTTTATCCGAATAATACTATATGCACAGGAAACTGTTCGGGTGGAACCTGCGCGGCTACCTCCCCCTGCGGTATAAACCGGAATACCTACCTTGACGCCTTCACCAAATTTGGCTATTCCTGGCCGCAGGCAACACCAAACCCCTTTGATTCTGATAATAGACCCTACAACTCCTTTGAGGATCAGAATAACCCCCAAACCCCGGCAGATGGACTCTTTGAGGCATACAGGGTGTATTATGGACCAAGTAGTAGTGGTTCTTGTAACTTCACATGGAGTGATGGTGGATTTGATATAACGGTATGTGGTGGAAGTGTTAGCACTTCTAGATATGAGTGCAATACAACTGGGACATTATATACTAACAGGAATCAGTGTTTAAGTGCGTGTTCAGGGGGTTCCTGTTTTTTAAAGCCAACAGGAAATTCTGCTACTTCATGTACCAGTTCTACATGCAGAAACTGTGTACAACAAATCAGGGAGAAGGGATACTGGTATTCTGGTTCCAGATATTACTTTTCCGGCAACCTCCTCAATTACTATCCACCCAAGTATGTGATTGCGAGAAAGGTGCTCAAGGATGTGATTATGGACACAAGAAAAATCAGGATGGGGATGATGGGATTTGATGGTAGTAGTGGTGCTTATATAATAAGAGATTTAAACCCTCCATGTCCACTCTGTTTGAATGAAGGTGCTCAGTATGATAGCAACAGGAATGCGTTAATAAATCTTTTAAACGGAATGAGTATCTCAGATTTTGACGATTGGACCCCTACAGCAGAGGCACTATTCAATGTCGGACAGTATTACTCTGGTGAATACTCCAGCGTGTTTGGTGCCAGTTCTGTAAAAGCAGGACTCAATCCGAAATCCGGTGCAAATGACTCCATTGTCTATTCCTGCATGCAGAATTACGCTGTTATAATCACGGATGGTCTGCCAACGGAGGACGGTAATGATTACAATCTTGCTAATGCGGTAGGCGATTCAGATGGGGATAATAACCCCTGCGACAGGGCTGGTTCGTTTAACCCGGCTCAATGTCCACCCTACGGTGGATCTGGATATGGCCACCTCCTTGATGATGTTGCATATTCCCTTTATACAAGGGATTTAAGGCCCAGCATGGATGGAATCCAGAAAGTGGTTACATACACGATTGGCTTTGGAACAGAGATGTTTGGTGGGGATGACCTCCTGAGAAGAGCTGCGACAAACAGCACAGGGCTTTATTTCTCTGCTGAAAACAAGGACGCCCTTGCTGACGCGTTGAAGCAGGTGCTTGATGATGTAATCAGGAGAGCCACATCGTATGCAAATATATCTGCTGCGTCCTTTCAGGTGAGTTCTACATCCGGTGCGTTTATTCCGAGATTCTTCCCATCCACGGGTTCATTCTGGAAAGGGTACCTATACGCATTCAAACAGTATAATGAGGTGCTTACCGGGGTTGATCTTAATAATAATGGTCGCGTTATAGACCAGATAGTGGTTGACAGGGATACAGATATAGTAACCGTGGATAACACAACTGGTTATCCTGTAAAGGAATCAGGTCTTCCAGCAAATGAATACTGGGAGGCAGGGAGGTGTCTCTCAGACCCATCGTATAATGGTGGGGTATGCTATACTGCTGCAGACGACAGAAGAATTTATACTGCCGTTGATCTGAATAACGATGGGATAATCTCACCAGACGAACAGATTCCCTTTAGAACCGATATACCTTCATCTCAGTTCGCTGTGCTAAGAGATTTTCTTGGACTTGAGGGAAACAGTTATTGCTCTGATTTATCTTATCAACTTGGATTTACATTTCCGGACGCCACAAAAGTTTCTGCCTGTGCTGGGTTTACAGACGCCACTGATTATTGTGCGTGCCTTCTGATTGAGTTTGTTCGCGGGAGGGACATACTTGATGAGAATGGTAATAATAGCAGGAACGATGATAGACCATGGAAATTAGGTGATATTTTTCATTCTACACCGCAGGAAATTGTTCCTCCTGATAAAAAGTATTGTAGTTTCAATCAGTGTATAAGGACACTCTTTGACGAAGGGAGAAATCCTACCACTACAGGAACTGTCCTTAGAGATTATCCTGGTATTGGAACTGCATTTGATAAATTTATTCACAGAGACCTTTATGGAAGAAGGGATAAGGTTGTTGTTGTGGGTGCAAACGATGGTATGCTCCATGCCTTTCATGCAGGTAGTGCTATTGAAGGTGATAATCCGGAGAGCATTTATGATATTGAGGACTTCTACTATGACCAGGGTACAGGTAAGGAGCTCTGGGCCTTTATACCCCCCGATTTACTTCCGAAGTTAAAGAACCTTACCTACCCAAGTGGAAAGCATAGTTACTTTGTTGATTCAACGCCATGGATCAGGAACATCTGGTTTGATGCTAATAATAATTATACAAAGGAGTGTGAGAGTGTTGGTGGGGTGGATTCGTGCGAATTCAGAACCATCCTTATTTCTGGAGAGCGTGCAGGTGGAACACATTTCTTTGCTCTTGATGTAACAGATGTACGTACGCCTCAATTCCGATGGATATTCCCTCAGCCCTGTTCTGAGGATTCTTTAAAGATGGGAATGACCTACGCAGAGGCACTACCACAGCAACCACCAATAGGTCCTATTGCTTATATTGATCCGAATAATCCAAACAACAGTACATACAGGGAGAGGTATATTGTGTTTTTAAATGCTGGTTATGACCCCCTAGACCTCAAGGGCAGAGGTATTTTTATGCTGGATGCCTGGACGGGGGAAAAAATTTATGAAGCGACCTATGATTCTGCAGATCCCATAAAGAGGAATATGAAATTCAGCGTCACTGCGCCAGTGTATGCAGATGACTGGAAGAAGGATCCAAGTATTTGCGGAATTAGAGAAACTGACTATGACTATTTGTGGGATATTGCAAGTTTTGGTGACATGGGCGGACAGGTATGGACATTACGTTTTATATCCCCTGACCCATCCAGATGGTATATTACAAGGACATTTGAACAAATGGATCATCTTCCCTTTTCCTATATTGCTCAAACAGCCCACCTGGCGCCATGCTATCCATTAAGAATTGCCATTGGAACTGGAGATAGAGAAAATATCAATGCCTGTCCGGGAAAGGATTGCAAATATAACGATTTCAGATCATGTGCTTTAGAGGGATGTACAAATATAAGTGCAAGTGGTGTTCAGGAGATTGATGGGAAGAGATTGACTGTATCTAAGACATGGAGTGCCAGCATACTGCCAAATACGGATACATTCTCTATTACATCTACAGGGAATAATGCATGTTCCTACATTAACTATACAGTAAATCCACTTGAGATTAATGGCTGTCCTGTTGCGGGTGGGTCACCCGGTACCAATGATGCAGAACCTGAGAAGAATGCAGGAATTGTATGTACTACCCCGTTTGCATGCACAGAGACAACGAACTACGATAATCTTACAATTGAAACAGGAAGAGATAGACCCAGGCATAGATTCATTACATATAATTATAGTAAAGAATTTATTGATGATCCGTTTAAGGCGTCTGCAATAGATTCAGGCCGCTACACTGATTCTGATCTTCTTGTTCCGCCCAATAGTAATATTAATGCAAATAGCAATGGGTGGATACTTCCCTATGATAATTTGCTTAGGCAAACAGCAAGCGGTGCAGTAGGAATTTTAGTTAACAGGAGAGCGCTTCTCTTCTGGTCTGCCTATGAACCCAATTGTTCAAGCGGTGGAACCGCTGACCCATGTTATACTCCTGGTACAGGGACTGCATATCTCTTTTCGGCATGGGCGTCTACCGGAGGAAAGTATGAGAAAGCAAATTCCCCATTTGATGGAACAACTTACTCTATCCAACTTGGTCGCACAGTTCCACCTCCGCCCACAATATCGTATATCATTTCAGGTAACAGACTATATACATATTTCATTGGTGGAGAATGGTGGAACACCATGCCACCAATAGGGAGAGAAAGTTTGCTTCCTGGTTATGTTTACTGGCAGGAGATTTCAAGGCCCCTTCATGATTGCAAACATGCAGGTAATTGCTATTAATCTTGACAGGGGAGGCAGATTTTTGATAGAATCAGTATAAATGAAAATTATAAAAAATGTTTGCATTACAGTTACTCTACTTTTGGTGATAGCATCCTGTACAAAAGATAGGGACGCATCAAGGGCTGGTGCGCCCGCAGGAAATCAATTGCCTGTAATTTTTAATGTTACTATTTCCCCTTCACCAGTTAATATACTTTCACCTATTACCGTCTATGTTAATGCAAAAGATCCGGATGGTGACAGGGTTAGTTTGAAATACAGATGGCTTGTAAATGGAGAAGAAAAACCAGCAACAGGCCCTACTTTAAATCAAGAGGAGTTCAAAAAGGGTGATACCGTAACAGTAATTGTAACGCCAGATGACGGAAAAGCAGAGGGTGAGCCATATAGGGTTGATATAGAGGTGAGTAATTTACCCCCAAAAGTAGAAAATATAGAATTTTCGCCTCCAGTGCCTACAGTAAAAGATTCAATTAAGGTGATTACAACAGTAAGTGACCCGGAAAATGATCCTGTTCACCTGAGATATGTCTGGTTTGTGGATAGTAAGGAGATTGAGGGGATAGATTCTGATACATTGCCCAACAGATTTTTAAAGAAAGGAATAGACATTCATGTAGAGGTTATTCCTTCGGATGAAGAATCAACAGGTGCTTCACTTATATCGCCCAAGGTGACGATTGCAAATTCAGCGCCGATTATTACATCCAATCCACCCACTTCTGTAAATGGTGATAGATACACTTATCGTGTTATAGCAAATGACCCCGATGGCGATACAATTACATATTCCCTTGAGAATGCACCGGAGGGTATGACGATTGACCGAAGGACGGGGACTGTAAACTGGCAATTAACTCCCGATAGTAGGGGAGAATATACCTTCTCAATTATCGCAGAAGATGCTGATGGTGCGAAGGGAATTCAGACGGTAACGGTTAGTTTCTGAAATTTAGTTCTCCAAATTTATATCAAAATTTGTCAACATATAGTATCTTTTCATTATGTTACCCCAACATATACATAAATTAAAACAAATTAAAAAAAATTATATTAAATTAAAAAAAATTACTTGACAATGTTTTAAAATATATGAAAATTGTAATTAGCGGAATGACGGGGTTAATAAAAAATTTGTTCTTTGACTTTTTTCCCTCAGGAGTGATATAATATGGGACAGAATAAATTGAAGAAATTCAGAGAACAGATGCTCATGAGCAAATCGGAACTTGCAAGAAAGGCAGGCGTATCCCCTGTGACAATAGATAGAATTGAGCAGGGGTTTGGTTGCAGGATGGAGACGAAGAGGAAAATTTTACAGGCACTGGGGTTAAAACTTTCCGAGAGACGGAAGGTTTTCGATGACTGAATATAAGGAGTAACCTATGGCATTTTCACTATTTGGAAGACAGAAGGTTCTGGGGGTTGATGTGGGATCCTCCTCCATAAAGGTCCTGGAGCTTAAAGAGGGGCGCAAGAAAGCATATCAATTAGTTAATTTTGGAATTGCCCCGTTGCCTCCTGATGTTGTGGTTGATGGGGCAATTATGGATTCAGGTGTTGTCGTTGAAACATTGAAAAATTTAATCAAGAGTTTAAACACAAAAACAAAAACTGCTGTTACATCTGTTTCCGGAACGGCGGTACTTATTAAGAAGATTAACCTTCCAACTATGACCGAGGAAGAACTTGAAGAGTCAATACAGTGGGAGGCAGAGCAATATATTACAAACATAAATGATGTAAATATTGATTTCCACATCCTTGGACCGGCAGCAGAGGAAGGTCAGATGAGCGTTCTCCTTGTGGGGGCAAAAAAGGAGATAATTAATGAGCGCGTTCAACTTTTGACTGAGGCAGGGCTTAAACCCACTGTTGTGGACGTTGATGCCTTTGCAGTTGAAAATGCCTTTGAATTAAACTATCCCATCAATGAGATAGACCACGCGGTTCTCGTAAATGTTGGTGCGAGCATTACAAATATTAATATTATAAAGGGACCTGTCTCTGTCTTCACAAGGGATATTTCAATTGGTGGAAAGTCCTATACAGAGGAGATGCAGAAACTTCTAAAGATCAGTTTTGATGAAGCAGAGGCGATGAAGGTGGGGCTTACTCCGGAAACGATGACACCTGATGTTGGCAATGTCCTTCGTTCGGTTTCTGACTCCATTGCCAATGAGGTTAAGAAGTCAATTGATTTTCTTGGTCTGGGCGGAGAGAAGATAAATGGCATCTATCTGAGCGGTGGGGCAGCAAGGACCCTCACTTTGAAAGATGCCATGGCTCAGAGGACAGGAGCTCCCGTTGAAATAATAGACCCCTTCAGGAATATTGAATATAACCCCAGGGTTTTTGATGAGAATTATATTGAAAGCATAAAGCCCACAGCAACGCTTGTTTTAGGGCTCGCATTAAGAAGCGAGTAAATTTTAGGAGTGCTGATATGATAAAAATAAACCTGCTAAAACTACGAGAAGAGAAGAAAAAGGAAACATATCGCAATCAATTCATCGTCGCAGGTTTTGCCATTGCTTGCCTTTTGATTGTAATTATTCTGATGCATATCAGGATAAGTCAGAAGATAAGCAATGTCCGCCAGCAGATTCAAACCGCAAAGGCAGAAATTAAGAAATACGAAGCAGAGGTCGGGAAGGTGGAGGACTTTAAGAAGAAGAGAGAGGACCTTCAGAAAAAGGTCAGTGCAATTGAATCTCTTGAGAAGGGAAGGGACCTGCCGGCGCGGGTTCTATTCACACTTGCGCAATCCATCCCCTATCAGGAGGGATCAGCGGTCCCTAAAAAGGTTCAGATTACGAACATGAGCATAAAGGGAACGAGTATTCAACTTAAGGGATATGCCCTTAATGAAGAGAGTCTGGTATTCTTTATTAAGAATCTTGAGGACACCGAGGTATTCAATAATGTTGTGCTTGCATCCACCACCCTCGTTGACCAGAAGGGTGCCAAACTTAATGAGTTTGATATATCTGCAGTAATTGCACCTGCAGCGGCACTGGAGAAAGCAGCAGTGACTGATGCGGGAGGTAAAAAGCAGCCGGGTTCAACCCCGAAATAGAGGTGATTTATGGCGCTTAATTTAAATTTAGATGTCATTATGAAAAGACCCACTGAGCAGAAGTTACTGATTCTCGCAGGGATTCTTGTTTTTATATTCCTCATATACATCTGGCTGGGCTATCTCCCGAAGCGGAAGATCCTTGCTCATGAGGAAGGGGAGTTAACAAAGCAGGAGACAACACTCAATCAACTGAAGAGAATAGCAAGTGACCTGCCTAAATTCAGGGAAGAGGTGCAGAAGTTAGAGGAGCGGCTCAAGGAAGCGCTTATAAAATTGCCTAACAAGAGTGAAATTCCCGCTTTTTTACTTGACATAAGCAATCAGGGGAAAGAGGTTGGACTTGAATTTAGCCAGTTTAAACCAAAATCAGAGGTAAAAAAGGGACTCTATGCAGAAGTTCCCGTTGATATTAAAGTAAGGGGCTCCTACCACGAAATAGGGACATTTTTTGATAGAGTGAGCAGATTGCCTCGAATCGTCAACATCCGCGACATAACACTGGGGGGTGCAAAGGATGTTGCGGGAAGGTGGGTTCTTGAGTCGGGCTTTAATGCGGTAATTTTCAGATTTCTGGAGGAAGGAGAAATACAAGGAGAAACCAAAAGTGGAACCGTTAAAAAATAAACAATTATTATTTTTAAGTATTTTATTAACCGGGGTAATTATTACGGGTTGCAAAAAGGGTGCTCCTCAGGGACAGCAACAGCCGGCGCAGAAGCCCGCCACAGCAACCGCCACTGCTCCACAGCCATTACAGGAGGGAACAGCCGGGAGAGTAGAAGAGGTGAAGCCCATGGAGGAGCAGGTATTCAGATATGAATCGCTTGGACTGGTAGATCCATTTGAGCCGATTGTGGGAAAACAGGAGGGCGCTATTGCGGTCAGTCCCCTTGAACGCTACAGTTTAGACCAGTTGAAACTTGTTGCAATAATCTGGGGTGTTCCAGAACCAAGAGCAATGGTTGAGGATCCAGAGGGGAAGGGTTATATAATTAAGAAGGGGACGAGAATCGGTAAGAACCAGGGCGTTGTAATAAAAATCCTTGATAATGAGGTTGTAGTTCTTGAGACCTTTGTGGACCTTCTTAACAGGAAAAAGACCAATGAGGTCTCATTGAAATTACAGAGGTCAGAAGGAGGAATAAGATGAAACAGAGCATGAAATTATTTGGCGCTTTTTTAACTATATGGGCGATATTCGCTTTTCTTGATTTAAGCGGATGCGCAGGGGCAAGGGTAAAACCGGTCCCGGAGGGTGCAAATTCTATCCAGAATATCACAATAAATGAGCTTGATGATTCAACAGAGATAATTATAAGCGGTGTCACTCCTCCGGTGTACACTGTCTTCAAACTTATTGAGCCATTGCGGCTTGTCGTGGACCTGGGCAATACCTCAAAGGGTCTCGCAGAGTCATCCTATGAAGTAAACAACGGGGTAATTAACGTAATAAATGTGAGTGAACCAGCAGAAGAGACGGGCACTTTGTTTACAAGAATTGAGATCGGGCTGGATAAGCCAATGAAATACGAGACAGTTGTATCCGGGAATGATCTTAATGTAAAGATTTCAAAGACAGAGCCAGCGCCAGAGGAGGAGCAGGCAGAGGCACCTCCTGAAGAAGCAGGCGGGATATTTTTAGAAGAGGGCGCACCAGTTGAAGCAGGTCTTCCAGAGGAAATGGCACCTCCTGTACCAGGTGAGGTCCCCCTACCGGAGGAGGTCGGCATAGAAGAGGCACCTGTTGCTGAAGAGGCAGGTATAGCCCCTCCAGTGGAAGAGGCACCACCGGTAGCAGAAGCGCCGGCAGAGATTCCCCCGGCGCCGATAGAGATTACTCCTGCAGAAGTCACTCCCGCACCTGAAGAGGCTGTTGTCCCTGAGGAGGAATTGCCAGTTGCTCCCGAGGAAGTTCCGCCAGTGGAGGTTGCACCTGCGCCAGTTCCGACTCCAGCACCTGCGCCAGCAGAAGCGAAGGCGAGTAAGATTCTTGATATTCAACCAGTTGCAAAGGGTGAGACAACAGAGATTGTTTTTGTGGGGAATGGTCCCATCGGCGATTATAATGCCTTTAAACTCTCAAACCCCGCGCGCCTTGTAATTGATATATGGGGAGTGGGAAATCTATATCCATCAAATAAGGTTGAGATAAATTCACAACAGGTTTCAAGATTAAGGATCGGTCAGCATCCAGATAAGATCAGGTTTGTCATTGATTCTGCAAATCCAGCAGAGGTGCCTTCATATGAACTCAGGCGCGAAGGCAACAAATTGATAGCAACGCTTGGCGGGGTCGGTGAAGTGATTACTGCACGGGCGCCAGAGCCCGAAAAGGTTGCCCCGGGGAAGGTGATTACCATTGGTGAAAGGGAGGTTAGCCCTGTTGAGGTTCCTCCTGAGGCACTGGGGTATAAGAAGAGGTATACAGGAAGGAAGATCTCTCTTGATTTCAAGGATGCTGACATCCATAACATTCTGCGATTGATTGCAGATGTCAGTGGTAAGAATGTAATTGCTGGAGAGGATGTCAAGGGGAAGGTGACCGTTAGAATGCTGAATGTTCCCTGGGATCAGGCCCTTGATGTAATTCTTGAGAGTTTGAACCTCGGAAAGGTGTCTCTTAATAATATAATAAGGGTTGCTCCGGCGGAAAAATTAAGAAAGGAGCAGGAGGAATTGTTAAAGCACAGGGCAGCAGTGGAAGAGACAAAGGAACTTGTGACGAAAATATTCTCAGTGAATTATTCCTCGGCAGAGGAGATGGTTGACCAGGTTAAGGGATTGCTTTCAAAAAGAGGTTCAATTCAGGTGGACAAAAGGACAAATACATTAATCATAAAGGATATCCTTGAGAATGTCCAGATGGCGATTAATCTCATTAAAAAACTTGACACACCTACACCTCAGGTTTTGATAGAGGCAAGGATTGTTGAAGCCACCACGAGATTTACAAAAGAGGTCGGTGTGCAGTGGGGCGGTGGTTACGCAATGAGCGCTGCCTATGGGAATCCCACTGGTTTATTCTTCCCGAATTCAATAGGCATCAGCGGTGGTCAGGCGCCAGGTGGTGGAGCGATTCCTGCTGGTGGAACCTCCCCAACTGGTGGTGGAAGTGTAGAGAGTGTTCCTCAGGTGCCTAATTTTGCAGTCAATCTTCCTGCTGCAGCAGGTCCTGGTTCGGGCGGTGCAGTGTCATTCCTTTTTGGTTCGCTTAACAATGCTGCTATGCTTGATCTTAGACTTTCTGCCCTTGAGGCAACAGGTGAGGGGCGGATAATCTCAAGTCCCAGGATCACAACACTTGATAACAAGCAGGCAGTAATTAAGCAGGGTATTTCAATTCCCTATGAAACCGTCTCCCAGCAGGGAACGCAGACCCAGTTTATTGATGCTACATTAAGTTTAACTGTAACCCCTCATATTACAGCGGACCGCAGTATTATAATGAAGATTAAAGCAGAGAAGAACGCGCCGGATACAACAATCAGGAGCGCTGGTGGAACTCCGAGCATTTCTAAAAAGGAGGCAACTACGGAGGTTCTTGTTCGGGATGGTGAGACAGCAGTGATTGGTGGGATTATGCAGTTGAACAGGTCAGAGTCAATCGCCGGCGTCCCATGGTTTATGAAGATCCCGATTATTGGCTGGTTCTTCAAAAAGAAGTCAGATGTGGAAGAGAATACAGAACTTATTGTATTCATAACGCCGCGAATTGTTACCCAGACAATGGCAGGAGGAAAGTAATTTTTGCGAAGATTAAGGATATTGACCGGTGGAGAATCGCACGGCCTCGGGATTACAGCGATTATTGATGGATTCCCTGCAGGGCTCAGGATTGAGAGGGAAGAGATAAATCGTGACCTTGCAAGAAGACAGAGGGGTTACGGCCGCGGGAAAAGAATGGAGATAGAGCGGGATGAAATAAAGGTTCTTGGTGGATTGCGAGGTGGAAGAACAACAGGTTCTCCGGTTGTGCTTTTTCTTGAGAACAGGGATTGGGAGAACTGGAAGCATATACTTACTCCCTTCGGAGAGGTATCTGATGAGAGGCGTGTATTCTCGCCGAGACCTGGGCATGCAGACCTTGCAGGGGCACTGAAATATAACCTGAAAGATATGAGAGATGTTCTTGAGCGCTCAAGCGCTCGCGAGACCGTATCAAAGGTTGCAGCGGGCTCAATAGCTAAACAGTTTCTCAGTAATTTCGGCATTAGAATCATTGGGTGGGTGGTGGAAATCGGAGGTGTGAAGGCGCTCCTTGAAGCGGACTACGGGATGCTTGAGAGGATGGCAGAAGAATCAGAACTGAGATGCCCGGACCCTGAGGCAGAGGTAAAGATGAGAGAACTGATTGATAAAGCAAGATCCACAGGAGATACCCTGGGCGGCGTTTTTGAGGTGAGGGTTTTTGGGGTTCCTCCTGGTCTTGGCAGTTATACCCAGTATGACACCCGTCTTGATGGTCGGCTTGCCCAGCAGTTGATGAGCATCCCATCAGTTAAGGCAGTGGAGATCGGACTTGGTTTTGAATCAGCCAGGAGATTTGGCTCTCAGGTTCATGATGAAATCTATTATTCCAGAACAGAGGGCTTTTACAGAAAAACAAATAATGCTGGAGGGATTGAGGGAGGGGTGACAAATGGTTGTGATATTGTACTGAGAGCAGGAATGAAGCCCATTTCAACCCTTATGAAACCATTGAATTCAGTCAATATTGATACAAAAGAGAAAGTTTCTGCATCAGTTGAACGCTCCGATGTATGCGCTGTTCCCGCTGGTGCTGTGATTGGTGAGGCCGTTGTTGCACTTGAACTTGCTGACGCCTTTCTGGAAAAATTCGGTGGTGACTCCATGGAGGAGATAAAGAGAAACTATAATGGCTACATGGAACAGGTGAGGAATTTTTGAATGGGAATTGCAGAATATAAGGATAATATGGAAAAGGTTAACATCCATTTAGGAGAACGGAGTTATCCTGTTTATATAGGAGAAAAACTCCTCTCTCAGGCAGGGGCTTTATTAAACAATTATGAGATTTCTAAAAAAATAGCAGTGATAAGCAATCCCGTGGTCTGGAGATTTTATGGTCAGCATGTAATTAAGAGTTTAAAGGATGCTGGCTTTTTGCCTGTAAAGATAATTATCCCTGATGGCGAAAGATATAAGAATCTCAAGACAGTTGAAAAAATCTGGACAGAGATGTTAAAGGCAGGGATTGACAGGAAGGGCTGTGTCATCGCCCTCGGTGGTGGTGTCATTGGCGATATTGCTGGCTTTGTCTCAGCCACATACATGCGGGGTATAAGATATGTTCAGGTTCCTACCACGCTCCTTGCCCAGGTTGATGCAAGCATTGGAGGAAAGACAGGAATTGACCATAAGTTAGGAAAGAATTTAATCGGCGCTTTCCATCAGCCATTGTTTGTTTTATCGGATATCTCAACATTTAAGACGCTTCAGGAACGAGAATATCGGGCAGGTCTTGCCGAGGTGATAAAGTACGGGATAATAAAGGACGCCCAGCTCTTCAGATTTATGGAAACAGAAAGAGAAAGGGTTCTTGCCCGTAACGGGGAATCCATGATTTACATTGTCCGACGATGTTCTGAGATCAAAGCAGAGATCGTTGAAAGGGATGAAAGAGAGGAGACCGGGTTGCGGAGCATACTTAACTTTGGACATACCATTGCTCATGCAATAGAATCAGCCACTGGCTACAGGAAATACCTCCACGGCGAGGCAGTGGCAATGGGAATGGTGGTTGAAGCAGAGTTATCAGAAGTTCTCGGGTATACTTCCGAAGAGGAAGTTGAAAAGGTGAGAAAAGTTATCCGAGGTTATTTTGACTATTCACCGGATGATATGTTGAAGAAAAGAATCCTTAGTTACATAAAGTTAGACAAGAAGAAAACTGGTGAATTAATAAGTATTCCTTTGCTGTTATCAATTGGGAATGTAGAAGTAAAAAAGATAAATTTAAAAAAATTACTTTTTGTTATCAGGAGGAAAAGATGAGACTACCCTTTAAAATCAGAAACATCCTTGTTGCAGTAGGGATGATTATTTTATCTTTCTATTCAGGTTGTGGGACAGAGGCACCGGCAGGAGCAAAGATAGAAATGCCACCAGATGCCACAATAGAGGCATCCGGTGATGTTATCTTTTACATTGATGCAATGGTCACAAATTCTAATGGGGCCCCGATGAATGGTATTGATGTGGAATTTCTGGTCTGCTGTGCGGGAGCCTTTATTGATTATAATAATGAAACATATATCAAGGTGAGAACAGATGACAGGGGTATTGCGAGAGTGAGGGTTTTAATTCCAGGTCAATTCGAAGGAGAGATAATTGTTTCTGGAACGATAGGGGTGGCAGGTGACCAGACGAAGATTACAAAGAAACTTCCCCAGGCACAGTAACTTAACTTGACAGAAATTTTTTTATATGATATAGATAGGGTTGCCACAAAAAGGAGGATTGCTATGAGAAGAGTTAGAGGTATATTAATTTTATTTGCGGTTATTCTTTATATCTCCTGCGCGCCAAAGGAGACAACAACTGGTGGCGGTGGAGGTGCTGCCTGTGGGAACGGTATATGCGATCCAGGAGAGAGTGCAACCAGTTGTCCTGCTGATTGTGCCGGAGGCGGTGGACAACCAGCAACCATTACTGCCACTGCAAATCCTCCATCCATTACGGTAAATGGCACAAGCACAATTGAAGCCACGGTAAAGGACGCATCAGGGAATAATGTGCCGGATGGAACTGTTGTAAATTTTTCTACAACCTTCCCGGGCGCCACCGTTACACCCCAGGCAAGTACAACCGGCGGTAAGGCACAGGCGACATTTACTGCCGGTGCAACAGCCGGGACTGCAACAGTAAACATAACCTCCGGAAGCGCAACTGGCAGTGTAAATATCACGGTCCTCCCGGTCACAGCAGGAGGAAGCATACAGTTTGTTTCTGCCGAGCCTACAGTGATTGCGGTTAAAGGGTCTGGTGGACAGGAGACATCCACTATTACCTTCAGGGTTACAGATCCTAACGGAAACCCTGTTCCAGATGGGACACAGGTATCCTTTTCAATTGTGGGCCCGGGTGGAGGTGAGGTAGTGTCACCGAGCACCACTTCAACAGTAAATGGTAATGCAGTAACACTGCTTATCAGCGGGACAAAGGCAGGTCCAGTAACAATAATAGCCACAGCCACCATTGACCCTGGTCCACCACCGGTGGTAATTTCTGCTTCTTCAACAAATGTTTCCATAGGTGGTGCTGTGCCCAATCACACACATCTGAGTGTTGCAACCACGACTTTTAATTTACCGGGGTTGTCATGTTATGGGGAGAAGGGAACAATAACCGCATTTGTTGCTGATAGGTTTGGTAATCCTGTTCCTGAGAATACCACGGTATCTTTCTTTACTGAAGCAGGGGCAATAGTTACAAGTGGGCTTACAAACCAGTATGGACAGGCAGTGGCTGACATTATAACTCAGGGACCAGCCCCGAGGAATGTGAAGCCATCACCATATTATGAATATGAAATATTTGATGCGTTTGGTAATCCCCAGCCAGAGCGTTTCTGGAATGATGACCTCTTTACTCCAAAGATCGTCAGGAATCCGAGAGATGGTTTGCTTACAATAATTGTAATGACCCTTGGTGAAGAGGGTTATGAGGATGCGAATGGAAATGGTGTTTATGATACGGGTGAGAATTTTATTGATTTATCAGAGCCATTTCTTGATGCAAATGATAATGGTAAATGGGATGATGCTGAGCCATATATTGACTCCGACGGTGATGGTCGTTATGACCCACCGGAGAGATTTCTTGATGCCGGAGTTGACCAGGTCTTTGACCCCTATGAGAGGGATGGGATTGGAACCCAGGCAAAGGGACCGGACGGGGGATATGGATTTGTTTTGGTTGATGATGACGGGAACGGTGTCATTGATGATGTGAATGAATACCTCTGGCCTGGCAGCGATGATGTTGCTGACCCGAGCGGAGATGATGGAATTACAGAGGGAAATGGTACTTACAATGCTGGCGAATACTACATTGATGAGAATGCAAATGGGGTAAGAGACGCTGGAGAGACCTTTACTGATTCAAATGGTGACGGAATCTGGAACGATGCAGAGCCATTCTGGGACGCAAATGTCACAGGTAACACGACAGGAGTATTTAACTCTCCAAATGGAAGGTGGGACAGCAGCACACTTATCTGGAGAACAATAAAAATTCTTTTCACAGGTGATCCGGCATTTTATTATGTTGAACCGTGGATGTTTGCAATCCCGGATGGTGGAGGTCAGTGTTTCAAGATTACGGTTAGTGATATAAATATGAATCCCTTGAATGATACTGCTTCTTTAAAGGTTTCAACTGATAAGGGTAAACTTGGAAGTATCCCTAACTGTCCAGGTGGCACCGACTGGGATTTTCCGAGCACAATGCATCTGGGATGGACAGAGTTCTGGGTATATCTCTATGATGATAAGCCGGGTGATACTGACCCCCCTGAGCCAGCAAACCTGGAGGTAGAACTGAGTTATCAATTAGGTAGCTGCGGTAATTTTAAAGTAATAACGGGCGCAGGAGGAACGATAAATTAACAAAAGCAGAGGGACGCCCAGGTCTGCCCCCACATTATTCTTTTGACGATGGAGCGATTCAATGTGAATTATCCCTTTCCTTGACTTTTATTTCCTTTTGGGGGATAATTTAATCTTATGCCAGAGAAGGGAAGCAATAAGGGTGAGCTTCCACCTGAGGTGGACAAATATTTAGCCGCTTTAGTAAAGGATCCAAAGAGCAAGGCATTTGTGCCCCTTGCAGATGCCTACCGCAAGGCGGGTATGCTTGATGAGGCGATTCAGGTGGCACGGGATGGGCTTAAGTATAATCCAAATTATGTGAGCGGCCATTTTGTCCTTGGCAGGTGCTATTTTGAAAAGGATATGCTGAAAGAGGCAGAGGATGAGATATCAAAAGTTGTCAGAATCAATCCTGAGAACGCAGATGCTCAGAGGATTCTCGCTAAGATTAAGGAAAAGACAGGCAGATCTGATGAGGCAATAAAGATCTGGGATACTGTGCTCACGCTTGTTCCTAATGATGTAGAGGCAAAACAGAGAATAGAGGAACTCAAAAAGACCCTTCAGATAGAGGAGAAGAAAGAGCCAGAGGGAGAAGTAGAAAAAGAAGAGGTAAAGGAAGAATCTGCCCCTTCTGGAGTGAGAGAATCTCCAGAGCAATCAGTTCAGGCAGGAGCAGTAGAATCACCGCCATCTGTCTGTGAGATTCCATCTCAGGAGGTGAAACAGGAAACATCAGAGCCAGAGTCCTGTGAAATTCCACTTCAGAAGGCAGAGGAGGAAATAGCAAAACCTGTGACGACGGAAGAAGCGGTAACAGAGGCACAAAAGTCCCTTGAAGAACCGCAACCAACTTTAAGTGAGACAGTTACGGAGGCAACAACAAGTGGTATCACTGATGGAAGGATTTCTGAAATAACAAAAGAGGAAAGACCACCGGCAGATATAACCGGACAGGAACCTGAGCAAAAAGAGATAATAACAAAGGAGGGGACAGGTATTTCTACTCGTGCCCTTGCAGAACTGTATGTTAAACAGGGCTTTCTGGAAAGGGCTCTTAAGGTTTATAAAGAGATTGAGGCATCCTCGCCGGATGATAAGGAAATAAAAAAACAGATTGAGATTATTACTGCAGAGTTAAATAAAAGAAAGGAAAAGGAACCAAATGAGAAATTCAAAGAGAATATAAAAACATTAAGTTCCTGGCTGGAAAAAATCAAACGAGGCGGATAAATAAAGCAAAATATATGGATGCAAATTATAAAAAGAGAAATTCTGTCTTAAGGGAGGTATTAAAACACAAAGGTATTGATTCAATTCTCTTTTTTTCTCGTGAGAATATCAGATATTTATGCGGTTTTACCGGTAGTTCAGGCACACTGCTCTACCGACGGGGTTCAAGGATTTTTTTCACTGACTCCCGTTACATTGAACAGGCAAAAAAGGAGGTTGTTAAAGCAAAAGTCCTCCTTGCAAATGGAGGAACAGCAGATATCTGTAAATATCTTAATGCTGATGGGGTGAGAAACCTTGGAGTGGAAGCTGGCGGGATCTCTTATCATAATTTCCTTATGCTCAAAAACAGACTTCAGGGTGTAAGGATCAAGCCACTTTTTGACGATCTGCAGGACATCAGGTCTATTAAGGATAAATCCGAATTACAAAAAATCAAAAGTGCTGTAAGAATAGCGGAGGATGCTCTCAATGAGGTTATTCAACTGATAAGGGCTGGTATAACAGAATTAGAACTTGCAATTGAGTTAGAGTATCGTATGAAGTTAAAGGGATCTGAATCGCTCCCTTTTGATATAATTGTTCTCTTTGGAAGTAACTCTTCTCTGCCTCATGGCAGGCCAGGAGGGCGAAGGTTAAAGAAAGGTGATCTTATTCTTATTGATTTCGGTGCCAGGTCAGACGGTTATTGTTCTGATGAGACCGTCACTTTTGTCTTCGGCGGTGTAAATTCAGAGCAGAGCAGGGTATATAATGCGGTGAATGATGCGAGAAGGTATGCCATTGAGAGCATAAGGGATGGAGTTAAAGCATCAGAAGTTGATAGGGTTGCAAGAGAGTATCTGAGGAAAAAAGGGCTTGGGAAATATTTCGGGCATGGAGTCGGTCATGGCGTTGGACTTGCTGTTCATGAAAGTCCGCGACTTTCACATGATTCCAGCACAGTATTAAGAGAAGGAATGGTCATTACTGTTGAACCAGGAGTGTACATTCCTGGATGGGGCGGGGTGCGGATTGAAGATATGGTTGCAGTTGAGAAAAAAGGTGCTAAAATATTAACAGGCATTTCAAAAGAACTCAGGATTATAAAAGGATAAAATGGACTTTAAAGGACTGCTGGAAATAATTTCACTGATAAAAGGAAGCGACATTGAAGAAATTGAAATAGGTCCTGACAGAATTCGCGTTAAGCGGTTTCCCAGGGGAATTCAATTGCAGGAAAAATCTCCCCCTGTAGCAGAGGTTACGGAAAGTCCGGCTCCAGAAGAAAAAAAAGAAACGGATAATCTTTATACTGTGAATTCACCCTTTGTAGGGACATTCTACCGTGGACCATCCCCTGATGCTCCGCCATTTGTTGAAATAGGAGATGTGGTTCAGAAGGGGAAGACGCTGTGTATTATTGAGGCAATGAAGTTAATGAACGAAATTGAGGCGGAGGTTCCGGGTAAGATTGTTCAGATATTGAAAAAGAATGGCGACTCAGTTGAATTTGGAGAGCCACTATTCCTCATTGAACCATCTGAAAAGATAGAATGATCATAATATGTTCAAAAAGGTATTTATTGCTAACAGGGGCGAGATTGCATTAAGAATAATCCGCACATTGAGAGAGATGGGAATTCCCTCTGTCCTTGCCTGTTCCACTGCAGATGCAAGTTCTCTGCCAGCCCGACTTGCTGACGAAAAGGTCTGCATTGGTCCGCCACAGGCAAAGGAGAGTTATTTGAATATACCAGCGCTCATGAGCGCAGTGGAGATGAGCAAGGCAGATGCGGTTCATCCTGGTTATGGATTTCTTTCTGAGAACCATAACTTCGCTGAAATATGTAAGAGCGTGGGTGTCAAGTTCATTGGACCGGAGCCAGAGGTTATTGAATTGCTTGGCAATAAGATAAAAGCGAGGGAGATTGCAGAGAAGTCAGGGGTTCCTGTGGTGCCAGGCGGATTCGTTGAGGCAAAGGATGATGAAGAATTGATTAGATTCTGTGATAAAATCGGATTTCCAGTGGTAATTAAGGCGGCTATGGGCGGGGGTGGAAGGGGGATGAAAATAGTTTCGGACAGAAATGATTTAAAAAAATATTTTGAGATTGCGCGCTCAGAGGCAGGAGCTGCCTTTGGTGATAGCACCGTCTATATTGAAAAATATTTTGAAAATGCCCGTCACATAGAGGTTCAATTACTTGCGGATCAACATGGAAATATTATTACACTCGGGGAAAGGGAATGCAGTATTCAGAGGAGATTCCAGAAGATAATTGAGGAATCACCATCGCCAGCGGTTGACCAGACTTTAAGAAAGAACCTCTTTGAATCAGCAATAGCCATTGCAAAGTCAGTAGATTATACGAATGCCGGAACGGTTGAATTTTTGTTGGTGGAGGGAAAGTTCTATTTCCTGGAAGTGAATACACGCCTTCAGGTTGAACATCCTGTAACTGAGTGTCTCACAGGCATTGATATTGTGAGAGAGCAGGTGCGCATTGCCGCAGGAGAGAGACTGGACATAAAGCAGAGGGATATTAGATTTAATGGCAATGCCTTTGAGGCAAGGATTAATGCTGAGGATCCCGTAAAATTTACCCCATCTCCGGGACAGATTACTCTATTTATTCCACCTGGGGGTAAAGGCGTGCGGATTGATACTGCTGTTTATTCTGGGTATGAAGTTCCGCCATTCTATGATTCACTTATTGCAAAGGTTATTGTTTCGGGCAATGACAGGGAAGAGGCAAGGAAGAGGATGCTCAGGGCTTTAAGAGAATGTATTATAGAAGGAATAAGCACAAACATTCCACTCCTTACGAAGATTTTTTCCGATGATGAATTCTCCGAGGGGGCAATACATACTCGTTTCCTTGATAAGTTTATAGGGGGGACAGGATGAAGGGATGGAGATTTCTCGGATACTCTGAATACTCCGGAGAAAAGAACATGGAGATTGATGCTGAATTGTTCCGGGAGTGCGAATCGGGACAGGGAGAGTGTACTTTGAGATTTTATGGTTGGCGTCCCTGGTGCGTCTCAATTGGGAGGAATCAATCATCATCCATTGTGGATATGGAGGAATGCAGAAGGTGGGGAATTGATGTGGTTAGAAGAATTACAGGAGGTGGCGCACTTCTCCATGCAGAGGAGATTGCCTACAGCATTATCGGCTATTATGGAGAGCCACCCTTTACAGGGAGTATTGAAGAGAGTTATAAACTGACGCATGGCTGGCTGGTTGAATCATTTCACAGATTAGGTATTCCAGCAGAGGTGCAGGGGAGAAATCCCGGCAGGGTTGAGGTATGTTTTTCTGATATCTCCTCTTATGAAATCCATGTCAATGGTAGGAAGATTGTGGGAAGTGCTCAGAGGAGGGGAAGAAGGGCTGTCCTTCAGCATGGTTCCATACTCTTGAAGTCTAACCCAATGATGACATCCAGGTTATTAATTCCCCCTGAAGGGAAGTCACGGGAGCAATTTTACGATGAGTTAAAAGAAAGAGCCATTGGATTGAATGAGTTAAACGGAAGAGTAATTAATAAAGATACAATCATTGCCACCCTGCTCTTTGTTTTTAATGAACAATTGGGTCGCATTATTTGACTTTATTGTATTATTTGTGGTATATTAATAAGATATGGCTCTTACTAAGGAACAGATACTTGATAACGCCAATAAACTTCTTCAGAAAGGCCAGATAGATAAGGCAATTGCAGAGTATCGCAATCTTTTAAAGATTGACCCGAAGAATATTCAGATTCGGCTTAAGGTAGGTGACCTTCTCTTAAAAATAAACAGGCCAGGAGAGGCTGTTGAGGAGTTTTTAAAGGCAGGAAGTACATACATTTCGCAGGGGTTTTATCCCAAGGCGGTGGCGGTTTACAAGCAGATATTAAGGGTGGATCCAGGCAACCTTGAGGCAAATAATACATTAGCACAACTCTACCAGAAAATAGGGTTGGAGGGCGAAGCAGTTAATATTTACAGAAATCTTCTTGGAATTTATGAAAAGCAGAAAAATATTGTTGAGGCAACCAAGATTCTTCAGAAGATAACAGAGATTGATCCTGCCAATGTATTAGCCAGAGTGAAACTCGCGGAGATTTATTATCATACTAATAAGAAAGAAGAAGGTGCTGAAATCTTTAAATCAATTTATGAAATGATCGCTCGTCAGAGGAAAGAGGATGACATGATAACCATACTTGAGAGATGGCTGGCAGTTGACCCAAATAATTTATTTGCAATTAAGAACATCTGTGCCATATACCTGAGAAAAGGTGAACCCCAGCGCGTGCTCTTAAAACTACAGATACCCCTGAAGGAAGGAATCAAAGACCCAGAGATTCTTAACTACCTTGCTGAATCATACATATTGTTAAACAAAAAAGACAAAGCAATACCGGTCTATAAAGAACTCGCGAGGATGTATATCAATGAAGGTGATAATGAAAGGGCAAAAGATGCCTATAAAAAGATTCTCCAGATTAACCCTGCTGATGCTGAGGCACAGAAGTTTCTCAAACCTCCCAGAAAACAGGAGGAAGTTGAAATAGAAATTCTTGAGGAAGAGGAAGAGAAGCCAGCCCCGCCAAAAAAGGTTCCACCTCCACCGCCCGTTGTACCCAGGGTTCCAAAGCGTGAGGTTGACACGAAGAAGGAGGAGATTAACAGGAGATTTATCCAGGCAGAAATATTTATGAAATATGGAATTAAGGAGCGTGCTGCAGAGGAGTATGAGAACATACTTGCGGAGGACCCGCGGAATATTAAGGCATTAAATGCTCTTAAGGATCTTTATCCATCAATTAATAAAGGCGCAAGGGCGGTCAAGCATCTCCTTACGCTATCAGAGATTGCCCAGGAAAATGGAGAATTGGAAGAGGCAATCCGATATCTGGAGGAGGCATTAACATATCAACCGGATAATAAAGAGGTTCTTGAGAGATTGCGTGCCATCTCCCCTGCGTCCATCCAGGAGGAACCATTGCTTGACGAATTAGCCGAGGCAGAGGCAAGAGTAGAAGCATCAGGAGAAGTGCCTGTTGAGGTGCCCCCTGATTTTGAAATTGAAGAGACACCAGCGGAGGAGAGTGCAGAGACGAGTTTCCGTGGAGTGATGGAAGAAGTATCGGTTGTGAGAGAGACGGAGGTCCCCTCAGTAGAGGCTGAGGATCTGCAGGAGCAATTTGATGAAGTGGAATTTTATATTCAACAGGGGCTGACAGATGAGGCAGTAAAGATACTTAAAAGTATCCTTGAAAAATATCCTGATAATGAGACAGCAAAGATTAAATTAGAACAGATTCAGCCAAAAGAAGAGATTAAACCAGCAGTTGTTGAAGCACCTCAATCAGTGGGAGAAGAGATCTCGCCGCCGGCAGCCACTGTGGTAGAAGAAGGCGAATTTGACCTTGCCAGGGAATTGGAAAATGAACTCATTGAAGAGGGTGTATCTTTACAGGAAGAGCCGGTGTCAGATGGAATGCCCCGCCAGATCAGTGCAGAAGAGGTTTTGCGAGAATTTAAGTCCAAGGTTGCAACTGTTATTTCTGCGGAGGATGCGGATACGCACTATGACCTCGGTATAGCATACAAGGAAATGGGACTTATTGATGAAGCGATATCGGAGTTTAATATTTCTGCCACTTCTCCTCACAAGGAGATTGAGAGTTATAATATGCTTGGACTGTGTTACAGAGATAAGGGAGATTTATCAGAAGCGGAGAAATATTTTAAACGGGCACTGCAGAATCCAGGTATAACTCAGGATTTTTCAAAAGGCGTTCTCTATGAGCTTGCCAGAGTGTATGAAGAAAGTGGAGAGATCAAAGAAGCAATAGAAATACTTGAAAAGATTGTAGCAATTGATTCAAACTTCAGGGATGTTTCGGAGCGGATAACAAATCTCAAATCAATGCCTGAAAAGATAAAAGAGGACGAGAGAGGTAAGGACAAAACAAAAAGAGTTTCATATATTTAGTTTTTAGGATATAATAAAGTTAGGGGAATAGAGAATGAATTATCTTGAGTACTACGGTTTAAATATGGAGCCCTTTTCTAATGCTCCGGATACACGTTTTTATTACAACAGTGCTCAGCACTCAAAGGCGTTGACACGATTGATGTTTGCAGTAGAAACGATGAAGGGGCTTGCGGTATTAATCGGAGATATAGGTATGGGGAAAACAACCCTTGCCCGCAGAATGCTTGATAATCTTCCTGAGGAGGAGTATGAGGCCGCATTACTTGTTATTATTCACCAGAGAATAACCCCTGACTGGCTTTTAAGAAGAATAGCCATCCAACTCGGGGTTGAAAGACCTGCCTCTGATAAAATTACCCTTTTGACACAGCTCTATGATAGACTTATGCAACTTTATGAAAAGAAAAAAAAGGCGGTGGTACTGATTGATGAAGCGCAGATGCTTAAAAGCGCGGAATTGATGGAAGAGTTCAGGGGATTATTGAACCTTGAGACGCCTGAGCGTAAATTGATTACCTTTGTATTTTTTGGTCTTCCTGATATTGAAGAAGCCCTTAAACTGGATGAGCCCCTTGCACAGCGGGTTGCTCTGAAATATCGTCTTGAACTCTTTAACGAGGAATCCACAGAGGCATATGTAAAGCATCGCCTGAGGTACGCAGGCGCTAAGAGGGATCTCTTTACCCCCAAGGCACTTCAGGCAATTCATCGCTACTCCAGGGGTGTGCCGAGAACAATAAATACGCTCTGCGACAATTCCCTCTTTGAGGGATTTTTGCTCAAGCAGGAAATAGTGGATGAAAATGTGGTGAATAATATTGCAACAGACCTTGGACTGATTGAGACCGGGAAGATAATTCAAAAGGGGTTAAGCACAGAGACATCGGGATATTCAAAGGAAGGAGAACCCAGATCCCAGAAGCATCCTCCGCAGGTAATAGAAAAGGAGGCACCCCAGAAAGCGAAAAAAGAAGAAGAGACGGGGGACAAAGAAATAGATGAGATCCTCAGCAAGATAGGCGGGTAGAGTTATTAGTGCTCCGGCCTATTGGAGCATGGGTTTTCGCTCTTTGAACTTCTGTGCCCCGAACAATCCAGATTTCCCTCAGCTCTGAGCCATGACTGGGAGGTGTACCTGAGCCATCCCATAATTTCTGTTCCTGTGCACCTGATCTCTTCCGGATTCTATCAGTTTACTATACTTCTGAAGGTCGGCGTCGCGTTTGAGTGAGGGCACACCCCTCCGAAATTGCGGGATCCGGTTTGCAGGAGGAGAACTTAAGGGATGGAAAAGCAAACCCGGGGGAGGGGCGAGAATAACATGGGGTATTTTATGAAATTCTGCCCCTTTTAAAAGGGAAGGGCGGGACGAACGTCCCGCCCTGGGTGGGTTTGGAGGGGGTAAGGGTAGTGGCTGTATTAAATTTTCATTCTAATATAGAATTTACTACATTTTAATACTATTGTCAAGTAAAAAATTACATTTTCAAATAATTAATCCTTTTTATATACCTTTTCAGGAGAGAATTTCTTTCTTCCTGTTATGACTATTTCTCCGTTTTTAATCCTCCTGAAAAAGCAGCTCCAGTATCCAGTATGACAGGCAGCAACTTTTTGTGATACCTTCAGGAGAACTGCATCTGCGTCGCAGTCAACCCTTATTTCCCTCACTTTTTGTATATGTCCTGAACTCTCGCCCTTCATCCAGAGTTTTTGTCTGGATCTGCTATAGAAGTGCGCCAGGCCTGTCTTTAATGTTTTCTCCAGCGCCTCCCTGTTCATATATGCGAGCATCAACACATCCTTGCCCTTATAGTCCTGCACAATCGCTGGTATTAAACCATCATCGCTAAATTTTATTTCTTTTAAAATATTCTGAATTTCCAT
>FWWL01003134.1_pt1 | contig 31380 bp, 26 predicted proteins | sample 2228331 | NCBI WGS metagenome assembly FWWL01 (sample SAMEA103939775, study PRJEB20133) | metagenome
TATCACGGTATTAGGTCTAAGTGCTGCAAGTGCACCTAAAATACCGTATACGCCTCCGCTTGCTCCAAGAGCTGGCCTGAGGGGAAGAATGCCCAGATATATAGTCATATAATACAGGAGGCCTCCAAAGATTCCAGATATAAAAAAAATGAGCAGAAATTTTCTTTTTCCAATTATAGACTCAAGATATGGTCCAAACATGAACAAAGCAAAGCAGTTCCAAAAGAGGTGGATTATTCCTCCATGAAGAAACATCGATGTTATGAACATATACGGTTCTAGCGAAGAAGGATCTAACCAGAATCTTTCTCTAAATCCAGGGATGTTTATCTGAAGCAAAAATGCTACTAATATGATTATGATCAAATACTGTGTTCCTTCGATAATCCCACCCGTGTAATTTACAGGGAAAGGAAAATGTTTAAATTCTGATCACTAGATTTTTTATACTGGTGGTTACATGAAAAAGCTAACTTTGACAGAGTTACCATATAAGTATGGAGACTTGGAACCGGTTATATCAGCCAAGATAATAGAGCTCCATCACAGCAAGCACCACAAAGCTTATGTAGATGGTGCAAACACTGCACTTGATAAATTGGAGAAAGCAAGAAAAGGCGAGCTTCAGATTGATTACAAATCTGTCCTTAGAGACTTAAGTTTTCACATGAATGGCCATGTGCTTCATGAACTTTTTTGGTACGATTTACAGAAGCCATCTGAAAAAAATACTCCTGGCGGTAAAATTGCTGATGCGATAGATAGAGAATTCGGTTCTTTTGAGGCATTCAAAAAGGAGTTTAGTGAAACTGCAAAATCTGTCGAAGGTAGTGGTTGGGCAGTTTTATATAAAGATTCTGATGGGCAGCTAGTTGTCCTCAGCATTGAAAAGCATAATCTTATGCATGTTGCGGGTCTACGACCTATATTAGCTTTGGATGTCTGGGAACACGCTTATTATTTGGATTACCTTAACAATCGAGGTGCATATGTAGAAAACTTCTGGAAGGTAGTGAATTGGGACTATGTAGAAAAGGTCTACTCACGTTAAATTTTTCCATACATACTTTTATTTTTTGTGTTCGTGATATAACCTGTGCATTACGCTAAAAATAGAGAACTTGTGTTTCTAATCTTATTCGTTTTACTTTCTTTGATCTCATTCTGGGCGCTTGCTAAATTTCTGAACTTTAAATTAACTCCTGATGAATATAATTATGTAACTAATCAGACAGATTATAACGTTAATGATCATTTGCTAAATCTCAAAGAATTTTTTAGCGATGAAAGTTATTCTCATGAAGGTTATTGGATTTTTAGGCTGAATGAGGAAATGTTTTTATTTGTTGAGCCGGACGATGTAAAAGAGCCAAAAAAGATCAGTTACATTGGTTTTGCTCGCAAAGGTCTCCGTTGTAGCGAAGCACAACCAGATTTTCTTAGGGAAACTTTTTCTGGCTATCTTGAAAATGGTTACTGGTTGAGTGCAATCAACCTTCAAAAGCCGATGGATCAGATCATTGAAATAGACAGGGCATACAAATTCTTTATTCCTGAAGAGTGTGGGATATCTATACCTTCAAAAAATAATTACCTCCCCAATGTTTTGACTCAAGAAGAACTCAAAAGGCTGGAAAAAGTATTCAGGACTAAACTTGATAAGTCTAACGAATACTATTTTCTAGTTGAGGATAATAAGTATATTTATATATCTCTAGATGAAGAAAATAGGATAATTGCTTATGGTATTGCAATTTTTGGAAGTGATTGTGATTCTCCGAAACATGAACTTGATTCAATCCATTACTCCAAAGTTGGTGGCAAGACAGTTTTCAAACTTTTTTATTCTACAGATACCGGTCTTCCTCCAATAACAAAAATACTTGTAAATAGGTGCTAGTTTTTACTAAAAAAAGATGCTTTCTTGTGGCAGTCTGATTTTTGGTCTTGGAGTATCTGCTGCATAACCTATTGGTACTACAACTGTAGGCACTAGGTTTTTTGGCAAATTTAAGATCCTTGAATACTCTTCTTTTATGAAGCCTTCCATCGGGCAACTATCTAAACCGAGTGCTTTTGCTCCATTTAACGCATTTCCTAATGCCAAATAAACTTGTCTTTGAGCCCAACACAATCTTTCATTGCCCTGCAAGTTGCTAATAAAATGTTTTAGCATGCTCTCAAACGAAGCCAACTTATCTTCTGGGATGTTGTTTTTCTTCAGCAAATCTGCGAGCTCTTCTAATTTTGTTTCCAAGTCAGTGTCGGCACAGAATATGAGCAGATGGGAACATGTAGTTATCTGGGGTTGATCAAAACTTGCTTTTTGTAGCTTTACCTTTGTTTCTTCATCAGTAATTACTTTTATCTTCCATGGCTGCAGGTTGTATGAAGACGGTGCCAACCTAATTAATTCATAGAGCTTTTTCATAGTTGATTCTTCAACTTTTCGCTTGTCGAAAAGCTTGGTTGCATAGCGTTTTTTTACTATCTCTTCAAAGTCCAACATTTTTCTACCTCCTTTCTTGATTATATTGATACCTTTTTTATACTGCTACGATTTTGTTATTTTATGTTGCTACAAATTTATAAATTTACTCTTCTCTGAAATGAATTCATGGGTGTAAAGTCAAACAAGAACGGGCGCAAAAGTTTGGTTAAGCATGAAGTATATTCTACCTTTGGAAGAGAATTTAATAAATTTTTTGTTACTGCTACAGTAGACGAACTTCTTCAGCTTTACAGGACAAATGTTTTGGGTCTTTCTACATCAGAAGCTGTAAATCGAAAGAAGTTTTTTGGGCCAAATGAGATCGCAAAGAAAAAGAAGACAAAATTTGAAAAGGTTGCTGAGAAATTCAAAAATCCACTTGTGGTTGTTCTTTTGATTGTTGCAGTGGTCTCACTTTATATGGACGAGGTTGCGAGCGCTGTCATAGTCACTGTCATGGCTCTCTCTAGCGTTTTATTATCTTATTATCAGGAAGAAAAGGCAAGTAAAGAGAGCGAGAAGCTAATAGAAATGGTCAGGATCAAAGCCACTGTTTACAGAGATAATCAGCTTGTTGAGATTCCAATCAAAGACATCGTTCCAGGCGATATAGTTTATCTTTCTGCGGGAGATATAATACCTGCAGACTTACGGATTATTTCTTGTAAAGACCTTTTTATTAATCAATCCTCTATTACTGGCGAGTCATATCCAGTTGAAAAGTTTTCAACACCAATTCATACTGCTGAAGACTATGGTTCTACATATAGCAATATTGCGTTTATGGGTACAAGTGTCGTAAGCGGTTCTGGCTTAGGGTTGGTGCTACTTACAGGCGAGAAAACACAGTTTGGTATGCTGAGCAAGCGTGTTAGTGAATCAACTGCTAAAACGGCTTTTGAGGAAGGAATTAGCAAATTTAGCTATATGGTCGTCAGAATAACTTTTTTTCTTGTGTTGACCATTTTTCTGATAAATGCTTTGACAAAAGGCGATCCTCTTCAGGCATTTCTATTCTCATTGGCAGTCGCAGTTGGATTGACCCCTGAGATGTTGCCTTTGATAATAACCGTTAATCTAGCCAAAGGCAGCTTGTCTATGGCAGCTAAAAAAGTCATTGTCAAAAGACTTTCATCTATTCAGAATTTCGGGTCGATGGATGTATTATGCACAGATAAGACTGGAACACTGACCGTAGGAGAAGTTGTTTTGGAAAAGTATATAGATGTAGAAGGTAATGATGATGCAGAAGTTCTCATCTATGGTTATATTAACAGCTATTATCAAACAGGTCTTAAGAACCTTCTTGACAAGGCAATTTTAAAGCATGGAGTATCTCAAATTGAAAACACTAGAAAAATAGATGAAATACCTTTTGATTTTGTAAGAAAGTTGATGTCTGTAGTTGTTGAATATGAAGGAAAGCACGTTTTGATAGCAAAAGGAGCTCCTGAAGAAATACTTAAGAGATGTAATTTTTATGTTATAGGAGGTAATATATATCCGCTTGAAGAACAAAAAGTCCATAGCTTCAATCTTCTCTGCGAAAAGCTTACTAATGAAGGCCTTAGGGTACTGGCAGTAGCTTATAAAGAGTTCGATATCTTCAGGGAACGATATACCAAACAAGATGAGAAAGATCTAATTCTAAAAGGCTTTATGATATTTTTAGATCCGCCGAAGCGCTCTGCAAAAGCTACGATTGCTGAGCTAAATAAACTAGGCATAGAGCTTAAGATACTTACAGGTGATAGCGAAACAGTTACAGTTAATATCTGTGCCAGAATGAAAGTTAAATGTAAGGGAGTTATAACAGGAGAACAGCTGGCAAAAATGAGCGAACATGAAATTGCAAAAGCTGTTGAAGAAAATACGATCTTTGCAAGGCTTACACCACTTCAAAAAGAGCTGATTATATCTGTTCTTAAAAAAAATGGCCACGTCGTTGGGTATATGGGTGATGGTATAAATGATGCCCCTGCGCTTAAAGCTGCGGACGTAGGTATATCGGTAAATAACGCTGTTGATATCGCAAAAGAATCTGCAGATATAATTCTCCTCAAAAAAAGTTTGAGAGTTTTACGGGACGGCGTAGTAGAAGGTAGAACAGTTTTTGGTAATATCATAAAGTACATTAGAATGGCAGCAAGTTCTAATTTCGGAAATATGTTCAGCGTTACAGGTGCAAGTATAATTCTTCCATTTTTGCCTATGACTTCGATACAGATACTTGTAAACAATTTTCTTTATGATCTCTCACAGCTAGCTATTCCAGCGGATTCAGTAGATGAAGAGCTCGTAAAGAAACCAACCCCTTGGAACATGAAAAATCTAGAAAGGTTTATAGTTATCATGGGGCCAGTTAGTTCTATATTCGATTTCATAACGTTTGGAGTTCTCATTTATTATTCAGTGCCCGTACACTTGTTTCATACTCTCTGGTTCATAGAATCTCTTGCTACTCAAACATTTGCTATTCACGTTATTAGAACATCAAAGATTCCTTTTTTACAAAGCAGGCCTGCAAAAGCTCTCATCGTTACGTCATTTTTGATTGTTGCATTTGGTTTATTTTTGATACTTTCGCCACTAGGTGGTTATCTTGGTTTTGCTCTTCCTCCTGTTGAACTTTTGATTATAATGTTCTTTATAGTACTTTTTTACTTAATAACTTTGCAAATTGCTAAGCAATACTATATTAAAATCTACGGCTACTACTGATGTTTAATGAGTTAATCTATTTTAGATCTTCTCTTCTGAATTCTCACCAAGGTATTTGTAAGTCGCAAGTTTTACCGCTTTATATGGTAAGAGTGCACACTTAATTCTCACAGGGCCTAGGTCTATTCCAAGGTCTCTTATAATATCTTCTTTCGTCATTTTTTTTATTTTTTGAATGCTTTGGCCCTTTAACTTCTCAGTGAGCATTGAAGCCGAAGCTTTGCTTATTGCACAACCATTTCCCTCAAATGAGATATCATTTATTTTGTTATTCTTAAATTCTATATAAATAGTTATGAAGTCTCCACAAAGAGGGTTTGAATCTGAGTAGATCGCGTTAGGATTTTTTATTTTTCCGTAGTTTCTGGGATTTTTGTAGTGATCTAATATTATCTCTGTATAGATGCTCATGAGAACACCGTTTTTACTTTGTTAAGTGCTTCAAACATCTTATCAATGTCTTCTTTTGTGTTGTAGATGTAACAACTTGCCCTAACGCAATCTGTTATTCCTATTCTTTCAAGAAGAGGCTGGGCACAATGATGACCTGAACGAACGGCAATACCTTCACTATCTAATATTTCAGCTACATCATGTGAGTGAATTTTTTCTCGCTCACTTAGAAATATATTGAATGCGAATACACTCGCTTTTTGTGAAATGCTGCTAGGACCATAGTGTATAATGTCTTCATAATCTTCTAGCTGTTTAAAAAAATAGTCTATAAGTTTTTTTTCGTGTTCAACAATTTTTTCCATCCCTATCTTTTCTAAGTATTCTATTGCTGCTGCTAGTCCTACAGCATTTGCAACATCAGGTGTACCTGCTTCAAATCTTTGGGGTGGGAGAGCATAGCTTACTTCATTTAGATGAACTTCTTTTATCATGTCACCACCGTAAAGAAACGGCTCCATATCTTCTAACTTTTCTTTTTTACAGTATAAGACACCAATTCCCATTGGACCAAGCATCTTGTGGCCTGAAAATACAAGTGCATCGCAATTGGTTTTTTTTACATCTGTTTTTTGGTGCGGGACTGATTGACATGCATCAAGTATTGTAAAGAATCCGCATTCATTTGCTTCCTTACATATTTTATCGATGTTAGTTATTGTGCCAGTTACGTTAGAGCAAGCAGTAATCGATAATATGCCACCTTCGTTTTGATAATTTGAAATAAATTCGGTAAGCATCTCCTGGTTTAGCGTGTAATCTGAGCAAATGTCTACTATGGATAAACTGGCTTTTTTTTCCATTTTAAGCGCGAGCCATGGCACTAAGTTAGAGTGGTGTTCCAGTATAGATGTGATTATTCTCGTTTTCTTTTTTTTTCTTGAACCGGAAAACAATGAGTACCTAAGAAGGTTGAGGGCCTCTGTTGCGTTTCTTACAAATACTATCTCTTCGGGGCTTGCGTTTATGAAATTGGCCACTTTTTCCCTAGCATAATCAAATTTCTGTGTTGCTTCTCTGCTCAAGTGATGTATGCCTCTATGGACATTTGCGTTTGAGTTAGAATAGTATTCAGCTATTGCGTCGATGACGTGAATTGGTTTTTGGGAGGTAGCAGCAGAGTCTAAATAAACCAATCTCTTACCGTTTATCGTTCTGGAAAATATCGGAAAATCTTCTCTGATTTTATCTGCATCAAGCATTATGAATCCCTTGTTTCTTTTTCTCTTCAAAGCATTTAACTATCTTCATTTTTCCTTCTTTAGAGGATATACTTTTTATGCTATTAATTACAACTCCCTCAATTATAAGTTCTACTGCTTTTCTTTCTGGAATTCCTCGAGTTTTCATATAATATAAATGTTCTTGATTAACATTTCCCATAGTTGCGCCATGTCCTGCTCTGACTTCGTTTGTTTTAATTTCTAAGCTTGGAACTGAATATGCTTTTGCGTGTGTTCCGATTAGTAATACATGATCTTCTAGAAAAGAATCTGCGTTTTTTCCATTTTTGTTAATATATATGTTTCCTAAAAATCCGTAAGTAGAATTATCTGCTAAGACGCTTCGTGAATCTATTCTTGCCTTAGTGTTTTTAGACAAATGATTGGCATTTACAGAGGTGTAACCCTTATCATTGCTGTTAAGGTATGTTGTAATTGCTATTTTTGCTTTTGATCCATCAGCTTCAAGGTTAGTCTGAATATGATTGATTAAAAGGTTTCCAAAGTTGAAAAAGTTTAATTCAAGATTTGCGTCTTGAGAAAGGTTATTGTCTAATATTAATATTCCAGTGCTTCCTGGTTCTGTAATGACTGATAACTCTAAATCAGTGTTTTCTTCGGCGTTTACAGTAACCTTACTGCAGATTTTATCATTTGGCATTACTAATGCTAATCTTTGTTTTTTTTCAGGCTTTCCGGTTTCATATAAACAGTATATCTCAAGATCAGTTTTTGGTTTTATGACATATTCAGTACTTATTTTATCTAATTTAATCTTCTGTTTTCTGTTTTCACATCCAAAAAGTATATGCAATGCATCGGCAGGGCTGTTAATTTCTTCAATTTCTTTTTCTGTTGTTTGCGCTTTTGAATTTTCAATCCCTAGCAGTTCAATAAGCTCTGCTAACTTTATCTGGTAGAAGCTAGTAAGTTTCTTTGATTCAAGGTATTCTAGTGCTTTAGTTTGCTTTGGGCTTAGGCTCTTATTTGCTTGTAGGTTGATATCGTAGGTATACGTATTTTGACTTTTCATCTTAATCACTTTAACCTACTGCTCCTTCCATTTCTAAGGTTATTAGTCTGTTGAGTTCTACAGCGTACTCGAATGGAAGTAGTTTGGTGAATGGTTCAAGAAAGCCTTGAACTATCATACTAGCCGCTGTGTCTTCATCTATACCTCTTGACATCAGGTAGAAAAGTTGATCTTCGTTTATTTTGCTTGTAGTTGCTTCATGGCCTAGTTCTATGCGTTGTTCTCGTATATCCATGTAAGGAATAGTGTCAGATGAAGAATAGTTGTCAAGTATCATAGCGTCGCATTTTACAGAGGCTTTGGAGTTGTAACTACCTTCATTTATTTTAAGTAACCCTCTGTAAACTGTATTTCCTCCGTCTTTGCTTACGGATTTGTTCATTATTGTTGATGATGTATTTGGTGCCAGATGCAACACTTTACCTCCTGTGTCTTGGTGCTGATTTTTTCCTGCGAAGGCTATGCTGGTTATTTCTGCACGTGAGTTTTGACCCAAGAGATAAACTGAAGGATATTTCATAGTTATTTTGCTTCCAAGATTTCCATCTACCCATTCTACAGTTGCGTTTTCATGTGCGTACGCACGTTTGGTCACTAGGTTATATACGTTTGTTGACCAGTTTTGGATAGTTGTATATCTTAGCCTAGCTCCTGGAAGTGCTATAAGCTCTACAACGGCGGCATGGAGTGAGCTTTCACTATATATTGGGGCGGTGCAACCTTCTATATAATGAACGAAGCTGTTTTCATCAGCTATTATTAATGTTCTTTCAAATTGACCTACTTTCTCAGCGTTTATCCTGAAGTATGCTTGAAGAGGTAATTCTACCTTTACGTTTGGTGGCACGTAGATGAATGAACCACCGCTCCATACAGCTGTGTTTAATGCCGCAAATTTGTTGTCGTGCATAGGTACTACTGTACCAAAATATTTCTTTACTAGTTCTGGATGAGTCTTAATCGCTGTTTCTACATCTGAGAATATCACACCTTTTGCAGCGAGGTCTTCTCTTATCCTGTGATATACCATTTCTGATTCGTATTGGGCACCTAAACCACCAAGAAATTTTCTCTCAGCTTCTGGGATACCTAACCTGTCAAAAGTTTTTTTTATTTCTATAGGTACGTTGTCCCAAGAGTTTGCTTTCCTTTCAGATGGCTTAAGATAGTATGTTATCTTATCGAATCTTATCTCTGAAAGATCTGGACCCCACTTTGGTAGTTGTTTTTGTTGGAATACCTCGTAAGCTTTCAATCTAATATTCAGCATCCACTCTGGTTCGTTCTTTTCCTTTGATATCTCCTTTATTACGTCTTCGTCTAAACCTGGCTGAGTTTTATAAACTGCTACCGCATTATCCCTAAAACCGTATTTTGTATAATCAATATCAAATTTATCTAAATCCATGCTATCATCCTCTGATATCGTTTATAGTTCTGATTGCTTCAGGTTTTTTCAAACCTGCATAACCGTTCTTTTCAAGTTTGATAGCAAGCCTATGATCTCCTTCTTCCACAATTTTGCCATCTATCATTACGTGGACATGTGTAGGTTTAATGTATTTTAGGATTCTATTATAGTGCGTTATCATCAGTAATCCCAGATTTTTCTTTACCATGTTTATTGCGTTTGCTACGATCTTAAGAGAATCGATATCCAATCCAGAATCTGTTTCGTCCAAGATTGCAATCTTTGGTTCAAGAACGAGCATCTGTAATATGTCGCTTCGCTTTTTTTCTCCGCCTGAAAAGTTAAAGTTTAGATATCTATCTGCGTATTCTTCAGTAAAGTTTAGGGTTTTTGCTTTTTTATTGAGTTTTTCTCTGAAATCTACTACACTCACCAATTTGTACTGCTTGTCTTCTGATATACCATAGCGAATAGCAGAGTATGCAGTTCTTAAGAAGTTGGAAACTGTTATCCCAGGAATCTCAATAGGATATTGAAAAGCCAAAAATATGCCTAATCTTGCTCGCTCATCTGTTGAAAGTTCAAGAATTGACTTTCCGTCAAATTTTATGTCACCATTAATTATCTCATAGTTTGGGTGCCCAAGAACAACGTTTGAAAGTGTGCTTTTTCCTGCGCCATTAGGTCCCATAATTGCATGGACTTCTCCAGTAGATACCTTAAGATTCAGACCTTTTAGTATTTCTTTGTCTCCTACTTTTGCATGTAGGTTTATTATTTCTAAAGTGTGCATTACATCACCTTACTCCATAAGCATATTAACTATTGTTTTTGCGGAACATAGCTGGTTGTTAAAATTGACAACTGAACATTCTTTACATATTGCTTCATTTACTTTTTCGTAGTTTAACTTTTCTTTGGCTATTCTTTTTGCAGTTTTTTTCGCGAATTCTCTGATCTTCTTGTTCTTTAAGAGCTTTTCAACCTTTTCAGACCTGTTATTTGTTAGTATTTTGTATACTGCCACTTGTGTTATACCCAAATGTTTTGCTATCTGTGTTTGATTCATACCGTAACTCTTGTACAATAATTGTGCTATGGCAGCTCTGACTGCAGGAAGGTAGTACTTGTAGACTTGTTCGCATGTTAGATTATTCATTTTATCACCCAGTTATATAACTTGGTTATAATAGAAGCCAGTATATTTTTTAAAGCTTTCTTAAAAGAAGCTAAAAATTCAAAGAAATTAAATTATGCGATGGTTTTTCAGAGCAAGGTCTATTGAAGTCTTGTCAAAACCAATTATTATTTCATCACCGATTTCTATTTGTGGCACACCAAGTTGGCCGCTTTTCATGTACATATCCATGGCTGCTTTTTGATCTCGTGATACATCAATTTCAGTGTATGGAACATTCAGCGTTTCAAAGTATCTCTTTGCGAGCTTGCAATATGGGCACGTTGGCGTAGTATAAATTATCACTTTTGCTTTATTGTTTTCGAGCTTCTTTTTCAGTTCTTCAAGTTTTTTTCTTCTTATCTCGTCTAATTCGTTCATTTATATCACCTTTTTAGTATTGGTATAAAGTATTAAACTTAATACTTTATAATTATATCTGTAGATTAGGATTTTTATATGAAACTAAGAAATACTCTAGTGGATAATTCTGCATCATGTGCCGATATTATAGCCTACATTTGGGATCTGAATGACCTTGATAAAAAGATTCTTTTACGCCTATGTGAAAGGGAAGCAACTATTAATGAGCTTTGCAGAGAGCTGAAGAGAACACGAGTTCGAATTTATCAAAGATTAAATTATTTGTTGGAAAAAAAATTTGTCAATAGAAAAAAGCGCTCTCTAAGAAGAGGCTATGAGTATGTCTATTCTGCTGTACCTGAGTCTATTATAAGAAAAGAGACCAAACAATTGTTAAAAAAGACCTTTAAGAGGTTATTGAAAATTATAGACCAAAAGCTGGAGTAACTATATTTATTCTCAAATGCGCAAATTATACTTTGCCTGTAGGTGATGTAAGAGGTGATCTCTGAATGGTGATGAATGACGTGCAGGCTGATACAGGCAACTTTTGCTAACTCAGAGCTTTTTTTACTTCATTTGGGATGTAATCATATGGTTTTGCTTCTCTTATGATGTTTTCTAAGAACATGTTTGGTTCTTTTTTCCACGAAAGAAGTCTGTTTAAGTACCACCTTAACAATGAGGCGTTCTCTTCATGGTTTTCTACTATCTCTACTTTCGTTTGTTTTCCTTCACTGTCAAAATATACTACTGCTAATTCGATATTTTCCACATCGATTTTAAACTTAGATGCAAATGCGTATCTATAGAGTTCTATTTGAGCGCAGTTAAATTCTCTATATTTTGTCGAAGTTTTCCAGTCTACAATAAGGTAGGTTTTTCTTTTTGTGTCTGAATAAACAGCATCTATGTAGCCTTTGATTGTTATATTTTCTTCGATATCTGAGAACAATCTAAGCTTATTAATTGGCAGGCTAAAGTATAACTCACTTGTGATCGGTATTTCGTACTTTTTTCTCAATAATTCATCCATATCGTGCAGGCTTTTATCGTATTCTTTGAATTTTTCTTTTACCGTATATGTTCTTCCCAAAATACTGTTTTCAGCCATTCTGTGGACTTCTAAACCCTTCTCTTTATCAAATGTTTTTGGATTGAATAAAAAAATAACTCTTTTTAAGTATTCGATTGGGTCTTTTACGATAGTCGAATAAGAGATGGAATTGAGCATGTAGAAGTGAGTAGTTATCAGTGATGCAATTTCTTTAATTTCACGTGCTTCGCTATTTTTTAACTCTATTGCGTCAGGAATTAGATCTTCAACATCTATGTTTTCTAGAATTTCGAGTGTATTTTCAAAATCTGAGAATATGTTCTCTTTCTTGTCATTAAATGTTTCAGAGTACTTTTTTAGAACAGGCTTGAGATAGACTGAATACTCAGGATGTTTATCTACTACGCTTTCCATGTAATTAAGGATATCTTCTGTATTAGTTAATTGTTTTTTCAGGATGAACTCTGGTGTAATGAATTCAAATGTTTTTTGTGTCATGTTTTTTGTGTGATTTAATCTATATGCAGTTAGTAAATCAATACCTGAAAATGGGGTCAGTGTAGCAAGTGCAGTGTCTTTCAAACTTTCAGATAATATACCTATAATGAACGCATTACAGTATTCCTTTAGTGTGCTGGCTGTTGATCTATCCACAGAAATATAACTCAAGATTTATAATTAAAAAACAAAAGGAGAGTAAAGAGGTTGGCTATAATCTATTCCTTTAGTCTAGGTCGCTTCCACCGGAATCTAGGTTAGGTTTGTCTGAGCTGCTTGGTCCTTTGCTTTTTGAAGCGATCATATCGTCGATTCTCAGTATCATCTTCGCAGCTTCATATGCACTGGCTATTGCTTGCTTTTTAACCTTTGTTGGTTCGATTACCCCTTGCTCTTCCATGTTGTCGATTTTCCCAGTATAGACATTTACACCGTAGCTTGGGCTACCTTCCTTGTGTTTTGCTCTTAACTCTACGAGGGCGTCAATAGCATCCATTCCCGCGTTTTCTGCAAGAGTTTTAGGAACAGATTCAAGTGCTTCTGCAAACGCTTGGATGGCTAGCTGTTCTCTTCCACCAATCTGGGATGCGTAATCATTTAATCTTAAGGATAGTGCTATTTCAATGCTTCCTCCACCTGTTACGTAATTCCCTTCTTCCACCGTGCTTGCTATGGCACCTATGGCATCTTTGAGTGCTCGTTCGGTTTCGTTTACTACGTGTTCAGTTCCTCCTCTTATGAAGATTGTTACGCTCTTTGGATCCCTGCAGCCGGTTACGAATATCATTGCTTCTCCAGCAATCTTTTTCTCCTCGACGAGTTCTGCATATCCAAGGTCTTTGCTTGTGAGGTCGTTTAAGTTAGATACTATTCTTGCGCCAGTTGCTCTCGATAGTTTGTCTATGTCGCTCTTCTTTACTCTTCTTGCAGCTAAAATACCTGCTTTAGCCAAATAATGTTGTGCTAGGTCGTCAATTCCTTTCTGGCAGAACAATACAGTTGCTCCTGATTTGATAACTTTGTCTACCATCTCTTTTAGCATTTTTTCTTCCTGCTCTAAGAAATCACATAATTGTTCTGGAGAAGTTATCTCTATTTTTGCATCGGTTTCTGTTTTTTCGATTTCGAGTGGACAATCTATTATAGCAATCTTAGCATTTTTTACTGATTTTGGCATACCAGAATGTACAACTTCCTTGTCTATCACAATTCCTTTTATTAGTTCGGTGTTTTCTGTGTTGCCACCTTCTTTCTTTTCTAATTTAATGAGCTCAGTGTCGACAACTGTTTTACCGTTCTTTTCTTCTGCAACCATCTTTACTGCGTCTACGACCAATTTGGCAAGCAAATCTTTTGATTCTCCTACACCCACAGTTTTTGAACCCATTGAAACCGAAGCAATCTTCATTAGCGTGTTTGTTTCATTTACATTGGCTGGTTTGCTTAGCTTTAGGAGAACCTCTTGCGCCTTTCTGGCAGCCAAGTCGTAACCTTTTACTATAGTGCTTGGATGTATATTCTGATCTAGTAGTTCACCTGCTTTCTTGAGCAACATTCCTGTTAAGAGTACTGCAGTCGTTGTACCATCACCTACTTCTTTGTCTTGGGTTTTTGCGATCTCTACCATCAGTTTTGCTATTGGATGCTCAACGTGCATTTCTTCCAGTATTGTTGCACCATCGTTTGTGATTACTATGTCTCCAAGTTCTGAGACCAGCATCTTGTCCATGCCTTTTGGTCCGAGCGTGCTCTTTATGGCCATCGCCACTGCTAGTGCTACTGCTATGTTGGTTCTCTGCGCGTCGCGCCCCAATACCCGAGTAGCACCCTCGGGTAAAATCAATACCTGTTGTCCTTCTAGATTCTTCGTCATTCAACTCACCTCACATATTTTAAGCATATCTCAACAAACAGCACATTAGTTGGATTGCATTGTAAAATAACTCCCTATCAATTTAACATAGCGAAAGATTTTTAAAATAAACATCTCCTAATCGCAATCGAGATTATATGGATTCAGATGAAATAGACATTTCGCGTTTTTTGCAGGACCTGAAAAAAGAAACTGCACTTCTATTGTTAATTCTAACAGTATTGTTGGCAGTGCTTCTATATACTAAGTTTGATTTAAATTAATGCCAGACTAAATTATATTTCGTGATTACGTTTCGTGATATCTGTGAATATCTAGATCGTATTGAGCAGGAAACTTCTAGAAATGCAATGGTTTCTATATATGCTGAACTCTTATTGAAGTGTAAAACTGAAATTGATGAGCACTTGGACATACTAGCATATTTTACATCTGGTATACTACAGCCAAAATTTAGAAGTATAGAGTTCAATATTGGTGATAAGTTAATTGAGCATGCGATAAGTTTAGCATATGGTTATCCACGAAAAGATGTTGAGGCACTATATCAAAAATTGGGAGATCTTGGCTTTGTTGCTGAAAGATTGTGCCAATCACGGAAGCAAATGCCGTTGTGCACCAAAGTTCTTACGCTTCCAGATATCTATCTTTCTTATTACAATTTGGGAAGGCTCGGCGGAAAAGGTAGCTTGAACAGCAAGATAAAAACGCTTGCAGACCTTTTTGGAAATGCATCGACGTTAGAAGCAAGGTATATAGCTAGATATCCGACAGGTCAAATGAGAATAGGAATCGCAGAGTCGTCAATTCTTGAAGCTGTTTCAGTTGCTTTGACGGGCACAAAAGAGTTGAAAGAAGAAATAGAGAGATCATATAACTTGTGTTCTGACATAGGTAGAGTCGTGAAGGCTTGGCTTACTCAGCAGAATGAAAAGATTGATCTGTTTTGGATTGACTATTTCAGTCCAGTCAGACCTGCTTTAGCAGAAAGAGTTTCTTCTACAAGAGAGATATTTGAACACGCAAAAGAATGTGCAATTGAGTACAAGTACGACGGTATGCGATTGCAAATTCATAAGAAACGAGATAAAGTTGTTTTGTTTTCTAGGAATCAAGAAGTTGTAACACATATGTTTCCTGATGTTGTAGAGGAAATCAAAAGAATTCAGCATGATTTTATTGCGGAGTGTGAAGCAGTTGGCTATGACGAAGAAAAAAGAGTTTTGCTTCCTTTTCAAGTAATGATAAAAAGAAAACGTAAGTATGATGTAGATAAGTTTACTTCAATTATTCCAGTTAAGCTCTATTTTTTTGACTTGCTCAAGCTAGATGATAAAGATGTCTATTACATGCAGTACAAAGAGCGTAGGTATCTTCTAGAGCATATGCTTACCGAAAATTATGAACACCTTAAAATGTCTCATATTGCTCCGGCTAAAATAGTATCTGATAGTAAGGAAGCTGATGAGATCTTTAGAAATGCTATTCAACAAGGTCTAGAAGGAATAATGGCAAAGGACATATATGCAGTTTATACGCCAGGCGTCAGGAAGTATGCATGGATGAAGCTGAAGAAATCATATGGTCCTGCAATAGATACTATTGATGCAGTGATTGTTGGTTTCTTTTATGGTAAGGGTGCGAGAGCAGAGAAAGAATATGGTGGAGTATTGTGTGCAGTTTACAATTCTGAGACGGGAATGTTTGAGACAATCGCGAAAGCGAGCAGCGGTTTGTCTGAGCAAGAGATGGAAGAACTCAAACAGAAATTCTCTTCGTTGAGATCTGAGTTTCAGCCTAAGAACATAGTTTCAGAGATAAAACCAGATTATTGGGTAATCCCCTCAATAGTTGTAGAACTTGCATACGATGAGATAACTATTTCAGATTTGCACACATGTGGAAGAATTGACAAAAAAGGCTATGCACTGAGATTTCCAAGAATAATTAGAATAAGGGATGATAAATCTTTGGATGATTGCACGACAACTCAAGAGATATTGTCGATCTACGAAAAAGCAAGGCTTAACAAGCCCAATAAATGAGATGATGTTATAAATAAGATCAGCATCAAGAAAGTGAAACAGAGTTTCTTATCTTTAGTTTCTTTTGGTACATTTTCAACTATTGGTTGTGTTTTTTGATCTAACTTATCCTTCTCATCTAATCTATTCATACTCTTTTCATAAACGAGAATCGATTGATGTTCTTTTGCTGTTATTGTAACATCTTTGGAGTAACTGGTAAATGAGTCGTTCCAAACAACTTCGAGTCTGATGATATCAGAGGGATTTTCTATGATGAACGAATTATTGTTTAGGTCAATTTTTTTCTTTTCATGATAGATTTCAAATGAGGTTATTTATTCATCTTTTTTGATCTCGAAGTAGTAGATATAATTGTCTATACTTTTTATGATCTTAGTTGGAACTACTTCTAGTTTAGATCTTTTATGAATAGTAAAGACAGAACTCGTATTGGTTTGTTTGTATTTTGCAGTGATGACATGGTTTCCAGGTTGAAGTTTTGGTAATTCTTTACAGATGGTTTCCTGACTAGGTACCAGAAATTTGTCTATTAACTCTCCGTCTAAGAATACAGATATTTCATCGTACTCAATTCTGTTGTTATATTTATCAAGTTCATTGAATTCTATGCAGTATGTAGCAGTGCTCCCTTCTAAAGTATCGTTTGCAACTATGCTTTTTAGATAATCTCGTGAATGATTTAGGTTTGGCTTGCGAACATTGAAAGAGAGAAGTGTAGCACTCCCTAGAGCATCAGTTATAACAATGTAATTTGTTCCGTATCTGTATGGGTATATGTCTGCATTTTCCGTTATTATGCTTTTCGAATGCGCAGTATATATGTAATAATCTCTTGCAGAGTTGTCCCTCATCAATACTTTTACAATTTTGTTTAGTCCGTCTACTTGTGTTGCATTGAGTATGAAGTAGCTCTCTAAGTCTTCATATAGGTTTCTTTTAATCTTTAAATCTAATATCTGCGTACCATGAAAACGCGATCTTATGGTTGTAGGGCAAAGGTAGTAATCGATCTTTTTTACATTGAATTTTTCATAAGGTTTTATCAGCCATATAAAATAAACAGTTTTGTTAGGCTCTATGACTGCTTTATTGGATATATTTATTACCTCAAATAAATAACCTTCTATTTGGTCTCTGCACGGAATGAGCTCTAGTTCTTCATAACCCTAGAACTTTCCGTCTATTCTGGCAATTACTGCGTAATAGGTTTCGTAACTAATATATTTCTCTGGGGCCAGTTCTATTTCGAATTTTTGAGATTTGTCTGCATATGCGTAGGTTTCTTCAAGCATTGTGGGTTCTGAGTAGCTCCATTTTATTTGCAAGTCTTTTGTTCCGTCTGTTTCTAAGTAGTTCAGTAACACTCTATCTGTTGGTTCCTCAGAAGCATATCTGCTAGTAATAAAGTGCAGGGCATCTAGATAACCAACTTGTAGCCATGTGGCATCAACAGGTATCCACGTCTTGTTTATATATACTTCGTTCCAGAGATGACCTACCGATTTTTTTTCTAGTGGAGAATATGCATAGCCTGCCACTAAACGGGTTGGATATCCAAGCGAACGTGCGAGCGCTGCAAAGAGATGTGAATACTCTACACATACACCCCTCTTGTTTAGATATACCCATTTTGCGTCTCTTTTTTGGCCTACGAGATTTAGATCATAGTTTATGTGTTTATTCACGAAATCCGCGATGAGAGCTATAGCTTCAAAATCGTTTGTAGCATTTTCAACTATTTGTTCAGCTACTTTCTTTAGTGATTCATCGTAGTTGATCTTTTCGTCTTTTATTAAGTATTTATAAAGTTCTTCACGTGTATAGGTTTGGTTTCCATTTAGAGAGGTTATTTTTCTAGCACGGACATTGAATGAAATAGGGCCTAACTGGTAAGTGAAAGGGAAAACAGGATTTTCCTCATAAACATATGTGTATGGATTTTCTTCTATATCATAGTAAATTTTTTGTATGCTATTGTAGCTAACTGTTTGATAGGCGTCGTTTATTGGTAGGGTAATATTTAGATGAAGTTCAGAATTTTTTAGTTTTAGTATTTCATTTTCTTTAATTATATTTAATGTAAGTGTTACTTGTTGGTTATAGTACCCTTTAATATATGTTATTCTGTTTGCATCATCATAATCAATTGAATAAAGAGTAGAAGTGCTAATAATTGCTATAGCGATAAATAGTTTGATGCATAAGCTACTCGTCTTCATGGACTTATAACCTCTTACTTATATAAAAACATGATTTGTTAAATTTTTAATGAAGAATTCTCTTGGTTGTAAGAATTATTAGCTTAATTTTAATACCTGATATCTCTCTAAGAAAACTAGTTTATCCTGGTGGATATATATGCTATTCAAACAAAAAAAGCCGATGACAGAAGATAGGATATCATACCATTTGCATCATCAAAGTACTCAGAATTCTTACAAGAACGATAAATTGGCTAAATTGGCAACTTTTATCAGAAATGTTGTTCTTAGAAATGGCGGTGAATACGTAAAGCCAAAGTTGCGATCTGGTAGCTATCATTCTATTGCCAAGGAAAAGAACGAGCTAATTGAGGTCTTGGAGAGGCCTATCGCTGAGATATCTGAGAGTATTAAGTGGATTTTAAGTAAAGATGTAGTTTTGCTGACCCTTGAAGATAAAAATGGAAACATAGTGGGGATGATAGTTGCAGAACCTTGCAATTTTAATGAAGGAATATTAAAACAAGTTTCAGAAGCGGAAAATTCCGACAGGATTATTGATAAGATTAAGAACTCTTATGTGATTGAGATGTTTTACATCGATGCTGAATATCGTGGCAATGGTTTGGGAAAGAAGTTATTCGAGCACTTGCTAAGAAAGTTTACAGGAGAACATAAAAAAATCTCCACAGCAGAATTTGGTTCTTTTAAATTATACTCATATGGTAAAGAACAAATTCCTGCAAATACACTTTGTTTAATTGTTAACTCAAGCAATCTTGCAGTTAAACTATATGAGAGATATGGATTTTATCCACTCGCGTTGCTTGAGGATACAAATCTTGAGGGACAAACTGTATTAAAGCTTCTTATGGTTCTGGACCTTACACAAGTTTAATATGTTTAAGTATGTTTATCATTTTGTGAAAGGACAGAGCAGTTTGGAATCTTTGTTTTTGACTAGCTTGTTGCTTTTGGGATTATTTGCAGTACTATATACTATAACAGGTCTTGGAATAGATATGATTGGTTTATCCGTAGATAGGGTGTTTGTAGAAAAGCTTGCATTTAGCGTCAATTCACTTAGTCTTCAGCCAGAAGGTGTTCGAGATGAGATTAGAGTTTATTTATCTCCGCAGGCAAAAGTACTTAATACTTCTTCTAATTTGCTTTACATTGAAAACCAAGGCCGAGGCGGCAATTCCATTGTTTATTCTTCGAGCCTCACAAAGCATCTTTACAAAACGTTTATCCCAAACCCAGGATTTAATTTGGTTCAGATTAGAAAAGTTACTGAGGGTACTGTCATTTTAGGTAGCACGGATATCTACTGCGAACCTTCATTATTAGTGTTAGATGTTGTGCCAGGCCAAAACGATACCATATATATTGGAATTCATAACAGGGGCTCACAACTGCTCAACGGATTTATAGCCGAATATCCTGAAAATAGTTTCTTCACTTTTTTTGACTTACCTTCTCAATTGCTTCCTTTTGATAATCAATTGGTTACTGTCGGTTATGAAATTCCGGAGACGGTTGATAGAGCTTTTTTCAGTTTTCCAATACGTTTTATAGACAGTAAAAATAATGACTGCACTATCGAAGTTGTATTTTTCGTAGACTCGGGAATACGTGATACTCAAGGACCTTTAGTAAATCTTCTATTTGTTAACGATGATATCTATACTTATAAAAATGTTCTAATCAGCGGAACTGCGAGCGATTTCGGAAGAGGAAACAGTGTAATAACAAAATGTGAATATGAAATAGACAATTCAGGTATATGGAATTCTTTTGCAAATGGCACTGGTTTCGCAAGTTCTTCAGAAGTAGAATTCTTGGTTAGCATAGGAACTCTCAGAGAAGGTTTTCATACTTTGGCTGTAAGATGTATCGACAGTGAAAAAAATGTCGGAGAAGAGGAGTCTATTGATTTTCAAGTAAAGAAACCGACTAGTTTTCTTATTTTGCTTGCAGACGAAACTCCGTCACCATACGAACAGTCTCTAATAGACTGGTTGTCTACCCATAATTCTGGGATAGGTCTTGACTGGTCATATGAATTTCGAAATTATCTTGAAATTTTTAGTGGTGTTGAAGCGTGTGCTTATGATTCTTTATTAGTTGCAGATTCTGTGTCAAATGATGATGTTGTTTCTCTTTCTCAGGTATTGGTAGAATGCGCAAATAATGGAAAAACAGTTATTCTTTTCGGTCGAGCATATGATCAGCTTGGAAATACTACCGGATTAGTTTTTGGTACAGGAGGCACTTCTGTGGGAAATACATTGACCGTTCTCTCAAATCACTACATATTTTCAGATTTTTCGGTAGGTCAGGTCGTTACCATTAGTACTTCAAACAAGTTAATCTATTACAATGAATATGCAAATCCTTTAAGGCTGGCAGGTCTTGGTAGTAACCCTCAACATGTAGTTATATCTCAAAATGGTAATCTCTTTTCATTTGGGATAACGTCATTCGATGAATTAGACACAAACGGAAATCTAATTCTTGAAAAACTCTTTGATTATGCCCTAAACTTGAGTTTAAGCAGATGATTATTCATGCATGGCTTTTTGTACTTGTATCTGACTTTTTCTTAACAGCTTTTTGCATAATCTCTTTTTTCTTCTGTAGGAAAGAAAAGTCTTTATCATATGTTTTTATGAAAGTACCGATGGTGTCTTCTGAATATATCTTAAATAATTTATTGTCTCCAGTTTCAATGGTGAGATACCATTCTTCCATATTAACATCTATTTTTTGTTTTGTGATTGTACATTTCTTTATCTCAGCTATACTTGTGTAGATTAGTGTTTTTGCGATGTTTTCTGCTTCAAACTGAGTTAGCAGACATATCTTTGGAATTCTTTTCAGACTTAATCGAGGAATATTCTTTATTTCTTCAAAATGAGTGCATTTTGCTTTTTCTGTTCTGTTGCATCCCCATTCAACAAAGAAACCGTATGATAGTTGTTCTTTGCAGAATTTTTTTACATCTATCTCGAGAAATTTATAATTTTTGTCTAATATTATTATGGTATCTTTCATTGAATTTGTAATTTTTGCTTTATATTCAGGGTCTTCAATGTCTATGAGCTCGATCTTTAGCTCTGGCTTTTTTTCTTCTTTTTTTTTCTCTTTCATTGCAATGTACATTGGATCAAAAAAGAGTGTTGATGGATCGATGTCATCAAGTATTTCTATGAACGATTTCTCACTGTCTGTTAAATCAACATAATACGGTCCATCATATTCACGGCTTTCATCCGCATATCTGTGGATCTTTATCTTTTTGACTTCTACTTTTCTACTCTTGCCAATCCCTACAGATTTGCTTATAATTTTTGGTGTTCTGGACGCGGTTTCTTCCTCAAGCAGTTCTTCAGCTGTAAGTGGTCTAGGTCCTCTATTCTTCAAGACTGTTTTAATTCCGCTTAGAATTTCTTTTGTAATGAGTGTTGTTCCTATGGTCAAAGTTGCAAGTGTTTTTAATTCGTTTGTGATTTTTGTTGGATCAATTTTTGTTGATAGATTCGCGATATTCTTCATCGCACTTTTAGCTAGTTGTTCAATTTTCTCTGAAAATGATGTGGCTCCAGATTTTGTTTCTAATGTGCTTTTTAATTTTTGCGTTGTTAGTAGTAGGTCTATTACTTTTTCTCCGACAATGACTTTCCCAAAAGATATCAATTTGAAAGCTTCTGAGAGTTCCGTTAGTTCTTTGATTTTGTTTTGGTCTTCTGAAAGAGTTGCCTCGAGATCTTTAGCTACTTGAAAATATTTTTTAGCTTCTGCCATGGTTTCTGTTATGTTTTCTATTAATTTTGAAAGAGATTGCTTAAGAATCTCTCTTTCTTCTGCTGATAAATTTTCGCCTAATCTTAGCTGTGCAAGATACATTTCGTTATAGTAGGTTGCAACTTTTTTGTTTAGCAGTCTTAGACCGTTAACTAAATCGTTGATTGATATTTCAGAAGTCGTTTTCCTCTGAGTAGATGCTATATTTTGCATATTTTTTTCAGTTTCTATTTGGTCCCCGACCATTTTACATCCGCTTTAACCGCCTTTTAAGCGAGATAGAAGTCCTTCTACAAGATTTAGGTATTCTCTGGCTAGAGAATGGGCTTTTTCTTTGTTTGGTGATTCTGCAAAAACCCTGATATACTCTTCTGTTCCAGATGCACGTATGATTACCCATTCATTTTCTGAAATCTCTGCTCTTATTCCGTCGAGTGCAATAATCTCTGTTGAATTTTTTTCTAATTCGTTTCTTACGTTGTCTATTATGATTTGTTTGAGCTGATGCGGACAGAACGTCTTGAGTTTTGCTGAGTGGTACTCTGGTAATTCATCGATAATTTCTGCAAGGGGTTTCTTTTCTTCCGCAAAGAGCTCAAGTAGTTTAGCAGACCAATATGGGCCGTCTTTTGCCATTGAGAATTCTGGATTTATGAGCCCACCTACTTCTTCTCCGCCAAATATTGCGTTATTATCTAATACTGCTTCGGCTATGTATGGTGCACCAACCTTTGTGTATATAGTTCTGCAACCGTACTCTTGTGCTACATCTCTTAGAACATTGCTCGTGGCAACTGTAGTTACAATAGGTCCTTTTTTCTTTTGCATTATTAGTTTCGCACCAAGAGCGCATACTTTGTCTCCTGAAACAAATCTGCCTTTATCATCGATAAGGACGAGTCTGTCAGAGTCTCCGTCAAGTGCAATACCTAAATCAATGTTATTACTTAGCGTTTTGGCAAAGGCCAGAGTTGCTGAAAGATTTGTTTCTGTCGGTTCACTTGGCCTTCCTGGAAATGTACCGTCTAGATGACTGTTTAAAGATATTAGCCTACAATTAAGCTTTTTCATTACCTCTGGGACTACTAGAACTGAAGTACCGTTTCCAGGATCAAATAATACGTTTTTTTGTTTTTTTAAGTATTCTTCTTCAATATGAATATCTCTGAGGATTCCTTCTGCATGTATCCGCGAAGCGGAGCTATCTGTAATAGTTTTTCCCACGCGCTTCCAGTCAGTGTTTTTCTTTTCTATATACTTCTCTATTTCACAGCCTTTTTCTGGTGATACAGGTAATCCTTTATAGTCGACGAATTTGAGTGCATTGTACTCCGGAGGATTATGTGAAGCTGTTACAATCACAAGACCGTCGAGCTTGTTGACGTGGACATAATATTCTGCAGTTGGGGAGGTAGCTATTCCAAGATCAACCACTTCTGCACCTGCATGTGTCAGTCCTGCAGTTGCAATTGCGGTATAATAGCTTCCCGTCCGACGCATATCTCTTGCAAGTGCTATCTTAGGTGTGCGTTTCAGCTTTTCTTCTGTCCAATATACAAAAGCTGAACAGAGTGAGAATGCTAGCTCAAAAGTCAACTCGTTCAGCTTTCCTCTTACTCCATTGGTTCCGAAGAGCACCATGATCAACTCATATATCGAAATGTTCTATTAGTTCGTTTGAAGTTATTGCATTGTTGCTGTTTTTTATTTCCTCTAGTTTTTCTGTGCAATAGGCCTCAATGAGTTCTTTGCTTATTGCATGCTTCAGATAGAGATTATCTGAAAGCAGTGCTTCGATTGCAGCATTCAGTGTAGTTGGTAATACAAAAAGTTTTTCTGTATGTCCCTTTTTTGGCGAAGTACTCAATAGGTTCTTTTTCTTTTTTACTCCGTCATACCCTGCTAGGAGCAGAGCAGATATCGCTAGGTATGGGTTTGAAGATGGATCTGGAAAGTTGAACTCTATTCTGTGCTCAAAGCTTTTCTCCGCGTGAGGAATGTTGATTGCATAAGATTTATTTCTTGTGCCAACACCATTTTTTACTTCTTCTGCTCTAATCCTCTTGTAAGAGTTTGTTGTTGGGTTGGTAAATGCCATAATAGACTCAATGTGTTCAATCACGCCACTCGCAAAGTATTGAAGAACTTCGTGTTTCTCTTCAAAAAGGTTGGTGTCTCCATCAAATAGACTTACCGTTATTCTGAGAGTAGCGCCTCTGCATTGCTTTGCAGGTTTTGGAACAAATGTTATCATCCTTCCAGACAGCGCACCTATGTTTTTCCCCACATATCTTAAGCTTAAAATAACGTCTGCTGATGCCGTAGGTATTCCATAGGAACAGACCAAAGTGTTTAATCCAAAAGAGTCTCCGTGATAGTGCTTTTCGATTCTGTAATTGAACATGGTTTCTAAAGTTTCGGCTATCTGGTACCTTATTCCTTCTGATCTGTCTATAGGAGTCGGTGAGTACATTGCATTTTTTGAGTTTATGATAGGATAGTTTTGACCTGTTGAATTCCACGGTGCTTCGATTGATTCTATATTGTGTCCAGCGCCTCTTTGTGTGTCAGTTAAAATCATTGAATCGAAAATGTAAAAATCGATCGAACTGCCTACATAAACGTTTGCTATATCTTCAGACGCAGTGAGTGCTTCTGTTGTTTTTTTTGTTGTTTCTCTAATGTCTAAGTTTTTTCGTTCTTTTAAGTTGCAGAGCATTCTTGCAATACCGTTTGCCCAAGGAATGATTGCATATGTTGCCGGATCCGGAATAATTACTATCTCTTCTTGTTCATCTTCGCTGGGAAAAACAAGTTTTTTAGTGGCACCAAAACCTCTCGTGAAGGTTTCTCTTGTAAATTCCTTTGAATTTACTGCAATTTGCTTTACTCTGCCTATTATGTCTGGGACCTGCAATAAGATCCAACTTATTTTTTTATCTTCTATGCTTCCTAGCACATTTTCTTCTTCCACACGTATTACCTCCACTGTATCTGTTAATCGCATTTTAGATTAAAAATAACTTATTAAACATAGTTTTGAGCATTTTCTTTAGGGTCACCTTCAGGTTCGTCAAGTCTGTATTCAGCTTTTGACCTGCTATAATGTCTTCTAGTTCTTGATCACTCATTTGAAAAAGTTCTTCTACCATTAGCAGTGCTGCTGTAAAGAGTTTTAATGCTGAAATCAATTTTTGGTCTAAGCGTTGTTCCAAAATAGTCGGTTGGTTGTTGTTGATTATCCAGATGGTTTGTGGTTCTAGTTCCAGACCTATACTTTCAACATATTTTGGGTTAGATGACAAGTTCCATATATGTCTCTTTCCGAATGTAGTGAATTCGAACCATTCGGAAGATAGCTCTTCTTCAGTGATATCTGCGTCGAACACGTATTCTGATAGCGATATTGTTCCTAGGTAGATATTGTCTTTTGCTTCAATAGTGAATGTAATGTCTTTCTCAGAAAATTGATATTTGTCATGTTGATATATCTTTGGTTTAAATGTTGAGATAGTACTAACTACGTTGTAACGTGTAAACTTTTCTTTGATGTTTATTAATTGTGTCTCAGCAGCTTGGGCAAAAACTTCATGTTTGGCATCTTCATGTTCTTCTGTATTTGTTGGTGTTTCTACACTTTCGGTAATTTTTTCAATTTTATTGCTGGTTTTGTTGCTGACTGATTTTTCAAAATCTTCTAATGAGTTTTGGGTTTCAGTGGTATTGGGTTCAATCATACTTCCATTTACAAATGTTTTTTTCTTCATTAAACTTTTAGGATCAACGAAAGGTGGCATCTCCTTTTCTTTTGGTTCTTTGATAATCTGCTGATCTTGAACGGCTAATTTGTTCTGATTCTCGTCTATATTCTTGTTTGTGAATTCGCCATCTTCTTTTTGATCGATCGGTATCCTGCTTTTGCTTATCTCATTGACTATGTCCTCACTTAGTTTTTGCTCTTCGTCGCTAGCTTTTTCTAATTTATCTATTTTTTCAAGTTCTAAGTTGATGGTCTTAAGGGCTGTTTCTAGGATCTGTTTTTCTTGTTCTGGGTCTGAGATGTTGGAAGTGATTGCGATTGGGGTCAATTCCGAAAGTAATTCTTTCAGTAATGAGTTTACGTCTCCTTCTGAGTTTGCTAAAGAAGTTTTTTGATTTTCTTCCTTAAGTATGGCTTCATTTTGTGTTTCACTGCGCATTTCTTCTGGTTGTTTCTGAGTGGTTTCTTGCTGAGAAGTCTTTTTTTCAATCTCACCTTCTTTCAATATGTTGATAGTTTGCTCAGGTGGTTCCACAACACTTTTTGGTTCTTCGGTAAGTTGTTGCTTTGAATTTTCAGCCGCTTTTGGTTCATCATACGTTGTCTGCATTTCCTGTTGAGCCGTTTTGGGCGGTGTTTTTAATTCAGTATCTGGAGGAATTTGCTGTTTTTCAGGTATAAGCTCAAGAGTTGAAGAATATTCTTTCACATCTTGCATTGCTTCATGTATTTCTAAAAGTTCATCAGCTTGAGTACTTTCTTTTGTTTCAGTTGCTGTGATTGTTTTAGCACTTTCTTTCTCATTTTTAGTTTCTATTTGCTTATTTTGTTTCAATAGGGTGTAACTATGAAGCAACAATGGCAAAGAACCATCTGTTTTATAGAGTCTCTGAAAGTTATTTATGGTTTCAACGTCGATTTTATTTTCAATTTTTTCAGGTTTTTTTGCTTCGGCGAAGTCATAGCGTGTGATCAGTTTCAAATCACTGAAAAGTGTAAGATTTTCTTTTATTCCTGTGGCTAGTTCTCTAATGGATTCTCTTATGTAATTATGATCCAAAGTGTCGATTAACGACTGCCTTTGGTTAATATCCATAGCACTTATTTTTTGGTTGGCGAGTTCATGGAGAGATGATATTGCATTATCCTGAAGTTCTTTTCCCAAAGAATTGATTATGTCTGCAATATTGATTACAATTAATCCAGATTCGTATTCATTGCTGAATATAAAAATGAATTTATTTTTGGTCTTAGCAAGAGCTTCTTTACATTTGTTTGCTTCATCAGAAAGGCCCTTAGGGAAGATTATTTTAAGTGCTTCTTTTCGATTTGAGATCTCGTATATTCTTGAAACGAGTTTTTCAAGGGTTGTTTCTAAGTAAGCTTGTTTTTGCTTCTCCTTGTTAGTTTTTGGTGTTATCGAATAAAATGTACCCGCTTTTGTTATGTAGTATGTATCTGCTTTAATTTCTGAGAGCTCTGGTTCGCGTTCTTCTGGGTTAATCTCTATGGCTGGCAGACCTAAGTATTTTGATGTTGCAAAATCACGATATCCTCGTTTTTCTAAGTATTCAAGCAGTTTAGTAAAATCTTCATGATTTTCAATGACAATTCTAAGTTTCGATATTCCAGTATAGCTGATCAGCTCATCGATAATCTCGTTCATCCACGATTTTCTGAAATAGCTGTCTACAATTTTCTTGTTTAGTTGATTGAATATTAGTACCTGTGCTATGGTTTTATCGTAGTTCTTTATGATTATTAGAGCGATTGTTTCTCCTACCATCTGTTCAAATAGTGCTTTCAGGTATTCAGTCCCATTAGTAAATACATAGAGCTCGCTTGTATTCTCTGCGAGAGAAGGTTCTACTTCTAAGTTTTCCTTTTCCAGTGTAGCTTTTAGGTGGTTAAAAAGTTTTTGAGGCACAGTAACTTTTGCATAATTGAAAAGAGCTAATTGGTTTTTGATTGTTTTTACGGCTTCGTTTATTGCGTCTACTTCTTCTTTAGTTAATGATTCTGCAGTGTTTTTTAGATATGCTCCATCATCTATATTGGTTTGAGCCGTTGATATTGGATAGATAGTTATTTTTATTTGAGGTATCTCATCATTATTTGTAGGCGTTTGAATCTGTTCAGTAGGAAGTGGTTCCTTTTTGATTTCTAAATGAGGCACTTCTTCTTGAATTTGTGTCTCTAATCTTTCTTGGTTTTTGATTTCGCTTTCTTCTTGCTTAGGTATTCTGTACTTTTGCAGTTCTTTGTATTCGTTTGGCGCAAGTTCTTCGACCATTTTCTTCAGGCTAGTTAAGTTATTTAGAAAGTGTTCTATCTTTTTTTCTTTTAGGGACCAATATTCGTATAGACCCATGTTGCCTTTTGAGTGGTTAATTTGTTCGAGAGACTCTACCAACGGATTGTTTTCTATATTATTGTAGAAAAAGGCATTCCATAACAGATCTCTTTTTTTTCTTACCCATTCATCATTCTGGGAGCTTTTCTCTTTCTGGATGTTTTCTACCACCCTCAAATAGAGATAGTAGCAGAATGCATAGAGCGTAACGTTTTCAAGATACACTGGCAGTTCTACGATGATGTTACCTTCTATAAGATCCAGCTTGTTAGAAAGACTCATTGAGATTAAAGTGTAAAATGAACGTTTTTTGGTTATGTCGAATATTGCATCCGGATGTAGGTCAAATTCAGCAGCAAATTTGGTGATGCTGTCGTAAGTATTTTTGAGCGTTGGATACAATTGCGTTTTTTTCAGTTTTGGCGCTAGTTTTGGAAATAGGCTTAGTTCGTTGAAGATAGTATAAATAAAATCAAATTTCTGTAGCAATAGTCTTTGGTTGAGCTCTTTAATGTCTTTTGTGTCGAGTTGTTCTAACATTCATTTGAATTTCATTCTTAACTTTTAAATAGATTGCTCTAAAGAATATATCTACTCTGATTGAAAGAATGAGATCACTCTATAACAGGTGGTACAAATGACTGTTATTCCCTATGCCCAGGCAAAACTTTCTACCAAATATGGTAAGTTTGATATTTATGTGTTTAGAGAATCAGAGTCTCCTCTCATCGAGCATGTTGTTTTGGTTAAGGGTGATCTAAAGAATGTAGATGCGCCACTTGTCAGAATCCATTCAGAGTGCAAAACAGGCGATGTGTTTGGTTCGCTTCGTTGTGATTGTGGTCCCCAATTACACTTTGCTTTTAAAAAGATACGAGAAGAGAAATGCGGGATGATTATATATCTTGATCAAGAGGGCCGGGGAATTGGTTTGGGGAACAAAATAAGAGCTTATGCTCTTCAGGATCAAGGATATGACACAATAGAGGCAAACAATCGTTTAGGTTTTGATGCAGACCTGAGAGAGTTTAACTTTGCTGCAGAGATACTCAAATATTTTGGGGTTGATAGAATTCGACTAATGACGAACAACCCAAGAAAGGTTAGAGAGCTTGAAACCAAAGGTATCAAAGTAGTTGAGCGCGTACCCTGCTTTGTGAGGCCAAACAGGTTTAACATCAGTTATATTAAAACAAAAGTAAGAAAAATGGGCCACAAGATAGACCTAAAATTTCTAGAAGATCTTTATCTTCAGACAGATGTTAAAAGAGAGCACTGATCTATAAATTTTAAACACTTGTCGCAAGTTCGGTCAAAAAATGGTATGGGTTGTCAGCTTTAACATAGGCAGAAGCAAGGAGTACTCCTTGGGAACCTAATTCTATGGCTCGTTTTACATCCATTCCATTGCTTATTCCTGCACCACAGAGGATTATTACTTCTTTATTCAGTTCTCTGACTAAATTTACAGATGTTTCTACTACTTCAGGCTTAGCTTTCGAGACGCTAATCCCTGTGCCGATTAATTCAGGTGGTTCGACTGCAATCATAGTGGGCTTGAATACGCTCACGGCACGGCTTTCCAGGTTTGTTGCAGTACATACAAGACTCTCTAAAGAGTTTTCTTTACATGCAGCCACTAACCTGGCTATTTTATTTAGGAGGATTTTGTTTTCTGAGTGGTTTATTAGAGTACCTTTTATGTTTAGGATTTTCAGCCCTTTAACTGGATTTGTACCTGTGAACTGTCCCATATCTACGTCTGCCGACTGGGCAAAAACATCACCGTATACGCGAACTGCGCTAGAGAGTGTTGAATTCGGTGGCGCAATGATAATTCGTACACCGGTTTCTTCAGACACTCTATTTCCAGTTTCTAAAAGGAGATCTAAGCGTGTAAAAGATTCTTCAAAAACCTTTAGATTGAGTGCTATTATGGGGGTTTTGTTGCTCATTTTTACCATCCTCTAGTAGAGAGGCGATCTTTTTCCTCAATCTTTTCTAGTTCTAGTCCTCTCATGGGCTCTCCAATATCCATGCTTACTTCAAGTAACTTTTCCATGTTGTCGAAATGAAGAGTTGCTTTGACTATTGCTTCTGCCATTTTTTCCGGGTTTGAGGATTTGAATATGCCTGAACCTACGAACACGCCATCTACACCAAGGCTCCTACACAGTGCAGCGTCTGCGGGTGTTGCTATACCTCCTGCAGCGAAGTTGACTACAGGGAGCCTACCAATTTCTCTAGTCTGATCGAGCAAGGAGACATCTACTCTGTATTCGCGTGCCAACTTTTTGAGCTGTGTCTTTGTCATGTTTTTTAGAGAATGAATCTCTCTGTTGATGGTTTTTATGTGTCTTACTGCTTCTACTACATTTCCTGTTCCGGCTTCGCCTTTAGTTCTTATCATTGCGGCACCTTCTGAGATTCTTCTCAGCGCTTCGCCTAGGTCTCTGGCGCCGCATACGAACGGTACCTTGAATATGTGCTTGTTGATGTGTTCAAATGGGTCTGCAGGACTAAGGACTTCACTTTCATCTATGAAATCTATTTTCAAAGCCTCTAGGATGCGCGCTTCTGCAGCGTGACCTATTCTTACTTTTGCCATGACAGGTATGGTTACTGATTTTTTTATCTCAAGGATTTTAGCAGGCGAAGACATCCTTGCAACTCCTCCGTTAGCCCTGATGTCTGCGGGTACTTTTTCAAGAGCCATAACAGACACTGCTCCAGCTGCCTCTGCGATTTTGGCCTGCTCTAAATTTGTTACGTCCATTATAACTCCGTTTTTCAGCATTCTGGCCAGAGCACACTTGTGTTCGTAGGAATATTCTTTTTCTCCATAGGTCATAAAATAATAAATATCAGTTGTGTTTAAAACAACAGCTTTTGAGATTGAGTTAGGAATAAA
>FWWL01003135.1_pt1 | contig 31350 bp, 25 predicted proteins | sample 2228331 | NCBI WGS metagenome assembly FWWL01 (sample SAMEA103939775, study PRJEB20133) | metagenome
AAAAATATAATAAAAAAATCATTTAACAATTTTTTAACAAATTAGTTAACAAATTTTTAACAAAATTTTTTTTTTGAAAAATTTTGAAAAAATTTTTTTGAAAAAATGATAAAAAAATATACAAAAAAGTTGATAAAAGTCAATAAAAAATAATTAAAAAATAATATTTTTTTAAGAAAAAAAGTATTTTTTAAAAAAAACATTAAAAAATATGTAAAAAATTGATAAAAGTCAATATTTTTTTAAATTTTTAAAAAAGATAATAAAATTGATTTTTATTAACAAATTTTTAATAATTTTGTAAAATAATTTTTACAAATTTTACATTTAGAGATGGAAAAAGTAAATATCAAAAAAAATTGATAAAAGTCAATAAAAAAGGGTATTTTACAAATTTTTAACAAATTAGTTAACAAATTTTTAACAAGGGAAATTCCTGAAGGGAATCATTTTTGTAAAATTTTTTGTAAAAAAATGCCAAAAAAAATTGACAAAAGTCAATGTGGAAAAATTGATATTGACAAAAGTCAATAAAATTAACTTTGTTAATAATTTTTTTACAATTTTGTAATATATTTTTTACAAATTTTACAATCTATGAAATTTTAAAAAATAATTCTAAAAATATGTCAAAAAAATTGACAAAAGTCAATAAAAAAACACACTTAAAAAATACTTTTAATGAATAAATTTACAAATTTTTAACAAATAAATTTTAAAAAACTAAAATGGTTTAAATAGTTCCTTTTAAATTTAAATAATTTCTTTTTGTTTTAATATTTTTTTGTTTTAATAGTTTTTGGGTTTTAATATTTTTATTGAATTTAAACGCTTTCTTGTGATTTAAAGAGCTCTTTTTGGACTTAAATACCTACCTTAAAGTTGAAAAAAATAAAAAAATAAAAAAATAGCAAAAAATGCCAAAAAAAATTGTTAAAGGTTTATGATAAAAATATAAAAAATATATAAAATAGATAACTAATATGTAAATATGTTAATAAAAAATGATTTATTAGCAAGTGTCTTAATTTTTTCTGTACTATTTATTATATTTTTTATAGGTAAGATAATATATAAGAGGTTTGATGTTGAGTTATCTCGGAAATTTGTACATATTTTTTCTTCTCTTTTTGCTTTAAGCTTCCCTTTTATTATTTCTAACCATTTAACTTTACTATTTTTATCTATTTTTTTTAGTATATTTATTTTTATATTTAAATTTTATAAAAATAAAGATAGTTTATTAAAAAGTGTAGTTGATATAGATAGGAAAACTATTGGAGAAATCTTATTTCCTATGAGTATATATTTAGTTTTTATATTTAGCAAAGAATATTATTTTTATTTGATATCTTTATTAGTGTTAGCGTTATCGGATGCTTTAGCTGCAATAATCGGAAAAAAATATGGGAAAATTAAAATACCTATTGAACAGGATTTTAAAACCTTAGAAGGCTCTCTTATTTTTTTTATTATGACTTTTTTATCCATTAAAATCCCTTTGATTTTATTCTCTAATTTCCATTTATTAAATATTATCCTTATTTCCTTTATTATAGCTATTTTAATAACTATGTTAGAGCTAATATCAATATATGGGACTGATAATATATTTATTCCCTTAGGGGTTTTATTTTTACTACAACGATTATCCAATTTAGATGTAAATTATCTAATCTATTTAATTCTATCTTTATTTATCATTATTTTTATTACATTTATTTTGTTTTATAATACAAAGATTATTACAATTAGTGGAATAATTGTTATGATTATTGTTAATTATACTTGTTTTGCTTTAACTAATATTTATTACTTTTTTACCCTTTTTTATTTTGAAATTATATTTTTTTTAATTGCTTTTGTAAGTAAGTTAAATTATAAATATGATGTAAATTCTGTTATATTTACTACTTTTTTTAGTATTATCATTTCTTTTTTTATACATTTTAATTATAGTTTAATTAACGAGATATTTTTTATATTTTTATCTGTTATTTCTTGGCAAGCTATTTTCATCTTTAATTATTTATTTAATTATTCTAAAAAACTTCATATCTTAAAAAGAATTCTAAATTTATTGGGATTTTTTACTATTGTTATTTTTCCTGTATTTATGGTATCTAATCTGTTGAATTATTTACATTTGTTTTTAATTATAACTTTATTTTTAATTATGTTAGATTCTTTTATAGAGTTTAGAAAAATTAATTTAGAAAAGCACCGATTTTTTATTAGAAATATTCTAATATTTTTTGGCGTTATTTTATACTACTTATTTATTAATCTAAAACTATAACTTTATGGATAACAATAATAATTTAAAAAAATCTTTTAATAATTCTTTTAGGGAACATTTAAAAAAGTGGGGGATCTTTATAAATGAAAGATTCCCTTTAAATGAACATTTACCTTTTATAATTATTTTCTTTTTAGCTTGCTTTTTATTCGCTTTTAAATCTATTTACCAACATACTAATTTATCTCATTTTTATAATTTTAATTTTTTATTTAATTTAGTTATTAGTTTTTTAACGGTTGTTTTAGTTTTCTTTCATTTAAGAATTTTTGATGAAATAAAAGATTATCAAACAGATAAATTAATTCATCCTAATAGGCCTTTAGTTAGGGGATTAATTACAATAAATCAAGCTAAAAACTTAGCTATTTTAGTTATTTTTTTTGAATTATTTATTAATTTGTTCTTAAATTTTAAAACTGTTTTTATTTTATCTATTGTTATTTTTTATTCATTTTTAATGTATAAGGAGTTTTTTTTAAGAGAATGGCTAAGGAAAAAAATGGTGTTATATGCTTTTTTACATGCTGTTATTATGATTTTAATTCCTATATATATTTCTTTTGCTAATTTTTATCAGATAAAATTTGATTATTTTATTTTTGCAGCTTTTAACTGGGTTGTTTCTAATATATTTGAATTTTCCAGAAAAATGTTATTACCTAATCAAGAAGGCTTCCAAGATTCCTACATAAACAACTTAGGATATACTAAAACCCTTATTCTACATTACTCTATTATCTTTATTTTAATTTTTTTCCTACTTTATTTAATTTCTCCTGTATTAATAAATCTTTTTTCTTTTAGTATATTAATTATTTCTTATTTTACTATATTGTTTTCTTTTTTAAGTAAAAAAAATGTTTCTATTAACCATAAAGTTATTAAAATATCAAAAAATATTGGATATTTATTAATATTTTTGTTTTATTTAGTTACAATTTTAGTTTCCTTAACGGGTATTTTACTTAAAAAGTAGTGATTATTAAAATAAATAATTAAATAATTAAAGGGGCGGTAATTATGGATATTTTTAAAATGTATATTTTAGATCAAAATGATATTATTAAGATAGATAATCTTTTATCAAATGATATTCAATTGGTTAAATTAGTAGGAGGAAAGGGATTAGGATTAATTAAAATTACTAAATTATTAAAAGAATCAAATTTAAAAAATCTTGATAATATTGAAGTTCCGTATTTTAAGATAATAACTACTAATTTCTTTTATGATTTTATCTATAATCATATAAAAGAAATTATAAAAGAATTTAAGATCCAAAACCTTAGAGAGTTTTCTAAATTAGAACCTAAGGATTTATCTGAAATTTTAGAGAAAGCAGAATATCTAAGAAATTATATTAAACAGATTTTTTTTGATAATAAGGAAATAAAAGAGATAATAGATAAAGCTTATATAGAGAATAAAATTTTAGCTATTAGATCTTCTGCTATTTCTGAAGATAGTTTAGAAAAATCTTATGCAGGGCAAATGGAAACATTCCTAAATATTAAAAATTATCAAGATTATTTTAATTCTGTTTTTAATTGTATAGTATCTATTTTTTCGCCTAAATCAATTAATTATAAATTACAGTCTAACAGGGATCCCTTTGAGGATTCTATTGCTGTGATTGTTCAAGAGATGATAGAGCCTGATATATCCGGAGTTATTTTTACCTTTGATCCTGTTAATAATACTAATAATATTGTTATCAATTCTGTTTTTGGGTTAGGAGAAGGATTGGTTTCTGGAAAATTAAACTCTGATAATTATATTGTATCTAAACAAAAAGAGATTTTATTTAAAACTTATGAAGATGATAATAAACCTACTCTTAGTGATGAGCAACTTTTAAAGTTAGCTGAAATATCCCTAAAAATAGAAGAATTTTATAATAATTTTATGGATATAGAATTTTGTATAAAAGATAATAAGATTTATATCCTTCAAACACGGTATATTACTAATATTGAAATAAGCAATTATAGGATTTGGGATAATTCTAATATAGTTGAAAGTTATCCAGGGATAACTACTCCTATGACTTTCTCTTTTATCAGAAAAGCTTATAGTTCTGTTTATCAACAGTTTTGTGAGTTAATGGGCCTTGATAGGAAAACTATTTTTAAAAATAGATATCTATTTGATAGTATGCTAGGCTTTATTTATTATAGAGTATATTATAATCTCCTTAGTTGGTATGAATTACTTAGTTTATTACCATTATTTAATCAAAATAAAGAGTTTATGGAAGATATGATGGGAGTTAAACAACGACTTAATATTAACCCTAAAAAAACTTTTTATGGTATATTAAATTCATTAAAACTTTATTTTAAAATGTTTATTAATTTCATCACTTTAAAACAAAAAATAAAAAAATTTCTAGATAATTTTTATGATGTTTATAATAAGTACTTAAACCTAAAAAAAACTAATAAATTAAATAAAATGAATACTTTTGAATTATTTGAAATTTATAAAGAATTAGAGGAAAAAATATTATTTAATTGGAAAGCTCCTATTATTAACGATTTATATGTAATGATTTCTTTTGGAATTCTCAAAAAAATTAATAACATCTTTAAAATAGATCCTAATACTCATATTAAATTACTCTCTAAAACAGGAGCTATTAAAACTACTTTACCTATTAAAAAATTATTAGAAATAACTAAACAGATAATTACTAAAAATTTAACCCAAACTTTTATTGATACTAAAAATATTATACAATTATATAAAAATAAAGATAATTTAGAGTTATCCCCAGATTTAAAAGATATTTTTGATAAAATAGATGATTATATTAACGAATATGGTTCAAGAGTAATAGGAGAATTAAAATTAGAAACTAAAACTTTACAAGAAGATCCTACTTACCTTTTCTCTTTAATTAAAAACTATTTGATTCAAGATGATAAACTAAACCAAAATCAGAATGAAAATAAAAATAATGATTCTAAAGAAACTATAGGTATTGATAATGAACTTAAATTATTAAGAAAGAAGTTGGGGGTTTTTAAGTATGGGATTTATTTATTTTTTTTAAAAATAGCTATAAACACCATGAAAAACAGAGAAGAACAAAGATTAGCAAGAACTTATGCTTATTCTATTGTTAAGGATATTTTAAATGTTATTTCTAACAGATGGGTTAAGAAAGGGATTTTAAGTAATAAAGATGATATATTCTTTTTGGAATGGGATGAAATTTGGGATTATGCTTTTGGTAAATCTACTATATTTAACTTAAATGAATTAATTAAATTAAGGAAGATAGAATTTGATAAATATAAGGATATTGAATTACCAGATAGGTTTGAAACTTTTAGTGAGGTTTATTTATCTATAAAGCCTAGTAGTTTAAAAGTGGAGGGTAATGTTTTAAGGGGGGTTGTGGCTTGTAGTGGAAAAGTAAAAGCTAAAGTTAAGGTAGTAGATAACTTGGAACAATTGGATAAGCTTTTAAATAGTTTAAATGGGGAGATATTGGTAGCTAAATTTACTGATCCTGGTTGGACTCTGTTATTCCCTTCTATTTCTGGATTAATTATAGAAAAAGGGAGTATTTTATCTCATACTGCTATAGTAGCAAGGGAGATGGGGATCCCTACTATCGTTGGGGTTAAAAACGCTTGCTCTATCCTTAAAGATAACGATATCGTAGAACTTGACGCATTTTCCGGTACTATCTCTATTATTAATCAATAATTATTAATTAATATTTCATATAAAATTTTCATATAAAATTGACAAAAGTCAATTAAATTTAAATTTTTTTAATAGTAATAAAAAAGGATTTTCTAAATTAAAAATATAATTAAATTATCCTAAGGAGAAAAAAAACTAAAAAATAAGGGAGTAAAAAAATGATTAGTAATTTTATAATGTTAAGTGATTATAAAAGTGATTCATTAAGTTATGAAGATAAAATAGAAATCCTTTCTGAAAAAGTTGATCAAAATTATAAATATGCTCTTGTAATATTGTTTGATAAAGATACTTTTGAGTATAAGGATATCCATTTAGAAGAAACTAAAGAAGAAGGTAAAAAGTACGTACTTATTTCAGGTTCATCGGCTGGTACAAATTATACCCCAACAGCTAAAATAACAAAGATTGAAAGAACTTTTGAAAATAAAATATTTAAATATTTTAGTAATAATAAATATAGGCAAAAATATCTCGTAATAGATAAAATATATTTACAACTAAAAGAAAATAAGGAAAACATACTAAAAAAATTAAAAACTCTTTTTTCAGATAAAGAAAAATATTTAATAACAATAGGATTTATAGATTCAAATAAAGAAATTTATTATTTAAAAGATATAATACAAGATGATTCTGAATTATCTAAATTTAAAGAAATAATATTAAATAGTTTTGAGGAAGATAATTCTGAAGTAAAAGGGCAAGGAAAATGTTATAGTTGTGATAGTTTTAAAACTGTAGTGGCTAAAGGCTTCCCCCTAAAATTCTATACCTTTGATAAAATTAACTACATATCCAATGGATTTAAAGAAAAAGAAATGTATAAAAATTTTCCATTATGTATAGATTGTATTTATAAAATAATCAATGGATATTATTTTATAGATAATTATTTAAGCTTTAAATTAGCAAGAATTGATTATTATCTTATTCCAGATTTTGTTATAAATAATAATTCAGATTTTGTTGATACTTTGAAATATTTAATAAAAGATTACTATAATAGAAAAAATACTTTAAGTAATTTAAGAAAGATAACAGAAGATGAAAATGAAATATTAGATTACTTAAGGCTTAATAATATTTATATATTATACAATTTTTTATTTTATGAAAAAGAAAATAATGCATTTAGAATAAAGTTATTTATAGAAAATACTTTACCTACAACGATTTCTAAAATATTTTCTGTAAAAGAATATATAGATCGGGTATTTAAAGGAGATATTTTGCTAAGTAAAATTACAGATAAAAATCTTAATAAGATTTTAGGGGAAGAGTTCAAATTGGATTCAGCTAAGGATAAAGTATTTAATGGTAATGAAAAATTGTTTTTAAAGGCAATAGAAAATATATTTAAAATGATACCTATTTCAAAAAGCACTTTATTTAAACAGGTATCAGATAAACTAAATTCAGCTTTTAAAAGTGGTTCGATTCTTGAAACTACTATCTATGTGTTTAAGTTTTATTTATTTTTACTTGAATTAAATTTAATTCAGGAGGTGATAGGTATGCCAGAAGATGCAATAAAACCCGAGAAAATCGAAAATATTAACCAAACAAATATAGAGTTAGCAGAGAATTTTTTTAATAATTTTTCTAAAGCTTTTATAAATGATTTATTTAAATTTATATTTTTAGAAGGGGTATTGACGCAGCTTTTTATAAAAGAACAACAAAGACGACGAGGATCTTCACCCTTCATTAAAAATATTAAAAACTTAAAAATGAATGAAAATGATTTTAAAATACTTTATAAAGAACTTGTAAATAAAATCATGGAATACGATATTAATTATAAAATTTTTACAATACTAAAGGAGTTAGTTTCTTATTATTATTTGAAAGTTGGGACAGATTGGAAAGAAAATTATAAAAATATTTCCTTAGATGAAATTAACTTCTATTTTGCTTTAGGTATGAGCTTTAGTAATTATTTTGAAAATACATTTAAAAGTAATTAATTTTAAAAAATAAAAATTTAAAAAATAAAAATTTAAAAAAGAAATTGGAGGTGAAGATTAAATGAGTAATATTATAAAAAATAGAAGTGAGATTTTATTTATATATGATATAGAAAATGGTAATCCTAATGGGGATGCTTTAGATAATAAACCAAGAATAGATGAATTAACTAATTATAATATAGTAACTGATGTCAGATTAAAAAGAACAATAAGAGATTATTTACAGGATTTTAAAGGTAGGGAGATATTTATTAGAAAAGAAAGAGATGAAAATAATAACCTAAAAACAAGGGACGAAATTTTTCAAGCATATAAAGAATTAAATGAGGTAATAAATAGGTGTATAGATATAAGATTATTTGGAGGGACTTTTTCAATAAAAAACAATAATTATGCTTTAACAGGGCCTGTACAATTTAAATTTGGAAGATCTTTACATAAAGTGGATATAAATTATATAAAGGGTACAACAGTTTTACCATCAGCTAGTGAAAGACAGCAAGGAACATTCTGGGAAACTTATTTATTACCTTATTCATTAATTTGTTTTTATGGAATAATTAACGAGAATGCTGCTAAGGAAACTCGATTAACGGAAGAAGATGTTGAGCTCCTTTTAGAAGCTATCTATTACGGCACTAATAATTTAATAACAAGATCTAAACCTTCTCAACAAAGTAGATTATTACTACAAATAGTATATAAGCAAAATAATTTTCATATTGGAGATTTAGATAAAAAAATTAAATTAAATCTTAAAGTCGAAAAAGATGAATATATAAGATCTTATAAGGATTATGAATTGGATTTAACTGAGCTATATGATACGCTAATAAATAACAAAGATAAAATAGAAAAAATAAGGTATATTATAAATCCAAATCTAATATATAAGCCTTATATAGATGAATTAAAAAATAATATTAATTTAGAAGAGTTGAGAAATCTAAAATGATATATACTTAAAATAATATATACTTAAAATAATATATACACAAGGTGATAAAAGGTGATGAATGCAAACAAAAATATAAATGAGATCAATGAGAATATTTATGAGTTAGTTTTAAAGAAAAGTAATAATAAATTTTTGGTATTTGATATATATTCTGATTATGGGCATTTTAGGAAGTACTATACTACATCTTCTCCTTTGACATTCTCTATTATTCCAAGAACAGCGATAATAGGTATAATAGCTGCTATAGTTGGCATACCTAAGGATATTTATGGCAATAATAATAGCGAATATTTTGAATTAATGAAACCAGATAATACTATAATAGCTTTAAGTTTGTTAAATCCAGTGAATAAAATAAGATTAGGTTTAAATTTAGTTGATTGTAAATCAGATGGCCAAAGAACAAAAATATTTCAAGATATTTCTAAACTCAAAGAACCTATTAAGATCTATAGGACTCAAGTTAATATTGAATTCTTAAAGAACCCTAGCTATAGAATATATGTTTCTATTGAAGATCAAAATATATACCAAAAATTAAAATATAATTTATTAAATAGATTGGCTGTATTTACTCCATATATGGGTTTAAGTTTTTGTTTATTGAATTATCAATATATAAATGAATATGAAATAATAGACATAAAAGAAAACTATAATTCTGATTTCAATACCATAATAGATATAGATAATTTAGAAAATTTAGAATTAAATTTAGGCTTAGAGAATAAGTTTTATATGAAAGAAAAGGTAGCTTATTTAATGGATCCTAATAGACAAACTATAAAATATAAAGTTTTTTTATTTGAGAATAATGCAAAAACTATAAAAGCTACATTAAAAAAAACACTAATATTAAAAGATAATACTAACTCTAAATTAAGTATAAGTATATTTTAGATGAATATTTTAGAAACTAAGATTATGTTATATTCTCATCCTGATAAGTATTTGATAGATCATCTAAGAAATACTGCTAATATTTCTAAAAAGCTTTATTCTAATATTTTTGTAAAAAATAATATAATGGGCTTAAATAAAGATGAATTAATAGATATATCTTTAATAATAGCGTATTATCATGATCTTGGCAAAGCTACAAAATATTTCCAAGAATATTTATTTGAAACTAATAATAATAAAAAAAATAAGTTAAAAGTATCTCCTTTAACTAAACATTCATTAATATCTGCTATATTAGCTTTCTTTGCTTTAAAAGAATACTTAATCCCAAAAAATATTTCAGAAGAATTAAGATATATTATTCCATATATAGGTTTTATAGTTATAAAAAAACATCATAGTTATTTAGAAAATCTATATGATAATATATCTATTGATAAAAATAATATAGACATATTGAAAGAACAGTTAAATTCAATTGAAGAGAATTTAGATAATAGTTTTTTTAATGAAATCCCTTATTTAGAAAAATCTTTAAATAATACGAAAAATTTATTATATAATTATAATGAATTCCATAAATACTTCAATAAAGTAAGTTTTTGTGAAATGTATAAAAAAATATTTAATTTAAATGAAAAGATTTTAGTGTTGGATAATGAAAATAGTTTATATGAGCTTGCAGGTAAATATATATTTACTTTTTTAATTATGTCTATACTTTTATTTGCTGATAGAAGAGACGCAGCTAATATTCAATTGTTTTATTTTAATCAAGATTTTATAGATTATGATATTTTCGATGATTATGTAAATAACTTAAATAAAAATACTTTAAATCAAGATGTTGAAAATAATAGTAATCAATTTTTAAAGTTAAGGCAAGAAACTTATAATAAAATAAAGCAAGAAATTTTAAATGATTTATTTGATAATATTATAGGGGTAAATTTACCAACAGGTATAGGGAAAACTCTTATTAATTTAAATTTAGCATTAAAAATTAAAGAAAAAATAAAATCAAATTTTAATTATCATCCTAAAGTAATATATTCTTTACCTTTTTTAAGTATAATAGACCAGGTAGATGAATTAATAAAAAAGGCTTTTAATTTTAAAAAAATTAATTTAACAAGTAATTTATATATATCTCATCATTATCTTAGTAAATTTGAGTATAAGATTGATAATAGTGATGAAAATATAGAATACTTGGATTTACTAAAGGGAGAGTTAATGATTGAAAATTGGGATTCCCACATAGTTTTAACTACTTTTGTTAAATTATTTGAAACTATTACTAAAAATAAAGTCTCGACTTTAATGAGATTCTATAATTTGATTAGTTCTATTGTAATTTTAGATGAGGTTCAAAATATCCCCTATAAATATTATTCTTTTTTAAATACAATTTTTAAGGCTTTATCTTATTATTTTAACAATTATTTTATTTTATCTACTGCTACAAAACCTATAATTTTACAAACTAATAAAACACTTGCTTACAAAGAGCTTTATATAAATCTAAATAGAGTAAAAATAAACTTTAATATCTACGAAGATTTAACTTTACAGGATTTAAAAAATAAACTCTTAGATGTTTTTAAATATTATAGAAATATACTGGTAATTTTGAATACAATAAGGTCTGCAAAAGAATTTTATAAATTATTAAAACAAGAAATAATAGATAATCAAATAAAGATCTACTTTTTAAGTTCTCATATAATCCCTAAACAAAGATTACAGATAATAAAGGATATAAAGAATAGGGTGTATGATAATTACAAGCAGATAGTGGTTTCTACTCAGTTGATAGAAGCTGGGGTTGATCTTGATTTTGATTACGCTATAAGAGATTTTGGCCCTTTAGATAGTATAATACAAGTTGCTGGTAGAACTAATAGAAATTATAATAACCTACAACCATGTAATATTGATATATACAAAATATTAGATGAAAAAAATCAAAGGTATTTTTATTCATATATTTACGATAAGATTTTAACTGAAAATACTATAAATATGATATTAGAAATTAATTCCAACGAAATATATGAAAAAGATTTTTATAATATATACGAAATTTATAATAATTTACTAATAAACAAGGTTTCTAAAGATGTTAGTTATGAACTAATTAATTATGTAAAGGAATTGAATTTCAGTAATATTAGTTTATTTAATTTAATCGAGCGGAAGTATATAGAATATCCTATTTTTATTGAGATTGATGAAAATGCCATAAATATCTGGCAAGAATATTGTGATATCATTTCTAATTTAAAAAAAGGAAAAGATTATTATAAGCAAAGAGAAAGGTTTTTAAAAATAAAATCAGAATTCTATTCATATGTTATAAATGTTTCTTATACATATGCTAAAGAAAATTTACCTGTAGAAAATAATGGCTTTTTATATGTGTGTAATTCTATGCTTGAAAATTATTATGATAAAGAAACAGGTTTTATACCTAAAAATGAAGATTTATTATTATTTTGATTATTTTTATTTTAATTTGTTTATTTTTAATTATCTGTAGCGTTTTGGGTTATATAATTTCATTATGGATATATTTAAAGACTATTTAAAAGAGGATTTGGATTTTTATAGTAATAATGAGGAGATAAGGATAATGGGGGTTTTAGTTTGGTATTATTATGTTTGTCATAGACAAGTTTGGTTTATAAGTAGGAATATCAATTCTGATCAAGAAGACCCTTATTTAGAGGTTGGTCGAACAATTCATGAAATATTTTACACTAACGAAAAAAAAGAGTTTATATTTGAGAATATAAAGATAGATATTATAAGATTATCAGAAGAGAATACAGTAATAATTGGGGAAATAAAAAAAAGTTCGAAGTTTATAAAGCCGGCAATCATGCAGGTAGCTTTTTATTTATATACTCTAAAAAATATTATACCTACCTTAACTGCTAATTTATTGATACCGTTAGAGAAAAAAAATATAAAAGTGGAATTAACTCCTGAGCTAGAAAAGGAATTAAAGGAATGTATAGATTCTATAACTAATATTATAAAAAATGAAAAGCCACCTAAATTTAAGAAAATAGTTTTTTGTGAAAAATGTGCTTATAGATTCTATTGCTTTAGCTAATTATTATTTAAATTACTTTATATATGAGGATAAAATTAACGTTTTATTCTGATAGAAATATCATTTTACCGGTTCATTACAATTATGTTTTACAAAGCTTTATTTATAAGAATATAATTGATCCAAATTTATCTGAATTTATTCATAACAATGCTTATTCATATAATAAAAGAAAGTTTAAGCTTTTTGTTTTTTCTAAAATATTTCCTAAAGGCATTATTCAAAACAAAATGATTAATATAAATAAGGAGTTTTATTTTTATATTTCTTCTGTTTTAGATGATTTGTTAGCTAATTTAGCTAAATCTTTTGTACTAAATGAAAAATTTATATTATTTAAAAATGTTATTTATCTTAAATCTATTGAAGTTATTAAGTATCCTACTGTTTTTAATGATTCATGTATAAAAGGGGTATCTATAAGGTTATTGTCTCCTATAACTGTTTATAGTACTTTAAGTAATGGAGGAAGTTTGAAGAAAACTTATTATTATTCTCCTTTGGAGAAGGAATTTTATAGGCTTATAAAACTTAATTTATTAAAGAAGTATAATTCTTTTTATTTAGCTAATTTGAATGAAGATAATTTTAATTTTAATTTAGAATTAGGTTCTTTTGATTATAAGAGGCATTGTAGGGTTATAATGTATAAAGGTGATTATGTGATAAAGGGGTTTTATGGTAATTTTTTTATTAGTGGGGATAGAGATATTATAAAGTTTGCTTACGATGTAGGTTTAGGAGCTAAGAATTCTCAAGGATTTGGTATGTTTGATATCCTTTAATACTAAAAAACTTTGAATTAATTGGACTTTAAATTAATGGGGTAGGTTTATGTATTTAGTTATGGTTTATGATGTGTCTGAGGAAAGAGTATCTAAGGTTTTAAAAGTTGCTAGAAAGTATCTTAACTGGATTCAGAATTCTGTTTTGGAAGGTGAGATAACTGATGCTAACCTGTTAAAATTAAAAAAAGAATTGAAGGAAGTTATTGATGAAAATTATGATTCTGTTATTTTTTATATATTACCTAATAAAAAAAATTTAATTAGAGATAATATGGGGGTATTGAAGAATTCTGATTTTAATATAATTTAGTTAAAGTTAAAAATAAAGATAATGGGAAATGAGGAAACCACTTTTTATTTTTAAGGATGGTTATTTAAAAAGAAAACAAAATACTATATATTTTCAAGAAAGTACTCAACGTAATATTGAAGAGCTTGATAATATTGAAAAATTTGATGATAATCATCTAGATAATTGTGAAGATACAGATAGTAAGGATTTAAATAATCAGAATCAAAGATCTTCTAAGAATATTAATAAAAAATATATTCCATTTAATGCTATTAACGAGATACATATATTTTCTAATAGTTTTTATATAACTAAAAAGTTTTTGGATTTTGTTTCTAAGCATAATATTTTGGTTCATTTTTATAATTATTATGGTTATTATGAGGGTACGTATTATCCAAGGGAATTTTATAATTCTGGTTTTATTCTTTTAAAGCAGGTTGAGCATTATTTAGATACTAATAAAAGGGTTTTTTTAGCCAAGGCGATTACTATTGGAGCTATTCTTAATAGCTTACGGATTTTGAATTATTACAAAAATAGGGGATATGATTTAGATTATGAGATATCTTCTATATCGATTTTTTTAGAGAAAGTTAATGGATGTAAGAATATAGAGGAGTTAATGGCTTATGAAGGGAATAGTAAGGCTATTTATTATAGAGCTTTCAATAAAATTATGAGGAATGAGGATTTTTATTTTGATAAGCGTTCAAAACGCCCGCCTGCTGATAAAATTAACGCTTTGATTAGTTTTGGTAATTCTTATTTGTATAGTATTTGTTTGAGTGAAATATATAGGACTCATTTAGATCCTAGGATAGGTTTTTTACATTCGGCTACCTATAGAAAATTTTCTTTGAATCTGGATATTTCTGAAATATTTAAGCCTGTTATTGTTGATAGAACTATTTTTACTTTAGTTAATAAGAAGATTATATCAGCAGATGATTTTAATGAGGATTTAGGTATTACTTATTTGAATGAGGATGGAAAAAAGAAGTTTATAAAATATCTTGAAGAAAGGTTAAATACTACTATAAATTTAAAAAAAATAAATAAAGTTAGCTATAGGAGGGTAATTAGGATGGAGTTATATAAGTTAGAGAAACATTTGATAGGTGAGGAGGATTTTGAGCCTTTTGTTAGTGATTGGTAGTGAAATTGATAATAATAGAAATAATAGAATTGTGATAAAACAAGGGAATTGTAGATAAAACAATGTGGATGATTTTTGATAATGATGATTTTTTATAATAAGGAAATTGATTTTTGATATAGGAGATGTATGAGAAGTGTATTTAGGGAAGTGTATTAGAGGGTGGGTAGTAATTTTTTAGAAGATGTGTTAAAAATATTGACAAAAGTCAATAAAAATGTTTCCGTCGATCGATTTTTATTTGTTAAAAAAATATTACAAAATTGTTAATTAAATTTTTACAATTGTTTATTCTTTTATTTTCAAGGGATTGATTATGATTATGTAGTTTCTTATTTTTCAATGGTTTTCTTTATGTATTGATGTTTTTATCTTGGTATTACTAGTTTCGTCGATCCCTTAGGAGGTTTTAGCCTACCTATAAGGAATTGAAACCTTGAATTTTAACAAAAATTTTACAATTGAAAGAAAGTTTTAGCCTACCTATAAGGAATTGAAACTAACTCCGATAAATCATATTCTAGGCTTGAGGAATAGTTTTAGCCTACCTATAAGGAATTGAAACTCCATAATCATTCCTCCTTTTGTTTATTCAACCCTTAGTTTTAGCCTACCTATAAGGAATTGAAACTTCTTTGTTTTTTCTTTTGTCTATCAGTTCTTTGTCGTTTTAGCCTACCTATAAGGAATTGAAACATAGAAGTTAAGCTCGATATACTACATAAACTACAAGTTTTAGCCTACCTATAAGGAATTGAAACTATGCAGAAAATATGATATAAGTTATGATTTAGAATCGTTTTAGCCTACCTATAAGGAATTGAAACAATCCCTTTATCCACCCTTTATTTGGGCCCCAGCCCCTGAGTTTTAGCCTACCTATAAGGAATTGAAACGCATAAGCTACAAAACCTCCAAAAACTATATACAAAGTTTTAGCCTACCTATAAGGAATTGAAACATGTTTTCAAGTTCATTTGAATTTATACCAAAATTTGTTTTAGCCTACCTATAAGGAATTGAAACAAATCCAAAGATTTTTTTGAATTATCAGGCTTTAAAAGTTTTAGCCTACCTATAAGGAATTGAAACAGTAGAACAGATGTAGATGTAGTGGTATATGGATTTGGTTTTAGCCTACCTATAAGGAATTGAAACAATATTGTGCTAATTTTTTGATAAATTCTAATCTTTGTTTTAGCCTACCTATAAGGAATTGAAACAGGATTACTTGCATCCAAAACTATCTCTCTTTCTAAAGTTTTAGCCTACCTATAAGGAATTGAAACTATATATCATATACCTCCTTTTTAAAACAGATACAGAGTTTTAGCCTACCTATAAGGAATTGAAACTGTCCTACCCTTTTTTTTTCTTTTTTTTCTTTGATTTGTTTTAGCCTACCTATAAGGAATTGAAACTCAGGTAATAATAACATAAACTGTCCTACATCTTCTAGTTTTAGCCTACCTATAAGGAATTGAAACGAGTTAATTTTGTTAACTTTTCCCATTTTTCTTTTTCGTTTTAGCCTACCTATAAGGAATTGAAACTTCTTCTTCTATGTCGTCATAAATGACGACATAGAAATATTTTTTTGAGTTTTAGCCTACCTATAAGGAATTGAAACAAAATCGATCTAAAACATTATAAATATAATTAATTGGTTTTAGCCTACCTATAAGGAATTGAAACAAGGAATAGAAGTTGGTAATTTGAACATAATTGATGGTTTTAGCCTACCTATAAGGAATTGAAACGAATTAGGAAAGATTAGGATTAGAGTTTAGAAAGGTTTTAGCCTACCTATAAGGAATTGAAACTTTCTAAAAGTAATAGTTAAAAAATCTATTTTATCCTGTTTTAGCCTACCTATAAGGAATTGAAACCTTCAGCGCGGGATCCTCCCTGACGGGTATCCCGCGGTTTTAGCCTACCTATAAGGAATTGAAACTTTTTCATTTCAATTATCCTCTTAAAAACCCATTCGTGTTTTAGCCTACCTATAAGGAATTGAAATAAAAAATATAACTCAAACATACTTACCTCCTAAATAAGTTTTAGCCTATATATTAGCAACAAAAACAAAACTTAAAAGAGAATATTTTAAGTTAATGGAGAGAAGAGATATGAAGGAATTGAATTTAAGATGTAAGCTAATAATCCCAATGTTTATGACTGGCTCAGATAAGGAGACCCCAGAATTAAGACCTACAGAATTTAAAGGGATGATGCGGTGGTGGTGGAGAGCAATAAAAGCTGAAGATAATCTCCAAAAATTAAAAAAAGAAGAAGCAGAAATTTTCGGTAGTATAGAAAAAAGTAAAAGCAAAGTAAAAATAAAAATCTATATACAACATAATAATTCACACAAAGAAGAAAATATTATAGATGATGATAAATCGAAATCACAACTTGATGATTTCTACAAAGGGAAAAATCTTAAACAAGAGTACAACCTAAAATGGGAATTTAATAAGAAAAAACAAACTTTAGATGGAGAAGATAAAGGTATCGCCTACCTACTTTATTCTACTGTTTTACCCGGAAAAGAAAGAGCTTATATAAAAACTGAATTTAATTTTAACATCGAGATCTCTTCTTTTGATGAGGATGCTTTTAAACAGGCCGTAGCTTCCCTTTGGACAGCAATTAACCTTGGCGGCTTTGGCACAAGAGCAAGAAGAGGCGGAGGAAATATTGTAGTAGTAAGTAAAGTTGGAGAAGAATTACTGGATTCCATCCCAAAAGGTAAAAATTCAACAGAGTTAGCAAACTGGATAATCAATAACTTCAAAAAAGCTAAAACACTAATTACAAATTATAACTCTTGGGCTTTCAGCTATAGCAACCTTTGCTTTTCTAGATTTGTAATTTCAGAAAATTCTTTTAATTCTTGGAAAGAAGCTTTAAACGATATCGGAAAACAATATTTAGATTTTAGAATTCAGCACAAAAATAAAATTTTTGATTCAGCAGTTTTTGGATTACCTGTTATTCATCATGGTTTTAAAATAGAAGGAAGCAAAACAACACGTAGAAGTTCTCCTTTGATTATTAAAATTTTACTGTCTGAAGGTAAATACTGGTGGATGGTTATAAGACTTTTTGGCGAGTTTTTACAAGAAGAAGAAGTTTTAGTAAAAAAGGTAAAAAAGGAAGATAAATGGCAAATTGAAGGAACTCAAAAACCAACCTACACTCTGATTGATGAATTCTGGAATAAATTAAAATCAAAAGGGGAAGAGTTTATCCTTAATAAGCCAGAATCTTTAGATAAAATAGTTAATAAAATTAGGAATGAGCTTAATCCCGAAAGGATTATTCTTTTTGGCTCAAGAGCAAGAGGTGATGCTCATAAAAATTCTGATATAGATATCGCCTTAAAAACAGAGCATTCTATTGAAAAACTCTCTATCACTGGCCCTTTTGATATAATAAACCTAAACAGGGCTTCTCCTGAAATTAAAGAAAAAATTAAAAAAGAAGGGGTAATTCTTTATGAGAGAAAGAGTTAAAAGATACTTTAAAGATTTCGAAAAGGATTTTTTAAATTTAAAGGAAGCTTTAAAACTCGCTAAGACCGACTTAGATATAGATGGAACTATAAAAAGATTTGAACTTTGTTATGAACTCTCCTGGAAGCTTATTAAAGAGTACCTCGCTGATAAAGGAATAATTGTTAAAAATCCAAGAGATACTTTTAAAGAAGCTGTTAAAAATGAACTTATTCAAGAAGAAGAAAAATGGATGGAAATGATTGAAGACAGAAACTTTTTAGTACATACTTATTCTTCTGAAGAATCAAGAACAGTTTTTGATAAGATTAAAACAATACATATAAATCTTTTTGAAACTTTATACAAAAAGATAGAAGAAGAGTTTAAAAATGAGAAATAATTTTTGGAAAATTAATAAAACAATTTTGTTTTTATTAGAAAAGAAAAAAAATTAAAAGAGATTATTTTAAAGTAAAGGAGAAATAAAATATGAAGAAATTGAATTTAAAATGTAAGCTGATAATCCCAATGCTTATAGGTGAATTAGATAAATAGACTCCAGAATTAAGATCTTCAGAGTTTAAAGGGATGATGTGCTTGCCGGTAGAGAACAATAAAGGTTTAAAATAGTATTGAAAAGTTTTTTTAAAAAAAAGTAGAATTTTTTAGAAGGTAGTGAGAAAAAAGTAAATTATACATACGAATTTTTACTGAATTGAATGAATCTGATAAATCTGATAAAATAGACTATCAACTTTTGCTACATCATAAAAAGAATTATTGTACAATCGACTAAGGAATTGAAGGGAATTGAAACTATTGATTAGCTGGGTAAATAACTGATAAATTAATTAAATTAATTAAATTAATAGATTTAAAAAAGGGGGAAATCTATATGGATGTTATTAACCAAAAAGAACCTATAGATATAAGCTCAGAAAAAAGTTAATGTTATGGGGAATAATTATTGAATTTTTAACTGGTGGAGTTGCCAGAGCTTTGGAAAAAATAAAATTTGAAGGGGATACTATCGTTTTTTTATCTCTATTTTTATTAGGTATTTTAGACATTGTTATGCATATTTATGGAGTTTATAAATTTTCTATAAAAGTAAATGACACAAAAATGAAAACTAATGTCGTTATTTTTTGACATTCTTAGATTAATTGGTTTTTTATTTGTATTTTCTGGATTCTTGGGAATTGCTTTAGCTACTTTGGGAGGAGTTTTTTACCTTTTAATCCTTTTTGGAGGATTATTAGCTATTTTATGAATAATTTTATACATGATTTCTTTTTATTTTATGGGAGAATACTTAATACCAGCATACCTCTATAAAATTATTTGAAGCGTGTGGAAGATTTATGAAATGGGGAGTATTTACAATTGTTATTCTTATAGGAACACTTTTGATTGGTATCTCTTATTTAGGTTCTATCTTTGCTTTTGCTAAATTACCTAATACTTTAGATATTAAACAAACCTAAAATTAATAACTATTTGTCAAAAAATGTTAAAATGGGTATAAAGTTAAAAAAATTTTAGCCTACCTATAAAAAATTGAAACAAAGATTACGTTTGTTATATGATGTTTTAGCCTACCTATTAAGGAATTGAAGTAATTGAAAAGAAGATGAAATTGAAATAAAAAAATAAAAAATAAAAAATGAAAAATGAAAAAAAACAGGAGTGTTGAAACCACTACCTCACACAAAACCCCTAAAATTTTTAAAAATTACTTTTTCATAAGCATAGCAAAAACCATTCTATAACCCTTTGTAGTCTTATCCAAAACAACACCTACAGCCTTCCCAAAATTAACATTCTTTATAAAATTATTATGTAAAAATATATAAGGGTCAATAGGAAAATGAACCCTTAAAAACTCCAAAAATCGCTGCGCAGAAGGAGACAAAATAACCATATCCTTAGATAATGGAGACTTCTCAGCTGCTTTCAGCTGCGCTAATGTTAATGGATCTAACTCCTCAATCTCCTCAGTATCACTAACAGCATCAGGCTTATACCCTGGAACTCTCGTTAATTGCTGACTATATAAATTCAATAACTGATCCCTGTTTATATTCTGATCCATAACAAAAACACCCCTCCTATTTAATTAATCTATCTTAATTAAACTACCATTACTGCCACTATCTAATTTATACTCCTAAAAAGTTAAAAAAATATTAAAAAATTGTTAAAAGTTTTTTAATAAAAATTAAATTTAATCTAACAGCTCAACAATGGTTACCCCAAAACTACCTTCTCTTTCATCAGCAAAATAAAAATCCTTAACCATTAAATTCTTTCTCTTTAAATCCCTTAAATAATCCCAAACCATCTTGGATAGAACCTGACCTTTACCATGAATTATCTTAACCCTTCTTAACTTTGCTAAAAACGAAGTTCTAATAAATTCATCTATCTTCTTTTTAGCCTCTAAATAACTATCACCCCTTATACTTATCTCATAAACACTATAATCTTCATAATAATCCTTATTTTTATCTATATTTTTATAACTTCTGCTTAATTTTTTATTAATTTCATTACTAAGTTTATCTTTTTTCCTTAAAATCTTAATATCACTTTTATCTACTTGATAATTTATCCCATCCGATTTAACTAATACTTTGTTTTTTAATATATCAATAACTTCTGCTTCTAAATTTAAAGAATTTACAAAAACAACATCCCCTATATTTACCCCTTCGTTAATAACCTTATTAATATCCTTATTATCAATATTGTCAATTATATTTTCAGCATCATTAATATAAGCTAAATCATAATTCTTTATAGATTTTAATTTACTTTCAATTTTGTCGAGTTTATTCTTAGATTTTAAAGAATTTAATTCTTTTTCCCAAGAATCTACTAACTCTTTTACTTTATTAGTGAATACTTCCTTTATCTCGTTATAAGCTTTAAAATATGCATTTTTATAAGCATCTTTAATTATAGTAGCTTTTAAATCCTCTATTTTTTTAAATTCATTATTTAATTCTTCTTCTTTTTTCTTTAAATTACTAATAGTAATATTATATTCATTTATTTTTTTGATATACTCTGAGAAAGCATAAGCAGAATCTTTAAAATTATTTTGGATTAATTTATTTAAAATCTCATAAGCATTGTTTATAATCTGATTTTTTAAGCCTAATTTAGCAGCTATCTCAATCCCTAAGCTATTAGCAAAAGTATTATAAATTAACTTATACCTACTTTGTAAATTCTGGTAATCAAAATCAATAGAGGCATACTCTATTTCTAAACTATTATTTAATATATGCTCCTTTACTTCATCATAATGGGTAGAAAAAATAATATAAACGTTATCATATTTAAGGAATTCATTAATTAAGGAAATAGTTAAAGCAGCAGCTTGTAAAGGATTAGTTCCACTTACTCCTTCATCTAATATTATTAAAACTCTCTCATCTTTTGCTTTGCTTTCTAAATAACTTATTATCTCATTCCAATAGGACACATGAGAAGAAAAAGTACTTAAATTAGCCTCTAAATCTTGAAAATCACTAAACTCAAAAAATATCTTGTCAAATTTAGGGAACCTACAATACTTACAAAAAACTAGTAAATCTAAATTATTAAAAATACTTGCTAAAACTAAAGATTTCATTAGAGTTGTTTTCCCACTAGCATTAGGCGCAGTTATTAATATAGCCTTCTTATTTAAATAAAAATCTACTTCTACACAATCCTTTACTATAGGATTTATCAAACCCTTTATTTCTATCTTATTATCCTTATTCTTATCATCATAACTACACTTACTAAAAACATTACTTAATTTATAATAATTTTCTAAAAAGGATAAAACACTAACTATTTTAAATGCCTTATTTAAATTATTTAAATCCTTTGTAATTTGATTATAAATATTTATTAAAATTTTTTGGATTTCTTCTTGTTCTAAGGATATAAGCATGGTTAATCTGTTATTAAAAGGGATAATAAAATTAGGTTCAAAAAATGCAGTTTTATGAGTTGAAGAATAATCCTGAATTATCCCATCTAAAAAATTTATATACTGATTATTTAATAACACTACATATCTGTTATTCCTTAATGTTATATCCCTTGAATTTAAATACTGTTCATTTTTATCTATAAATTCCTTTAGTTTTAATGGAATAAGATTATTTAAATTTCTAATTTCATTTCTTATCTCTTTTAATTTAGAGGTTGCACTGTCTTTAATATAGCCTTTTAAATCAATGGAATTATCTAAAACATAATAAAGCTCCTTAAAATCAGAACTCCTTATAAAATTAGCTAAATTTTTAAAAGTACTTAAAGCATTAGTATTTAATAATTTTGTTTTTATTCTGTTTTTTAAATCTAGAAAATCTCTTAAAAAATAAAAGAAATTAACTAAAGAATCTATGTTAAAAATACTATACTTAGGCTTAAGAATAAATTCTAGTTTGTCAAAATCAACATACTTTACATAATTATCAAAATCACTATTAAAATTATCACTAATAAAAAAAATATTATATATCCCACTTTCATTTACACTCACACTAAAATTCTTGTTCTCTTTTTGAAATAAATAAAACTCATAGGCAATATCACTAAAATTTATTAATATCTTCTCATTTAATATTAACCTATAAATAATTTCTAAAAAAGTTATACAATATTTATTTGAAATATTCTCTAATTTGTTTTTTATTAGATTTAATTCTTTAAATTCAATATATCTCTTTTTCATTGTTTTTTGTTTTTCTCAATATTTATTTTAAATAAAATCTTTACTACTCCTGTTATTATTCTATAAAAAATTTAAAAAAGTAAATAAATTATTAAAAATAACAAATTATAAAGGATATCTTTAAGGTTTTGTATAAGATAATAAATAGGATGTTATATTATTCTGTTTATTATTTAGGATGTAGAGTGAATCAATCTGAAATAGAATCTTTTGAAGATAAACTCTTAGAACTGGGATTTAAGCCTTCATTAAATGGTAAAGCTGATATCATTATATTTAATACCTGCGCAGTTACTAATAAAGCTGAAAAAGAATCATATAGATTAATAAGAAGAATATTTAAAGAAAACCCTAATTCGAAATTATTTATAACCGGCTGTATCGTACCACTTAATAAATCTTTAATAGAACAAGTAAAAGATAAAATAATTAATCAAGACCAAAACCTAATTAACTATAAAGATAATCTCTTTATTATTTCTTCCTTAAATAAACACCAATTAATAGATATTGTTAAGCAAGAATTTGGGGAATATGTTAATCATAACTGTCAAAATGGTAATATTAAAAATCTTAGATTTAAATATAATATAAAGGTTCAAGATGGATGTGATCATTTTTGTACATTTTGTATAATCCCATATACCCGTGGAAGAAGCAGAAGCAAACCTATCCAACAAGTAATTAATGAAATAGAAAATATAAAAAGAAACCTATATTTAGCTTCAAAAGAATTAAATAACGAGGAAATAGGAGTAGAAATAGATTTAGTTGGAATATGCTTAGGAGATTATGGCCTAGATATTAACACTAATCTAACTAACTTATTAAAAGAAATATCTAAGGTTATAAAAGACACTAATATTATACTAAGATTAAGTTCCTTAGATTTAGCAACTATTGATGACGAATTAATTGAAGTAGTTTATAATAGTAATAATATTGCCAAATACTTTCACTTGCCTTTACAAAGCGGTAGCAATGAAATACTTAAATTAATGAAAAGAAACTATACTGTAGAAAAATATATCCAAACTATAAACAAAATTAAACAAATCCCTAACGTAGGAATTACTACTGATATAATAGTTGGGTTTCCTAATGAACAAGATCACCATTTTAACGAAACCTTACAAGTAGTAGATTATGTAAAATACCATAGGATCCACGTTTTCCCCTTCTCCTTTAGACCATATACTTATGCATATAATAAACTACGACATATAAAATTAGATATAGATAAAATAAAGGAAAGAGAAAAAATATTAACTCAAAAAAGCTTAAATAATAGCTACGAATTTATTAAAACTAATCTAAACAAAGTCTTTAAAATTCTAATAGAACCTAATTCCTTAGGTTATACTCATAATTTTATCAGAGTTAAAACTGATATCAAAACAGATATCCCAATCCTAAAAGATATTAAAATAGAAGGAATTTATGAGCAAAAAACTAATTTTTATATAGCTAAAGGAACAACAACCAATAAATTTAAATCTAAAAATTTTATGCTTGAAATTGAAACTCCTGAAAATAAAAATGCTGAAAATCAAAATAATAAAATAAAAATTAAAGTCTAAAAAATAAAAAAGATAAAAAATAAAAAGTTGTTAAAGATGGATAAAATAAAGAAAGTTTTAATAGCAAATAGAGGGGAAATAGCTTTAAGGATTATAAGAACTTTAAAAGAAATGGATATAAAGACAGTAGCTATTTATTCTGAAGTAGATAAGGATTCTTTACATGTTCAGTTTGCGGATGAAGCAGTATGTGTAGGTAAAGACGAGGTTTCAAGTACTTACTTGAATATTCCTAATATAATAAGTGCAGCTTTATTAACTAAAAGTGATGCTATACATCCAGGTTATGGGTTTTTATCTGAAAATTATAAATTCGCGGAGATCTGTAGATCCCATGATATAATATTTATTGGCCCGTCTAGTGAAAATATAAGAGATATGGGAGATAAAATTAAAGCAAAAGAAATCGCTAAAAAATTAAATGTCCCTATTATCCCCTCTACTGATGCTATAAGAGATATAAATGAAGCTAAAAAATTTATCCAACAATATGGATTACCTGTTATAATAAAAGCTGCAGGTGGCGGCGGCGGTAGAGGTATGAGAATTATCCAAAACCTAAATGAATTAGAACAAAAATTTATACAAGCTACTAATGAAGCTAAGAATTTCTTCGGGAATCCTGATGTATATATAGAAAAACTTATAACTAACCCTAAACATATAGAAGTCCAAATAATAGGTGATAAAAAGCGACCATATCATCTTTATGAAAGAGATTGTACAGTTCAAAGAAGACAACAAAAAATAATAGAAGAAGCGAACTCATTGATCCCTGAAAAAATTAGACAATCTATATTAAACGATGCTCTTAAAATAGCAGAATATATTAATTACTACTCTGCAGGAACTATTGAATTCCTTTACGACTTAGATACTAATAACTATTACTTTATAGAAATGAATACAAGAATCCAAGTAGAACATCCAGCTACTGAAATGATTACTAACACCGATATAGTTAAACTCCAACTCTTGGTAGCTAATGACTATAATTTAGATGAGTTTAATTTAGATAGTATAAAAGTAGATGGATATGCTATTGAATTAAGAATATATGCAGAAGATTCTATAAAATTGGCTCCTTCTATTGGAACTATTACTAAAGCTTATTTCCCTAATTTTACTAACGTTAGAGTAGATACTGCAGTTATAAATGGATATAATATAACTCAATTCTATGATAACATGATTGCTAAGCTAATAGTTAAAGGGAAAAACAGAAATGACGCTATTAAAAGAGTTAATATATACTTAGATCAAATCATAATAGAAGGAGTCAAAACTAATATACAATTCCTTAAAAAAATTATTAATGATCAAAATTATATAGATTATAAATATAATACTTTAACAGTAGATAATATGCTAAAGCAAGTTGTAAATGTTTAGTGCATAATTTAAAATTTTTATAGATTTTATTGATTTTATAATAAAGAGGAAAATTTTATGGATAAAGATAAAGAAACTGAAAGTAAAATAAAATCTCGTTTCTCTAAAGATACTAAAATAGAGTCTAAAATAGATAAAAAAGAGGAAAAATTATCTAAGGAAGAAGTTGTTAATTTAATTGAAATAGCTAAACAAAGCCTAAAAACATCAAAATCTAAAGATTCTAAGAAACAATTAGAAGATTTAAAGAAATTAGAATTAGCAAATAAAACGAAATTTTTTAAACAAAAGATTAGCTTAAAAGATTTATCAATGTTTGTAAGTCAATGGGGAACAATGATGGAAGCAGGATTAGATCTTAAAAAAGCTTTATTTATATTATTTACTCAAACTGAAAATATTAGATTAAAACAGATAGTAGATCATATTTATAAAGTGGTATCAGCGGGTGGAACTATATCTAAAGCACTAAGAGACTATGAAAAAGAATTAGGGAACTATTTTATAGGGATAATAGAAGCAGGAGAAAAAAGTGGGTTATTAGCTGAAAATTTAAAGCAGTTAGCAACATCTTTAGAACGGCAGGCAAAAATCCAAGCTAAAGTTAAATCAGCACTTACCTATCCAACTATGGTTATTACTTTCGCTATATTCTTAGCTTTTGGGATATTTCAGTTTGTTTTACCTAATATATTTTCTGTATTAAAAGATATGAATATTAATTTACCGATAATTACTGTCATTTTAATGGCATTAACAGATTTTATGAGAACCCCTTATTTTTATATACTATTTTTTGGAACATTAATAGGTGGATACTTATTTTATTCTAATTTCTCAAAAACTAAAAGAGGAAAAGAAATCTTAGATATTATAAAAATGAAAATCCCTATTTTCGGACCGATTGTTAAATCCTACTTAATTGTTAATTTTTTTAATACTTTATCTTCATTATTAGCTACAGGTACTCCTATGCTTAGAGCTTTAGAAATAACTAAACAAGTAATAGATAATTCTATATTTAATAGAGTTATTGATTATTCAATAGTGAAGATAAGTGAAGGTAAAACTTTAAGTGATATTTTCTTCAAATTTGTGAAAGGACAATATAATCCTGCTACTACTATTCTTAATGAAGAAGATAAATTAATTATTTCGATAGTTAGGGATTTATTTGATCCTATGGCAAGACAGATGATAAGTATAGGGGATGAAACGGGAAAAATAGAAGAAGTATTAAAAAAATACGCAGATTTTACTGAAGAACAATTGAATAGAACTGTTGAATCAATATCTTCAGTTATAGAACCTTTAATGATAGTATTTATTGGGGGATTTGTTGCTGTTATTCTACTTGCAGTTATGGTCCCGTTATATAGCGTTATAGGTGGTGGAGAACAGTAAGAACAATCTATGATAAAAATAATAGATCATCCATTAGCTAAAGTTAAATTAACTTTACTAAGAAATAAAGACACTCATTTTAGTTTATTCAGAAAATCAATGCAAGAAATATCCTATATTTTAGCTATTAATTCATTAAGTGATTTAGAATTAAATCAAATAGAAATAGAAACTCCATTAACTAAAACTAAAGGATATGAAATTAAAAATAAACTCCTTATAGTTCCTATATTGAGAGCTGGATTGGGGTTATTACCAGGATTTACTGAATTAGTTAGTACAGCTACTGTAGGACTGATCGGATTGAAAAGAGATGAAGATACCTTACTGCCTTCTCAATATTACCTTAATATCCCTAAGAATTTAGAGGATTATGTTATTATACTCCTTGAGCCCATGGTAGCTACAGGGGGATCTCTAAGAAAAGCACTAAATATCTTAATAGAAAATAGAGCTTCTAAAATAAAGGTTTGCTCCATTATTGCTTATCATAAAACTATTACTGAACTAGAAAGCGAATACCCTTTTGTTGATTTTTATGTATTAGCATTAGATAATGAACTAAATGAAAAAGGATTTATTGTACCCGGATTAGGAGATGCCGGCGATAGAACATTCGGAACTATCTAAAAAAAATATTAATTAAAAAAATCCCTATTAATAGTTTTACTTTTTAGAGTAATTTCGTATTCTTATTTTTAGTTGTTTTTATGATTAATAAAGCGTTATTTTTAGATAGAGATGGGGTTCTAAATAAATATATCCCTAATAATTACACTAAAAATTTAAATGAATTATTTGTATTTAAGTACGTTTTTAAGATATTAAAATACTATAAAAATAAGGGATTTAAGTTAATTGTTATAACTAATCAAGCTGGGATCAATAAAGGGATAATTAATTACAAGGATTTTATTTTAATGTCTAAATATTTGATTTATTATTTACGTTTAGATGCTATATATTTTTGTCCACATACTGATGAGGATAACTGTTTCTGTAGAAAACCTAAAAATTTACTATTAAAAAAAGCAATGGAAAAATTCAAAATCGATCCTAATTTAAGCTATTTTATTGGTGATAGCTACAGGGATTTACTTACCGCTAAATCCTTAAATATAAAATTTGTTTTAGTTTTAAGTGGACAAACTAGACTAGAAGATATAAATTATTGGCACTATAAACCGGATTATATTATAAAAAATCTGAAATACCTAAAAGATATTATCTGCTAATGTATTTTTTATTTAAGAAGGATAAATTATTTAATGAATCTATAAAGCTAAGGCCTGTTGAAGAGTTTATTAATATAAATTTATATAGACCTTTAGCTTTTCTATTTTTGTTGATTTTATTAAAACTTAATAAAAATATAAAACCAGAAACTATTGTTATTTTTCACACTATTTTAATAATCCTTTCTGCTGTTTTTATATTTTTTAATAATACTTTATTTAATATTATTGCATTTTTTTTAATAAATTTAAAAATAATATTAGATAATTTAGATGGACAATATAGTAGAATAAAGAAATTGGAATCAGAGTTAGGAAGATACTTAGATACTCTTATGGATTTCCTCGGAAATTTTATCCTGTTTCTTATTATTGGAATAAAATATAATTATATTTTTTTTTCCATTTTTTGTTTCTTCTTGTTTACTTTTATACTTTCTTATGATTTTAATTTAGAATATTTATATAGATATTTTAAAAACGAACAATTTAGACCTAATATTAAGGATAATCCATCTTTTTTAGTTAATTTCCTTAAAAAATTATACAATATACTTTTGGAATACCAAGATAATTTTATTAGATCCCTTGAAAATAAAATGTTTAACTTAGTTTTTTATTTAGTTAGTTTAAGAAAAAATAAGAAAAATTTTAATGATATTGAAATTATTAAGGAGAAAATGAAAGAAATATTTTGGAGTAAATTTTACTTACATATTACAGCTAATATGGGATTATCTACTCAGTTATTTATCTTGAGTTTATTAATACTTTTTAATATGGAATTTTATTTTTTTTATTTTGTAATTTTTCAATTTTTGCTTTTAATTTTACTTTTAATTATTAGAATTTTTATTATAATTTTTTATATTTATAAATTATTACTAAAAGATTAAATCTGTTCTATATATTTTGGTTTTTTATATTTTTTTACATTTTGTTAAAAAATTATTAAAGATTTATAATAATTTTTTAAATAAAGAAATTATGGAGGGAGGGGTTGGATTATGTTTGGATTTAGTAACGTAGATAGTTATAAAATATATAAAAATTTTACTGATTTTTTGGAATCTAATTTTGAAATTGGTAACAATAGGTTAAATCAGATAGATATAAATTCTATTTTAAATAGCATAAATACTACAACTGATCCTCTTCAAAGACAAAAATTAATTGAGATACAGCATAAATTAATGGAATTCTATATGAAAGCAATAGAAGAACGAATGATTAATGGTTATTTTAAAAATGATGATTTCTTTAGATTTTATTCTGGAGTTGGAAAATATGGAAAAATAAATGTCTATAAAAAAGATAATATTTATATATTATCTTCAAATGAATTAACTGATAAAGAATTAAGTTTAGCTAATCAAGCTCAAAGTATTATAAAAGAATATATCCCTAAATTTGATACTAAGCTTTATATTATCCCGGGGATTCAAGATAATAATGCTGCTCATGCTTATAGGTATGGGAGTTCCTTTTTAGTTGGTGGAGTTTATAAAGATAAAGAATTATTTACATCGGGTGATGATACTTTTAGTCATGAATTGGGGCACTTTATCTTAGAACAATTAAATCCAAAATTTAAGGATAATTTTTCCCTGGATGCTAGCGTTATACATGAATCTTTTGCAGATACTGTAGCTTTTTTAAATTCTGCTAAAGATAAGTCTAATACAGAAAAATTGAATCTAAATAACTTGTATTCTGATAACCCTGTTTCTGTACTTGGAGAAATAAAGGGTACTAATGAAAGAATAATAAGAAAGTTTTATACTACAACTGATTATAGTAAATTAAAAGAAGATAAATATGCTGAAGAACATTCTTTATCTGTACCAATAACCGAATCTATTTATCACGTTTGGGCTCATTTAGTAGAAAATTCCATAAAACAAGGGAAAACTAAAGATGAAGCAATATCTTATGCTAATTCTACTATCCAATCTCTTGTAAAACAAGCGGCTACAAAAACTGAGCCAAATATTACTTCCTATTTAAAATCATTAATTCAAAGCGCTCCTAACCAAGAATTAAGAAATATATTAATTAATGAATTCTCTAAAAGAAATTTACCTTATAAATAATAGTTAATTTATATGGAGTTCTAAAAATAAAGGAATTTATTTAGGTATTTATAATTTTATAAATATGGGAGTAAATTTAAGTTTAAGTACAAAAGTTAATGATTTAATCCAAGAGGTTCAGAAGGTAATAGTTGGTCAGTATAATGTTATATTAAAAACTGTATTGGCGTTATTAGTTGATGGGAATGT
>FWWL01003137.1_pt1 | contig 31347 bp, 20 predicted proteins | sample 2228331 | NCBI WGS metagenome assembly FWWL01 (sample SAMEA103939775, study PRJEB20133) | metagenome
TTATCCAATCCAACGGAGTTATCTGGGGAGGAAGTCTTACCCGGTTTTGTGTTGAATATGCGTCGGGTTTGGGGTTAGGGATTGTTTCCGCCGGTGGTACAAGGAAAACAGGTATGAAGGAATATACCAATCGTCTTAGCTAAGTTAGCCAAACTCTTGTCAAAAAGATGTCAAAAAGACAGGAAAATATCAAGTCCATATCGGAGCAAACAGAGCAGATAAAAAATTATGTTGAGTAAGTTATTTTGAGGGAGAATAATTACCTCTATATCTTTTTTTATTATTAGTAGCAAAAGAGATATGGATGCTTAGAAAAGCAGTATAAAGCAGTCTAAATTCGGTTTTTATATGGTTTGCTTTATGAAAATATTCTGGGTTGATTCTGGGGTGCGATCGCCATTTTTAAGCCCTTTAAACCAAATAGAACAGAAATAGGTTAAAGGCGATTTCCGGAATCGAGGATAAATCGAAGATAGTTTAAAGGAATATTAGACAATATTAGATAATCCGGGCAAAGTATAGCCTCGCCCCCCTCAAATCCTTTCGCTTCCCGAGGGTGGATCTCCCCTTAAACAGTGGGCCGCGATCAGCTTTGCAAGAATGAGAGCCAGAAGTCTATTAAAGCAGTTAAACATTCGTATTAGTAAATACTTATTGTCTTTTGATTCATAAAACTTTATAATCTGCATCAAGTCATAGACCTTTAACAATGCAATATGGTAAAACCATAAGGAAATCGAATGGTTGTAGGGTGTAGGGTTCAGGGGAGCGGGTGGTGCTTTCGGTGGAGTTTTCGGAGTTTTCGGAGCTTCCGGAGCAGAGGAGAAAAAAATCTCCCCGTTCCCTGATAACTATTCCCCGTTCCCCAACCAAAGAATCCCTACCCAGAGAATTCCTACCCAACAACTTTCCCACCAACAACCAATGAATAGTTTTAGTCAAACAATCTGGTTAGTTCCGCTCTACGCCGTACTTGGTGCAGTGCTGACTTTGCCTTGGTCCCCCGGTCTGATTCGGCGAACAGGTCCGCGACCGGCTGGCTATTTAAACTTGTTAATGACCGTAATGGCTTTACTGCACAGCCTCCTAGCCCTAGGAGAAGTCTGGTCAGCCCCCAGACAATTCTCGGTGAACTGGCTGCATGCCGCGTCTCTGGATATTACCTTTGATATGAAGGTGACTGCCACCACCGTCGGCGCTTTAGTTGTAGTTTTGGGTTTGAATTTGTTAACTCAAATTTATGCGATCGCCTACCTAGAGATGGACTGGGGCTGGGCGCGGTTTTATGCTTTACTGGCGGCTTTTGAAGCGGGGATGACTGCTTTAGCGCTGACCAATTCTTTATTTTTCAGCTATGTAATGCTGGAAATCCTCACTTTGGGAACCTATTTATTGATTGGTTTCTGGTTTAACCAATCCCTAGTCGTCACCGGCGCCCGGGACGGTTTCCTCACTAAACGGGTGGGCGACCTGGTACTGCTGATGGGAGTGGTCGCCCTGTATCCCTTGGCAGGTACCTGGAATTATGACAAGTTGACGGTTTGGGCAAGTACCGCCAAACTAGACCCCACCGTTGCCACCCTTCTGGGTTTTGCCTTACTTGCTGGTCCTTTGGGCAAATGCGCTCAATTTCCTTTGCAGCTTTGGTTGGATGAGGCAATGGAAGGCCCAATGCCAGCGACGGTGTTGCGGAATTCTGTAGTGGTTACTACCGGCGCTTGGGTACTGGTAAAAGTGCAGCCCATTCTCGACCTGTCCCCGGTGGTAGTGAATACGGAAATCTTTATCGGTGCCTTTACCGCTGTCAGTTGTGCGGCGATCGCTTTAGCCCAAATTGACCTCAAGCGCATATTCTCCTACGCCACCAGTAGCTACTTGGGTGTCGTGTTTATGGCGGTGGGGACGGGAAACTCTAAAGCAGCCCTAGTCTTACTGTTGACTTATGCGGTGGCTATGGCCCTGATGTTGATGAGTATTGGCGGCATCATTCTCAACAATATCTCCCAAGACATTACCCAATTCGGTGGACTGTGGTCGCGGCGACCAATTTCGGCAATTTGCTTTGTTGTCGGCGCGGCGTCCTTGGTGGCAACACCCCCCATGGGTTGTTTCTGGAGCCTGGCAACTATTGCCAACAGTTTGCCCCCGGTTTTTGCCCTAGTGCTGTTATTAGTCAACGGCTTGACCGCTTGCAGCTTGGCGCGGGTATTCGGTCAACTGTTTACCGGTCAGCCGACGGACTGGACGAGGCGATCGCCGGAAGGTTTGTGGGCATTGGTATTGCCCATGACCATATTGCTGGGTATTGCTCTGCATTTGCCCCAACTGTTAGGGGTCTTGGGACTATTGCCGGATTTGACTTTAATCGTCCAACCCGCCACCTTATTATTAGTCGGCTCAACCGTTATTGGCGCCGGAGTCGGTTTGTATCTCTATGTGGGAGAAAGAATACCGAAACCCATTCGTTTACCCTCCCAGTGGGTGCAAGATTTCTTTGCCTACGACTTCTACACCGCCCAACTGTATAAGGTAACGGTAATTGCTGTAGTGGGATTTGCCGCTAAAGCAATTGATTGGTGCGACCGTGTCTTAGTTGACGGGTTAGTCAATTTCGTCGGACTGTTCACCATTGCCAGCGGTGAAAGCTTGAAATATAACACCAGCGGACAAGGGCAATTTTATGCCCTGTCCATTTTGCTCGGCACTATCGTGTTTGGGTTACTGCTGTGTCTTCCCCTGGCTACGCTCCCCTTGTCGTAAATTCAAACCAAGACCATGTTAACCCCATTACTCCTGATACCTCTGCTGGGGGCGATCGCGACCTTGTTGTACCCAAAACCGCAAACCAGTAAAGCGATCGCCACCGTCGTCAGCCTTAGCAACCTCAGCTGGGCGGTTTACTTGCTCAGTCAAATAGACCTAAATCGCAGCGGCATCCAGTTTAGCGAATGCCATCCCTGGGTCGAACCCCTAGGACTCAACTACAGCCTGGGGGTCGATGGCCTATCCTTGCCCTTATTGTTGCTCAATAGCCTGCTGACCATAGTCGCCCTTTACACCAGCCCCCAACTAATCCGCCCTCGCCTGCATAACAGTCTCATCCTGTTGATTAACGCGGGAATTGCCGGGGCGCTGATGGCTCAAAATCTGCTACTATTCATCATCTTCTATGAACTAGAACTGATTCCTTTCTACTTACTCATTGCTATCTGGGGAGGGGAAAAGCGCGGCTATGCTTCGACAAAGTTTTTACTCTATACCGCCGTTTCCGGCTTGCTGGTGATTTTCTCCTTCTTGGGTATCGCCTTCACCAGTGAAACGTTATTGCTCCGCAACGCTTTCGCGAACAGCTTTGAATTTAGCCAACTGCAACTACAGAACTTAGACTTAACTACCCAACTGCTGCTATTAACCCCCTTACTAATTGGCTTTGCCATTAAAACTCCCTTGGTTCCCCTGCATACTTGGATGCCGGACACTTATGTGGAAGCCTCTCCCGGTACCGCAATTTTGCTCGGTGGCGCTTTCGCCAAGTTGGGAACTTATGGCCTGTTGCGCTTTGGTTTGCAACTGTTTCCCGTGGCATGGCAAACCGTTGCCCCCGGTTTGGCCATCATTGGTACGGTAAGCGTGATTTATGGGGCGATGAATGCGATCGCGCAACGGGATATTAAACGCATGGTGGCTTATAGTTCCATCGGCCACATGGGTTATATTCTCGTCGCTGCCGCTGCGGGAACCGAACTGAGTGTCCTAGGTGCGATCGCGCAAATGGTTGCCCACGGCTTAATCCTCGCCCTCCTCTTCTTCCTCGTAGGTATCGTGGAACAAACCACTGGCACCCGCGACCTAGACATCCTCAACGGATTAATGAACCCCATTCGCGGCTTGCCCCTCACCAGTGCCCTGCTAATTCTCGCGGGAATGGCCAGCGCGGGAATTCCTGGACTGGTAGGATTTGCCGCTGAATTTGTCGTCTTTCAAGGTAGTTTTGCCACCTTCCCCATTCCCACCCTGATTTGTATCATTTCCTCTGGGTTAACCGCCGTCTATTTTGTCATTTTGATTAACCGCACTTGCTTTGGCAAATTGGACAATAGTCGCGCTTACTATGCCCGCGTCACCGTCAAAGATCAATGGCCAGCCTTAGTCCTCACGGCAATCATTCTATTTTTAGGCATTCAACCTAACTGGTTATTACGCTGGATGGAACCCACCAGCACCACCATAGTTGCTCAATTACATTATCCAAAGATAAGCGCTCGCGCCGGGCAATTTGATGCCTATAATCCGGCACTTCTCAAAGGAATTGACAATCTTCCTTTTGTCAAGGAAATGATTCAGCATATACCTTTTTAGCCGCTTGATAAATACTCGTTGATGGTTGATGGTTGATGGTTGGCTTGATGCTTGAACAACACTTCAACCTGTCAACCTTCCAGTATTATAACCTGTTAACATTATCAGCAACAAATAACAATGGCTCTGCAACAAATTACAAAAACACCACCAGCAATACCACCATCTAATCACAAATACGCTGAGGTAATTCATCGCCTAGAAGCAGGCGGTTCGATGCTACCAGATACCCCAGAAAACTTAATGCAAATCATCGGCATTTATAAAGCTTATGCCGTGCCAATGGACTTTTACTGGCGCGATTTACTTTATATTGCCGAACGAGTTTTTCTCAACCCTTTACCCTTCTTTAAATATTTCTTGCCCCAGGAATATCTAGACCTGCCTAATCACTATGCTGGGGATACCGCAGATTATCGCATTTGGCGAAAAGGTAAGGCAACCGCCCACCCGGAATTGTTGGAGTTCATAGATAAAGGAGAGTTAAAGCAAAAACTCCCGAAATTGTTCCATCACCTCTGGCACGATCGCATTAATATGGAATTTGCCGAAGCCTGTATGCAGGCAATGTTGTGGCACCAAGGAATGGGCGGTCAATTTTATGATTATCTGGAAAGTGAGGAATATATCGCTAACTGCGATCGCGCCATAAAAGCCTACTTTAAAGGCAACCCTTTGATGCTGGGTCTATACAAGTTATTTCCGGAAATGTTCTATGAAAAAGTCCGGGAACTGTCCTACTATGCCAACCTGGGATTGTTCTGGGAAGTGATGGCGCCGGTATTCTTTGAAATGAGCGATCGCTATGATGCCGGAGAATTTAAAACCGTCCCCGACGCCATGAACTTTCTGGTAAATGCCATCTTTATCGCCGCCGGACGCCCCATCTACCACCATGTCTACATTGATGGGAAACGCTATGAAATCATCCCTAAATCCAAAGGATTTATGTGGCTTTACGAAGCGGCATTACCCTACGTTGAAGCAGTATTTTATCGCACCGCACCGTTCCGAGGCACAAAGTCATACAACGCCCAGGCTAAACAAGTTCCAGCAGAACAAAAAGACTTCCACTATGGCATTTTGTACGCCGATGTATTCCCGGTGGGTACCGCAGGCATCCCTCCCACATTATTAATGCAAGATATGCTGCATTTTTTGCCCCCATACCTAGTAGAATATTACCGGAAACATTGCCGGGGTGAAGATGATATGCTAATTCAACTGGGAATTAGTTTTCAGCGCTCGATGTACAACGTCACCTCCGCGGTAATTCAAGCCTTACGGACGGCTTTACTCTATCCCTTAGACGACCCCAACCCGGAACACTTATTAAAAAACCGTCAATTCTTTGAGGCTCAAATGGATCGTTTCCTGCGTCCCGAAGCCCGGTTAGCGGACATTCAGCGGCAGGACTATCGATAAGGTTATTTGTTGATTATTGATTTTATCTGTCACTGATCAATTTTCCTCAAGCAGCAGCAACAACCAACAAACAACCACCAACCACCAACTAATAGCCAGTACAAAATGCCTAATATTGTCGAAATCGCTGTCAGTAATGATGCCTTTACCACCTTGGTAACTGCTGTTAAAGTAGCAGACTTAGTTGAGGCATTACAACAACCAGGCCCATTTACGGTCTTTGCCCCGAATAATGATGCGTTTGCCAAACTACCACCGGGAACAGTGGATACATTAGTCCAGAATGTTCCCCAGCTGCAGCGGATTCTAAAATATCATGTAGTAGCCGGTCATTATACCACAAATGAGTTAAAAAATCTGTCAAGTTTAACATCTTTGGAAGGTTCGCCGATTCCGATTCGCTGTGGGGATATTTTTGAAGTAAAAAATGCCACAGTTTTGGCAGCAGATATTGAAGCAACTAACGGGGTGATTCATGTGATTGATACGGTGATTTTAATGGGATAAATTAAGGATAAGTTAATTCTTTGCACCACAGAGGCACAGAGTAACACCGAGAAAGTTCGAGAAAGTTTCAAAGAGTTTCTCTATATCCCTTGTCTCTGTAGTAAAAGTGTCTCTGTGGTAAAAGTGGTAAAAAATAATATCTCTCGCTATTTTCTCTCGCTATTTCTATCGGCAAGGTAACTGAATGATAAATTCAGTTCCTTCCCCGAAGACTGAAGTAAAACTAAGCTCTCCTTGGTGGTCTTTGGTGACGATTTGGTAGCTAATAGGTAAACCCATTCCCGTCCCTTCACCTACAGGTTTAGTAGTGAAAAAAGGATTGAATATTTTGGCTTGGACTTCTGGACTCATACCGATACCATTATCTTTAATTGAAATAGATACTCCCGCTTCAGCATTCAAATTGGTAGTATTCAAAGTGGTATTCAAAGTGGTATTCAAAGTGGTAGTAATAGTGATTTCACCAGTATATTCAGGATTTTCTTCGATTTTTTGGCGTTCTTCAATAGCCTGAATTGCATTGGTTAATAAATTCATAAATACCTGATTTAATAGACCTATGTAACATTCAAATAAAGGTAAATCTCCGTAGTTTTTTACTACGTTAATTGGCGGTTTTCCACTTTTACCATTTAGGTGATTTTGCAGAATTACTAGGGTGCTGTCAATATTTTCGTGAAGGTCTACGGCTTTTAAATCTGCTTCATCCAGTCGGGAAAATGTCCGCAAAGATTTGACAATATCTCGAATTCGTTCCGCGCCATATTTCATGGATGTGATGATTTTTGGTAAGTCTTCAACCAGGAAATTTAAGTCAATATCGGCGCTGAAATGTTGGATTTCTTCGGGGGGATTAGGGTAATATTCTTGATAAAGTTGCAGTAGGGATAATAAATCATCAGTATATTCAGAAATTGGGGTTAAGTTACCATAAATAAAGCTGACCGGGTTATTGATTTCATGGGCAACTCCGGCAACTAATTGACCTAAGCTAGACATTTTTTCCGCTTGAATTAGTTGCACTTGGGTAGCTTGGAGGTCTTGGTAAGCCTTTTGTAGTTCTTGGGTTTTGGCTTGAGATTCTTGATAGAGTTGGGCTTGTTGAATGGCGATCGCTAATTGAGTGCTGATACTTTCAAGTAGGGCAATTTCGTCATCCTGCCAAGGGCGATCGCTGCTGACTATTCCTAGTTCCAGTCCACCTATTTGTTTTCCAGTTTTAATCGGAATAGATAGGTAGAAACTAATATTATGCTCCTGGCAAAATTGCTTGAGGTAAATATCTGTCGCTTCATCTGTTGCTTCCCGGCAGTCGTAAGTGTATATTTCTCCTGATAATATCCGGCTAAACAATTCCGGGAATTGCTCTAACCGGTAAGTCCCTAACCAACTGTTGATTCCGTCAGTTTTCTGTTCTTGACAAACTTCCCAAACCGGCGGGTCGAGTTCTGGTCGATACCAGCCAAAAACACAAATATCTACTCTCAGTTCTGTGAAAATAGCATTGACTGCATTTTCTAGAATTGTATCTAAATCCAGGGAATTTCTAATTTCTGTGCTAATACGATTTAATAGTTGGGTGCGACTAAGTAGGGCGCGTAGGGCTGCCTCGGTTTTGCGGTCAGTGATATCCATAACGACGCCGAACATCCGCACCACGACCCCATTGTGGGACTCAACTTCAATCCGGGCATTAATATAGCGGACTTCCCCACTGGGGCGGACAATGCGGGCATCATAGTTTTGGGGGATACCTTGGTTCGCCTCAGCCACACGCGCTAAAAAGAAATCCCGATCCTCTGGATGGAAGAGTTGGATATTTTCCGCAAAAGTCGGTTCTCCCTGGTGGGGATCCAAGCCAAAAATGCGGAAAACCTCCTCAGACCAAGTAATTTTTTGGCTGGGAATATCAAAAGACCAATAACCTAAGTGGGCGACTTCCTGGGCTTTTTTCAGTTGTTGACTCAATTCGCGCAGGGCAACTTCTGCGGCTTTACGTTCAGAAATATCATAATAAACCCCAAAAAACCGCTGGGGTTGTCCCTGGGCATCTCTGGCGATGATTTGTCCCCGGGCTAAGATCCATTTGTAGGTACCATCTTTGCACCGCAGGCGATGTTCGCTTTCGTAAATGGGCGTTTCTCCCCGGATATGTTGGTTAACTGCTGCTAACACAAACTCGATATCCTCTGGATGTACCCGACTTTGCCATTCTGCAACGGAGTCGCCAATTTCATGTTCGGCGTAACCCAGGATAGTTTTCCACTCCCGGTTGAAAATCACTTGGTTAGTTTGTGGGTACCATTCCCAAGTCCCTACGTTGCCTATTTTTGCTGCCATGTGTAAGCGGGTGTAGCTTTCTTGCAATTCCTGCTGGATTTTGTTGCGTTCCGCTTCCCAGTCAAGCTGTTGACGGGCAATTACTCGACTGAGGTGAATTGCCATTAAGGACGCGATCGCTGCTGATAGTAGTAGAAATGGTAGTAGAAAATAACTCGCAGTCTGGGTGCGGAGGTTTTCTGCCTGTAACAATTCCATTTCCGCATTATTTACCCAATCTGCCGAATCTTGTAAATATGGAGACAGTTGTTCAGCTAGATTTTGGGGCATGCTCTCTTCGAGTGCTGCGTGCCAAGAAGCTAAAGTTTTTTGCTGGTGGTGGCGATCGTGGTGCTGACTTAAAAGCAGGGCTGCCGTCGTCCCGGTGATGACGATGTTTAGGGTGGCGGCGTAAGCTGCGGCGATTTTGCACTGTAATTTCATACCGCTATTTTTTTGAGTGGGGGTCTGAGTGGGGGTTTAAGTGGAGGTTTCTAGGCAGAGCGAACTTACGGATTCATTTTCATCGGTTTATGCCTGGGCTGAGAATCGAATGCGGCACTCAGATTAAAGTACTGAGTTGAATTGATCGTAGCAGATTGCTCAAATCTTTGTTGTTGTAGTCATTTCAGGATCAAACTGCCGCGCCCCTAAATAATACCCCTAAATACCCCTAAATAATTATATAATTAAATTATATTATAATTACATCAGTCTCACTTGAAACCACTATATTGACTCATAGATCAGAGCGTAGATCAGGGTTAGACCTCTGGCAAGATTTCTGGCAAAATTACTAAAGGCAAAATTACTAAAAGCATTCGCGGTTTTAAGAGGGGGGTGGGCGGCGAAGTATTTATTGCGTCAGAGAATTGTCTAATCAGAATAAAATTAACCAACCCCGGTGTCCCTAGGGGGAAATTACAGCTTTGGCTCTTCAGGTCTGGGTCGGGGTACATTCCAAGGAAGCTGTTGCACCCAAGGGACTTTTTTCACCAAGAAAAGATTATTGATCGTGTAAAAATTAATCCGAGAACTTCCTTGAAACTTGTCTTCAACTCGCAGTGCCAAGCGGATATAAAACTTGGCCGGTTCTTTGAGTAATCTACTGAGGCGCATAAATTTTTTGCCCCTGCGCTTATCTTTATTCAACCTTGCTAGATTAATCAAAGCGCCATCAAGTTTCAGGGCTCCCGTTTCCGGATCTCTGGTTAATGCCGCTTCGCTGGATAATTTTTCTTTAAACCTAGTTCCCGGTGATAAAACCGTAGGCATTTGTGGGGGTAGTAGGTCAAAGGTAGAACCAGGAGGCACGCGCACCAAGCGTTTGGATTCCCCATCCACGGAAATCAAACAACTATAATCCCAGTCTAAGTAAACCCATTGGTGCTGGGAGATATTCTGAATAATTATATCTACACTTGAAGGCAAAGCAGTCCGCTCGTATCGGGGTTTCATTCTAAATTCAATATTAACCACATTTTGTAATAGTTGTGATTCTAGTTGATTTTGTAAGTATTGCTTGTCAAAAGTTATTTCTACCTGTTCATTAAACAGAGCAAAAATCATCGGCACTAATACATAAGTAGTGCAGGTTAAGTATATAATCAGCAGGACAAAATCTAAATCTTTCACAATTTTTCGGAATTATTTCGGAATTATTTGGTGTGTCAAAACCTGGTGACGGTGATTTGGGCATTTGATTTGGGCATTTTTAGTCGTTGTATTACTCATTGTATTTACTCATTGTATCAGCGAGTATTATCTAGATAGGCGAGTATCATCTAGATAGGCGATCGCTATTTCTGGGCAACGGATATATTTGGCAACGGATATATTTGGCAACGGATATATTTGGCAACGGATATATTTGGCAACGGATATATTTGGCAACGGATATATATTGGGCGATCGCTCACCTCTATCTCTCTCCTCCGTATAACGTCTGAAGTAGTCCCATTCCATAAGTTTCACCATTTCAGACACAGAGACACACAGAGAAACCCGAAAATAAGGCAAAATAAAATAGCGAGTAATGAGAAAATCCTGACGGATAAAGATTTTTCGGAGAACACAAATGAAAAGCCCCTTCTTGGAACGTCTCCACAGCCCTGATCGCCCAGTAATTGTCTTTGACGGCGCAATGGGCACCAACCTGCAAGCGCAGAACTTAACTGCGGCGGACTTTGGTGGACCGGAGTATGAAGGTTGTAACGAATATTTAGTCTATACCAAGCCGGAAGCGGTGGCGCAAGTCCATCGCAGTTTTTTGGCGGCGGGGGCTGACGTGATTGAAACGGACACCTTTGGCGGTACTTCTATCGTTTTGGCTGAGTACGACTTAGCGGACAAAGCTTATGAACTGAACAAAATGGCAGCAGAATTAGCCAAGTCTGTCACCGCTGAGTTCTCTACTCCGGAAAAACCCCGGTTTGTGGCGGGTTCAATGGGTCCGGGGACGAAGTTACCGACCCTGGGACATATCGATTTTGACACTCTGTATCAGGCTTTTGCCGAACAAGCGGAGGGACTTTATGACGGGGGTGTAGATTTATTCCTGGTGGAAACTTGTCAGGATGTGTTGCAGATTAAGGCAGCCCTGAATGGTATTGAGGCGGTTTTTGCCAAAAAAGGCGATCGTCGTCCGCTGATGGTTTCCGTAACCATAGAACAAATGGGCACTATGTTAGTAGGGTCAGAAATTAACGCTGCTTTATCAATTTTAGAACCCTATCCCATTGATATCCTCGGTCTAAATTGTGCCACCGGACCGGATTTAATGAAAGACCATATCCGCTATCTTTGCGAACAGTCACCATTTATTGTTTCTTGTATTCCTAACGCTGGTTTACCGGAAAATATCGGCGGTCGAGCCCATTACAAATTAACTCCAATGGAGTTCCGCATGGCTTTAATGCATTTTGTGGAAGACTTAGGAGTGCAAGTGGTTGGCGGTTGTTGCGGAACCCGACCAGAGCATATTAGCGCATTAGCGGAAGTTGTCAAAACTTTGAAACCGAAACCGCGCCCCGTTCGCAATCATTTACGCAATGAACAAGACCGGGATATGCTCAACTATATTCCCGCTGCTGCATCTATATATAGTACCCAACCGTATCAACAGGATAATTCCTTTTTAATTATTGGCGAACGCTTAAATGCTAGTGGGTCTAAACAATGCCGAACCATGTTGAATAATGAGGACTGGGATGGGTTGGTGAGTCTGGCAAAGTCTCAAGTAAAAGAAGGCGCCCATATTCTCGATGTTAATGTGGACTACGTGGGTCGGGATGGGGTACGGGATATGCGTGAGTTGGTGTCTCGGTTGGTGACTAATGTTACTTTACCCCTGATGTTAGATTCCACAGAGTGGGAAAAAATGGAGGCGGGTTTAAAGGTGGCAGGGGGCAAATGTTTGCTGAATTCTACTAATTATGAAGATGGCGAACCGCGCTTTTATAAGGTATTAGAACTGGCTAAAAAATACGGCGCTGGAGTGGTGGTGGGCACCATTGATGAGGAAGGCATGGCCCGCACCGCCGATAAGAAATTTGCGATCGCGCAACGGGCGTATTATGCCGCCATTGAATACGGAATTCCTGCCCATGAAATCTTCTTTGACCCTCTGGCTTTACCCATTTCTACGGGTATTGAAGAAGACCGGAAAAATGGTCTAGCCACTATTGAATCAATCAAACGCATTCGCCAAGAACTGCCCGGCTGTCATATCTTGTTAGGAATTTCTAACATTTCTTTTGGTTTGAACCCAGCCGCCCGCCAAGTGTTGAATTCGGTGTTTTTGCATGAGGCTACACAGGCGGGTTTAGACAGCGCTATTGTTAGCGCCAGCAAGATTTTACCTTTGGCTAAAATTGAACCTGAGTATCAAGAAGTGTGCCGGCAGTTAATTTACGACCAACGTAAATTTGATGGGGATGTCTGTATTTATGATCCGCTGGCAGAACTGACTAAATTATTTGCAGGGAAAACTACAAAAAGCGAGCGGGGCGTGGCGGAGAACTTGCCCTTAGAAGAGCGTCTCGTCCGCCATATTGTTGACGGCGAACGAATTGGTTTAGAACAGGTACTTGCCCAAGCTTTAGAAAAATACTCTCCCTTAGATATCATCAATATCTACCTTTTAGAAGGGATGAGAATTGTGGGTGAACTGTTTGGTTCCGGGCAAATGCAACTACCCTTTGTATTGCAATCAGCGGAAACCATGAAAGCTGCCGTTGCCTATCTCCAACCCTTCATGGAAAAAGAAGAAGCAGGGGATAATGCCAAGGGAACTTTAATCATTGCCACGGTGAAGGGGGATGTGCATGATATTGGCAAAAACTTAGTGGATATTATTCTGTCCAATAACGGCTATCGGGTGATTAATTTAGGCATTAAACAGCCGGTAGAAAATATCATCGAAGCCTATCAAAAGTATAATGCAGATTGCATTGCTATGAGTGGGCTACTGGTAAAGTCTACGGCTTTTATGAAAGATAACCTAGAAACTTTTAACGCGCGCGGCATTACCGTCCCCGTAATTTTAGGAGGGGCAGCTTTAACTCCGAAATTTGTCTACCAAGATTGCCAAAATACCTATAAAGGTAAGGTAATTTACGGCAAAGATGCCTTTTCTGATTTACATTTTATGGATAAATTAATGCCGGCGAAAAAAGCAGGGAACTGGGATGATATCCAGGGCTTCTTGGATGAAATATCAGAAACAGGTAATGGAACAGGCAATGGACATCAACCAGCATTAGATTCAAAGTCTCTGTCAAAATCAGCTAGTGATTCTAGCGGTGAAGCTAATCAAGAACAAACCGAAACAGTCGGAGAAATTGATACGCGGCGTTCGGAAGCCGTTGCCGTGGATATTGAACGACCCACCCCACCATTCTGGGGTACGAAAATATTGCAACCGGCGGATATTCCTTTAGAAGAAGTCTTTTGGTATTTAGATTTACAAGCTTTATTTGCGGGGCAGTGGCAATTCCGCAAACCGAAAGAACAATCACGGGAAGAATATGACCAGTTTCTCGCGGAAACTGTTCAGCCGATTTTAGCGGAATGGAAACAGCGAGTGGTGGCGGAAAATATCCTGCATCCCCAGGCAATTTATGGCTATTTCCCCTGTCAAGCGGAGGGCAATACTTTATACATATATGACCCGCAAGCGGTGGCTGAAAATTCGATTCTAAGGCAAGATATTCGGTCTTTAGAACCGATTACTTCTTTTGAGTTTCCTCGGCAAAAGTCAGGACGACGGTTGTGTATTGCGGATTTCTTTGCTCCGAAAGAAACAGGTCAAATTGATGTGTTTCCCATGCAAGCAGTGACAGTCGGCGAAATTGCCACGGAATATGCTAAGAAGTTGTTTGATTCTAATCAATATACCGATTATTTGTATTTCCACGGTATCGCCGTCCAAACCGCAGAGGCGATCGCAGAATGGCTTCATGCTCGAATTCGTCGGGAGTTAGGGTTCGCATCAGAAGAACCGGACAATATTCGTGATATATTGCAACAACGTTATCGCGGTTCTCGGTATAGTTTCGGTTATCCCGCTTGTCCGAATATGCAAGACCAATATAAGCAGCTAGAGTTGCTAGGATGCGATCGCATTAATATGTATATGGACGAAAGCGAACAAATTTATCCCGAACAGTCAACTACGGCGATTATTACTTATCACCCAGTGGCTAAATATTTCAGTGCTTAAGTCTCAAAAACCGGGTTTTTTGGTTTCTTGAATAAACCCGGTTTCTGGGCTTTAAGAAAAAACAGCCCCATTGCTATATAGGGAAAGATTTGCTATACTAGAAATAAGTAAATTTTGATGGGAAAATTCAAAATGAATGGTTTACACTTGTTTATTGATAATTCTAATATTTTTATCGAAGCCCAGAGAGTTGCTCGAAGCAAGTATTATTACGATGACGAACTGGTAATCCGGCTGAGGATTAACTATGGTAATCTTTTAGACGAAGTAAGACAAAATCGTAAGCTGAAAGAGACCGTTTTAGTTGGTTCTAGACCGCCCAATAATGATTCATTTTGGAATAAGTTAAGAACTTTCGGTATCGAGCCAAAAATATTCGATCGCAGTTTCTACAGCGGTAAAGAAAAGAAAGTTGATGCTGAACTACAAAATGCGATCCGGGACACTTTAGAAGACAATCCCACTCCCGGTACAATTGCTATTATCGCTGGCGACCAAGACTACATTCCGACTTTAGAGCGTTGTGTGAAAAGAAAGTGGCAAGTGGAAATTTACTTTTGGGACCAGGCTTCTTCAGTTTTAAAGTCTATGCAAGGGGCAAATTTTATTAATTTAGATAGCTCTTTTGAACGCATTACGTTTGTGGAAAAAGCACAAGAGTAGGATTAATCCTTCGCTTTTGCGCAGACAAATTCTTTGGTATTATGAGTCACCAAAATCAAATTATGAGAAAAAGCGATAGAAGCAATTAATAAATCATTATAACCAAATTATAACCAATTGGAGTTCCAGCATTAGCTAATTGAGCGCGAATACTCCCAGCATTTAAAGCCGCGTTATCATCTAAAGGTAAAGAAACGAACACCTCTAAAAATCGCTTAACTTTTTGCCAAACTCTATCGGGATTATTACTTCTCATTGCTCCACAAAACAACTCTAATTTAACCACTGAACAAGTCGCAATTTTTTCTCAATCGGTATTTTCTAGTTCTCAGGGAATTGTTAAATTTTCATTAAGATATTTGATGCAAACATTGGTATCTAGCAAATATTTCATCACAGTTTAAAATCTTCTAAGTTATCAACAACTCCCTCTGAATCTATGATTAAAGACGTATCCTTCAAACATCCTGATGTTTCTTCAAAAAAATTCTCTGGCCAGCCTTTACCTTTAGGTGGCGATCGCATCTCATCATTATTCACAGGTTTGACACTAACAGTAATCGTTAAATCCACATTAGTAATATCCACAGGAATATCTAAATGTAAGATTCCATCTTCTCCAACATGAGAATTTAAAGTGATTGTTTGCATATTTTCACATAGGAAAACAAATTTTTCCTATATGGTATCATATTTTTAGTTAATTGTGTGAATTTTATTAGCAAAAACACCGCAGCGATCGCTGAAAAGGTTTTAAACCCAATCGTCATTATTCTTTTTGCTAGGTTTACTCCAATCATCCTCATCATTGTTATTGGTTTGGTTATTAGTTTGAAGCTTGGTTTGGCTATTGGCTTGAATTGTGATTTGAGGCGATTCGCGTTCCCGTTCTGCTTCGCGGAATCGCACAGGTTCAACTTCGGGTTTATAAACCGGGTTTGGTTGCGGTGCAGGTGTCGGGGTCGGTACTACTATTTCTGGTTTCAAGGGTTGCTCACTAGAATATTCATCACTAGAATATTCATCACTAGAATATTCATCACTAGAATATTTGCGAGCGACATAATCGTTGGATGAATAGTCACCAACGGCAGATTCCCCAGACGGTTCCTCCTGCTCATAATTAGGCGGAATAATCACTCGATACTCTGCATCATTCACCGATTCACTAATACCCACCCCAGTATTTTCTGGCTTGCGATAACTATAAGAATAAATCGTGCCAGAGCGATACTCACTGGTTGGGGATTGCGGCACTTCATAGTCAGTCTTCAGCGGCTTAACTTTAGGAGTTGCACTTGATTTTGTTGCTGGTTCTATTGGTTCATCCACCCAATTTTGCGAATCATCATCAACCCAATTTTGCTCAACTTCTTCATCATCAACCCAATTAGTCGAATCATCCTGTAAATCCCGCACCGTGCCAAAATCTGCGGCAGCTTTTGCTCCACTACGGAAACTGTCAGTATAAGTCGGGGTTTTTTCTTGGGTTGATGATGAATATTCATCGCCTTTGCTTCGGGCTTGAACCGAGCGCGCGTCGGGAATTTTCCCGTCGTCAACCGAAGAATTTGCCCTAGCTTCTCGTGGGCGATCGCTTGCCTGTAAACTCTGATTAATAGCCAGGGAAAATTGCAACAGCATCACAACCAATTGAGCGGTCAAAACCCCCGCAGCCAATGCGAATAAAATCCACAAGGAAAGAGGGAATGCCACAGTTTTCATCCCCAAAAATGTTAGGGGTAAAACTGGGGAGAGATTTTGCTGAATAAAAATAACGCTCGCTACCACAGATACCAGCAGTAATCCTAGGCGTAAGTTTGGCATAATTTTATCCTCAAATTATCCTCAAATGGGGCTAAAGGGGCTTGCGGGACAGCTCCTTATCTGTATCAGGGTTGGCATGAACTCTGGCATAAACTTTCGGGTGGGCATTGTCCTTATTTTAGGATAAAACAGCGCCACAATTAGAATGCGGAGCAATGCCCACCCTACGGGCTATTTTTGTTTTGGCGATGGCCTCGCCAACGATTAATCGGGATACAGTCAATTTCTAACTGATCCAAAGCCCGTGCTACTACAAAGTCTACCAAATCCTCAATAGTTTGCGGATGATGATACCAAGCAGGAATTGCCGGGACAATTCGCACACCGGCTTCAGCCAAAGCGGTTAAATTTCGTAAATGAATCAAACTAAAAGGCGTTTCACGGGGGACAATTACCAGTTTACGACCTTCTTTAATTTGCACATCTGCGGCGCGTTCGAGTAAATCGGAACTTAAACCTGCTGCCAATTTAGCTACGGTACTCATACTACAGGGAATCACGACCATTCCCAAAGTTCTAAAAGAACCACTAGCGATATTCGCCCCCACATCTTGCCAAGGGTGACAGGTTAACTGACCTGTGGTGACACCTCCGGCTAGTTCTCGCCAAAATTTCCCTTGTAATTCCGGGTCAGCGGGCATTTTAATATTTTCTTCCGCTTGCCAAACCATATAAGCGGATTTCGAGGCCACCAGTTCAATGCGATAATTGGCTTCTAGGAGAAATTTCAGCGAGCGCACCGCATAAATTAAACCAGAAGCACCGGATACGCCCAAAATTAAGGGCTGAGGAGAAGGAGAAATCGATTCAGACATGAATTTACAGAAGTTTTCTAATTAACAGAATACTGTATCGGCGAAGCGATCGCCCCTGACCGAGAAACCCTGACTGAGAAATCGAATTTCTATCAGTATCTTTGGTGTCGAACTTTGCCACCCACAGATAACTCCTAATACTCACCCCAAAACCCGGTTTCTTTGCCCCAACAACCACCCCAGCAACTCAGAAACCGGGTTTCTTTCTCCGTGCCACAAATATGCCACAAATAATACCATTTCCAAAAATTCATGCCTCTATACGGGCTCCAAGGACGCCGCGCCCCTACAATATATGTTTACTTGCTGTAGGAGCGCTGCGTCCTTTTTGCCCAAATAAATCTCGGAATTGTAGTAAAATTTTTTTAATTTTTTTTAATTTGGTACAACAACAGAAACCCGGTTTCTTTTTCCCAACGGCAGAAACCGGGTTTCTTAAGTTATAAAGACCAATCAATCTTTGATTAATCAAAGACTAATCAAAGATTAAAATCTTTGATACTCATCATCATTGTAATAAGGCTCATCTGGTTCATAATCCATGCTGGCGGTACTGCCGCCACCAACAGCTACTAAGTCAATTTGTTGACGATAGTAATCCACACTTTTAACCTCGACTTCCACCTGATCGCCCAAGCGATATTGCTTGCGGTTCTTGCGACCGACAAGGGTTTGTTGTCGAGAACGATATTCATACCAATCATCTTTCAGGGAAGACACATGAACGAGTCCTTCGAGACGAATGGGGAAACCATTTGAACCTTCTAATTCAATTTCCACGAAGAATCCGTAAGACTGCACCCCGGTAATTAACCCAGAGAAAATTTCCCCAGTGCGTTTTTTCATTAGGGCGGCTTTTTTCAAGCCTTGCAGATCCGCTTCCGCTTCCTGAGTTAATCTGGTGCGATCGGTCAAATGGTTGACGACTCCAGCCAACTCACTTTCTAATTCATTCTGCACATCTGGGGGTAGGACATTCCAGGTAATTTGACCGTGGCAATTACTATGGTGCAGATTGATTCGTTCTTTGGCACGGGTTGATTTGCGATCGCGCCCGCATTCAAACACAGTATATAAAACTCGTTGCACCATCAAATCCTGATAACGGCGCAGAGGGGAAGTGCAGTGCAAATAGCTATCCAAAGCCAGACCAAAATGGGGGGCTGGATTCATACTATACATCGGGGTCTTGAGACTGGACTCTAACAAATAAGTCAAAACCCGCTCATTAGTGGACTTGCCCAACAACTTGGTAAACTGTTGGTAATCCCGGGGACTCACCGCTTCTGGATTTTCGACCTGAAGTTCCACTCCCATCTGGATTGCTAGTTTCGCAATCTCTTCTACTTCTTCTGGATCTGGGGCGGACTGAATTTGGTAAATCGCCGGAATTGAGAGTGCCTTTAAATGAGATGCCACCAGTTGATTGGCCAAAATGGTCAACTCACAGACCATCCCTTGAGGTCCAGACATCCCAACCTGACTTAGTGCCCCCATAATCCCTTCCTCATCATAAGGAGAAGGACTAATGCCATATTGATTCAGGGGTTGATTCAGTTCAAACCCACCTCGGGCTTGCCGCTGTGCGCGAACCTTTTGCGCTAATTCAGACAACTGCGCCAACATTTCTAGGGCAGGGGGGGACAAGTCATGCTCCGTTGGTCGAGTGGTGTTAATTGATTTAATCTCTACCCATTTAGGCGCTTCACCCTGAGAATTCAAGGTAAATTCGGCGCTGTCACCACTGATACTAACCAGATGATCCACAGAAATGGCAGTGCTTTTAATTTCAAATTCTTCAACTTTCCCTTCATTGTCCAAAGTGATGAGAATCGATAGGGCTAGTCGTTCGCAATCTGGCAATAAAGAGCAGCGATCTACGGAAATGCTTTCTGGGAAAATCGGAATTACTTTGTCTTCCAAATAGACGGATACACCCCGTTTGCGAGCTTCCCGATCTAAAGGTGTTTCTGGTTTAACATAATGGGCTACGTCAGAAGTATGCACCCCTAAGCACCAATGAGAGTCATCGATTTTTTCTAGAGTAAAACTATGATCTATGATGGCTGAACCTGGGGACACCTTTAAGCCCCAGGGTAATGGGACAAAACTTAGGGTCAATTTATCTCGCAAATCCAGTCGATCTTTGAGGTCATTTTTCCGCAGTTGAATCGGCATTCCCTTGGTGAAATCCACCACAATATCGGAAAAATTGCGGGGTAAATCATGTTTGCAGCAGACAATATCTAGGTCGTTGGCATCTTCCGCATCTAAGCCCAGGACTTGCGCCACTCGTCCGATCGGGGGATGGGAACCGAGGGGATAGCGCAATATTTCTACATGAACTAAATACTCGAGCGCGTTTTCCAGATTGATGCCGTTTTCTTTGAGGATTACATCAAACAATAATCGGTCATCCAAAGGTACAGCTTCGTAAACGGAATTTTGTTTTTTGACTCGCGCTAAAACTGAAGGATTTGCCCGCTCTAAAATTAGGCGCACTTCGCCTTCGGGAGAACGACGGCGGCTGCCTTCTTTGATGATATTTACCAATACACGATCGCCATTCCAAGCATTACTTAGATTGCTCTCGCGGATATAAATATCCTCAGTGCCTTCTTGGTCTTGAATCGCAAAACAAAAGCCTTTACTAGAACAACGTAGTTTGGCTTCCACCAGTCCGTGATCTGGTTGGCGTCGATAGCGGCCTTTATCTTTAATCAGCAAGCCAATTTTTTCCAAAGCATCTAAAGCAATTTGTAATTGGCGCTGGCTGACATCATCGTGGCATCCCAATTTTTTTTCTAAAATTTTGGGAGCGACCAATTTATCATCGGTAAAACTTGCTAGTAATGTAGCGATTGAAAATTCCATGCAGCGCTCGGTCCTTTTTTATGATTATGCAGTTGAATTTTTGGGTAGCTTTCTGGTTCAAAGGCCTAGGATGATTGACCACCATGTCTTGCACAGTTACAGAAATTTTAGTGCCATGATGACCAACTTTACCCACGTCAGCACGGTTCCCACCTTGAGAACCCCATAATTTCCCTGGATCTGGGGACTTGCCGAACAAATTAACGTCAAATATCGCCGGTTGGCTTTGACTTTCACCCTACTCTCGCTCGAGACTGGCACACCGCAGAAAAGCGTGATTGGGTTGATGGACGCTCTTATTTCCCAGGAGCAGCATTCGGGAGAGCAAAACGGTCTGGAATTAGGGTTTGGATCGAAACCATCCAACTGGATCATACTAGAGATATACTAAGGGCGGTTGCGTAACCTTTTGTTACAAGCGTTTCAGCCAACAGATGCTCAAGAAGCTTGCCGGACGTGAGATGATTCGATCACGATCGCTTATAACCAATGATTAGCGGCTGAACTAAGAGAATACAACAGCATTGCCAGCGGCCAGGGTGACTTTTGGTACTACCAAGGAGCAGTATTTTGCCTCTCTAGAGCATTAATCGATCCGGGATCTCAGAAGTGAGGGACTAGAGCTATGGGACAAAAGCACACCTCGCTCGTCCCTCCGCAGGGTAGACAAGTTCAAGAAATTTCCCTGAATGAACTTGTCGGGGATATCCCCAGTCCAGCAAGTAGATCAGACGTTTAAGAGTGGTTGTAGAACATCTTAACCATCGTTGCCGAGGATCTCCAAGATGGTTGCCATTGCACGAGCGTTTGAGCAACCCAGTTAATAATCTTTATTATTTTATAAGAAAGTGGCAATTTACTGCACGATTTATGATTGATTTGTTGGTTGATCGTTGTTGGTGGGAATGTTGTTGGGTAGGGATTATGTCTGTTGTTGGTTGAGCGTTGTTGGTTGCCAATAATAAATAATAAATAACAAATAGCAAATAACAAATAACTATTATTCTTGATTAGACTTTTTCGCTTGCATCCGTTACAGTGAGATTGACTTTTACCCCTGGTAGGGCTGGTCGCCCCCTGGGTGAAGCAATATCTCGCATCTATATCCGAAAAAACCCTCGGCAACTATTTTTTCGTCATTATGTTAAATGAATTTCGGCAAGCTTATCCCAGAGGAAGCTTAATTTCTGAGTTAATCAATATATACCAAGGCAAGTATTTAGTCAGGGTTTTGGTGATCGTTGATGATGTCACCCTCGCCACAGGTTTAGCCGCTGAAGATACCTTAGAAATGGCCGAGGATCGAGCCAGACTGAGAGCTTTGGGTGCCATTAGTTTTGAGGCGACGTTGCCTCAAGGGGCTTCTCGTCCGGTTGTGTCCCATCAGCCATCAGCGGCTTTGTCCGGGGTGAGTGGTGGAAGCAGATCGCACTCCAGCCCCAGAAATCGGCCACAAATTAGCGATCGCCCCCAGAGTCCCGATTTGGCTAATCTCGAAGTTTCCGAAGCCATTCCCAGGGATTTGCCGAGTAACTATGGGACTTCAGGGATTGCCGATCCGAGAGAAGAGTGGTTAGTTTCCAGTCAAGACTATTATGCTCCACCGAAGCATCAGAGTACATCAGAGGATATGTCCGCGTGGTCAACACCGCCAACATCCTTTGAATCATTCGACCCTGACCGAGAATTTTCGGCGATTTCGGGGCAGGCGATCGCCCCCTCACCCAGCCCCACCCAGGCGCCCGCCACTGCCGATCTATACTCGTCCTACCCCGTTGCCACCGCTCGGGCAACGGAAACCATGACCGGAGAGGATGTTCCCGCCCTCCCCAGCCTATTATCCGATGATGAACGCAAAAAAAAGATTGCTCAAACTACCCTAGAAATTCAGCGCTTAGGTTGGGATAATCAGCAAGGGCGTGAGTTTCTCCAAGCACGGTATAACAAACGAGCGCGATCGCAACTCAGCGATGAAGAATTATTAGACTTCTTGCATTACTTACAAACCCAGCCCAACCCGACTTAAAGTTAAATCCAATCAATCAAAAAACCCCTAAATCCTCTGGCCAAGATTTAGGGGTTTTTTTATCGCTGAATCAATCCCAGAATTAAACGGCAACCGGACGAGGGGTCTTGGGACGCCGTTGAATCACTTGATCGATTAATCCATACTCTTTGGACTCTTCCGCAGACATGAAAAAGTCGCGTTCTGTATCCTCTTGGATCCGCTCCAGGGGTTGACCTGTGTGAGCAGCTAACAGTTGGTTGAGGCGTTGTTTGTGGTATAATATCTCTCTAGCTTGGATTTCAATATCCGTGGCTTGGCCTTGAGCGCCGCCCAGCGGTTGGTGAATCATAATCCGAGAATGAGGTAAACTCATCCGCTTCCCTTTCGCTCCAGCACTGAGTAAAAAAGCGCCCATACTGGCAGCTAACCCTAAGCAGATGGTGCAGACATCAGGGCGAATTTGATTCATAGTGTCAAAAATCCCCATACCGGCAGTCACCGAACCGCCTGGAGAGTTGATATACAGGTAGATATCTTTCTCCGGATCCTCCGCTTCTAGAAATAGCATCTGTGCCACGATCAGGTTGGCTAAGTCTGAGTCAATTTGTTGTCCGAGGAAAATGATGCGATCGCGCAACAAACGCGAATAGATGTCAAAAGCGCGTTCGCCCCGACCAGATTGTTCAATAACCGTAGGAATCATGGAGTCTGTCTCTTGGATGGTAATGTTCTCGAAGCACCGCCCCTGTAACCAGGGTTTTGGTTAGCTTGCTGAACAGGTGTGGGTTTATTTTAGCAAAAAACCTTCCCACTGTAATTAATTTAAGTAAAATTGCGCGTTTTTCTGAAAAAATCAATCGATATTTGGTACATCATACCATGAATATTTAGCAAATTATTTAACAAATTAACCTTTTGATGACTCATCTAGCCGAAATCATCAAATTATTTGCTCAAAAGCCAATCCCAAATTCCCTGATTTTGCTATGGTAAAATTGATGCTAAACATTAAATAAACATTATTAATGTTAAATATTTCAGCAAATTTACCTTAAAATTGATGAAAGTCTCAACTAATCATGCTAATTATGCTCATTATGCTAAATCAAATCGGAAATTCTAGGCAGGTTTAACAAAAAATCAGGAAATTTACACCGGAAGGAAACCCAAAAAGTCACAGATTCTTGATAATTTGATTTGACTCAAAATTAATCAGAATTAATCAGAACTGTGAAATCGTCATCTCAGATAAGCAAGACCCAAACAAGTAAGGAAGGGGAAAAATGAATAGAGTCAATGAGTGATTGCTCAGAAAGAAAAGACGCACGCGCTGCCTGAGTTTCAAATCTCGATAATCAATGAGGACTTGCTATGACTGGACCCATAACCAAGAACACTTTCCATCAGGTTGTTAATTTTCCCTTGCCAGAAAAAGCTAGGATATATTCCAAACAATTACATTTAGATGGGAAATCACATAATAAATTGTCTGTAATACCCACTAGCTCAAAGTTTCCCGCCAAAGTCTTTAAGCTGAGTAACGGATTAACGGTGATTCATCAATACCTGAGAGCTACCCCAGTATCGGTGGTAGATGTGTGGGTGAAAGCGGGTGCTTCACGGGAGCCAGATGCTTGGACCGGGATGGCTCATTTTCTGGAACACATGATCTTTAAAGGCACTGATAATTTACCGCCCGGATCCTTTGATTGGCTGATTTCTAATGTGGGCGGGATGACTAATGCGGCCACCAGCCATGATTATGCTCACTTTTTCATTATGACCGCTACGGAATATTTAAAAGAGTCGTTAGCGCCTTTAGCCGATATCTTATTACATCCCGCTTTTCCTGAAGATGAATTTATCCGGGAACGAGATGTGGTGTTTGAGGAAATTCGCCAAGAGGCGGATAATCCTGATTGGATCGCTTTTCAAGCATTGATAGAAATGGTGTATCAACAGCATCCTTACGGTCGGTCAGTTCTGGGTGATATTCCTGGGTTAATGCAGCGATCGCCTCAACAAATGCGCCAGTTTCACAGTACCCACTACCAACCAGAAAATATGACCGTCACGATCGTCGGTGGGGTAGGTGAGGACCAAGCATTAGCCTTAGTCGAACAAGCGTTTCGGGATTTTCCCACCAATTGTCATGCGGAAACGCCCATCGTGAAAGCAGAACCACCCATGAGAGAAATTCGCCGCCGCCAAATGTTTTTACCCCGGCTGGAAGGATCCCGATTAATGATGGCTTGGATCGGACCGGGAGTAGACCAACTTCACGATGCTTATGGTCTGGACTTGTTGGCGGCGTTGTTGGCGGAAGGCCGCACTTCCCGCTTAGTGCGAGAACTCCGGGAAGAAAAGCATTTAGTCCAAGACATTAGCAGCAATTTCTCTTTACAACAAGATTCCAGTATCTTTACGATTAATGCTTGGTTGGAGGCAGAAAATATTCACCTGGTGGAATCGCTGATTTGCGATCGCCTCGCGGAACTGCACTCCGAGCCCATTACTCCCGCAGAACTTGCCAGAGGTAAGCGGCTTCTCTGTAATGATTATGCCTTTTCCACGGAAACGGCCAGCCAACTTGCCGGTCTTTATGGTTACTATCAAACCATTTCCCGGGCAGAAGTGGCGGTTTCTTATCCCGAAGAAATTCAGTCATTTCAAGCTGAAGACCTGCAAAATCTGGCTTCTCGGTATCTTTCTCCTGAATGTTACGCCGTCGCAGAAATTCAACCCTATTCTTGATCTGCTATGCACGGGTATGCAGGAAAAGTTGTTTGATTGGGGGGAACTTGTCAAAATTTCCCCCAATTCTCTGCGATCTGAAGCGGAAAGCAGAAAGCTGTCGGCTCGCTAGATCGATTTAAGAGAAGTGTTTACTGTTTTAACGGAAAAAAATCGCGTGACCAATACACTTTTACAGCCAATAGTTCAGCGGAGATTGCTCAAAAATGGGATGGTGGCGATCGCTGTAGAAAATGCCGCTGCTGATATTATCGCCGCTCGGATATTTGTCCGGGCTGGCAGTCGCTGTGAACCTTTGGCAATGGCCGGATTGTCTCATCTCTTGGCCGCAGTCCTCACCAAAGGCACGGATCAATTATCTTCTTTTGAAATTGCCGAACGGATCGAGTCCGTCGGGGCAAGTTTAAGCACCAATAGCAGCCCCGACTACTTTTTAATGAGTCTGAAAACCGTCTCTGCGGACTTTCCAGAAATCTTAAAACTGGCGAATGAATTGCTGCGATCGCCTTCCTTCCCCGAACCAGAAGTAGAACTAGAAAAACGGCTCACCATCCAAGGAATTCGCTCCCAAAAAGAACAGCCTTTTTCCGTCGCCTTCGAGCAACTCCGAAAAGCCATGTATCCGGGACATCCTTATGGTTTTTCTGCCCTGGGAACCGAAACAACCGTCGAAAAAATTACCCGCACCGATATACAAAATTATCACCAAACCTACTTTCATCCAGATAATATTGTAATTAGTATTGCCGGTCGGATTAACCCAGAAATAGCGATAAAATTAGTCGAGGAAATATTTGGCGACTGGCAAGTTTCTCCCCACCCATTCCCGAAGCTAAACTTGCCGAAAATAACCGCTAATCCTTGCCATTTATCCACCGCCCAAGACACCCAACAATCCATTGTCATGTTGGGCTATTTAGCCCCGGCAGTGGAATACCATCACGATGATGTAAACGATAATAGTATTGATTATGCGGCTTTAAAATTACTCAATACTTACCTCGGAAATGGTCTGTCTAGTCGCTTGTTTGTGGAGTTGCGGGAAAAGCGCGGTTTAGCTTATGATGTCTCCGCATTTTATCCCACTCGTTTAGATCCAGCCATGTTTGTGGTCTATATGGGAACAGCCCCAGAAAATACCCTGTTAGCCTTAGAAAGCCTCCGCAATGAAGTACAAAGACTATGCGATATTCCGTTAACCGCAGAAGAACTTCAAGCATCGAAAAATAAGCTGCTGGGACAATATGCCCTCGGTAAACAAACTAATGCTCAATTAGCCCAAGTTTTTGGCTGGTATGAAACCATTGGACTGGGAATTGAATTTGATACTAGATTTCCCGAAGCGGTCTCCAGTGTCAATGCCGCGCTCGCCCAATCATCCGCTCGTAAGTATCTGGGACAAACCCCTTATGTTTCCCTAGTTGGCCCTGCCGAAGCCATTGAAGGATTAGAATAGTTGTTGGTTGTTGGTTGGTGGTTGTTAGTTGTTGGTTGTTTGCTATCCGTAGGGTGTTGTTCCGAGCAGTAATGCACCAATACCTCATATATTTGTTATATATTTGTGGCGTAATTACTATAAACAATAACTCCGAAAAACCCAGCAAATAACTAACAAAAAATAAATCATGTAAATTTACATAAATTAAGAAAAATAATGATGAAAAACAATAAAACCCTAAGATTAATCCGGCCAATTTTATTAGCTTTTATTTTATCCGTTTTGCCCAATTTGGCGACCCCAATTATCGGTCAGCCAGTCCCATCTGGAGCGCGCTGGCCGCGAGCGCTCCTCAAAATTGGCAGTCAAGGCGAATCTGTCATTGAACTACAAGCGGTCTTATTCCTGATGGGATATTACACCGGCAAAATTGATGGAATTTATGCGGAAAATACCGCCCAAGCGGTGCGAAAATTTCAACAAGATGCCGGATTAACTGTTGATGGCATGGCGGGAACCGATACCTGGAATCGTTTATTTCCCCCCAGTCCCATTGGGGCACAACCATCAGTAATTGCCCCTGAAATAACCACTGTAGTTGCCCCGGCAACCACGAACGTAAATCCCCCAAACACACCCAATAATTCCCCAACGGTTGCTAATCCATTGCCCGGAGAAATATCATCCGGTGATTGGCAAATTTTGCGGGTAGGAATGGTAGGTTCAGCGGTACTTGGTTTACAACAACGCTTAACCGCATTAGGGTTTTATTCCGGCCCAATTAATGGGGTATTTGACAGCAAAACCGAAGCCGCAGTCAAAGCCGCCCAACAAAAATTTAATCTTCCCGCTGATGGGACAGTTGGCCCCGCCACTTGGAATGCTCTCATGCAGTAACCATTAATGATAAAATCATAAAAATTTACCAGGAATTTGCCACTTTACCAAGTAAAAACATGGGTGATTCTATTAGACCGCGTAAGCGATTTGCTCAACATTGGCTTAGCAGCGAAAAAGTATTATTTAAAATTGTCGAGGCGGCGAACTTGTCCCCAAGCGATCGCATCTTGGAAATTGGCCCAGGAACCGGGGTACTGACCCAAAAATTACTGCCCTACGCTGCCTCAGTCACCGCCGTAGAAATTGACCGTAAACTCTGCGAGAAACTCACCAAAAAATTCAAAACCGCAGAAAATTTTTTACTCTTATCCGGAGATATTTTATCTCTGGACTTAGCGACGTTATTGGCTGACCAAGACCTCAAATTTCAGCAACCAAATAAAGTAGTGGCGAATATTCCCTACAACATCACCGGGCCAATTTTAGAAAAACTTCTGGGAAAAATTGGCAAACCGGCGACCAATCCTTATGAGTCCATTGTCTTACTGGTACAAAAAGAAGTCGCCGCTCGCCTCTATGCCACAGCGGGAAATAAAGCATTTGGGGCTTTATCCGTGCGGGTGCAATATTTAGCCGATTGTGAGTTAATTTGCCCGGTTCCAGCCAAAGCATTCTATCCCCCACCGAAGGTAGAGTCAGCGGTGGTACGACTCAAACCCCGTAGAATCGGGCCTGCCGCAGAAGACCCCCGACAACTGGAAACTTTGGTCAGAGTGGGCTTTGCCAACAAACGCAAAATGTTAAGAAATAACCTGAAAGGATTAATCGACAGCGATCGCTTGACCCAAATCCTGGAACAATTAGAAATTAACCCTCAAGCCCGCGCCGAAGACCTCAGCGTCGAGCAATGGGTCAGACTGAGTAATCATCTCAGCATATCTAAGCTTGAGTCATCCCCTGTCAACAACTAGGTCGCCAAATCCCCAAATCAATGCGCTCTTACTCCTTAATTGCTCCAGCTAAAATAAATCTCTATTTAGAAATTATCGGCAATGCTCCCGGTGGCTACCACGAACTAGCAATGGTACTGCAAAGTATCTCCTTAGCTGACCGGGTTCACTTGCGAGCCAATGGCACCCAACAATTCCATTGCGCCTGTAACAGCAACCAAGTCCCGCAAGATAAAACCAACCTGGCTTATCGCGCGGCGGAATTAATGGCCAGACAATTTCCCCAGGCATTCAATCGCTATGGCGCAGTGGACATTAGTATTGAAAAGCAAATTCCGGTGGCAGCGGGACTGGCTGGGGGTTCCAGCAATGCCGCCGCCGTCTTAGTCGGACTCGACTTAATCTGGCAACTGGGACTGACCCAACCGGAATTGCAGGAATTGGCGGCGCAATTAGGCTCCGATGTTCCTTTCTGTGTTTCTGGGGGCACCGCACTAGCCACCGGACGCGGCGAAATCCTCGAACCCTTGCCCGACTTACCACCCATATCCGTGGTCTTGGCCAAATATCGCTCTCTAGAAATTTCTACCGCTTGGGCTTATGGCACCTATCGAGAAAAATTTGGTCATACTTACGTTTCTGAGCCAGAAGAATTACAGGAACGGCGGCAAAGGTTTCACTCCGGGCCGATGATTTCCGCGATCGCCCACCGAGATGGTCAGAAAATTGGCCAACTCCTCCACAACGACCTAGAAAAAGTCGCCTTACCTGCCTACCCTCAAGTAGCGCAATTGCGTTCTGCCTTTAAAAACACCGATATTTTAGGCGTAATGATGTCCGGTTCTGGTCCCACGGTCTTTGCCCTCGCGGAGTCCCCGGAAAAAGCCCAACAAGCATCTACGACCGTGAAAAACACCCTAAATCACCCCCCAGATTTAGACTTCTGGTTCGCTCAGTTAATCCCCTCCGGCATTCAAATAGACCATTAACTTGTTATTTGTTGTTTGTTGTTTGTTGTTTGTTGTTTGTTGTTTAGACAAAAACCACCAACCAACCACCAACCAACCACCAACCAACCACCAACCAACCAACCAACAAATGTATGAACCAACCACCAGAATCTCCAGAAGCAGTTAAACCAACCATTTGGCGGTGTTTTAGCGGTTCCGCCCTCGCCAGCGCGATCGCCTACTGTGCTTATTTACTCACCAGTTCCATTAGCCAAACCTTTGCCAACAAACCCGTACATTCCGACAACCAAACAGTCATCACCATTGCGGGCGCCGTGCGAACCTTAGTCGTCGGCATTAGCACCCTAGGCACATTTGTTTTTGCCTTTGCCGCATTAGGCTTATTTGCCCTCGGCATCCAAATATTAATTCAACGGTTCACCAGCCAACCCACTCCTCCCAACAATTAATTATAATTAGTTAGTGGTGATTAGTTAGTGGTGATTAGTTAGTGGTGATTAGTTAGTGGTGATTAGTTAGTGGTGATTAGTTAGTGGTTATTGGTTATTCATTATTTGAACCAATAAGTAAATGAACATAATTAATTGCACTTTTCAGTCCCGGAAGTAAATCCTTGGATTCCCGCATATAGGGAGGAAACAGGAGAGCGGAGAGAGGAAAGAGTAAAGAGAATATATTCCTATTTCCACCTTACTCTTTTCTCTTTGATCTAATAGACTCTAATAGGATCTGTGTTAAATTTGTTTATGCACATCTACTCAACCAACAACTAATAACTAACAACTAACAACCAACAACCAACAACTAACAATCAACAAATAATAACATTACCAAAAATCCAACCAACGACTGAGCAAAATACACTCAAAAAACTATGATCGTCAACGCCGCCATGCCAAAAACTGACAACGCTGTCAGATCAAAAACTAACAACACCGTCATATCAAAAAATAACTATAAAATCGTTTGGGAAAAACTCCCGGCGGATTTTGTCCTACCTGATGACCCCGTGGAAAATATCAATCAACCCTTACTCGCGGCTGCACTCACCGAAGCCCTTGATTTAGCAGGGCTAATCACCCCCAATATGCTCATTGCCTCCAACATGGGGATTTGTACGAGAATCAACGACAAAACCGTAATTAAAGCCCCCGATTGGTTTTACGTTTCCCATGTCTTTCCGGTTGCCCAGGGGGTTGTGCGTCGAAGTTACACCCCCCACACCGAAGGGGATGTTCCCGCAGTAGTGATGGAATTTCTCTCAGACACCGACACTGGGGAATACTCCCTGAGACCCATTTATCCCTATGGAAAAATGTGGTTTTATGAGCAGATTTTACAAATTCCGGTCTATGTCACCTTTGACACCGATACAGGAGTTTTGGAAGTCCGCCACCTGAAATCGGGAAAATATGAAATCCAAGCACCGGATCCTCAAGGACGTTATTTTATCCCAGAGATTAACTTATTCTTGGGAGTTTGGCAAGGAACTCGCTTAGAACATAACACCTATTGGTTACGCTGGTGGGATGATTCGGGAACCATGCTCTTATGGGGTTCTGAGCGAATTGAACAAGAACGGCAAAAAGCCGAACAAGAACGGCAAAAAGCTGAACAAGAACGGCAAAAAGCCGAACAAGAACGGCAAAAAGCTGAACAAGAACGTCTGCGGGCTGAAGCCGCAGAACAACAGTTAGCCCAGTTAAAGGAACGGTTACGGCAAGCCGGAATTACCGATTCAGAACTGGGAACTGGTGATTAGAGAAAGCCCTTACCAAAAATCTAACCAACGACTGAGCAAAATACACTCAAAAAACTATGATCGTCAACGCCGCCATGCCAAAAACTGACAACGCTGTCAGATCAAAAACTAAC
>FWWL01003138.1_pt1 | contig 31334 bp, 27 predicted proteins | sample 2228331 | NCBI WGS metagenome assembly FWWL01 (sample SAMEA103939775, study PRJEB20133) | metagenome
CCCGGCAACGGCGCCCCCTCGGGGTCCCCGACGTCCTCGCCGAGCCCGGGCGTCTCGCTGGCCGACGCACCCATCGAGCACGTCGTGTTCATCGTCAAGGAGAACCGGACCTTCAACAACTACTTCGCGACGTACCCGGGGGCCGAGGGAGCGACGGAGGGAGGCACGATCCGGTGCACCGAGGACGGGTGCGAGGACGGCCCGGTCGTCGAGCTCACCCGGGGCCCGGACGTGTACGAGCACGACCTCACGCACTGCTTCCGCTGCGGCCTCGTGGCGATCAACGGCGGGAAGATGAACGGCTTCAACCAGATGAACGGGGTGATCCCGACCGACGCCGAGAAGGCCCCGCTCTACGGCCACGACATGAGCGGGTACTCCTACCTCGAGCGCGAGGACATCCCGAACTACTGGGCGTACGCGGACCGGTTCGTCCTCGCCGACCACTTCTTCACGTCGATGTACGGGCCGACCCTGCCCGAGCACCTGTACGCCGTGGCGGCCCAGTCGAACCTCATCGTCGACAACAAGTCCACGACCGACCACCCCGGCAGCTACTGCGACGACCCCACGGAGTACGCGACCCGCTTCGAGCCCCGGGCGGTGCGGGAGGACGCCGAGCGCATCATGGAGCTCGAGCGTCGGATCGCCCGGGACGGCGAGAGCACGTACCAGCTCGGCTCCTACTGGGGGAAGATCCGGCTCTGCTTCGACATCGAGGTCCTCCCGGACCAGCTGGAGGCGGCCGGCATCTCCTGGAAGTACTACGCGAACGAGAACGCCTGGATGAACGCGCTCCAGATGATCAAGCACGTCCGGTACGGGGACATGTGGCAGAAGGTCCAGCCCCCCGAGAACTTCGTCAAGGACGTGCGCCGCGGCGAGATGCCTCAGGTCTCGTGGCTGATCCCGCCGGAGTCCTACAACGAGCACCCCGGCGGCGGCAAGAGCACGTGCGCGGGGGAGAACTGGACGGTGCACCAGGTCAACACGATCATGCGGTCCCCCTACTGGCGCTCGACGGCGATCGTCATCGTGTGGGACGACTTCGGGGGCTTCTACGACCCGGTGCCGCCGCCCCAGTACGACGTCATGGGCCTCGGCCCCCGCACGCCGGCCCTCATCATCAGCCCGTACACGCGGGCGGGGGACAACCCCGACGGCGGCTACGTGGACAAGACCGTGTACGAGTTCTCCAGCGTGCTCGCCTTCATCGAGCAGCTCTTCGGCCTGGAGCCCATGACCGAGCGCGACGCGCAGGCCAACCCCCTGCTCGGGGCCTTCGACTTCGAGCACCCGCGGTTCGAGAAGCTCATCCTCCCGCTGCGCGACGACTGCCCCTACGGCACGACCCTCGCGCACTTCCGGGCGAGCTGGCCGCTCCTGCGGTCCATCGGCCCGATCCGGGGCTGATCAGCCGTCCTGGTACCGGCGGGCCGTGGGGAACTTCGGTCCCGTGCAGTCGTCCCGCAGCGGGAGCGGGTCCGGCGGTCGGGGCTCCTGGGTGAAGTCGAACGCGCTGAGCAGCGGCGTCGCCTCGCGGTCGCGGTGGGTGAGCTGCGTGAGGCCGAAGTTGTCCTCGATGAACCGCAGCACGCTCGAGAACTCCCCGAGCTCGCTCGAGACGTAGCCCCGCTTCGCGTACGGGGAGATCACGATGAGCGGCACGCGGATGCCGAAGCCGAAGTCGTCCACCTGTGGCGGAGGCACGTGGTCGTAGAAGCCGCCGTAGTCGTCCCAGGTGAGGAAGATCGCCGTGTCCTCCCAGTGGGGGCTCGCCATGACGGCGTTCACGATCCGGGTCGTCCAGTTCTCCCCGTGGCACATGCTGTACTCGGGGTGGTCGGAGACCTCGAACCGGGGCGTGACCCACGTGACGGGCGGGAGCAGCCCGGCCTTGGCGTGCTCGACGAAGTCGTCCACGGGGAACATGTGGCGCTGCCACACCTCCTCGTCCTCGCGGATGTGGCGGACCGCTGAGTAGGCGCTCCAGATGTAGCCGTTCTGCCACTGGGTCGCCGCGTAGTAGGCCCAGGGGATCCCGGCCCGGGTGAGGAGGTCCCCCTCGGTGAGGAAGTCGAAGCACGGCGCCACGCGCTTGGCCACCCCCTCGCTGTCGTAGACGTTCACCCAGGCGGTGTCCAGGGCATCGCACCCCCAGGACTTGAACAGCCCGGTCTCCCGGTGGCGCTCCCGGAGGAGCTCCTGGTCCTGGGCGGGGTTCTCGTGGGTGCCGCCGGACTGCGCGGCGATCGTGTAGAGGTGGTTGGGGAACGACGGGCCGTGGGCGCTCGCGAAGAAGTTGTCGAACAGCACGTACTCGCTCGCCCAGTGCCAGTAGTTCGGGATGTCCTCCGGCAGGTACTGGGTGTAGGCGTAGCGGTCCGCGGCCTCGCTGATCGTGGCGAAGCCGTCCATCCGCCCCTCGTTCCAGGCGTCGAGGGCGCACCGGTAGCAGTGCTTGATGTCGGTGGGCAGCGCATCGAGGGCCCGCGTGAGCGGGCGCGGCTCGCCTCGGTCGACGCCCACGGACACGCCGTCCGCGCCGGGGAACAGGCCGAACATGTGGTCGAAGGTCCGGTTCTCCTTGATCACGAAGACCACGTGCTTGATCGGCGTGAGCGTCCGCAGCCCGCTCGCGTCGAAGGGCTCCGGGGCGGTCCCGTACTCCGCGGGCGGGAGGGGGTCCCACCGGAAGGGGTCCTCGCGGCAGGCCATGCCGACGAGCGCGAGGAGGGCGCCGAGCGCGAGGGCCCGGATGGCGGTCGGCCCCCTCATCGGCCGCCGCGCGGCGGGCGAGCCGCGCGGAAGATGGAGGGCGGCGCCTCGCGGGCGTGCGCGAGGACCCGGCTGAGGCCCCGCGACCCGCGCTCGCGGGCGTCGCGCACGAGCTCGAGGTCGAGGGTCTCGACGGCGAACCCCTCCTCGAAGCCGAGCTCGAACAACACGCGCCCGTGGGGATCCACCCCGATGGAGCGACCGCCCCCGACGCTCGGGACGGCGTTCACGTTCACGACGTAGAGCTGGTTCACGATGGCGTTCGCCCGGGCCAGCACGAGCTCCTGCTCGCGGTCGGCCGTCGTCGTGAGCGTGGGGTGGAGGATCACCTCCGCCCCGCGGAACGCGAGCCCCCGCGCCACCTCCGGGAACCAGCCGTCGTAGCAGATCATGATGCCCGCTCGCCCCACCCCGGGGATCTCGAAGACCGGCGGCGGCTCCGTCCCCCGATCGAGCTCCTCGTAGGGCTTCCACGGGAACACCTTCCGGTACCGGGCCACGAGCCGACCCTCGGGGTCGAACACGAGCGCGGTGTTGTGGAGGCGACGGCCCGCGCGCTCCACGATCGAGCCGGGGCAGAGCCAGCGCCCCACGGAGCGGGCGAGCCGCGACAGGCGCTCGGTCAGCGGACCGGGGACGGGCTCGGCCACCCGGCGCGCGTGGTCGCCCGGCCCCGGCGTCCAGGGATCCTCCCCGGTGAGGAAGAGCTCCGGGAAGAGGTACAGGTCCACGTGGGGGAGCACCCGGCGCCACATCCGCACCGAGCGCTCGAGCACCTCGAGCGTGGCCGCCGCGTCCCAGGGGACCGGGCGCGCTTGCGCGGCGAGCACGGTGAGCGTGCGGCCTGCCACGGCCTCGGAGCCTAGCAGGCCCGAGGACCCGCGCCGCGGCCGAGGGCGCTCAGACGGGCTGGAGCTCCCGCTGCTTGGCCAGGTACCCGCGCCAGTACTCCCGCCCCTCCTCCGGGAGGGTGGAGATCGGGTCGTAGTACGGGTACTCGCGCGTGAGGGCCTCGGGGTCGTCGTACTCGATGCTCGTGCGGTAGTTCTTCCGCCAGTAGCTGATCCCCTTGACCCGGTCGTAGCCGCTCAGCATGTGGACCCAGCGCTTGCCCACGAACGGCACGTCCACGACGATCCGCGGGGTCGCGAACCCGGGCAGGTACCCCATGATGGCGAACTGCAGGTCCTGCGCCTCCCAGATCGCGGTCCGCCAGTGCTCGGCGTTGGGGATCATGTCGCAGACGTAGAAGTAGTAGGGCATCACCTTGGCGTGGTCGAGCAGCATGAAGCACAGCTCGAGCAGCGCCTGGGGGGTCGTGTTCACCCCTCGCAGGAGCACCCCCTGGTTGCGCACGTCCCGGTAGCCCATGTCGAGGAGCTTGCCCACCGCCTTGCCGAACAGCGGGGTCACCTGCTGGGCGGCGTTCACGTGGGTGTGGACCGCGATCTCGATTCCGCGCTCGTGGGCGCGCCGCACGATCTCCTCGTAGCCCCGGAGCACCTCGTCCTGCAGGAAGTGCTGCGGGAGCCCCATGAGGGCCTTCGTCGCCAGGCGCACGTCCCGGATGTTGGGGATGTCGAAGAGCTTGAAGAGCCAGTCCTTCAGCCGCTCCACCGGGACGTTGGCGACGTCGCCCCCGGAGACGACGACGTCGCGCACCATCGGCGTGCGGCGGAGGTAGTCGAGCATCGCCTCCCAGCGGTCCTGCTGCTTCAGCTCGAACTTGTACTTCAGGACCTGGGCGGTGTCGGTGCCGACGAGGTCCATCCGGGTGCAGTGGCCGCAGTACTGGGGACAGGTCGGGATCATCTCGGCCAGGACCTTCGTCGGGTACCGGTGGGTGAGGCCCTCGACCGGCCACATGTCGGCCTCGTGCAGGGAGTCGCGGGAGGCCATGGGATGGCTCGGGAACTCCGGGTCCCGCTCGCTGAAGGCGGGCGCCATGTAGCGGCGGACCGGGTCGTTCCACAGGTCCTCGGTGTTCATGAGGTTGACCATGTGGGGCGGGATGAGCATCGGCATCGTGGCCCGCTCCCGCTGGTCCCGCTCGATGTCGGCGTAGAGGTCGTCGGGGAGGAGGTCGCCGAGGGCGCGCTTGAACTCGACGAGGTTCTTCACCGTGTGCGCCCGCTGCCACTGGGCGGACTCCCACTGCTCCCGGGTGACGTCCCGGTAGCCCGGGATGCGTCGCCAGTCGGGCTCCACGTACTCGCGCCTCAGCGGGTACTGGAAGGGCTGCTCGGCCGGCCGCGCCTTGCCGACCTCGCGCTTCGGGCGGACCTTCGTGGGCTGGACCATCTCCTCGGTCATCTGGACTCCTCCTGCGAGGCCCGTCGGCGTCGCGACAGCGCCGTTGGGCATTCACCGAAACACCATGATACGCCCCGTCTATCCGGGTCGTCGAACGCCTGACCGAAGGATCTTCGACCCGGCCGCGGCGCGGGGCGGTGTCGGTGGTAGGCTGCGGCCGAGGGGTACGGCGTGGCGTTGCGGCAACACCAGCGGTTCCCTCCCGGCGAGCCAGCCGGTGGCCCGAAGGGCGGCGGCACAGGCCCGGACGGCCGAGGAAGGAGGGAGGCGCGGTGGCGATCGGAACCGTGAAGTGGTTCAGCCCTGAGAAGGGCTACGGCTTCATCTCCCAGGAGGGCGGCCCCGACGTGTTCGTGCACTTCAGCGCGATCCAGGGCGAGGGGTACCGCAACCTCGAGGAGGGCCAGCGGGTCGAGTTCGAGGTGACCCAGGGCGAGAAGGGGCCCCAGGCCGCCAACGTGCGCGTCGTCGGCTGAGCCGTCGCAGGGCCGAGGGCTCGTCCTCGGACCGGTTCGACGAGCGGGTGAGGCGAGCGAGGGCTAGCGGCGGGGACCGCCGCGCCCGCCGCGTCCCCCCCGGCCGAAGTCCCTGCCCGCTCCGCGGGAGCGGCGGTCGAAGCGGAACTGGTCCCGCTCGGGACGGGGCAGGCGCGACTTCAGCGGGGGCACGCCGGTGCGCTCGTACCGCACGAGGATGTGGTCCACCTGGTTCGAGCGCTCCATCTCGCGCCAGCCGGCGGCGAGGAGGTGCCGGTGCCGTCCGGCGGCGCCCTTGCGCAGTCGGTCGGTGTTCGGCTCCTTCAGGTAGAGGCGCTCGACGCGGATCTCGCGGTGATCGGCCATCCGTGGCAGGGTACCAGGCCGTCCCGCGCCCGCCCTCCCGTCCCGTAAGCTTCCCGGGATCTCGAAGGGGAGGTTCGCGGATGGGCGACGTGGAACGGTGGAACGAGCTCGCGCACCAGCTCGCGGTGGACGCGATCCGGGCCTCGACGGCGGCGGGCTCCGGCCATCCCACCTCCGCCATGTCCTGCGCCCACCTGCTCGCCGTCCTGTTCTCCGACCACCTGCGGATGGACGTGGAGGACCCGAGGGCCCCGAACAACGATCGCTTCGTCCTGTCCAAGGGGCACGCCTCGCCCGGGCTGTACGCGGTGCTCAAGGCGATCGGCGCGATCGACGACGCCATGCTCCTCTCCTTCCGCAAGCTGGGGAGCCCGCTCCAGGGACACCCGGTGCCCCTCCCCGACCTCCCCTGGGTGGACGTCGCCACCGGGTCCCTCGGGCAGGGGCTCGCGGTGGGTCTCGGCATGGCCCTCGCGATGCGCCTGGACGGCAGCCCCGCCCGCGTCTGGGTGCTCATGGGCGACTCGGAGATGGCCGAGGGGTCGGTGTGGGAGGCGATGGCGAACGCCGCGCACCACGGCGTGGACAACCTCGTCGCGATCTGCGACATGAACCGCCTCGGCCAGCGCGGGCCCACGATGCTCGGTTGGAACGGGGCGGCGTACGTCGAGCGGGCCCGGGCCTTCGGCTGGCAGGCCGTGGAGGTGGACGGGCACGATCCGGCGGCGGTCCACGAGGCCTACCGCTGGGCGGAGGGCGCGGGTCGGGCCCTCGTCGTCGCCCGGACGCGGAAGGGCTACGGGGTGTCGTTCCTGGAGGACGCGGAGGGCTGGCACGGCAAGGCCCTCTCGCCGGAGCAGGCCGAGCGGGCCGTGGCGGAGCTCGGCGGCGAGCGCGGGATCCGCGTCACGCCCCCGAAGCCCGAGCCCTGGTCGCCCGCGGAGACGGCGCGGGCGCGGGTGGAGCCGCCGAGGTACGCGGAGCCGATCGCGACGCGGAAGGCCTTCGGCGAGGCCCTCGCCGCGATGGCGGCCCGCCCCGACGTCGTCGTGCTCGACGGCGAGGTCTCCAACTCCACCTACACCGAGGACTTCCAGGCCGTCGCGCCCGATCGCTTCATCGAGCTCTACATCGCGGAGCAGTGCATGCTCGGGGTGGCCACCGGCCTGCAGGCGCTCGGGAAGACCGTGTACGCGGCGACCTTCGGGGCGTTCCTCACCCGCGCCTACGACTTCATCCGCATGGCGGCGATCTCCCGCGCGAACCTGCGCCTGTGCGGCTCCCACGCCGGCGTGTCGATCGGGGAGGACGGGCCGTCCCAGATGGGGCTGGAGGACCTCGCGATGATGCGGGCGGTGCACGGGTCCACGGTGCTGTACCCGGCCGACGGCAACGCCGCGGCCGCCCTCACCGTGGCGATGGCGGACATCCCGGGGATCTCCTACCTGCGCACGACCCGGGAGAAGACGCCGATCCTCTACGGGCCCGAGGAGTCCTTCGAGGTGGGGGGCAGCAAGGTGCTGCGCTCGAGCGAGGCCGACGAGGCCACGATCGTGGGGGCCGGGATCACGGTGTTCGAGGCCCTCCGCGCGGCCGAGGAGCTGGCGGCCGAGGGACGTCGGGTGCGCGTGATCGACGCGTACTCCATCAAGCCGATCGACACCGAGGCGCTCGTGCGGGCGATGGCCGAGACGGGGCTCCTCGTGGTCGTCGAGGACCACTGGATGGAGGGCGGTCTCGGCGAGGCCGTGCTCGCCGCGCTCGCCCACGCGCCGGAGGTGCGGGGGCGCGTGGTGCGGCTCGGGGTCGGGGCGATGCCGGGCTCCGGCACCCCGGAGGAGCTGCGCGAGTGGGCCGGGATCTCGGCGCGGGCGATCGCCGAGCGCGTCCGGGGCGAGCTGCTGCTCCGGGAGGCGAGGACCTGATCCCGCCCGCGCGCCGGCGGACCTGGTAGGGTTGGGGCACGGACGGCGCAGGGCCGTCCCGTGAGGTTCCGTATCCCTCGTTCCTCCTCGCAGGTGGCACCGGGGCAGGCAGAACCTCCCCGATGCGCGGGGCGACCCGCGGCAAGGAGGAACACCATGGAGCACCAGACCTTCCTCGACCTCGGCGTCTCGCGCCCGGTCGCCGAGGCCCTCGGGCGACGCGGCATCGCCGCCCCCTTCGAGATCCAGTCGCGGGTCCTCCCCGACGCCCTCGCCGGGCGCGACGTGCTGGCCAGGTCCCGGACGGGCTCGGGCAAGACGCTCGCGTTCGCGATCCCCATCGTCGAGCGCCTGCGCCCGGGCGGGTCCACGCCCTCCGCCCTCGTCCTCGTGCCCACGCGCGAGCTCGCTCGCCAGGTGGCCGAGGAGCTCGCGGACGTGGCGGCGGCCCGCGGGCTCGCGGTCGGGCTCGCCTACGGCGGCACGAGCGTCCGCGAGCAGGCGCGCGGCGCCGGCCGGGCCGACGTGCTCGTCGCGACGCCGGGCCGGCTGGAGGACCTCGCCACGCGCGGCCTCGTCCGTCTCGATGGGGTCCGCATCCTCGTCCTCGACGAGGCCGATCGCATGCTCGACATGGGGTTCCAGCCCCAGGTGGACCGGATCGTCCGGCGCGTCCCCCGCGAGCGCCAGACGATGTTCCTCTCGGCCACCCTCGACGGGGCGGTGGGGAACCTGGCGCGCGCGTACACCCGCTCCCCCGTCCTGCACGAGGTCGAGGACGGGGCGACGGCCCCGATCGACCATCGGTTCGTACCGGTCCCCGCGGCGGGGAAGCTGGACGCCCTCGTGGAGCTCCTGGCGCGAGAGGGCGGACGGACCCTCGTGTTCGTGCGGACGAAGCGGGGCGCGGACCGTCTGGCGGCGAAGCTCCGCGCCCGGGGCCTTCGCGCCGAGGGCCTCCACGGGGACCTGCCGCAGCAGGCGCGTGAGCGGGCGCTCCGGCGGTTCGAGGGCGGGAGCGTGGACGTGCTCGTCGCGACCGACGTCGCGGCCCGCGGGCTCGACCTGGAGCGGATCGAGCACGTCGTGAACTACGACCCCCCGGAGGACGACAAGGGCTACGTGCACCGGGTGGGCCGGACCGGTCGCGCCGGGCGCTCGGGCACTGGGACCACGCTCGTCACGGCCGAGCAGCGGGGCGACGTCGGTCGGATGGCGGCGCGCCTGAACCTCGGCGAGGCCTTCCGCCGCGAGGGGATGGAGATCGCGCCACCGCGGGTGGTCTTCTCCGGCTCCCGGGGCGGTCGCCGTTCGGGGCTGCGACCGCGCCGCGGCCGGTAGGGCGGGATCCGCGGGCCGGGGGGTCCGACGGCGCGCGGGCCCGGATCTGGCGGCGCGGGCCGGGGTCAGGCGACCCCGGCCCGTCGTCCTACTCGACGGTGAAGCCGAGGCGCATGCCCTCCTGGTAGTGCGCCTCCTGCTCCTCCTCGTCGTAGATGTTGCAGATGAGCACGTAGCTGCCGGCCTCGAGGTCGAGGGTGAGGCTGTGGGTCTCGCCCACGGGGAACTCCTCGATCTCGCCGAGGACCTCGATCCCCTCGCCGTCCTCGTTCACGGAGCCGTCCGGGTTGGTGGGGAGCTGATCCGGTGCGAGGTCCGTCCGGATCACGACGAGCTCGTGCGGATCCTCCGGCCCCTCGTTCGTCGCCTGGAACGTGACCTCGCCCGCCGAGATCATGCTCGGGTTGGCCGCCACGGCCCACTCCTGGAGCGTGACCTCGACGGTGCCGCCCCCACCTCCGCCACCGCCCCCGCACGCGGTCGCGACCAGCGCGAGCGCGAGCGCGGCGGATGCCGGCAGCCACCTGTGTACCCACCGTTCCGTCATCGCCTCTCCTCCTCTCCCGCGCGACGGATGCGCGGAGGGTACACGGTGCAGCCCTCGGATGGAAGGGGCATCAGCAGCCCCGCTCGTCGGGCAGCAGCGGGCGGAGGAGCAGGCCGAAGCGCTCCCCCTCGCTCTCCCAGGGGGTGAGCTGGTTGGCGCGCTCGAACAGGGGCCGCAGGGTTCGCAGGTCGTCGCCGGTCACGACCCCGCACCTGGCCTCCTCGAGCGCCGACGCGGGGTCCCCGAAGCGCGAGAGGGGGGTCGCGAGGGGCCAGGCGATCGGCTCCTGCGGCAGGTCGGGCTCCCCCCGGTAGGACGTGACGTAGACGCGGATCGCCTCCGCCTCGTAGGGCTCCTCTGGCCCGATGGATCCCGTGGGCAGCCAGCTCGCGAGGTCGGTGAGCCGGTCCCGGAAGGCGCGGAGGGCCGCCCGCGCCTCCTCGTCCACGTCCGGGCAGGCGCCCGCCTCGAGGTCCAGCGCATCCGCGGACACCCGGCTCGTGCGCCCGTCGGCGACGACCGTGAACACCGTCGTGGGGGCGTCCGTCACGCAGGGGTGGTGGTACCGGGCGTCGCCCTCCATGAGCCCGGCCTCCCGCGCCGCGGCGAGGATCGCCTGCACGCCCTCCTCGGAGATCCGGGAGACGATGAGGTTCGGCAGGGCGGGGCCGGGGTAGATCTCGATCTGCGGCCCGACGACGATGAGCCGCCCGTCGCCGAAGAGGGACCAGCTCGGGACGCGGGTGAGCGCGTACTCGACCGGCACGAAGCCGCCCACGTCCTCCACGCGGAGGACGAGGTCGTCGGGGCCGGTGGGGTGGGCGATCGCGCCGCCCCCCGTCGGGCCCGTGCCCCCCGCCCCGCCGCCGGTCACCCCGCCGCACGCCGCGAGGAGCAGCATCGCGGCCGCCACCACGGATCGGATCGCTCGCATGCCTTCCCTCCTGGTTCGACGTCGAGCCTTGGACGGCGCTCGGGTCACCCAAGGTTCCGCCGTGCCCCGTGTTCGGTACGCTGCGTGCGATGGCTCGCACGATGCGGGCGCTGCGCAAGGTGCGGCCCGGCCCCGGCGCCGAGCTGGTGGAGGTCCCCGTCCCCACCCCCGGCGAGGGCGAGGTGCTCGTACGGGTCCACGCCACCTCGATCTGCGGGACCGACCTGCACATCTACGCCTGGAACGAGTGGGCGGAGCGCCGGATCCCCCGGATCCCGATGACCTTCGGGCACGAGGTCGCCGGCACGGTGGAGGCCGTGGGACCCGAGGTCCACCACATCCGCCCCGGCGTCTTCGTGGCGGCCGAGACCCACATCGCCTGCGGCCACTGCGCCACCTGCCGGACCGGGCGGGCCCACATCTGCCAGGACCTGCGGATCCTCGGGGTGGACACGGAGGGGGCCTTCGCCGAGCACGTCGTCATCCCCGCGGAGAACGCGTGGATCGTGGGCGAGGGCATCGATCCCGACGTGGCCTCGGTCATGGAGCCCTTCGGGAACGCCGTGCACGCCGCCTTCGGGACCGAGGGCGGGGAGGACCTGCTCACCAACCCCGTCGCCGTGATCGGGTGCGGCCCGATCGGTCTGTTCGCGGTGGGGATCGCCCGGGCCCTCGGCGCGTGGAAGGTCATCGCCGTCGAGCCGGTGGACGAGCGCCGGGCCCTCGCGGGGGCCATGGGCGCGGACCTCCTCGTGGACCCGAAGGTGGAGGACCCCGTCGAGGTGGTCCTGCGGGAGACCGACGGGGTGGGGGCCGAGGTCGTGCTGGAGATGTCCGGGAACCCCCGGGCGATCGACCAGGGCACGCGCATGCTCGCCCGGGGCGGCCGGATGTCCCTGCTCGGGCTGCCCGACGGGCCCGTGACGCTCGACCTCGCCGACCAGGTCATCTTCAAGGAGGCGAGGATCCTCGGCATCACCGGGCGCGAGATGTTCCGCACCTGGCAGCAGACGACGACGCTCTTGTCCACCGGGCGGGTGGACGTCACCCCGGTGATCACCCACCGCTTCGCCCTCGAGGAGTTCGAGGAGGCCTTCGCGACCGCGGGCTCCGGCCGAGCGGCGAAGGTCGTGATGTTCCCGGCCGGCGTGCCCGAGGCCTCCGGTCAGAGGTAGCCGCCGGAGCGCACCTCGGCCGGCTCGGGGGCCGGCTGGCGCTGGACCCGGAAGGCCAGGCGCTTGCGCTCCACCCCATCGACCTCGATGGAGAACGCGTACCCGCCTGGGGCCTCGAAGACGAGGCCGTCGAAGTTCAGCGCGAACGTGGCCGACCCCGGCGAGCCCCGCACCTCGAAGGGCGCCGCGAGCTCCCGCACCTCGGTCCCGTCGGGGGCCCGGCCGAGGGGCCGCGGCTCGCCGTCCGGGCCGAGGAGCCGGACCGAGAGCCGGTGGGTCCCGGCCTCCTCCCCCTCGGGGAGGCGGACGAGCACCCCGATCCCGATGCGATCGTGCCGCACGGGGAACCCGGGGGCGGACAGCACCTGCCAGCCGATGCCGAGCGCCGAGAGCTTGCCCCCGGCGGCCTGGACCGCGTCCGCGAGGAAGGCCTCGACCTCCACGCGGCCATCGTAGCCCGGGGGCGGTAGGGTGGGGCGGGAGGGACGGACGATGGGCGCGCTCGACTACCTGAAGGACCGGCTCGCGGAGCTCGAGGCCCAGGGCCTCGCGCTCCACCCGCGCACGCTCGAGGGGCCCACGGGCGCCCGGGCGCGGTTCGATGGGCGGGAGGTGATCAACCTCGCCTCCAACAACTACCTGGGTCTCGCGAGCCATCCGCGGATGAACGCGGCCGCGGCCAGGGCCGCCGCGGAGCTCGGGGCGGGCACGGGCGCGGTGCGGACGATCGCGGGGACGATGGCCCTGCACCGCGAGCTCGAGCGCCGGTTCGCCGCGTTCAAGCACGCCGAGGCCGCCCTCATGTTCCAGTCCGGCTTCACCGCGAACGCGGGCACCGTGCAGGCGATCCTCGGTCCCGAGGACGTCATCGTCTCGGACCGGCTGAACCACGCCTCGATCATCGACGGCGCCCGGCTGTCGAAGGCCGAGATCAAGGTCTACGAGCATCGGGACGTGGAGCACGCGGACCGCCTGCTCGCCGAGACCGCCCGGCCCGGCCGGCGGCAGCTCCTCATCACCGACGGCGTGTTCTCCATGGACGGCGACATCGCGCCCCTGCCGGAGCTCGTCGAGGTGGCCGAGCGCCACGGGGCGATCATGATGGTGGACGACGCCCACGCCTCGGGGGTGCTCGGGCGCGGCGGCGCCGGCACCGTGGACCACTTCGGGCTCCACGGGCGCGTGGACATCCAGGTGGGGACGCTCTCCAAGGCGATCGGGGTCCTCGGGGGGTTCATCGCGGGCCCGCAGCACCTCATCGACTGGCTCGAGAACCGCGGCCGCCCGTACCTCTTCTCGACGAGCGCCCCGCCGGCGGTCGTCGCCGCGTGCATCGAGGCGCTCGAGATCATCCGCGACGAGCCGGAGCGGATCGAGCGGCTGTGGACGAACACCCGGATGTTCAAGGCGGGGCTCCACGAGCTCGGGTTCGATACCGGGGAGAGCCAGACCCCGATCACCCCCGTGATCACGGGCGACGAGGAGCGGACGCAGGTCTTCGCGCGGCGGCTCTTCGAGGAGGGCGTGTTCACCCCCGCCATCGTCTACCCGACGGTCCCGCGCGGTCAGGCGCGGGTGCGCACGATCGTCACCGCGGAGCACACCGAGGAGGACCTGGGTCGCGCCCTCGAGGTCTTCGGCCGGGTCGGCGCCGAGCTCGGCCTGCGGTGAGCCCTCAGCCCCGCCGGGCCTCGAGCCCGGCGATCATGAGGTCGAGCCCGTGCTCGAACTCCGCGTCGAAGTCGCAGCGCGCGAGCTGCTCGAGGTGGGCGGCGAGGGCCGGGAGCTCGGCGAGGATCGGGGCGAGGTCCACCTCGGCCACCTCCTCCGCCTCCCCTCCGAACAGGTGGGCGAGCTCGGCGAGGACGAAGCCCTGGATGTAGCTCCCGAACGCCCGGAAGGCGCGGACCGTCTCCTCGGGCGAGAGGCCCGCGCGGGCGAGCACGGCGAGGGCGCGGTCGATCGGTCGGAGCGCCCCCAGGGAGGCCAGGGGCCGACGCTGGTGGGCGAGGAGGGTGATGAGGTGGGGGTGGGCCTTGAGCAGGGCGCGCCACGCGCGGGCGGCCCGGCGCCCCGCCTCGCGCCAGTCCGGGTGGTCCTCGGGGTAGGGGAACTCCGCCATCGCCGCCTCGATGACCCCGCCGAGGAGGTCCTCCTTGTCCCGGACGTGGTGGTAGAGGCTCATGGGCTCGACGCCGAGCTCGCGGGCCACCCGGCGCATCGAGACCGCCTCGAGCCCCTCCTGGTCCATGAGCCGGAGCGCGGTCCGGATCACGAGCTCGCGGGACAGGCGTCCCCGCCGGGGACCCTCGCCCCGCTCCGTCGCCGCTCCGCTCCGCTCCGTCGCCCCGCGCATGGCTCCTCCCGACCCCGCGTCCCATGGCCGGCGTTCGCCCGACCCGGGAGGTTGACGCCTTACAGCGTACACCTATACTGCCGTACACCGTACGTTTCCAACGAGGCAACGGGCCGGCGGCCCCGGGCCGGCCGGGAGGGGGAGTCATGCGGTTGAACACGGAGTCGCTCGCGCGCGCGAGCAGCCGCCACCCCTGGCGGGTGATCGCGGTGTGGATCCTCGTGGTGGCGGCGATGGGCGCGGTCTCCCGCGCGTACCTCTCCGACGCGCTCACCACAGACATCGACTTCACGAACCGGCCCGAGTCCAAGCGGGCGATGGAGCTCATCGAGGAGCGGATCACCGGCGAGCAGCAGGACGTCGAGTACCTCATCGTCCGCCACCCGACGCTCGCGGTCACCGACCCGGCGTTCGAGGCCGCCGTGCGACAGGTGCAGCGGGAGGTCACGGCCCTCGGGCCGAGGGTCCTGGCGGGGGACGTGGTCACCGCCTACGACGTGCGGGCCGCCGCCGAGGCCGCCACCGACCCCGCGGAGCGGGCCGCGCTGGAGGGCCAGGCGGCGGCGATGATCTCCAAGGACGGGCGCGCGACGCTCGTCGCCGTCCCCATCGTCGATCGCGAGGTCGAGACGGTGGACGCGCTGAAGGAGGTGCGTGACCGGCTCGTGCGCTCGGACGGCTTCGAGCTGCTCCTCGCGGGTCCGGCGACGCTGGCGGCGGACTCGTTCCAGGTGGCCGAGGAGGACCTGCGCCGCAGCGAGACGATCGGGATCGCCATCGCCCTCGTCGTGCTCCTCGTGGTCTTCGCGGCCTTCGTCGCGGCCCTCCTGCCGCTCGCCATCGCCCTCGTGGCGATCCCCATCGCCTTCGGCGCCGTCGCCCTCATCGCGAAGGGCCTCGGCGTGCACTTCAGCCTCTTCACCACGAACATCACGAGCTCGATCGGGCTCGCCGTGGGGATCGATTACTCGCTGTTCATCATCGCCCGGTACCGCGAGGAGCGGCGCAAGGGCCTGGAGCCGCTCGACGCGATCGTGGCGGCGGGCGCGACGGCGAGCCGGGCGGTGTTCTTCAGCGGCCTCACCGTGGTGCTCGCCCTCCTCGGCATGTTCATCATGCCCACCACGATCTTCCGGAGCATGGCGACGGGCGCGATGCTCGTGGTGCTCGCCTCGGTCGCCGCCTCCCTCACGCTGCTCCCCGCCCTCATGGGGCTGCTGAAGGACCGCGTGAACTGGCCGCGGCTCTCCCGTCGGGCGCGGATGGACGGCGACCACGACCCGCGGGGCGGGTTCTGGGACCGCACGACGAACGCGGTGATGGCCCGGCCCGTCCTGTTCCTCGTGCTCGCCGTGGCCTTCCTGGGCGGGCTCGCCGCCCTGTACGCGACCATCGAGAAGGGCACCACGCAGAGCGCCGCCACCCTCCCCGACGAGGTGGAGTCCAAGCGAGCCTTCCTCATCCTGTCCCGGGACTTCGCGGCCGGCGGACGGACCGAGCCGGTGCAGGTCTACGTCGGCGGGGACCTCGCGAGCCCCGAGGTGCAGAGGGCGGTCCAGGAGCTCCAGCGGGCGATCGCCGCCGACCCGGCGTTCGGCGACGAGGTCCCCGTCCAGCCGGGACCCCGGGGCGACGCGCTGCTCGTGAGCGCGGTGCCGGTCGGCGATGCGTTCTCGAACGAGACCTTCGACGCGGTGCGACGGATCCGGTCGGAGGTCGTGCCGCGCGTGTTCGAGGGGACCGGCGCCGAGGTGCTCGTGGGCGGGGTGCCCGCGATCTTCACGGACTTCCTGAGCCAGACCGACACCTACCAGCCGATCGTGCTCGCGTTCGTGCTCGGCCTGTCCTTCCTCCTGCTCACCGTGGTCTTCCGGTCCATCGTCGTGCCGCTCAAGGCGGTGCTCATGAACCTGCTCTCGGTCGGGGCGGCCTACGGCGCGATCGTGCTCGTGTTCCAGCGGCAGTCCAACCCCGTGCTCGAGCGGGTCCACACCTGGGCCCTGGACGCCTTCAACCTCATCGGGTTCCGGTTCCAGGAGGTCGACGTGATCGAGGCCTGGCTGCCCCTGCTCCTGTTCTCGATCCTCTTCGGCCTGTCCATGGACTACCACGTGTTCCTGCTGAGCCGGATCCGGGAGGAGTACGACCGGACCGGGGACAACGCGGAGTCGGTCGCCTACGGCCTGCGCACGACGGCGGGGATCATCACCGGCGCCGCCACGATCATGGTCGCGGTGTTCACCTCGTTCGCGGCGGGGCGCCTCGTGCCGCTCCAGCAGATGGGGTTCGGGCTCGCGGTGGCGGTGTTCATGGACGCGACGATCGTCCGCTCGATCCTCGTGCCCTCGAGCATGAAGCTCCTCGGCGACCTCAACTGGTACCTGCCGCGGTGGCTCGCCTGGCTGCCGAAGCTCACGGTCGAGGGGCGCGCTCCGGCCGACCCGTCGACCGCGCGGGAGCCCGAGCCGGTGGGAGCCCCGGAGGGGAGCTGAACCTCGTGGACCGCTGCGCCGGAAGGTGTTCGAGCCATCGGCGGCGCTTCTGGTAGGGTCCGGCTCGGGATGGACGAGCAGCTCGGCCTCGGGATGCGGCAGGAGCGGGACGCGCTCCGCGCCGCCCTCGGTCGGGTGGGGGTCTGGAGCTTCGCCCTCGAGGCGCAGACGGCCGCCGAGGAGCGCGAGGCCGTCCGGCGGATCGAGGAGCTCGGGTACCCGGCGCTGTGGGTGCCCGAGGCCGTGACGAGCCGGGAGATCTTCTCCCACGCCGCCTGGCTCCTCGCCTCCACGGAGCGGATGGTCGTGGCGAGCGGGATCGCGAACATCTGGGCCCGCGACGCCGTCGCGATGGCGAACGGCTGGCGCATGCTCACCGACGCGTACCCCGATCGGTTCGTGCTCGGCCTCGGCGTGAGCCACGAGGGCTCGGTGGGCCGTCGGGGAGGGCGGTACGAGCGTCCCTACGCGAAGATGCGCGCGTACCTGGACGCGATGGACCGGGCGGCGTCCTCGGCGCCGGAGCCGGCCGCGGAGCCGCGTCGGATGCTCGCGGCGCTCGGCCCGCGGATGCTCGAGCTCGCCGCCGAGCGCTCCCTCGGCGCCCACCCCTATTTCGTGCCCGTGGAGCACACGGCGTTCGCCCGCAGCCGCCTCGGCCCGGAGCCCGTGCTCGCGGTGGAGCAGACGGTGGTCCTCGAGACCGACCCGGCGGAGGCCCGGCGGATCGCCCGGCTGTTCGCCGTGGACTACCTGCAGACCCCGAACTACGCGCGCAACCTCCGGCGCATGGGCTGGTCCGAGCACGACATCGCCGGTCAGGGGAGCGACGCCCTCATCGACGCCGTCGTGGCCTGGGGCGACGTGGATCGGATCGCGAGCCGGATCCGCGAGCACCTCCAGGCGGGGGCCGACCACGTCTGCGTCCAGGTCGTCTCCGAGGACGAGACCGACGTCTGCCTGAAGGAGCTGGCCGAGCTGGCGCCGGCCCTCCTCGAGCTGTAGCTCAGCCCGGGACCGCGACGAGCTCGAGCCCCATCCGGCGGATCCCTCGGACGATCCGGGGCAGCGCGCGGAGCGTGAGCTCACCGTCCCCGCCGCCGTCGTGGAGGAGCACGATGGAGCCGGGCCGCACGCGCTCGAGCACCTCGCGGGCGATCTCGGCGGGGCGGGCGCCGCCCCGGTAGTCGCGCGGGTCCACGCTCCAGAGCACGACCCGCATGCCCGCCTCGTGGGCGGCGCGGACGACGAGCGGGCCGTAGGCGCCGCTCGGGGGCCGGAACAGGGTGGGGCGGATCCCGAACCGCTCCCGGAGCAGCTCCGCCGGGGCGCGGATCTCCGCCTCGACCCGGTGGGGGCGGAGCCGCCGGAGGGAGCTCGGGTGGGACCAGGAGTGCGTCCCGATCGTCATGCCGGCGCGAGCCACCCGCTCGACGATCGCGGGGTACCGCTCCATGAGCGAGCCGACCATGAAGAAGGTCGCCTCCGCTCGCATCCGCCGCAGCGTCCGGACGATCCGGAGCGTCGTCCCCGGCCACGGGCCGTCGTCGAAGGTGAGCGCGACCGCCCTCGGGCGCCTGGGGCGGCCGATCGGCTCGGAGCGGATCTCGAGGAGCTCGCCGGAGATCTCACCGACGATGCGGACCTCGCGCTGACGCGAGCGCTCGAGCGTGAACGCGGGGTTCCGCAGTGTGGGACGCCGCACGATCCGCCGCTCTACGTGGGTCCCCTCGGTGCGGTCGACGCCGTCCACGACGACGATCGCGTCCCCGGTCGCGAGCGGCGCGGCGGGGTCGGCGGGTCGGCCGTCCAGGAGGACCACCCCCGGGTCCGCCCGCCGGTCCAGCACCCGCCCGGAGACCGAGAGCAGACGGCCGGGACGTGGGGCGAGGCGGAGTTCCCGGAGGAGCGCGCCGAGGGTCGCATCGGGCGCGACGAGGTACAACCGGCCCTGGACCGAGACGCGCAGGGGCGGCGGCGCCTCGCCGAGGTCGGCGCCGAGCCACAGGGGCGCGGCGAACACGATGCAGAGCAGGCCCGCGCGGAGCGCGGGCCGGCGGGGAGAGGGCCGACGTCGCACCGGCCGATGGTGCCCCACGGGCCCCCGTCCCGTCCACCACCACATCGGCCCGACCGTCTGCGAGGATGGGTTCGTGAACGGGTCGATGCGCCTCTCGCCCCGGGTGGCCGCCCTCGCGGACGGCCTCGCCCTCGTCGCCTTCGTGCTCGTCGGCGCGGCGGAGCACGGGGAGGGCCTCGCCCTCGGAGCGCTCGTCCGTACCGGGCTCCCGCTCCTCTCCGCCTGGGTCGTCGTGGCCCTGGTCGTCGGGGCCTACCGGCGCGTCGGCCTCGCCTCGCTCGCGCTCACGTGGGCGATCGCGGTGCCCCTCGGTCTCGTCGTGCGCTCGGCGATCCGCGGCGGGCCCTGGGGACGGGGGCTCCTCGTCTTCGCCGGTGTGGCCATGGGGTTCACGGCGCTGTTCCTCCTCGCCGGACGGGTCGCGCTCCTCGCCGCCGGCGCGCTCCGGGCTCGGCGCGCCCGGGTCGGGTCGTGAGCGGCGCCCTCCTGGCGCCGCCCCCGGGGCGGTGCTTCTGGCTCGAGGAGGCCCTCGCGCACGACCCCGGGGAGCCGTGCCCGCCGCTCGCCGGTCGGATCGAGGCCGACGTCGCGATCGTGGGCGGCGGGTTCGCCGGTCTGTGGACGGCGATCGAGCTCGTCTCCAGGGAGCCGTCCCTGCGGCTCGTGCTCCTCGAGGCCGACGTCGTCGGGGGCGGGGCGAGCGGGCGTAACGGCGGCTTCGTCTCCTCCTCCTGGCACGACCTGCCCGCGATCTGCGGGCTGTTCGGCCGGGAGGAGGGCCGACGCTACGCGCTCGCCCTCGCCGACGAGGTGGCCGAGGTGGGGCGGATCTGCGAGGAGCACGGGATCCAGGCGTGGTTCCACCACGAGGGGCTGCTCGCGGTGCGGACGGGGCCGTGGCAGGCGGGGTTCGCCGACGAGCGGGCGCTCGCCCTGGCCGCCGAGCTCGGGCTCGCCGACCGGATCCAGCCCCTGTCCGGGGAGGCGTGCCGCCGGTACGCGGACTCGCCGAGGTTCGTGGACGGCGCCTTCGTGCCGGATGTCGCGACGATCCAGCCGGCCCGGCTCGCCCGCGGGCTCCGTCGGGTCGCCCTGGAGCGCGGGGTGCGGATCTTCGAGGGGACGCGCGCGAGGGCCCTGGAGCGGGGGCGGGCGGCTGCGATCGTCCGCACGCCGGGCGGGGCGGTCCGCGCCGACCAGGTGGTCCTGACGATGGGCTCGTGGGGCGCGGCCTGGCGGCCGTTCCGACGTTCCTTCGCGGTGATCGCCGACCACATGGTCGCCACCGAACCGATCCCCGGTCGCCTCGCGGAGATCGGGTGGACCTCGCACGTGGGGATCGCCGATGGGCGGGAGCTCCTGTACTACCTGCGGCGGACCGACGACGGCCGGATCGCCATCGGGGGCGGAGCGGCGAGCGTCCTGTTCGATGGGCGGATCGGCCGGCGGGCGACGGCGGACCGGCGGGTCGCGGACGTCGCCGCCCGCGGCCTCCTGCACCTGTTCCCGCAGCTGCGAGGGGTCCGCTTCACCCACGCGTGGGGCGGGCCCATCGACCACACGGCGTCGTTCCTCCCGTTCTTCCGGACCCTGCCGCCCGGGAACGTGCACGCGGGGCTCGGCTTCTCCGGGCACGGGCTCACCCAGACCAAGCTCGGCGGCAGGATCCTCGCCTCCCTCGTGCTCGGCCAGGACGACGCCTGGAGCTCGATGCCGGTGGTGGGCCGCCTCGAGCGTGTCACGCCGGAGCCGCTCCGCTACCCCCTCGTGCGGGCGGCGGTATGGGCGCTCGCGTCGGGGGATCGCCGGGAGGAGCGCGGTCGTCCCCGTGGCCGGATCCGGCGGTTCCTCGGGGGCGCGCCGCTGCGGTACCGGGAGGCCCTCGTGCGCCGGGCCGCCGCGGGCCGCCCGTGACGGCGGTGCGCGATGTGGCGCCCCGGCGTATGCTCGGGTCTCCCGACGGGGCCCGCGGAGAGGAGGAGAGGCCGTGTACGGAACCGTCGCGCGCATGAGCATCCCGCACGAGCGGATCGGGGAACTGCAGGCGCTCATGACCGAGATCGGGCGTCGCGGGATCCCCGGCTTCCGCGGCAGCCACATGCTGATCCCCGACGATGGCCGGGACCAGGTCCTGCTCGCCGTGTTCTTCGACGACAAGGACTCCTACGTCCGCAACGCCGAGGACCCCGCGATGCACCAGGACTACCTGCGGTACCGCGCGCTGCTCGATGCCGACCCGGAGTGGACGGACGGCGAGTGGGTGAGCCTCGAGGGTTGAGCGGCCCCGACCTCGGGTAGCCTCCTCGGATCGGGCTCGATCGGGAGGGATCGTGGTGCAGGAGCTCCGCAACTACATCGACGGCCGGTGGGAGGACGCGCTCGACGGGGGCGTCATCGAGGTCCGCAACCCCGCCACCGGCGAGGTGATCGCCACGGCGCCGCACTCCAAGGCCGCCGACGTCGAGCGGGCGGTGGACGCCGCGCGGCGGGTCTTCGACGAGGGGATGTGGTGGCCGGGGACGCCCGAGCGGGAGCGAGGGCGGATCCTCCTGCGGGCCGCGGAGATCGTCCGGCGCGAGCACGAGCGGCTGGCTCGGATGGAGGCCCTGGACAGCGGCAAGCCCATCGGGGAGGCGCGGGACGACATCGCGGAGGTGGCCTACGTCTTCGAGTACTACGGCGGGTGGGCCACGAAGATCCGGGGCGACGTGCCACCGGTCGGACCCGAGGCCCTGTCCATCGTGGTGAAGGAGCCGGTGGGGGTGGCCGCCGGCATCACGCCCTGGAACTACCCGATGCTCCAGGCCGCCCAGAAGGTGGCCGCGGCCCTCGCCGCGGGGTGCACCTTCGTGCTGAAGCCGCCGGAGCAGACCCCCCTCACCTGCCTCGAGCTGCCCGCGATCCTCGAGGAGGCCGGCCTGCCGCCCGGCGTCCTGAACGTCGTCACCGGCTTCGGCGAGACCGCGGGGGCGGCGCTCGTCGCGAGCCCGAAGGTGGACAAGATCTCCTTCACCGGCTCCAAGGAGGTCGGGCAGATCATCATGCGTGCGGCGGCCGACACGCTGAAGCGGGTGACCCTGGAGCTCGGCGGCAAGTCGCCGAACATCGTCTTCGCCGACGCCGACTTCGCCGCCGCCGTCGAGGGATCGTGCAACGGGGTCTTCTGGAACCAGGGCGAGATCTGCTCGGCCGGCACCCGCGTCTTCGTCGAGCGACGGATCTACGACGAGGCCCTCGCCGCGATGGTGGAGCACGCTCGGAAGGTCCGCCTCGGGGACCAGCTCGACGAGGCGACGACGATGGGTCCGCTCGTCTCCGAGGAGCAGAAGGAGCGCGTGGAGCGGTACATCGCGATCGGGATGGAGGAGGCGCGCCTCGCGGTCCAGGGGGAGCGCCCCAGCGACCCGCGTCTTTCGGGCGGCTACTTCGTCCCCCCGACGATCTTCGCCGACGCCACGAACGAGCTCACCATCGCCCGGGAGGAGATCTTCGGGCCCGTCATGACCGTGATCCCCTTCACGGAGGTGGAGGAGGTCGTGCGCCTGGCCAACGACAACGAGTACGGGCTCGCCGCGGCGATCTGGACCCGGGACATCACGAAGGCCATCACGGTCGCCAGGGCCCTGCGGGTGGGCACGGTGTGGATCAACGGGACGCAGGCCGCGCCCGTGGAGGCCCCGTGGGGCGGCTACAAGCGGTCGGGGATCGGCCGCGAGCTGGGCGAGGCCGGCCTCGAGGACTTCCTCGAGACCAAGCACGTGTACGTCGAGCTCGGCGGCTGAGGGCGGTGTTGCATCGGCCTTGAACGGCCATGCAAAGGCTTGACGTGTGCGCTATCCTGCGCCCTGCATGGCGGGTGGAGAGGTCGTCCTCGTCGATCTGGTGAAGCGCTTCGGCGACGTCACGGCGGTCGCCGGCATCAACCTCGACATGCCGCCCGGCGAGTTCTTCTCGCTCCTCGGCCCCTCGGGGTGCGGCAAGACGACGACGCTGCGGATGATCGCGGGGTTCGAGCGGCCGGACGAGGGGCAGATCCTCCTCGACGGCGTGGACATGGCCCAGACCCCGCCCCACAAGCGCAACGTGAACACGGTCTTCCAGAACTACGCCCTGTTCCCGCACCTGTCGGTCGAGGAGAACGTGGCCTTCGGTCTCCGCTACAAGAACGTGACGAAGGCCGAGGCGCGCAAGCGTGTGGCCGACGCGCTCGCCCTCGTGCGCCTGGAGGGTTTCGAGAAGCGTCGGCCGTCCCAGCTCTCCGGCGGGCAGCAGCAGCGGGTGGCGCTCGCCCGGGCCCTCGTGCTGAACCCGGCGGTGCTCCTGCTCGACGAGCCCCTCGGGGCCCTCGACGCGAAGCTCCGCAAGGCCCTCCAGATCGAGCTGAAGAGCCTCCAGCAGGAGGTCGGGATCACCTTCATCTACGTGACCCACGACCAGGAGGAGGCCCTCACGATGTCCGACCGCCTGGCCGTGATGAGCAACGGCCGCGTCGAGCAGGTGGGGACGCCCGCCGAGGTCTACGAGGAGCCCGCCACCGCCTACGTCGCGGACTTCCTCGGGGTCTCCAACCTCATGGACGCCCGATGCGAGGGGGCGACCCCAGACGGGCGGGCGAGGGTGCGCCTGGGCGACTTCGAGGTCGTGGCGGCCAAGGGCGACGTGCACGCCCGGGGCGACGTGAAGGTGACGATCCGTCCGGAGCGGATCCGCCTGGAGGAGCACGGCGCGAGCGGCGAGAACCGGATCCCCGGCATGGTGGAGCGGGTCGTCTACGTCGGCTCCACGCTCCAGGTCATGGTCCACCTCGCCTCGGGGCAGACCCTCCAGGTCTGGATCCAGAACGCGGGGACCGCCATCCCCTTCCAGGCGGGGACGCCCGTGGCGGTGCACCTGCCCGCCGACGCGCTCCGCGTGCTCGTGGACACGGGCCCGCAGGTCGCGTACGCGGCCGAGGACGCCGAGGTCGCGACGGGCTGAGTCGCCCTCAGAACTCCAGCTTCGCCAGGTCCTGGACCGCCGAGCCCTTGCGGATCGCCTGACGCCGCCGCGCCATCCGCAGGAAGAGGCCGGCGAAGGTGATCGCGAGGAGCGTCGCGAACAGCATGAGGCTCGCGAGCGCGTTCAGGGCGGGCGACGGGGCCAGCCGGGCGGTCGAGTACAGGCGCACCGGGATCGTGATGGTCTCCGCCCCCGCCGAGAGGAACTGGCTGATCACGAAGTCGTCGATGGACAGGGCGAAGACGATCATGTAGCTCGCGAAGATCGCGGGGGCGAGCATCGGCAGCAGCACGCGTCGCAGCGCCTCGACCTGGGAGGCGCCGAGGTCCATGGCCGCCTCCTCGTAGTCCCGACCGATGGCGAACAGGCGCCCGCGGATGATGACCACCACGAAGGAGATCGAGAACGTCACGTGGCCGAGGAACTGGGCCCACGTCCCGAGCGGGACGAAGTCGTAGAGGTAGGTGAAGACGAGGAACAGCGAGACGCCCATCACGATCTCCGGCGTGACGAGCGGGAACAGCATGAGGAAGTTGGCGGCCTGGGCGGCCCGGCCGCGCCAGCGGGCGAGCCCGATGGCCAGGGCCACCCCGATCGGCGTGGCCACGAGCATCGTGAGCGCGGCGAGCCGCAGGCTCTGGATCAGGGAAAGGCGCAGGGACGGGTCGTGGAGGACCGACAGGTCCGGATCCGAGATGTACCAGCGCAGCGAGAAGCCCTGCCACGTGCTCCGGGATCGCCCCGCGTTGAACGAGAACTGCACGGCGATGATGACGGGGATCAGGGACCAGGCGATGTAGAGCCAGGTGAAGACGGCCAGGGCGCGGGGCTCCGCCCAGGGGTTGGCGAGCCATCCCCGCACCCGCTGGAGCACCCCCGGCCGGGGCCGCGCGAGGGCGGCGTCCACGCTCACGTCTTCGCCTCCCGGGTGGCCCGGGCCACGCTCACGAGGTAGTAGGCCATGAGCATCCCGACGAACACCATGAGGACGATGGTGAGGGCCGCTCCCTGGCCGCCCGCGCTCACCGTGGAGTTCACGAAGAAGTCGATCCAGTTGCCGATCATCCGGGTCCGGGGCGAGCCGGACAGGAGGTTCGGGGTGTAGTAGTCGCCGAACATCGGCAGCATGATGAGCACCGTGCCGGCGAGGATCCCCTGGCGGGACAGGGGCAGCGTGACGCGCAGGAACGCCTTGAAGGGGCTCGCGCCGAGGTCCCGGGCCGCCTCGAGCACGTTCTGGTCGATCCGGTCGAGCGCCGCGTACAGCGGCAGGATGAACCAGGGGATGTAGCCGTAGACGAGCCCGAGCACGACCGTCTCGTGGTGCCCAGCGAGCCAGTCCCGGGGCTCGGGCAGCAGGCCGATCGCGACGAGGAGGCGGTTGAACTGGCCGTCCACGTCGAGCATGTTCACCCACGCCAGCATCCGCATGAGGTAGTTGATCCAGAAGGGCGCGATCATGAGCAGGAGCAGCAGTCCCTTCCACCGACCGGCGCGGCGCGCCACGTAGTAGGCGACGGGGTACCCGATGAGGATGCACAGCGTGGAGGCCACCCCGACGTAGAGGATGGTTCGCAGGAAGGTCTCCCCGAGCGCTCCGCCCCCGACGATCTCCCGGAACACGTCCCGGAAGGCCGCGGGGTCCCAGAAGTAGGGGTTCCACTCCGGCTGGGGCTGGAGGAAGATCGGGTCGATCGTCCCCATCGCGACGGCGAGGATCGCGTAGAAGGGCGCGAGGAACAGCAGCACGAGCCAGGCCACCCCCGGCGCCGCCAGGGCCGGCCAGAGGACCCGGTGCTCGCCGACGACGCCGCCTTCCTTCGTGGGCATCGGCTCCAGCGATCCTCAGCGATGGGGGTCGGCGGGGGGTCTCACCCGCCCGCCTGGACCCGCTGCCACGCCTCCAGCCACACGGCCTCCTCCTCCGGAGCGAGCTGGCGCGGGATGATGCCCATCGCGGCGTCGAAGTCCTCCTTCTGGACGATGGCCGACTTCAGCCAGGGCTTCACGTACCCCATGTCCACGAGGGAGTCGGGGTCCACGCCGTTCTGGGGCGGCTGGTAGCCGACCCAGCTGAAGTTGTCCAGGGCGTGCTTCTCGTCGAGCATGAAGTTGAGGAAGTGGTGGGCGAGCACGGGGTGCTCGGCCCCGCGCACGATCGCGATGCAGTCGTTCGCGATGTTCCCCCGGGCCGGGTTCGGCGCCTTCGGCGGCCAGATGTACTGGGCCGTGCTCGGGTCGTCCCCCTTCGGGTAGTACCACCATGTCGCCACCATGTCCCCGGACCACGCCTGGTGCACGCCGAACTTGCCCTCCGGGAGCTTCGCGTAGGCGCCGTCGATCGTGTACCGGATGTTCATGAGGTCCACGAGCTCGATGAGGGCATCCGCGGCCTCGGAGATGCGCTGCGGGTCCTCCTCGTACGGGTCGAACCCCAGGCGGTAGGCGGCGGCCGCGAGGGCCTCCTCGAAGTCGTCGTACAGGCCGGCGATCCCCTTGTACTTGGGGTTCCAGAACACGTCCCAGGGGTTGTCGGCCTCCAGGATGTCGGCCGAGTCCACCATGTCCGTCCGCCACCCGATCCCCGTCTGGTACACGGTGTAGGGCACCGTGTAGCGGGAGCCCTTGTCGTAGAAGGGATCGGCGAGGGACGGCCAGACGTTCTTCCGCAGGTTCGGGATGTAGTCGTGGTTCAGGGGCTGGATGAGCTTGCCCGCCACGGCCTTGGAGACGACCTCGCCCGTGGGGAACCACACGTCCACCTTCAGCTCGCCGGTCTGGAGCTTCCGGATGGCCTCCTCCTCGTTGTAGAAGGTCGTGACCGGCTCGTACTCGATCCCGTACTCCTTGGCGAAGTCCTTCAGGACCTTCGGCCAGAGGTAGTCGGCCCAGTTGTAGACGCGCAGCGGGCCGGGCTCGGGCTCGAGGCCCGACTCGATGGGCGGGTTGTCGTCGAAGATCGGCTGCTCCACGGGGTTGTCGGGGGTCCCGATCAGCACCTCCGGGACGCCGCCCCCGTCGCCCGCGCCCCCGCGCTCCCGGCGCCCGCAGGCCGCGAGGATCGCCGAGAGGCTCGGTAGGGCGATGGCGGTGCCGGCCGACCGCAGCAGGAACTCGCGGCGGCTCATGTGCGGGGTCCAACGCTCGCGCGGGTGTGTCATTCCCCTCCCCCCCTGGGTCGCGATCCGGATTGAGCGGCCGTACAAAACGTGTGCATAGCACTCGCGGGAGCAACGTGCAACCCAAGCCGTCGGGAACGGCCGCGGCTCGGTGCTCCCGGGACGGCCTCCGGGGGCCGCCCTTGAAGGTCGGTTCAAGGACGCGGGTATGATTCGGCGCACCGAGCTCCGAGGAGGCTTCCGTGGCAACGTCAGGATCGTCCGCCGAGGCCGAACCCGTCCTGCTCGTCGAGGACGTGGGTCCCGTCCGGCTCCTCACCCTCAACCGGCCGCGCTCGCTGAACGCGCTGAACGCGGCCCTCATGGACGCCCTCATGGACGCCCTCGACGAGGCCGCCAGGGACGATGGGGTCTCCGTCCTCGTGCTTCGCGGGGCCGGGCGCGCGTTCTGCGCCGGCTACGACCTCGAGGAGGACGCGGCGGCCGGCGTCCAGGACTCGGCCGCCTGGTACGCGGAGCTGCGGCACGCGACCGAGCAGATGCTCCGGATCCTGGACCACCCGAAGCCCGTGATCGCGAGCGTCCACTCCTACTGCCTGGCGGGCGGCACCGACCTCATGCTCGCCTGCGACCTCGCGGTGGCCGCCGACGACGCCTACTTCGGCTACGTGGACATCCGCTTCGGCTCGGGCGTGGTCTCCATGTTCCTGCCGTGGGTGGTGGGCGTGCGCAAGGCCAAGGAGCTGCTGTTCACGGGGGAGGACCGGATCGCAGCCGAGGAGGCCCTGCGGATCGGGCTCGTGAACCGGGTCGTGCCCCGGGCCGAGCTGGAGCGGGCCACGATGGCGCTGGCCGAGGAGATCGCGAAGAACGAGCCCTTCGTGGTGCAGGCGACGAAGCGAGCCGTGAACCGGGTGTGGGACGTGGCCGGCTTCCGAGCGGCGATGGCCGCCAACACGGAGATCGACACGATCATCGAGACGGCGAACCTGCCGGCCCGCTCCGAGTTCCGCCGCATCACCCAGGAGCAGGGGCTGAAGGCGGCCATCGCCTGGCGGGACGCGCGGTACCGGGGGGAAGGCGCATGAGGCGCCCCGCGATGGACCTCGGGCCCCTGCTCGCGCCGCGCTCGATCGCGATCGTCGGGGCCTCCGAGTCACCGGACTCCTGGGCCCCCGAGTTCGAGCGCTCCCTGCGCCACGTGGGGTTCCGCGGCGAGCTGTACCCGATCAACCCGAAGTACGAGACCGTGTGGGGCCGCCCCTGCCTGTCCTCGCCCCTCGAGCTGCCGCGAGGTGTGGACCTGCTCGTCTTCCTCGTCCCCGCCCGGGTGGTCGTGGGGATGATCGACGACGTCGCGAAGGCCGGGGTCCGTGCGGTCATGGTCGTCTCCTCCGGCTTCGCCGAGGCCGGCGAGGAGGGTCGGGCGCTCCAGGCCGAGCTCCGCGAGAAGGCCCTCCGGCACCGGCTCCCGGTCCTCGGACCCAACGTCGAGGGGTACGTGAACTACGTGGACCGGGTCGCCCCCTACGGGACGACCCCGCCGCCCGAGCCCGTGCCCGGCGGGATCAGCGTGATCTCCCAGTCGGGCACCGTGGCCTGGACCATGAACCAGATGGCCTCCGACCGGGGGGTCGGGCTGCGGATCATCCTCGGGGTGGGCAACGAGGCCGTCATCGGCCTCGGCGACATGTTCGTCTGGGCCGCCGAGGACCCCCACACGGAGCTCGTCGCCACCTACATCGAGACGATGCGCGACGTCGAGGGGATCGAGCGTGGCCTGGACGCGCTGCGCCGGGCGCGCAAGCCGGTCCTCGTGTGCGCCCCCGCCGGGCGTAGCGAGGCCGCGCGCCGCTCGATCGTGGCCCACACCGGCGCGCTCGCCGGCAACACGGCGCTGCGCGACGCCTGGCTCCGCGGTCACGGGGCGATCCTCGTCGAGGACCCCGTGACGATGTTCGAGGCGGCGGTGCTCCTCAGCCACCACCGGCGCCTGCGCTCCACGGGGATCGCCGCGGCCCTCCAGTCGGGCGGGGCGTGCACGCTCTTCGCCGAGGCGGCGGGGGCGAAGGGGCTCGCCCTCCCCGAGCTCGCGCCGGCGACGAAGGCTCGCCTGCGCGAGGTGCTGCCGCCCTTCGCGTCCCAGAACAACCCCCTGGACGTCACCGGGCAGGCCGCCGTGGAGACGGAGATGTTCGAGGGGGCCCTCGAGGCCCTCGCGCGCGATCCGCAGATCGGCTTCGTCGCCTTCGACGCCTTCCCGCCCCGCCTGGAAGGGGAGACGGTGTGGGCCGAGCACCTCCTCGGCCGGGTCCGCGAGCTCCAGCGCGAGACGAAGGTGGCCTTCGCCTCGGTGGCGATGAGCCCGCTCGCGTACGACGCGCGTGCGAAGGCGTGGACCCGGGCCCAGCGCCTCCCCTTCCTCCAAGGTCACCACGCCGCGACGGGGGCGATCCGGGCCCTCGTGGACCTCCAGACCGTGCGGAGCCGCTCGATCCCGGACCTGCCTCCGCACCCGAACCGCGCCGCCGCCCTGCGGCTCCTGCGCGGGCTCGCGGGCCCCCTGGACGAGGCGCAGGGCGCGAAGCTGCTCGAGCTCTACGGGGTCCGGCGGCCCAGGGAGGCCACGGTCGCCACGCCCGAGCAGGCCGCGGAGGCGGCGCGTCGGATCGGGTTCCCCGTGGCCGTGAAGGCCGTCGCGGCGGAGATCCCCCACAAGGCCAAGCTCGGCGGGGTCCGGCTCGGGCTGCGCAACCCCACGGACGTGGAGGTGGCCGCCGCCGAGGTCCTCCAAGCCGCCCGGCGGGCCGGCGCGAGCTCGCCGAGGGTCCTGGTCCAGCAGATGGCCCACGGGCACGAGGTCCTCGTCGGGGCCGTCGTGGACGAGCGCTTCGGCGCGTGCGTCACGATGCGCCCGGGCGGGGCCCTCGCGGAGGCGGGCTCCGCGGTGTTCGTGGCGGCGCCCCTCACCCCCGCCCAGGCCCGCGCCTACGTCGAGGAGCAGGCCGGGCGCTGCGGCCTCGACCCCGACGAGCACGACCTGCGGGCGGTGGCGAGGGCGGTGGAGGCCATCGCGCGGGCCGCGCACGACCTGCGGGATCGCCTGAGCTCGCTGGAGGCGAACCCGCTCCTGGTCTCCGAGCGCGGGGCGATCGCGGTGGACGCCCTCGCGGAGGCACGGGCGCCGGCGTGATCTACGGGCTCGCCGCCGCCCTGGGCTGGGGCCTCGCCGACTTCGGCGGGGCGGTGGTGGCCCGTCGGCTGGGGAGCGTGTGGACGGTGCTCGTCTCGCAGGCGTGCACGGCCGCGGTGATGAGCCTCTTCCTGCTCGCGGGGCAGCACCGGATCGGGGCGCTCGGCCCGCTCCTCGGGTGGGTCGCGCTGAACGCCCTCGCCGGCGCCGCGGCGTACGCCCTGCACTACCGGGCGCTCCAGCTCGGGCCGGTGGCGGTCGTCTCCCCGATCGGCGCGGCCTACGCCCTCGTCGGGCTGATCCTCGCCGTGGCGCTCCTCGGCGAGCGCCCGAGCGCCCTCGCCGTGGGGGGCGCGGTCGTCACCGTGCTCGGGGTGATGCTGGCCTCGGCCGATCTGCGGCGGCTGCTCGATGGGACGCACGAGCGGGCGCCCGGGCTTCCCTTCGCCCTCGCCTCGGCGTTCCTGTTCGGCGTGGCCGGCTTCATCCTGGCCTGGCTCTCCAGGCAGGCGGGCTGGGTCGTCGGGCTGTGGTCCTCCCGGGTCGGGCAGCTCGTCGCCCTCGGCGCGGTCGCCCTCGCCCTCGGGCGCGGCTCGGCGCCCGAGCCGATCCGCGGGGCCGCGATCGCGGGGGCCCTCGCCGTCGGGCTCGCGGACCTGCTCGGGGTGGTGACGTACGCGATCGGGGCGGAGCGGGGGTTCGTCTCCATCGTCGTCGTCGCCTCCTCGGTGTTCCCGCTCATCGCCGTGGCCCTGTCGGTGCTCCTCCTCGGGGAGCGTCCGGTGGCGAACCAGTACCTCGGCGTGGCCCTCGTGGCGGGCGGGCTCGTGCTGCTCGGCCTCGGTTGAGGGGGAAGGAGGAGGGATGCACGACTGGCCGACGTTCGACCCCGTCGCGCTGCGCGGGGAGCGCTGGGGCAGGACCGCCGAGCTCATGGAGGCGCTCGGGCTCGACCACCTGCTCCTCACCACCTTCGACGCGATCCGCTTCACCACGGACGTCCGCACGCTGATCATCGCCGAGGGGTTCGACTGGTTCGCCGCGGTCGTCGGGGCCGACGGGACCTGCGACGTCCTGGTCCCCTGGGTGGACGAGCGGGTGGACGAGCCGGATCCGGCGACGCCCTGGGTGCGCTCGCTCCGCCCGGTGCCGTCGTGGGCGCCGGCCCTCGCCCACCCCGCATCCTGGGTGCGGGCCCTCGCCGAGGTCCTCCGCGGGCGCGGCGCTCGACGGGTCGGGCG
>FWWL01003139.1_pt1 | contig 31324 bp, 25 predicted proteins | sample 2228331 | NCBI WGS metagenome assembly FWWL01 (sample SAMEA103939775, study PRJEB20133) | metagenome
CTCCCCCCGCTCCCCCCGCTCCCCCCGCTTCCTACACCGGTGGCGACCCTATTCCCTACTAATTAATTGCCAGAAGGCGGGATGGGCACTGGGGCGAAGAATTCCTGTGAATTCCCATGACGGGGTTCGGTGTCCAAAGTTAAAGATGCCGGAGATTGAGGGGCAGCATTCTCAGTGGTTTTCTCCGTGGCTGGTGGAGCGGATGTTGCCGGAGAGATCGCTCCGGGATCCTGGTGCTGCAATGCCTCAGTTTCAACGGGCTGACTGTCACCTTGACCCGTTGTGGCTCCGCTGGGAACCGCAGAATTGCTATTTCCTGGGGATTCTGCTTCTGGGTTGACCACTTGAGGCGTTGCGGGCTGATTGGTGGTATCGCTGTCTGGTTGGGCGATCGCGCAAGTTTCCGCACTGTAGTTAAACTCAAAAGGATACTGATAAGCCGTTGGTTGATCCTGGACGGGAAAATCCTTGGACTCAACGTAGCGTAAAGCCTCATTATCCAAAATCTCCGAGCCACTGCTATGCAACAGCTTCGGTGACTTAATAATTTCACCGTCGGGGTTCACCACAGTCCCGACGACTGCCCTGCCTTCCAACTTCTGAGGACAAGCCGCCAAGGGATAATTATTCGCGATCACGCTGGGAGTTTTAGCGGACAAATCCGGTAACTCCTGGCGTAATTGCATAAACCAGGTATAAAACTCTTCCCCACCCGCTAACATCGCTTCTTCGATGGCAGACAAAGACCCGCCTTGTTGCTGAAGGCGCAGTTGTTCCTTTAGCTGTTGGTGGTAGGCCAACATCTGTTGCTGATGATGAGTCAACTGCTGTGGTGGAGTTGCTGGCGCTGATTCGGGTTTTTGCGCTTCAGGCTGTGCATTGGCGGTTGTTCGATGGGATTGACCATTGCGGAAGGCTTGCCGGAGTTTTTCCTTGTAAGCTAAAACTGCGGCATTTTCTGCCAGTGAACTGGGGTCCTGCTCTGGGTTTTGACTGGTTTGTTCTCTAGGTGCGATCGCTAAATTAGGATTCACCGGCTGCTGCGTATCCAACAACGGTTGGGCTGAGTCCACTGGTTGTCTGGGTGCTACCCCACCGGGCAAAGCCGAGTTCCTATCCTGTGCAGGGTTCCCAGAATTCGGGGAATTCATTACCAGTTCTTCTGGATCGATCAACGGAGGAGTCTGGTTTTGACCCTGGGGGGGAATCACTTGACTGGGGGGGAAACTGGGATTAAACCCTTCAAACTGCGGGGCAAACTGTGGGGCTGGAGGCAGTTCCGGGGGAGCATCTGGCAACGCCGGAATCGGATAAAACTGCTGGGGAGCCTGACTGAGTAAATCAGACGGATTATTGTACGGTGCCACTGGGGGCGGTGGGGGTAATTGACTGAGCAATTCTTCCAATGGCGATCGCACCGCAACTCGCTCTTGAGTGGCAGGGGTTTGGTTTAAGCCCGAATTATTCTTGAACGGTGAAGCAGCGTCTTTCTTTGGCGGTTCAGAAGCGCTCGGCGGGGGAGTTGGCGGCCAGTTTTCCAAATTGGGGATAGTGGCCAAAGATTCTGCATGATAAAGAGAAGAACCTTCGGGCAAAGTCCAAGGTTGCAGGGGTTCACCGAGTGGGGGTAAACTGGGCAAACCAGAAAGAGGGGCGCCAGGAGAGGGCGGCACCAAGGTGTCGAATTTCATCGCCGTCATATCGGGCTGAGAAAATTCTGGCAAAATACCCAGTTGTTCCGGGGTGAGTTCCACCAGTTGCACCGGGGAAATATCTTTTTGCTTTGACAGGATTGGCACATTCTGCAAACTGACGCCAATCAGCCCGTGGATCCCCACAGAGGCGACCAGGGCTACCCCTGTCGGCTGACGAAAGACGTTCAAAAAGTTGGTATTTTGTGGTATGGCGTAAGACATAGCAAAGGATCTCACCTAGGTTTTTTGGTTATTGCACAGATTGGTACTACCTCCCCACTTATCTTAGCGTTGAATGCGAAATTGATCGGTAGGGGCGGCGGGGCGGCGGGGGTAGGGTGTAGGGTGTAGGGTGTAGGGTGTAGGGTGTAGAGGAAAGAGGAAAGAGGAAAGAGGAAAGAGGAAAGAGGAAAGATCCTCTCTCTTCTCTTTTCTCTCTTCTCTTTTCTCTCCTCCAACCAACAACCAACAACTAACAACTAACAACAAATAACAAACAATAAATAAATAACATTAAACAACTAAATTGGTAATAAAATTTTGGGGGCGGGGATGATAATTAGCACTAAAATTAATAGGGCAATTAAGCCTAAAACATCTCGCTTGTTATCTAATTCTGTGACATCATTGAGGGCTGGGCTATCAACGATGGGAATTAGGAATAAAAAGATTGCCCAAAGTAGTAACTCTGGTTTGGCGAGCGCCAGGATAAAAAACAAAAACCGCGTAATTTGACCAATGGTGATGGCCATTTTTTGCCCAAACATGGCATGGACGATATGACCGCCATCAAGAGAACCCACGGGCATTAAATTAAATGCGGTGAGGATTAAACCAATGTAACCGGCGATCGCGACAGGATGTAAATCAATTCCTTGATTAACTCCCAGGGGAGAAGGTAAGCTAATTTTAGTCAGTAGGGTTAATAAAAAAGAAAAACTCGGATTTAAAGAATTTATTGATAATAGTGTCACCTCTGAGGGTAAGTCTACAACAGTGGAATGAGCCAGACCCCAAATTAAAATCGGTATTGTCACCAAAAAACTACAAATCGGGCCAGCAATGCTGACATCAAATAAGATTTTTCGGTTCGGCATGGGTTGGCGAATTTGCATAAAGGCGCCAAAGGTGCCAATAAATTCTGGGAAGGGAATAAAATAAGGGAGGGTGACTTGGACTTGATAAAAAGTCGCGGTGAGGAAATGAGCATATTCGTGGCTGCCCATAATCAGCATCAGGGTTAGTCCATAAGGTAAACCTTCGAGTAATAAATTGGGGTTAGATTGTAAGCTAGTTTGCTCAATTCCTACCATTTTAATGGCACCAATTAAAGTGGTGGTAAAGAGGGTGACTAAAGCTAAGGCGATCGCCAATCCGGGTTTATTTAATGATTGGAGTTGTTCTCCCGAAGGGGGGAGATCAAATGCTTTATTATCTGCTTTGCCGTTGGTTTTGGCTCCCGGTTTTTCTGGGGCAATTCTTTGAGCATTTGGCACCAGGACAAATAAGGGTTTGCCATTAAAGTCTTCTTGAAAAATTACTAAAAAGCGAGCGCCAAACTTAGCTTCGATATTGTGCTTAATTTTCTCATAAGCCACATCAGATTTAGCCCGTAACTGTCCCCGACAGATCGCCGCTTGTAAACGATAGTCAATTTTATGCAAGGGATAAATCGTCCAGGGAAAACAATCTCGCAGCATTTTTTCTTCTTCTAGGGTCAGGGCTCTGACCTCAGAAGCGCTTGCCGCTGCTTCAGGATTATTTGAATCAGAAACTTCTAAGTTTGTTTCTGATTTCAGGGCAGATTTTTCCTTTGGTGGCTGCAAATCCAGCCGCCCCCATTGCACCAGAAACCAGTAGAGAAAAAAGCAGACCACAAAGGGGCCAAACACCAAGGTCGGTGGCATTGACTGATTTTGCTCGTGGAACGCATACCAAGCGATCCAGATAAAAGCGGGAGTCATCAACACCAACCATAAAATCCATACAGGGGTGCGGGTTAATGTCGTAACTCGCTGCTGCAAAATGATATAGGTGATTAACCCAAGTATTAGTATTAGTAACCAGGAAACCATGCTATGCCTAAAGAACCACGGGCTGTGCTCGATGCCATTTTTGCCTTTCCGCCAAATCGAGAGACGTTAGGCGGCACCGCCTACTTTATTGTAGGAAAAAATGCTAATTTCTTAATCGATTGTCCGCCCTGGAATGAAATCACCCAAGAATTTATCCAAGCATCAGGGGGCGTAAAGTCCCTGCTGATCACCCATCGGGAGGCTATTGGTAAAGCTAAAGAAATTCAGGAATTTACTCAGTGCGAGATTGTTATTCAAGAACAAATTGCCTATTTGTTACCCAATTTAGCCCTGACTCGTTTTACCCAGGAGTTGGCGCTTGCGCCGAATTTGACCATGATTTGGACTCCTGGTTATTGTCCGGGTTCCGCTTGTGTTTACTACAGCGATCGCGGTGGCGTCCTGTTTACAGGCCGTCATCTCCTGCCCAATCAACAAGGGGAGCCGATGCCGTTGCGCGTTTTCAAGACCTTTCATTGGCCGCGGCAATTGCGATCGGTTCAGCATCTACAAAAAAGATTCACCTCAGATAAGTTAACTTATTTATGTCCCGGTGCGAATACGGGATTTCTCCGAGGACAAGGGATGATCGATCGCGCAGGCGATCGCCTATCGGCCTTAGATATCACTGCATTATCTGCCGTGACCCCGATGCTGTAAATATTTTTTATTTGTTGTTAGTTATTTGTTATTTGTTATTTGTTGGCTAGGGATGCTTTGGTCGTTTTCACCCACTAACGAATAATAAATAACGAATAACTCTTGACCGTTGAGGTTAAATATCCGGCGTATTGATAAAATGCAACTAATATTAGTCAACAGTCACCTGCCAAAAAAAATTCAAGCATAATTATATGACGATTCCCAAGAATTATCCTAATGCTCCTGATGTTTCTGCTGAGGACTATCTTGTAGTCGGTTTAGCGACTTGTTTTGTTAGAGATGATGGCGAAATCCGTGAGGTAAAAGTCATTGAACCAATTCCTTCCGCAGCATTAGAAGCGATTATGAAGAAAGTTCCGACCTCATATTCTATGGCTTATGCCACCACTTTGGGCAACTTATTAGACGGTGAAGTGGTAAAAATTCCTGCTCATTTTCCAGCGGATACCCAAATTGCTGAGGAGTTTGTCTCACGGGCGATCGCGGCGGTACGGACTTATCGCCGCCGACCGGAAGCTACTACTTTCATTCCCTTGGGCAGCACTTATGATAAATTTAACTATTCTCTGGAACGTAAGCGAGTGCTGAATGCGGAAAATATTGTCAGCACTGAGGATAATGTAAAACAACACGCTTATACTCATCAAGTGCTTTAATTAGCCAGATTATTTGGCATATTTACTATCAAAAATTAGGAGATAAATTCAAGTTAGTTTTGTAATTATTTTGTCGGGCTAATTGATGAATTAACCCGACAAAATATGGGGCTAAAGAGATGCCTAGAAAAGTTATCCCTAAATATCACTATTCACTATTCACTATTCACTATTCACTATTCACTATTCACTATTCACTATTCACTATTCACTATTCACTATTCACTATTCACTATTCACTCTCTCCTCTTTCCTTTTGCCTCAGTTTGGATACCCACTCTACAATATAAATACTGAGTTTTTCGCGGAGCGGAGATGACAGGCGATCGCTTCATGGGTAATAATAAGGACTGTCCATCATGGAGTGAGTTAGGTACAACAGAGCGTGAACCAGGATTTAAAGTTTAATGACCGGGAAAAGATAGAATCGGTGAAAGCCGGGACGCTCGCGGCGTTATGTTTATTGGTGGTATTTGCGATCGCCTCTTGGGGAAACCATTGGCTCCTGGCTCAAGCATCAGCAAGTTTGGTGAGTTTGCCATTGGTCAATTTATCACAAGTGAAAGCGGCGCTTGCTTCTGCCGCCGGAGTTGCCATCAGTGGTTTTCTCTTTGGCATGACCTACCGTTATGTGATTCGAGACGAGCGCAACCCGCATTTAAAATCTGGGGCAGTGTTGGCGTTTGGATTAGTGCGAGCGATCCCCCAAGTAGAACCGGGAATTTCTCAATTGATTGGCAATCTTCCTAGTAATCTTTCTAACTTAGAAGCAGTTTGGCCATTTGCCCTCTTAGGGTTAGAAAGTTTAATCTTATTTGCTGCGGCTAGAATTGTCCTAGATTGGGCGATCGCTCACAAGTGGGTCAAACCTTTTAACTCATAAATTTGCCGAATTTTACCGCGAAATTTTACTGACAAATTTTACACATTAAATACCTCAAATTCTTGAGGAACAAACTGCATATTTTGGTCAATGGCTGACAAAACTTTATTATTTGCCGTATCAGACCGCAAACAAGCACAGACCAACTGGGCAACATCGGCGCGGTGAATCATCCCACAAACTTGAGGGTTTTCGGTTAAAACTGCGTTCCCGGTTGGGGGTTCAGATTTTAACCCACCGGGACGAATAATCGTATAAGTCAGCCCGCTATTGATTAAATACGCTTCGGCTTTTTCTTTTTCAATTAAAACTTTTTCCAGGGTGGCTAAAGCTTGAGGGGATAAAGCCCCTTTACTATTTCCGGTGCCAATGGAAGACACCAGAATAAATTTTTTGACCCCAGCGTTTACCGCAGCATCAATTAAATTTTTATTCCCCAGATAATCGGGTCTTTCCCCTTGCTGGGGCAAACCACCAATGGTGCTAATCACGGCGGCGATAGCTTTTCCTTGCATGGCTTGGGTCAAGGAAGCGGGATCCAAGGCATCAGCGATCGCCACCTGAATGCCCATTGCTTCTAATTCTGCTTGGGTATCGGGCGATCGCAGTAGCGCCACCACAGGTTTTTGTTCTTTGCTCAGGCATTGAGCGACTTCTCGACCCACTCCGCGAGAAGCCCCCGCCAAAAAAACTACAGTTGATTCTTGAGTATCCACGGTTAGTTAGCAAACGTTATTTTTTCACAATTTACCAGTTATCTTTCACCTATTACCAAGCCGAATCCACATAAAGATTAATCGTCATAGTTTCTTTCCCTGGTGGCACCGCACTAATACAAGCACAAATCGTCTCACCGTCATCGAGTTCCACTTCGCAAGCATGACAAGAACCCATTAAACAGCCAGTCGGAATATCTACCCCCGCCCGTTTCGCTACTTCTAGCAAGGGTTCGCCCACTTCCGCATTCACGGTGACATCATCCGGTACAAAATTAATTTTTACACTCATAATTGTTAACAATGAATTAGATTTCCCCAAACAACCAAACTAAAAACAACCAAGCTAATTTAACCAAATTAACCACAAATAAATTAAGCCAACCCATTCAGGATTAAAAAACCTCGTTTTTTCGCTCATCGTTAGTCGGTTTTAGTCGTTTCTGGACTTAAGTAATTTTCCGGGTAATTTGTTAGGGTAATTTTCCGAAAAAAAAACGAAAATATATGTCAACTTTACCCGCAACCAAGGCCAGAATCATCTTTAGCGTAATCAAGATTCTAGAAAATCTAAAAGCAGGTTGATATTTAGATTTGACTCAATGATATCGGCCAAATTATTAAACAAAATTTCTCGTTGTTCTCGATAATTCGGAATCCCCGTGGGTAGAGTTGGCAAACCTCTAGGATAGCGCAGTCGATTTAACCAAGCCCGACGCCAAGGACTATTGTCAAAAATGCCGTGCAGATAGGTTCCCCAGACAGATTCCTCCAAATTCATCACCCCTAAACTGGGATCGTCAAAAAGCTGATGGGTGGCTTCAAGATTGGTAACTTTACTCCGCCCATGATGAATTTCATATCCGATAATTGGCAAACCCATTTGCGGATAATTGGAGACAACTTGGCGTTGGCGACAGACTTTATGGGAGGTGATAAATGTTCTTAATGGTAATAAGTTTAGACCGTCAAATCGGCCTGCTTGTCCTTCAATACCTTCGGTGTCGGCGACTAATTCTCCCAGCATTTGAAAGCCGCCACAAATTCCCAAAACTGTTCCTCCAGTGGCTACATATTGTTTGATTTCTTCCGCCATGCCGCTTTTTTGTAAGGCTAATAAATCGGGAATGGTGGTTTTGGAACCGGGAATAATCACCGCATCTGGATGACCTAAAGGTTGACCAGGCTTAATATATTTTACTTTAACGGTCGGTTCTGCTTCTAATGGGTCAAAATCGGTAAAGTTAGAAATTCTCGGCAGCAGAATGACCGCAATTGTCAGGTCGGTATGGTTTTTTTCTTCCCGTCGTTCTAATAAACTTAAGGAGTCTTCGGCGGGGAAAAAGTCATTTAGCCAAGGAATCACCCCTAATACGGGGATGCCGGTGTATTCTTCTAACCAATCAATGCCCGGTTGTAAGAGCGATCGCTGTCCCCGAAATTTATTAATCACCACCCCTTTAATCAGTTGCCGTTCTTCCGGTTCCAGTAGTTGCAAAGTCCCAACCACGTGGGCAAACGAACCCCCGCGATCGATATCAACTACCAAAATTGTCGGGGCATTTAAATAAGTGGCAATCCGCATATTGGTTAAATCGCGGTGTTTGAGGTTAATTTCCGCCGGACTGCCAGCCCCTTCACAGACGAGCAAATCAAAGTTGTTGCCTAGGACTTTCAGGGCATCTTTGATCGCTTCCCACCCTGGGTGAAAAAATTTTTCATAGTATTCGCTGGCCGCAACGGTGCCAACGGGTTTACCATTAAGAATGACCTGGGAGGTCATGTCACCCTGGGGCTTTAATAGAATTGGGTTCATTTGTACCGCTGGGGTGACTCCGGCAGCCCAAGCTTGTACCGCCTGGGCATAACCAATTTCGCCCCCAGTGGGAGTGATATAAGAGTTGAGGGCCATGTTTTGCCCTTTAAACGGACTGACTCGCCAACCCCGTCGGGAAAAAAACCGACAGAGACCCGTGGCAAGCATGGATTTTCCCGCGTGGGAAGTGGTTCCGACTACTAAGATTGCTTTCATTGATGCTGGCTCGAGTGTAGAAAATAACTAGGCGCCAATCCAGGCAATGCTTGAGGAATTAAGGAGCGGGGTTATATAGGCAGTGTCAACCAACGATTTACGGTATTTTTTACGCGCTGGCACCCGGTCGGAGGGGGCAAAGTACCCGCTTGCTGCCATTTTTCCACCAGTTGACGCCCCAAGGGTGTTAAGCGAAAACTATCGGTGATTCCCTGACCATCCACCTCACGGCGAAGTAAACCCACTTGGATGAGCCATAGTAGATGATTTTCCGCAACGGTTTCAGAAATGGGCGATCGCGTATATCCATTTTTTACCCCAACTTCATCAGCGATCGCCTTTAACTCCACCCTAGTGGTTTGCATGGTTGCCAGCAACTTCAACTCAAAAGGGGAACAACGGATCGCCCGTTCCGCCCGTTCCATCGTTTGAACCGGATAAGAAATAGTTTGGTTTTGCTTTGACTCAACAGCAGTCATTTCAATTTCCCAGGGTTTGAAAGTCATTAATATATCAATGGTGACATAGCCGGGAAGCAATTAGCTACATTGCTACATTCTTAAATTTAATGCTGTTGGTGATTTGTTGTTGGTGATTTGTTGTTGGTGATTTGTTGTTGGTGATTTGTTGTTGGGAGTTTTTATCAGCTACTTATTATTGATTACTTGTTATTATTTATTTGTTATTTCTGCCGCTGCCTGAATCAACTGCCAAGCTTTCTGCACATGGTTTCTATTAGTTTGTGCCTGACCAATGGACATGCGCAAAGTAAATCTTTCATCTAACTTAGTGTGACTGAGATAAATTTCCCCCGATTGATTCAGCTTTTCCAGAATCTTCTGATTCACCGCATCACCCCCTTGATGGCGAAAACAAACCAAATTCAAGGGTACCGGCGCCGCTAATTCAAATCGAAAATCCTGTTTTACCCACTGGGCAAATTCTTGGGCAAGTCCGATATGTTTGCGGACATAAAATTGCAATCCCTCAATGCCATAATACCGAATTACAAACCAAAGTTTTAGGGAGCGAAATCGGCGACCTAAAGGAATATGCCAATCCCGATAATCAAACACCGCCCCAGATGCCGTAACCTGATTTTTTAGATATTCCGGTAATACGCTTAAAGTGCGGATTAAAATACTCCGGTCTGCCACATAAAAACAGTCGCAATCAAAGTTAACCAACATCCATTTATGGGGATTAAAACAATAGCTATCAGCCAACTCTAAACCATCATGGATAAATCGATATTCTGGACAGAGGGCGGCGGTGCCACTCATGGCTGCATCGATATGCAGCCACAGCCCATATTTTTGGCAAATTTCCCCAATTTTCCGCACCGGATCGATCGCCTGGGAAGAAGTTGTGCCAATAGTGGCTGTGACAAAACAAGGAGTTAGTCCGGCTTGAATATCGGCTGCGATTTGTTCGGCTAAAATATCCGCTTGCATGGCATAATTTTCGTCCACGGGAATCAAGCGTAAATTTTCTACTCCTAACCCGGCAATTTTCACCGCTTTTTCTACAGATGAATGGGCTTGAGTTGAAGTATAGGCAATTAATTTATGTGCTGAATTTTGCTCTAAACCTTGGCGGTTACTCTCAAAATCTGTCGCCTTTTCTCGTGCGGCCAATAATGCACATAAAGTCGCGCTGGAGGCAGTGTCTTGAATTACTCCGCCACCGCCACTTGAGGATTTAAATTTTGGCGGTAAACCCAGCATTTCTACCAACCAGTCAAGCATCAGGGTTTCCAATTCGGTGCAAGCGGGACTGGTTGCCCACAGCATTCCCTGCACCCCTAGTCCAGCGGACAGTAGTTCTGCCAAAATTGAGGGGCCAGAGTTGTTGGATGGGAAAAAGGCGAAGAAGTTGGGGGACTGCCAGTGAGTTAGTCCGGGGATGATGATCTGTTGTACATCTTGCAAAATTTGCGCGAAAGATTCCCCGGTTTCTGGGGGGTGGGGCGGCAGTTGGGCGCGAATTTCCCCCGGAGAAACTTGAGATAATACCGGGAATTTCTCAATGTTTTGCTGATATTCCGCGAGCGCATCTACCACCGCATATCCCCAACGGCGGAACTCTTCTGGACTCATATGATAGCCGTTTTGTTCTGCAAGCATTCCCTATATTCCCTCCTCCCACAGCAGCGGTTTTTCCATATCACCGCCAGGATAATGATAATTTTTTGGCCATCCGGATCTGACAATATAGCTCGGATTTTTGATTTTCACTATTTTACCAGTGAATTGCCTTCCGGTGAGTTGCCATATTACAGTTTGATAAAAAAACCTCAAGGTTCGTTTTATAATTTTATCAGGTTCTCACTTAACAAAAATTTTTCAGGAACTTTTTCAGGAACAAAGTAAAAGATTAGCCTCAATGGACGAAACAAGACCATGAACAAAAAGCCGATTCGAGTTCTGCTGGTAGAGGACTCACCCGTCGCCATCATTATCCTCAAACGTATTTTAAATTCCTCTCCAGATATCGAGGTGGTAGGAACTGCTCGAACCGGCGTTGAGGGATTAAAAATGATTCCCTTGGTTCAACCCCATGTGATTTGCACCGACTTGCATATGCCCGAGATGAATGGGTTGGAATTCACCGAACGAGTGATGTCCAATTGTCCTAAACCAATTTTGGTGATTAGTGCTTCAGTCCAACCGGAAAATAAAGAAAATGTTTTTGAATTGCTGGCTGCGGGTGCGATCGATGTATTTCCCAAGCCTCGCGCTGGGATTAATGCCGATTATGAATCTATCAAACAAGAGTTAATTACTAAAGTCCGAGTTTTGTCTGGGGTGTCAGTTTTTACTTTACGCCGCAAGCGGAATATTAGTTCCATTCAAACTGCCGCGACTCCAGTCAAACCTGTGCCAATTTCTACCGAAAATAAATCTTTCTCTCCTGAAAACAAATCTTTTCTGCCAAAGTTAATCACCACTGTCACCCCCACTGTCACTCCCACTGCCACCCCCACCGTCACCCCGACCAGACCAAAACAAATCTCTGTGACTTCATCATCAAAAGAGGATCGGTGTGCATTTCTCAACCAACGTTACCGGATTGTGACGATTGGTGCTTCTACGGGAGGTCCGCAGGCGTTACAAACGATCCTCGGTCAGTTGCCCGCGAAATTTCCCGTCCCCGTGGTTTGTGTTCAACATATTAGTCAAGGTTTTTTGCAGGGATTAGTTGATTGGTTAGGGAGAGAATGTCATCTACCGGTAAAAATTGCTCCTTTTGGAGAAGTTCCCCAACCGGGACATATTTATTTTTCCCCGGAGGGCAAACATTTGGAATTGGATCAATATGGTCGATTTATTTATTCTTCAGCGGAACCTTACTCTGGTCATCGTCCTTCGGTGACGGTGACGTTTAATTCGATCGCTAAATATTACGGTCGTTCTACGGTAGGGGTTTTGTTAACCGGTATGGGGCGAGATGGGGCCGATGGAATGCTGACGATCGCTAAATCTGGTGGCTTGACTATTGTCCAAAATGAGGAAAGTTGTGTGGTTTTTGGGATGCCCAAGGAAGCGATCGCTCTCGGTGCGGCCAACTATATTTTACCCGTGAAAGACATTCCCCATCTGTTGGTGAATCGCTTATTTTTTAATTACTTCTAAGTTCATTTCGCCATTTTTCCGCCTTTGGCTTCTGAAAATAAAATACCTGAGCGATCATAGCTGAGGGAACAATGGTGAATTCTGACCGATCTAACAGGCGGGAATCAAATCAGGGGCGATGCCCATGTTCAGGGGGCGATCATGTCAGAATTCAAATCTCAGCGATGAGCCTCTCAGGTTAAGGTAAGCTTGGGTTGAGCGAGCGGTTTTTTTCGCAAAAGTGCCGATAAAATTCCCTGAGTCCCAAAGCTTCGCTCAAGACCACTCGTGGTGAAAACCCTTGGAAAAATTAAGCTCTAAGCAATTTCTTCTAGGTCTTCTACTTGCTTCAGGTGAATATGTTTACGTCCCACAGTAATTTCAAACACATCACCGGGTTTTAGACCCATTTGTTTGGTGTAAGCAGAGCCAATCAGCAAGTTACCGTTTGACTGAACAGTAATGCGATAGCTGGCTTTCCGTCCACCTCGACCATTTTCTGATTGCTGGCTGTCAATATTGATTCCTTCCGCATCGATTAATGCGTTCAGGAACTTCATCATATTGACTCTTTCGAGTCCGTTTTTGGTGACTGTGTAGTAACCACAAGCCTTGGCCTTTTCTTCCTTACTCATGTTGGTCAGCTTTTTAACTTGCTCGACCAGCGCTTTGCCAGTTAAAGGAGTTGCTTGTTGATCTGCACTCATGAATCAATATCCTTAGATGATTAAGCTAATAAAAAGTCTAACATTGATTTGTTAAATGCGGATATTTTTTTTTGAATTTTTCTTGATTAAGGTCAAAGATCGCCCTTGGTAACGACCTTGAATGGCACAAGTAATCGGCATAAATAGAATCGTTAACCCCTAAATCCCATCAAAAACTGCAACTGGAACCCTTTCTGTTGCATGACATTCCCAAGGATGGAGTTGTAGACGCTTTCGCGGCTGCTCGCAAGGTACCACCGCATCTGACGTTCGTAGCGTCACTGGTAAATCCCTGGTTCAGAGGGAAAAAAATATCATAGACAAGAATGCTTTCATCAGGTGTCGTACTGCTCAACTCCCTTAAAAAGGGGGCTTTTTAGTATGAAAGTATTCTTGTCACCAATTCAAATCATGTCTTTAATGGCGGGGGTAGGAGTCGAACCTACTGAATTCAGCTTCTGAAACTGATCAGCCACCGTAGCTTATCCCCGCATTTGATCAATAGCCCCAACGGGATTTGAACCCGTGTTTTCTGAGCGAAAGTCAGAAATCCTGACCACTAGACGATGGGGCCTTTGTCATCGCCGCCAATTCCCCGCAGTAAAGCGGGAACTGGGCTGACCACGGACAAGCATTGGCTCTCTGCTGTCCCCCATATTTATATACTACAATAAATACTACAATATGTCAATAGTTGGGACGAAAAACTTTTTATTTTATCGGTGTCTCTAGAGACGTCAGGCTAAAACCTTTGAAATACAAGGGTTTCACTAGGGAGCTCCGAAAAAATCTGGAGAGATTACAGCGTTAAAACAACTAAAATATGTAGTATGCTTAGGTACGGGTTGGCAATTTTAAGTAAAGATTAAACGGTGAGAGGCGATCGCAGTAGATTTCCCTCGATGCAATATAATGCAATATAATACAGTGGGGTGGGTAATACCCATCATGGGCTATGTCCATCATTGAAGACAGCACTCCCAGATCGGTAGCATCTACAATTTCTCAGTCATTTGTGAATGATTCACCCTAAAAGAGGTTCTCAATTATGAGTACTCAAACTAGCTGTACCCTGTCTCAGTTAACCAGTAGCCACATTTTTGAATGTATTTTGAACAGTGGTCGAATTACTCGCGCTGATCAAGATGCGCTGCTGAAAATTTTTGCCTGGGAAAGTCCCATGAGTCAAGAAGACCAAAGACGACTTAAGCAAGTTTTAGCTCGCCTGGATATGGGGTTATTGCAAGTGATTGATTAGTGGTATGGCATCAGTTAAAGATTTCTTCTGAGCCATAATCTTTGGTTTGATATTCCTGAGCAGCGGTTGATTTCAGTTTTTTTATGGGTGCTTCTCCAAATACCTGTAGATATTTTTATGAGCAGCAATTTTTTTGGCTTTACCTGATTTTCTTATTTAGTCTGATTCAAGCTCTCAAGGGGTGCATGCGCTCCTTGGGAGATTTTCCTTTCGTGGGAAAACCCCGTACGGGCAGGGAAAAGCATTCGCCCCTAATAACCGGATAATAAACCGATTTAGTATAAGCAGAAAAAGTGGCACATTCTAGGCAAATATTGACCCATAAATTAAGCCGCTGATGGTGGCCATGACCACAACTAAGGCGACAAAAACAATGGTTTTTTTGGTGCCAATAATACTTCTAATTACTAACATATTCGGCAGGGATAAAGCGGGGCCAGCTAATAGTAAGGCTAAAGCTGGGCCTTGTCCCATGCCACTGCCAATTAATCCTTGGACAATGGGGACTTCGGTTAAGGTGGCGAAGTACATAAAAGCACCAGCGATCGCGGCAAAAAAGTTGGCAAATATAGAATTACCCCCCACAGCTTGGGCGACCCATTCTGATGGGATTAAGCCTTCGTGACCGGGACGACCCAGCAAGGCCCCGGCAATTAATACGCCAAATAATAATCGGGGTAAGATTTGTTTGGCATAGTCCCAAGAAGTGCTAAACCATTCTCCCGCTTCTGCTTGATTGGTACTGGTTAGCCACGATAGACCAACGATCGCAAAAGAAAAGGGTATGAGAGGTTGATTTTGGAATTGCCAGGAAAGTACAGCAGTGACGATGGTAATGAGGATAACTTTGCCAGAGTTGAGATGCAACCAGGCGATCGCAATTGCCGCTAAAGCAATGCCTAATAGTCCGACGATCCACCATTTCAGCCCATAAATCGTTGCCCAAGTTGCCCAAATTCCGAGATTTGTTTCCGGTTTTGCCCAGTTAGCAAAAACCAGGATACCCACCATAACGGCAAAAAATACGGCGGTTTGCCAGAGGGGACGGCTGGTTTCTGGGTCGGATAACAGGGTTTTGGGCTTGATTTTTGGCGGTTCTGCGTCACGGAAAATCAAATGCATGGCTAGACCAATGACGACGCTAAAGGCGATCGCACCAATTCCCCTGGCAATTCCTAATTGCAGACCTAATATCCGGGCGGTGAGGATGATGGCGAGGACGTTAATTGCCGGACCGGAATAAAGAAAGGCGATCGCAGGTCCCAAACCCGCCCCCATGCGGTAAATTCCCGCAAACAAGGGCAACACGGTGCAGGAACAGACTGCTAAAATTGTCCCGGATACGGAGGCAACCCCATAAGCGAGAAACGGATTTGCTCGCTCGCCCAAATATTTCATCACCCCATCTTGGCTGATAAAAATCGCGATCGCCCCGGCAATAAAAAACGAAGGAATGAGACATAATAAAACGTGCTCTTGGGCATACCAACGCAGCAGATATAGGGCTTCCCAAAAAGCCCCTAAAAAAATATTGAATGGCAGGCTTTGGGACTGTTGCAGCGCTTCCACCGGCATCAAATAAGCAAGTAAAAATATGCCCACAATTAGGGCAAGAGGTTTCCATTGTTCTCGCCAAAATGGTGAAACTTGCATGATATTATTCTTAATAATTACTAGCCGAGATATTCGAGATATTTTTTAATTTGTTCTGGGGTGGCAACTTTACCCTCGCTTACCAGGGTGTCATTTATCATTAAAGCGGGGGTTTTCATTACGCCGCGTTCCGCAATTTGCATCGGGTCTTTAATGTGAACCAGTTCGGCATCTAAATTTAGGGCAGCGATCGCCTCTTTCGCATTCGCTTCTAATTGCTGGCACTTCTTGCAACCCGTTCCTAAGACTTCTACTTTAATGGCACTCATGGGAAAACTCCTTTGTCCGGGCAAAGCATTCGGGTACTAAATTTGGGGATTAACCAGAGAAATTATTGCCCGTGCGTTCATCCCCTACGACTTTAACGGTGAGTTTAATATCAGCTTAATCCTTATACCTAGGTATAAGGTCAAGGGGTTTTGGCGAATATTGGGAAAATTTTTATTAAGATTTTTATTAAGATTTAGGCAAATTTAGGATAGACCAAATTCTGGAGGATGTGCGGGGGCAATGTCCTAATAATTCTCCTCCGGTGGTTCCAAGACGATACACTCTCTGGTTTGATTTACTGGATCGAGATTAGCCCGACAGCGATCGACTAGAGGCAGGAGCTCATCTCGCAACCGTTGGAGAGAGAGAATTTTCGCTTCAATGTCCTGAACTTTTTGGTGGAGTCGTTCATACATTGCCTGACAAGTGAGCGATCGCCCATCTTTTAAAGTCAAAATTTCCTTAATTTCATTTAGAGTTAGACCGAAAGACTTGGCGCGAACAATAAAACCCAGGCGTTCCACATCCTGCGGACTAAAAAGGCGATAACCCGCTTCAGTACGTTGCGGGGAGGGAATTAAGCCAATCCGTTCATAAAAATAGACCGTTTGCGGATTAAGCCCCAAACGTTGGCAAACTTGACCAATTTGGAACATGATTTTCTCTCCACCCTCCATAGTGATTTCAGAAACCGGGTTTTTAGCAGTTTAACGAACAATTCCGGGTTAAAGCCAAAAAACCCGGTTGCTTTTACCGTAATACTACCCAGGCATAAGTAATGACCAACAGGATCAGAGTCAGGGGTAAACCAAAACGCAAATGTTCAAAAAAAGACAGACGACAACCAACAGCGGCAGATGCTTGAACCATAATTAAGTTAGCCACCGAACCGAACAGAGTCAGGTTGCCAGCGAGGGTAGATCCGGCGGCTAACAATAACCAGCTTTCTGTCGCCTCTGGGGTAATCAACGATTGCAGCAGCAACACCGCAGGCACGTTAGAAATTAAGTTAGAAAGCACCACCGTGACCCCTAACAGACCCACGGGATGACCGACCCACCCAGAAAAATTATCTAGCAAATTGAGTGATTGCACGCAGTGGGTAAGGATAAATAACCCGGAAAACATCACGAGCAAAGACCAGTCTACATTTTGCAATACTCGTTGGGATTTGATCCGACGGGTAATTAGTAAGACTGCTGCGGCTAAAAATGCCGACTCTGGCAGGGGAAGTCCGACGACAAAGGCGGTCAGAAGTAAACTGGTGACAATTAAAGTTTTTTGTAAGAGAGGACGGTGCAAACGCAAGCGGGGTAAGTCTTTGGTGGGTGTTTGGGGGACGAGCGATCGCACTTCTGGATAAAGCAACCACACCCAGGCAATTTGTAACCCCATCCCAACGATCGCTACTGGGGTTAATGCTGTGGCAAAAGCTAGATAACCAATCCCAGAAAAAGACCCGACCAGAATATTTTGAGGATTGCCGCTAACTGTTGCCAAAGATCCAATATTTGTCGCAGAGGCGATCGCTAATAAATACGGAATCGGATTTAAGCCCAAGCTACGAGCTAATCGTAAAGTCAGGGGAGTGCTGACCAAAGCCAAAGTATCATTTAAGAAAAACGCCGATAAAAAACCAGTTCCGACCGTCAGCAATACCAATAACCCAAAAGGACTGCGAGTTAATCGTAATAAATAAAGTAATGCCAGATGAAAAAAACCGGAATAGGACAAATAAGCATTCACGATCATCATGCTTAACAAAAAGATAATCGTCCCCGGATCGATCGCCTGCCAAGCGTCCGGTAAACTCAGAGTCCCCAAAGCGATCAATAATGCCGAACTCGTCAAGGCAATGGTAGCTCGGTTCATCCGCAAACCTGGCACATATCCCACGGCAAAGCCGATATAACTCAGCCCTAGCACCAATCGTTGAATGGATTCTTGCAATTCTAAAACGCCAACCATAATTTGTGAGCGATTACCGATAATATTACCTTTATTCTGTTGGGCGATATTCTGTTGTGCGAGTCAGCCTGATATAGCGCGTCTAAATTTGCCAACAAACCCTCTCCCCAACCGTCGGCGGCCTAGCAAGGGAGAGGGGAGCCGATTTGTCAAATTCATTTCGACTATAGCCAAAAAATTAACTTTTTATAGCCCAAATATCAGCTTTAATTTTTAGATGTTTAGCTTATATATATTTAGCCCAATTATCAAAATATTACTCCAATAAATTGAAAATTGAAATTCGCGCTAGATTCGGAAAAATTAGTATTAATATTTTCTTCAACAATTTGTCAGAGCAAACCACGTTTATATTGAGAAAAAATATGGTAATTTTTCGGTTGGGCAAGCGCACTCGCCGGATACAATATCGCTATTCAACTCAAGCAAAATCAACAGCGCCATAAATTCCCATAAACCTAACGGAATAATAATACGGGAATATTGCTACTTCTTAACATTTGGGCGGTGGTGCTGCCAACGACTAAATGGTGGAGCCGACTATGACCGTAAGCGCCCATGATTAATAGACTGATATTTTTTTCCCTAATATAGCGAGCGATCGCCTTTTCTGGTTCCCCCTCCATTAAGTGAGCAACTGGGTCAAACTTTGCCTCTTGTAATAAATTTGCTGCTTGATTTAGTCGCTTTTTCATTATTGGGCGATAGAACAGGTTTTTTGCCACTGTCACCACATGCAATTCTAACCCTTGAAATAAGGGAGATTCCTTAATAAATTCTAGGATTTTTTGGTCATTTTTCCTGCCATCATAAGCTAAAAGCAATCGCTCAATTGGCTGATATTCTAAAGGAGTCACCAGGCAAGGTTGGCGGCTATGGCGAATAATTTTTTCTAAATTGCCCCCTTCTGCCAAATCCAACCTAGCATCTTCGTCCCGTTTTCCCACAATAATTATATCATAATTTTGCTCAAATTCATTTAAATAATCTATCAAAAGACCAAGCTTATATATAGGATTAATTTGGTGAATTCCCTCGGCTTTCAAAATCTGTAATGCGGTTTGTAAAACTTGCTGCACTTTTTGGTGGTTAATGGGCGCACCTTCATATTCTAACTCCACCAAACGATCTAGCAATTTTTCCGAATCATCAATCCCAATACATCCACTAGAACTATCTAGAGGAGTGACTGGTTCACTGCTAATGTCGGTGACATACAAAACATCAACCGCTGCCCCTTGCGGTTTTAGCCGTTTAGCTACATAAGCACCATACCGATAGCTAGTTTCGGCAGAGGGCGAACCATCGGTGCAAATCAGAATATTTCTCATTATTTTGGCTTATTTATCATAATTTCCATATATAGATTCTGCTGTATTACCGTTTTTTTATAATCAGAATTTTGACATATTTCTAAATTTTGGTGAACGACTAATTTAGCGTGCCATTAAGGGCTTGAAGCCTGCCACCCTGGGTTTAATCCCACCAGTTTTAGGGAAGGCTCTGACTTTTTGGTACGAGGGGGGCTTTGCTCCTACAATAGCCTTGATGCCACCAGAGGGTGAAGCCAAGCTACCGGGAAGAATCACTGCAATTGGATTTAGCTGAAAAGACTATATCATATACTATAAAATCCGCTAAAACCTCACAAAAGCTAATTATTTACTATTTACTCAAACGAAGCAGCCGAGTAAAAATCAGGATAAAAAAACCCGGTTCAAGAAATCGGGTTTTTTCCGACCATAAACCGGGTTTTTCATCTATTCAGAATAGGCGTCCATGGGTACGCAAGAACAGACCAGGTGGCGATCGCCTTTAGCATTATCAATCCGACCCACAGATGGCCAGAACTTATAGTCTTTAGTCCAGGGGGCGGGATAAGCAGCAGTTTCCCGGCTATAGGGATGATTCCATTCACTGACCATTAATGATTCTGCCGTATGAGGGGCATTTTTCAGGGGGTTATTCACTGCATCCATTTCCCCGGCTTCAATGGCGGCAATTTCCTTACGAATGGCAATCATGGCATCGCAAAAGCGATCTAACTCTTCCTTAGATTCACTTTCGGTCGGTTCCACCATCATAGTTCCGGCCACGGGCCAAGAGACGGTGGGGGCATGAAACCCGTAGTCCATCAGCCGTTTAGCGATATCATCTACTTCGATACCGGCAGTTTTCTTCACCCCGCGTAAATCTAAGATGCATTCGTGGGCAACTAAGCCATTTTTGCCTTTGTACAAAATGGGATAATAGGCCTCTAGACGACGGGCGATATAGTTGGCATTGAGGATGGCTACTTTGGTAGCGGCGGTTAAACCATCAGCGCCCATCATGGCGATATACATCCAGGAAATTGGCAGAATGCTGGCACTGCCCCAAGGAGCGGCGGAAATTGCCCCAATGCTTTGTTTCCCGCCTAAGTTGACGACGGAATGACCGGGCAAAAATGGCACTAAATGAGACATGACCCCAATTGGTCCCATCCCCGGGCCGCCGCCACCATGAGGAATACAGAAGGTTTTGTGTAAGTTGAGGTGGCAAACATCAGCGCCAATGTCTCCGGGACGACATAGACCCACTTGGGCGTTCATGTTCGCCCCGTCCATATATACTTGGCCGCCGTGGCTATGGATAATGTCGCAAACTTCTTTAATCTGTTCTTCAAAGACTCCGTGGGTGGAGGGATATGTCACCATGAGAGCCGAAAGGGTTTGGCTATATTTTTCGGCTTTGGCTTTTAAGTCCTCTATATCTATGTTGCCATCTTTGTCGCAGGCCACGGGAACCACGGTCATGCCGCACATGACTGCACTGGCTGGGTTGGTGCCATGGGCTGAGGTGGGAATTAAGCAAATATGGCGATCGCCCTCTCCTAGGTGTTGGTGATACCGGCGAATTACCTGCAAACCGGCATATTCCCCTTGAGATCCGGCATTTGGCTGCAAAGAAATGCCATCAAAACCAGTGATTTCCGCTAACCATTCTTCCAATTGTTGGCACAGGATTTGGTAGCCTTGAGTTTGCGATCGCGGCGCAAAGGGGTGTAACTTGCTAAATTCTGGCCAAGTCACTGGCACCATTTCCGCTGTAGCGTTCAGTTTCATGGTGCAAGACCCCAAGGGGATCATGGAACTATTGAGGGACAAGTCTTTGCTTTCCAGGCGGTGCATATAACGTAACATCTCGGTTTCCGAGTGATAACGGTTAAACACCGGCGCGGTTAAATATTGGCTTTGACGGGCAAAGGGGGCGGCAAACTCCACCTTCACTGATTTTTGCAGTTCTGCCAGGGTGAAAGGTAACTCTTCAGTTGCAGCGAAAATTTGCCATAAGTTGAGCAAGTCGGCGGTGGTAGTGCATTCATCTAAACTAATGCCTACGGAATTGTCATCAAAGAATCGCAGATTAATTTGCCGAAATCTGGCTGCTTCTTTAACTTTGGATAAGCTATCCGCGGGACAGTTTACCCGCAAAGTATCAAAGAACCGTTCCGAGGCGATCGCATACCCCAACCGCTGTAAGCCTTCCGCCAGCAAGACCGCCATCGTATGGACATATTGAGCAATTCGCTTCAGTCCGGCAGGGCCATGATACACCGCATACATAGAAGCCATCACTGCCAACAACACTTGGGCGGTACAAATATTACTGGTAGCTTTATCCCGACGGATATGTTGTTCACGGGTTTGCAGGGCTAACCGCAAGGCAGGCTTACCTTGGGCATCTTGAGAAACTCCCACAATGCGACCGGGAATTTGCCGTTTATAGGCGTCCCGCGTAGCAAAATAGGCGGCATGAGGGCCACCGTATCCCATCGGCACCCCAAAGCGTTGGGTATTGCCCACCGCAATATCCGCGCCAAATTCTCCTGGGGGCGTAAGTAGGCATAGACTTAGTAAGTCGGCGGCTACAGTCACCAAAGCTTTGGCATCATGGGCTTTGGCTACAACCTCTCGGTAGTCATAGATAGCGCCATCGGTGGCGGGATATGGCAATAACACCCCAAACACTGAGTCGTCAAAGGTAAATGTATCGTGATGACCCACTACCACATTAATCCCTAGAGGCAGGGCGCGGGTTTGCGCCACTTCAATGGTTTGAGGATGGCAGTCCTGGGAGACGAGGAAGGTGTGGGCAGCTTTCTTTTTGCATAGACCATAACTCATGGTCATGGCTTCTGCTGCCGCCGTCCCTTCATCCAGGAGGGAAGCATTGGCAATTTCCAAACCGGTGAGGTCGATGATCATGGTCTGGAAATTCAACAAGGCTTCCAGACGCCCTTGGGCAATTTCCGCTTGATAGGGAGTGTAAGCAGTGTACCAGCCTGGGTTTTCCAGGATATTCCGTTGAATCACCGGCGGGGTGATGCAGTCATAATAGCCCATGCCAATAAATGAGCGGAATACCTGATTTTTCTTGGCTATCTCTGTTAAGTGAGATAAAGCACTGGCTTCACTCCGAGGTTTTTCTAACTTAAGTGATTGACTTAGCCGGATGGACGGGGGCACGGCGTGGTCGATTAGTTCATCCAAACTGGCAAACCCCAGGAAATCTAGCATAGACCTGATATTTGCTGCATTGGGGCCAATGTGCCGTTTGGCAAAGCTATCAAAGTCTTCGGTGACCAATAATTCGGCGCGATCGCTGCTAGAAGAGTTGACAGATTTCTCCACAGGAGGTTGTAAACTCGTTGGCATTTTCGGTGTTAATTTTTGCTTGGTTTAGTGACTGCTTGGTTTGGTGAGCTAGTTAGGCTTTACTTAAGTGATAAATTTTGTCTCTTTTAGGTGAAATAAGAGAAAAAAGGCTTAACCCTGGCAGAGATTTACCCTTAGAGACATATCTACTTAGTTTACATATTTTTTTGTTTTGTAACAATTCTTGACCAAACGGGGCAAGGATCCCATTGCCTGCGCCATTTTGTTACTTATTGCTGACTTGTCACCAAATTACCTATAATTACCTATAATTACCTAACTAAGAGTGTTAAGAGTGAGTTTAGCTTTAAAAATAGCCGGGTATATAGCCGGGTATATAGCCGAGTATAGAGAATAATTAGACTGCTAACTAAACCGCTAATTCAAATTGATTAAAGCCGGGGGACAGGCATTTTTAAAACTAAAGAAAAAATGCTGGTTAATCACTGAATATCAGGAATATCAGTTATGTTTAGCCCACCCCACCGCCTCACCAATCCATCGAATTAACCCAAAAAAAACCTCTTGGCCAGAGGATTAACCATTAAATACTTCAAAGATTCTGTAGCAAAAATTTTTTAGTTTTTGACCCACTTCTGGGGCAGGCTCCTTGGCGCCAACAAATCGCCAATTTTCGATAGTAGAAAATCGCCATTGTTGCCCTTGATGGTCATACCCAGCGGCTTCAACCCCGATCGCCCGTCGGTGTTTTTCTAAAGGATCTTCATAAAACCGAATTTGCACTAAAATACTGCGACTTTGAAGTGAGTGACTGCGCCCGGGAAAATGGAAACCAATGTCAATAGAATCTGGATCAACCAGTTCTTTGGTTTCGGGATCGTTCATCCAGGGCTTCAGATCGGATCTGACATCAGGAAACTCTGACTTAAACAGATTAACCACAGCGGCAATTTTGCTGGCGAGTTCAAAGTTTTTCACTTGTTCAGCGGCGTTCACGGTTGTTCCTCCGATTAACGAAATTTAAAAACCAATTAGTAGAAGAATTGATACTTCACCAACCGCCGATTAGTAAATCCGAGGTTGGTGTCTGTCTGGAAACAAGAAATGGTATGAGTGGTAGATAGATATGTGACATTGGCAGTTCACTCTTATCCTAGTAAAAGGCTAGTAAGAGGTGCCGATTCCCTTTCAGGATCCGCTTTCAGCGGCATCGCACTGTTTGTCCCAGCGAGGTACTAGGATCCATTAACATGGCAATACCCTTTCACATCATTATCGAAGGAAATTCTGCGATCATCTATGCCAGTCGCAACGGCGCCCCGGAAAAAGTGAGACGCTTGCTTCAGCCATTTCTAGCAAAATTTTGGCAAGAAAGAGAGGCGGCTGGCGAATATCACAATACTCCTGAGTGTTTGGCCGCTCAAATTATCGTCCGACTGGGTTTTGAAATCTGTGAGGATGACTACTCAAATTTGCGAATCGGCACCAATGCCTACGACCCAAATGTAGAATATCTCTACGCGATCGGCTTGGATCAAAGCGTGAGCGTTTGGGTTCCCCAGGAAGAATATCGGCATAACCCCAGCTTAGGTTTAGCCGCTTGTCGTCAGCTAGAAGCAGAGGGTTGGAAATCTGAATAACCATTGCTTGACCTAAGTCAATCAAGCAATTGCTCAGAAGTATGACCTAGGGTAGGACGCGGACACGGGCAAACTTCAGACCAGTGACTCCTTGGAGAGGTTCAATATTACCGGATTCAATTTCCGACTCCACCCAACCGTCTCTTGATAAATAACAAAGATATTTTTGGTATTCTTCCCATTCTTTGTTCGTGGAGTACACCAGGGTTAACATCCCTGGTTGAGTGATTCTTTCTTGCAAGCGCTGATCTACTGCTTTGTCAATGCGTTTTTTGACAATTTCATAGCGAGTGTCCCGCGTTCCTCCCACATCAAAAAGCCTTTCGGTTTTTTCATCGTGAAAAATATCCAGTGGTGTGTCCTGTACTAAGACTAAATGAGTTAATTCCAACTGGGTATCATAATCTTGCTGAATTTTAAAAGCAGTCCGCGCACAGTCGCAAACTGCTTTTAACTGTTCGTAACGTAAACTCCGCAAATGGAATAAGCAAAAGTTGGCATCAATAGATTCCCCCACGTAAATCATGTGATCGATGCCATCAGTGCATTCAATATCACAGTAGTGGGTAATAATCTTTTGCATTTTTTCTTGCCAAGATTCCCAAGTTTCCCGTAAAGACCGATTAATCTGATTCACCACTTCGTCATACCGATTTCTAGCTTGGTAAACCGAGCGATGTTCGTTAGCACAAGCTGCTGTATAGGCTTGCACTGCTTCAGCAGCAGCGGTGCTACATTGAGCAAAGTAGTCAAAATAAATTTCTAAATTATTTTGTAAATATTCAACGGCAGTTACTTCTGATTCAACGGTAATTCCGGCTTTTAAATGCTCGACTTGCTCTAATAAATCAAGGCGGATTTGTTTCACTAAATCATTGTCTTGGCATGCACAAACTGCCTCGACAATTTTAATGCCTAGCTCATATTGCGTCAGCAAATCTTTTTGCACGGCTCGATTTCTTTCTTGGGAAGAGCCGCGAATGTCGGAAATTCCGTAAAGCGGGTAAACATTTTTAAACACAATTGGTTCTGGTGGCAAACCCCAACTTCTTCTTTCTGCTTCTTCGATAAATCGCGCTTCTACGGAAAAATGGATATTATTGAAAGAAATCGTTCTTTGTTGTAAGGCTTGGCGTAAGGCTACGGTAAGGGGCGAAATCAGTTGTCTGGCATTGCACAAGTCCCCCTGATGAAAATGGTTTGGCTGACGGCTGGCTAGTCCCACTAACCCCATTGTCTGCTGATTCTTGCTACCATTTTTATCGTCATGGTGGCCAATGTTAACTACTAGAGGCAGGAGTAGTAGAGAGCGAATTCCGCTTTCTAGAAGTTGGCGATCGCATTCCGTGGGAGCATTTAAACGCAGATCGGGAATGTGACAAATTTGATGAGAATCTGCCGCCTGTCGGAAGTGAGAGCCCTGCAAAGATTCCCAAGAATAACTAACCACGCTAAGTTTTTGCGATTTTGTTTTACTAAATAACCGAGCCGGATCTTGTTCGGTACTGAGAAACAGCGTTTTATCAGCCCGAAACAAAGAGCGCATGGCCTGGTCGAGTTGGCGAAACCCTTCGGGTCTGAGAATTGATTCTCCCCCCGTAAGCATTCGGATAATTTGCTGGATCTGTTCCTCAATGGTGGCATCAAAGGCTTCTAGGAGCAAAAATCCTTTAACTTGGTAGTGTTCTGGGGTGATATTTTGCCCCAACTTTTCTATGATTTCTATGATTTCAGCCTCACTCAATTGGGCTGACGATGACAACAAATTACTGAGGTTACTTAGATTACTTAACTTAGCGGTGATATCCTGGCCAAAAGAAACTTTTAATCCCTGAGAATTTAACCAGATTTTTATTGACCTTGGCTCTGGATATAAAGCACTATTGACGCTGAGGGTAATGGGTTCTTCCATGTACTCTGATTTTTGGTCATCAATGGGATATCGTTGCCGCAAAAATTGAACCAGCAAATGACGACGATACCATTGCCGCACTTTTGCTTCTTCTAGGTTATTAAGTAGAGCGAATAAGGTGATTTCTTGGGAGAGAAAACCTGTCCTAGTGGATTTGACGCCAAAAAACCGGCAAAAATAATTATTAGCATAAGTGACGCGGAAAGTCTCAGGGGCGATCGCGGCCATCAAAACTCTATTCGCTTGTTGCAAGGTACTCAGCCACCATAGATGTTGTTTCCAGGCTTTGGTTTGTTGGCTTTTTAGGACATCGGCAGGCGAGGAGGCTATAGTAGATAAAACTGTTTCCAACTCTAAAAATTCTGGGTCTGCTGCGGATGTCTGATTGGTCTTCTCTGCACCTGAATCAACGGTTAAATGGCCATTTTCTGGGTTGTTACTGTTTGTATTAGTAGATGAGGAATTAGACATCATGGGTTCCCTGAACGCTTCATGTTTGACATCAAAAGTTTTTCCAGGAGGCGATCGCTAATTACTGACTAGATTTTTTTGAACCATTTTACTTGACTTTACCCCCGGACTGTCGCGCGTAGCCATTATTGACCTGAGTAAAAACTACTGCTTTGACAGTGATTTTTGGTGACTTTTTCTGGTTCTGGCTACTTTTTATCCTGATTTTGACAGGATTGTCTGGTAGCAGTATTTATTCAGGCTAACTATCCGAGCTAATTTTTAGTCCATACTAGTAGCATAACACTGGTGATTAAATCTGGTACGGTCATGAGGAAAATTTTGGTAGCGTTTCCTAATCTCCTCATCTCCTATTCGCCAAAAGACTGATGCCTAATTTTTCCGGCATCTCCCCCCTTGCCTTTCCCCCCTTGCCTTTCCCTCCTTGCCTCTCCCCTCTGGCATCTGGCTTTTTTTCTCTTTTCTGGAAAAAAATTGATAAATTCTGCTTCTTGAGGGGCGGGGAGCCGAAAAATTGTGTAAAGTAAACCCTGTTTAATTTTCCCCAAAAAATTTTGCCAAAAAAATCCATAAATTTAACCAAAAATTGCTCCAAAAATTGCTAAAAATCTTCCGGTTATGAAATTATCTCATTTAAGCTGGCTAACGACTGGTATGTTACTAGGTGAAAATTTGATGATTCAAGCCAGGGCAAATCTCCTTTGCCCTAGGGAAGGAATATCAAATAATTTACCATATGAACGTCATTGTTTGCCCAATACAGCGGCTAATTCAGCCCCAGATTTAATGGCATCGATTAGTCAGCCAGAATTCCTGAATTATGCTACTTATTCTGATGGTTTCAGCCCAGTTAATGCCGAAAATCAGCAATTAGTCAGTTGGTTAAACTCCCCATCAATGGAGAAAGCTCAAGAGTTATCTCATCGACAGATGAGCAACACTTTGCTGTTGAATTTTCTTTTAGCTCCCATTGGTGCGCTGGCATTTTTGTGGTTGATTAAACCCTGGATTGTTCAGATTTTTATTAAAGAAATTAGACAAGAAATTGCCGAATTAGATAAATTAGAATGCCAATTGAATCAGGCTACTCAAAAAGCAGAAACTCTTGCCAAAAATTTTCATTTAAAAATAGAGGATTTAGCGGCTGAATTTGAGCAGGGAGTAGGCAATTGGCGCCGTCAGCTGAATCAGCAAGGTTTATCGGCGCAACAGTTTGAAGCGATTAAATCTGACTGGTTGACCCAGTTACAACATTTGGTATTAGAAGTGTATGATGCTAGAGATCAAGCTTTAGAAAAGATCGCCAAGATTAATCCCGATACTTTAATGCAGAAAGCTGAACAGTCGGTTCAGCAGTATCAAAATCGCCTACGAAATCTGTCAAAGCAGGGTTTAATGAATTCAGGAGAAGTGAGGGTTGAAGATTGTCTTAAACAGGGTAATCAACTGTTGCAGCAAGGCTACTATGCTGAGGCATTGCTTGCTTATAATAAGGCTATTTCTCTGAGTCCAAATCATGCTGACGCTTGGTATCATCGAGGAAATGCTCTAGGCTGTTTACAGCAATATTCCGCTGCATTGGCAGCTTACGATCGCGCGCTAGCCTGGCAACCAGAACGAGCAGAATTTTGGGCGAACCGGGGACATATTTTAGTTAAATTACAACAGGATTCAGAAGCGCTTGCCTCTTATGACAAAGCGATATCTCTGCAACCAGAAAATCCCGAATATTGGCAACATAAAGGCAATTTATTAGCCCGGTTACAAAAATATGCTGAAGCCCTGACTGCTTATGAAAAAGCCAGTTTATTAGCACCAGAAAAATATGAAGTTTGGCATTTAAAAGGCAATTTATTAGCCAAGCTGCAACAAACAGAACAAGCGGTAATTGCTTACAAACAGGCGGTGACTATCGACCCGAAAAAGTATGAATCATGGTATAATTTAGGTAATGGTGCGATTCGTTCACGCGGAAAGTGGAAGGCCAAAGCCTGAAGCGTGCGCGTGGTAATGGTTTCAGACTACTGAACCATTATAACTGTGGGTTTGTGGCCTAATGGAGGCCATTGCCTGGATTTCCTAGGGGTAACATCCCTAGAGGCAGTTAGGCAACACCCCCATCCGGAGACTCACTATCAAAGGGTGAAGCGGGGTGTAACGGAGGTAACTCTTAACCAGAAAGGGAATCCCTTCTAGCCAATTAGTCATGGTTAGCCGTGAGGCGAATGTCCGACTTGAACCCTCTTTAAGATTAAGTAGCGAAAACTGGTTGACACGCTGCGTTCAAAAGAACATGGGGAATAGTGGGAATACCACCCACTAAAAGATACAGAGTTCATTACCTCATGTATTAAAGAAATCCCGAAAGTACCCAGGGGGAGAGGGCAGACCTAAAACTAATAATCCCAAGACCACGGAACGAAGTAAAGCCCATGATGGCTCTTAGGAAAGGTCGATATTCCTAAGTAGTGAATATAAAGTGTAAACGCAAGCCACATGGGTGAGAGATGCAATGCAGAAGCTAAAGACCAGCCTAACAACTGGTATATGCTGACAGATTGCGCCTAGGTTGAAATGTAGAGTTTCAAGTAGAAGTGTATATGTCCAAAACACAACAAAAGTTGATGGTGGAATGGAACGAAATTCCCTGGAAATTAGTACAGCGGAAAGTGTTCAAGCTCCAAAAGAGAATCTACAGAGCGGCTAGTAGGGGCAACGATGTCCTAGCAAGAGGGCTTCAGCAAATCTTATTGAAGTCATACTACGCGAGACTACTCGCTGTGAGGCAAATAACCCAACTCAATAGAGGCAAGAAGACAGCCGGGGTAGACGGGATTAAATCGTTAACACCCGTACAAAGGCTCAAGTTAGCCTCCAGACTGAGATTGTCTAATAAGGCAAAAGCAGTCCGAAGAGTATGGATACCAAAACCCGGACGGGACGAAAAACGCCCGCTAGGGATACCCACAATAGAGGAGAGAGCGCGTCAGGCATTGGTGAAAATGGCACTAGAACCATATTGGGAATCCAAATTTGAGGAAACCTCGTACGGTTTTAGACCAGGTAGGTCAACACACGACGCCGTAGCCAGGATATATACGGTGATAAACCAAAATCCAAATTATGTCCTGGATGCGGATATATCCAAGTGTTTTGACAAAATCGACCACGCCTACCTACTAAAAAAGCTCCAATGTCCAACAAAAATCCGACGCCAAGTTCGTGCTTGGTTAAAAGCCGGAATACTGGATAAAGGAGCCTTTGAGAAGCCAGAAGCGGGAACACCCCAGGGGGGAGTGATATCGCCTCTGCTTGCCAATATAGCATTAGATGGGATGATTCGGGAAGTTGAGGCAAAATTCTCAAGAAAATATGGGAAGAACGCCAGAACCCCCATCAGAATCATCCGTTACGCCGACGATTTCGTGGTATTACACCCAGATTTAGAGGTCATCTATAAAGCTAAGGCTGCAATCGAAGCTTGGTTACAACCAGTTGGGTTGGAATTAAAACCAGAAAAAACCAGGATATGTCACACCCTGAATCAACTAAAGGTTCCAGAAAGTGAATTGACTGTACCCCCTGGATTTGATTTCTTGGGATTTAACATCCGACAATACCCAGTCGGAAAACACAAATCGGGGAAAACAGGTGGCCCCAAATCGGAGCTACTGGGATTCAAGACCCTGATTAAACCAAGTAAGAAAGCAATCAAAGCCCACCATGCAGCCCTAAAGGTAGTCATCAAGTCCCATAGTACAGCCCCACAAGCGGGACTCATCAGGCATCTAAACCCGGTGATAAGAGGATGGGCAAACTACTACTCAGGGGTAGCAGCCAAAGAAACGTTCTCATCAATGGACTACAATCTATGGCAAATGCTCAGGGCATGGTCAGTAAGTAGACGTGGAAGAAAACAAAAAGGCCAAGCAACACGCAAGTATTATCGCGAAGGCCGACATGGTAGATGGACGTTTGCAACAACAGACGGAATGACGCTACTAAAACACGCGGATGTCGAAATCAAACGACATACCCTAGTCAAGCCTGACAAATCACCTTATGACGGCGATTGGGTTTATTGGAGCACCAGGCGGGGACAAGACATTGAAGCCCCTACAAGAGTGGCGAAACTGCTGAAAAAGCAGAAGGGTAAATGCCCATATTGCGGACAATACTTTACTAGCAACGACCTGCTTGAAGTAGACCATATCATTCCTAGAAGCCAAGGCGGAAAGGATGAATACAAAAACCTGCAACTGCTTCACGCTCACTGTCACGACTTGAAGTCAAGATATGACGGAAGCGCCCAAGGGCATCAAGAGGAAGACCTGCCACTCTGGTAGCTGTACCCATGTAAAGGGTCAAACTAGGTAGGAGCCTAGTGCTGTGAAAGCAGCACGCTGGGTTCTGAATGGGAGGTGGGGAGAGCGATTTCCCCATCGACCCCTAAT
>FWWL01003140.1_pt1 | contig 31314 bp, 31 predicted proteins | sample 2228331 | NCBI WGS metagenome assembly FWWL01 (sample SAMEA103939775, study PRJEB20133) | metagenome
TGAGTTTGGTGAGATAAAGGTGGATAGAAAAACATAAAATACACAAAAACGGAGGAAAAGATGAAGAAGTATGTCTCTCTAGTTGGTGTGGTGTTGTTGGTGTTGGCGGTGACAGGGTGCAAGCAGAGCCTGACACGCGAGACCTTTCTGAAGCAGGAGGCTGGCGGTCCATGGGGCTATATTTATGGCACCCGGGAACTCATCAGGGAAAACACCTCTTTTAACCTGATGATGAATCTGCGATTTGTTCCCCTCACGGAAAACGGTGAAAAGCCTTTTGCCGCGGGAGCGACATCGTCGATCAAAGCCTACTATTTCTACCGGGTGAAACCGGGGAAATACGCTATCAAAGAGTGGGATGTGAGTGGTGGCGACAGCGGAGGTCGTTCCTACCCTGTGGATTATCAGTTTGAGGTGAAGGAGAACACTATCACCTATATTGGTTATGTTCGCTTCCATCAGACAGGGTATACCAAGGATGGCTATGACTGGATAACCTACAGCATCACCTCGTCTGATACGATGAAAGATGATCTGGCCATGTTGTATCGAGATATTCCCGAGGCAAAGGAACTCAAAGTAATCAACCAGGCATGGAAGTTCGAACCCAAGGATTAAAGAAAAACCCCTCTCCTGTGACAGTGTCACAGGAGAGGGATAAATTTTTAAGAAAGGACAAGCAAATGAAGAAAGCAGGTTTGGTTTTTTGTTTTCTTTTGACGAGTTGTGTCGCAAGAACTTCTGTGATAGTTCCAGAGCAGCGAGAGAGATTGGGTTTTAACCGTTATACCATTCAAACCCTTTGGGTGGAAAACAGCAGGGCACTTTTTGTGCCTGAGGAAGTGGTTTCAAATATGTGTTTTGTGGTCTTCAGGATGGTCATGGAAAAAAACGGTTACACCCTTTCTCAGGATGCTGAGGTGCAGGCCCATCTTCGGGTGAGTTGTCTGGAGAATGATCTCTTAAACAACAAACAGCGGGTATTGATAGTGATGGAGTTTACCGAAGGGACAAGTCCTCTAGCGTTTTTTTCCTTTTATGCGGAGAGTAAATCACTGATGCTTGATCAGAGGGTACTGGCACGAGAGTTTGAGTATGGCGTATCCCTTTTGAAACAACACTACAAGAAGTATGTAGCTGAACAAAAGAAACAAAAAAAGGTAAAAAAAGGTAGTGTTATTTTAAATGTTCCTGAGGAGGTACTATAATGTTAAGTTGCAAAAAGAATTCATCCACCTTATACTTTTGACATGAGGAAAAAGAAAAAAAAGATGTCCGATATGGGGGAGTTTTGAAACAAAAAAACATAGGTTCATCAAAAGCAAAGTGTTGACGAAACGTGGGACTTGGGGAAAAAGCTCCAAAACAGGCAGCTTGAAAGAAAACTCAAAAACACGGATGGATTTAAGTCTAAGATTGGGCTTTTCGCTTTTTTAAAACTTTGGTTTATAAAATTTGCAAAAAAAGTCGATTTTAGGGTACAATTAAATTGACGCTACCTATTTTTCAGAAGGGAAGAGAATCTATGATATCCGGCTCATGGGAAGAGAGGAGAAAGAAGAGCTCCCCGAAATCGATGAGTTGGCTTCTTCGTTTGTTCGCTCTTCGTATAATCAGCCTGTGAGCATGGGGGATGTTTTCAGGATGGAGAAACAAGAAGATTTTGCTAATTTATATCGATACAATAAAATGGAATCGCTTTCTTTCACGATCTTTGGAGGGAATATGGATAGCGAAGGCTTGAAACACCTCGTGGAGAAAGTTGTGGGAGAGATACGATTGCCGACGGGATATATGCTTGTGGTGGATCCCGAGGCAAATCTTAGTATCAAGAGACGGATGTGGTTAAGATGGGGATTTTTTATAGCTATTTGGTTGGTTGGCCTGTGTCTGGTTTTGATACTCAATGATATAAAGAAAGTGTGGATGTGTTTCTCTATTTTTCCGGGAACTTTTTTGGGGATGTTTTTGGCTCAGGCTCTAGGAAGACTTGGAGGAAGTGAATCGTTTATGCTGGGGGCTATTTTACTAGTGGGTATGGTTGTTAATAATACTGTGCTTGTCTTTGCCGAGACAAAGGTTTCTTCTTATCGGTTTGTCTATCACTGGTTTCAAGCCCTGGAGAAGCGATTCTTTCCTCTTCTGACGACCAATATTACGACGCTTGTGGGGTTGTTTCCTCTTTTCTTTGTTTCGGGAGAGACACGATCCTTGTGGGTGCCTCTGGCTCTCACGGTTATTTTGGGTTTATCTTCTTCCCTCATTTTTCAACTTCTGTTTTCCCCTCTTTTTCTCCACAAGAGAGAAGAGTTACATCACCTATCTTCATAACGAAACTAACGAAGCTCTGCTCGAGGAACTTCCCTGAGAATAGCATAGGCAGGGAGTTTTTCGCCCTGGAGGATAAACTCCTGGTTGGGTTGAATGAGGGATGTCTCGTTGCCATCGAGGAGGAATGTGGCATCAATGGTTTTATTGCTCCCATCGGGGAGGATAGCCTCGATCACCATGGTGTTTCGTATCTGGTTCATTGATTGACAGAGACACCCGTTGGGAAGGGTTTCTTTTACATAGGCGAGGAAGGTATACTCCCGAAGGTAGGCGGGGTCAGTAACCTGGAGAGACTCATTGTGCGGAAAGTAAAACCCTGTTGTATACTCTCGGTGGCTCACTCTATCCAGTTCCGCCAGGATCTCTGGAGAGGGTTTCTCTCCCCGCTGAAAAGCATCGATAACATGACGGTAAACCCGGGTAACATTGGCAACATAGTAGATGGATTTCATTCTGCCTTCGATTTTAAAGCTGTTGATCCCGGCGGCCATAAGTCGGTCAAGATGGAGAGCGAGATTTAGATCCTTTGAGGAGAGGATGGCTGTTCCGTGTTCGGTTTCTTCAATAGGGATCATCTGGTTCTGACGGCTTTTTTCCACCAGGTAGTACTCCCAGCGACAGCTCTGGGCACAGTCTCCGAGGTTGGCGTCTCTCGTGCGGACTGTTTTGCCCGGGGAGAATTTTTCCCCAGGACGGTAGAGACGGGGGTTGGTGAAGTAGTTGGAGAGGAGGCATCGTCCTGCGTATGCCACGCACATGGCCCCATGCACAAAGCTTTCCAGTTCGAGGGTTACGGCATCCCTGATCTCGCGAATCTCGTCGATGGAAAGTTCCCGGGCTAAAACAATACGGCTTACGCCGAGTTTTTCGTAGAAACGACAGCTCTCGACATTGGTCGTGTTGGCCTGGGTACTGACATGGATGGGGATGTCGGGGTATTTTTCTCGCAACCAGGTGATCATACCAATATCGGAAACAATGAAACCATCCACACCCAGAGGGGCGATCTCTTTTACAAAATCCTGAAACGGCTTGATATGCCGGTTGTGGAAGAAGATGTTGGTGGTGAGGTAAAGGCGTTTATCCCGATCGTGGGCATACTGGACAGCCTGGGCGAGTTCTTCGAGGGTGAAATTGGCTGCTTGCTCTCGGAGAGAAAAGGATTTTGCCCCGGCGTAGACAGCATCTGCCCCATAGGCAAAGGCAAAACGCATCTTTTCGATGCTCCCGGCAGGAGAGAGAAGTTCGTATGTCATCTTACAATAACCCCAGCTCCTGGAGGGTTTTTACACTACAAAACTCCCCACACATACTACAGTAGATCTCCTTGACGCCCGAGGCGTTTCGACGCTGTCTGGCAAGCTCCGGATCAAGACAGAGGGAAAACATGGTTTCCCAATCAAGGGCTTTGCGTGCTCGGGACATGGCATCGTCCTGTTTTCGGAAGCGTGAGGGATTTTTTACCATGTCGGCAGCGTGAGCGGCAATCCGGGAGGCGATGATTCCCTGTTTTACATCGTCGAGATCGGGGAGACAGAGGTGTTCTGCTGGTGTCACATAGCAGAGAAAATCCGCACCAGCTGCCCCGGCTACGGCACCCCCTATGGCTGCTGCAATATGGTCATAACCAGCGGCGATATCCGTAACGAGAGGTCCCAGGATATAGAACGGTGCTCGATCACAGAGGCTTTTTTGCATCTGGATATTGGCGACAACCTGATCCAGGGGGACGTGTCCTGGACCTTCGATCATCACCTGGACACCAGCGGCTCGTGCTCGTCTGGCGAGTTCCCCCAGGGTGATGAGTTCCTCTATCTGAGCGCGGTCACTGGCATCGGCTGTGGCTCCGGGACGCATACCATCCCCGAGGCTGATAGTCATATCGTATTCCCTGGCAACTTCAAGGATGGCGTCAAAATGTTCATAGAGGGGATTTTCTTTCTGATTTTTTTCCATCCAGGCACAGATCATTGCTCCCCCACGGCTAACCACATCGAGGATGCGGTTTTTCTCTTTGATGTATTGCCAGCTTTTTTGGGTGATGCCCGCATGGATGGTGACAAAATCCACCCCCTCTTCTCCCTGCTGGCGAAGTACAGCAAGAAAGTGGTCAATCGTCATCTCTTCGAGACGCTTGGTATTGCGAGCGAGTTCAAACCCGACCTGATAGATGGGAACGGTGCCTACCGGAAGCCGTGTTGAGGCGAGGATCTTTTTCCGAACCTCATTGAGGATAACCCCGAGACTCAGGTCCATCACTGTGTCCGCACCATACTTTTCGCATACGGCAAGCTTTTCAAGCTCCCATTTGATATCCATCTTTTCTGGAGAGCTTCCAATATTGGCATTGATCTTGGTGCGCATCCTGGTGCCAACCGCTGTGGGAATGGTGTCTCTTTTGAGGTTTTTGAGGATCACCACCTCTCCCCTGGTCACGAGGTTTTTTACTTCCTCGGGTGAGAGTTCTTCACATCGTGCAATTTGCTGCATTTCGGGGGTGATAAGGTTTTGTTTGGCGTATTCGAGCTGGGTCATAGGTACTCCTTTTGACAGAATCGGTGATGGGGCAGAGGACCGTGTCCTTTGCCATAGGTTTCTTGTTGGGTTTGCTGGATGAGAAAGGCTACATAATCAGTGGCTTTGACAAGGGCATTTTCGAGGGTTTCTCCTTTTGCCAGATAAGCGGTTACCGCTGAAGCAAGGGTACAGCCCGTCCCGTGGGTGTTTTTTGTTGGAATGTAGGGATGATAAACCCTTTTTGTGTGAATGTTGTTACCCTCTTTCCAGAGAAGGATGTCTTCTATCTGATTTTCTACCGGGTCTCGGTGGCCACCCTTTACGATGAGAGCCTGCAGGTTGGAATAGGCATGAAAAAGTTGTCTGCCGTTTTCTTCGGCGTTCTCAGGAACAAACGCATCCCCCAGGAGTTCGGCAAGCTCGGGGTAGTTGGGGGTGAGTATGTTTGCTCGGGAGATGAGTTTTTCTTTCAACGTGGTGATGGCATCCTTTTCGAGAAGGGGATAACCGGATTTCGCGTACATCACGGGGTCACAGATGAGGATACTCTTTTCCGGGAGGTTTTGAGCCACGGTTGTGATAACCTCGGCATTCCCGAGCATCCCTGTTTTGATCAATCTGATGGGGATATCCTCAAGCACCCGCTGGATCTGGAGGGCAATAAACCCCGGCTCAACGATAATACTTTCAAAAACTCCCTGGGTGTTTTGGGCTGTGAGAGCCGTGATAACGGCAGCACCATACACCCCGAGGGTGGCAAAGGTCTTGAGATCAGCCTGGATGCCTGCACCACCCGAGGGATCTGAGCCAGCGATGGTCATGACGGGTTCGTTCATTCCACCCTCCTTGTGAGCCACTGACGTCGCCAACCATAGAGAAAAAGTAAAAACGGTGCAGTGGCTGAGATGAGAAGCCACATAATGATTCCTGTTGGATCCATGCCCAGCCAGAGACTCACAAAAATCTGCCATAGCCCACAGACTCCTACCCATACCTGCCAGAAGGTTTTGGCCAGGAGCTCTCTTTTGAGCACGAGACCAATCATTCCCAGCCAGGAGAGACCGTCAAGGACTATCTCCATCCCCCAGATGAGCCATCGGTAACCTGTTGTGGAAATACCAAGCTGGTAGGTTGTTTCTTCATCCTGAGGAGCGACAAATCTTTCTCCCAGCAGTGATTGATAAACCTTTATTTGAAAGGGCGAGAAAAGCGGATAGCTTATCCATGGACCGAGAGCGAGAAGCCGAAACAGAAACAGAAACCCAAAGATGAGAGTGTAGAGACGGATATTTCCCATATCTACCTCGAGGAGGCAATTTCTGAATCCGGTCCGATGTTCATCTCTCGGGGTGCCTCGAAGAGGTAGGCATTATCCCCGATGAGGGAGCGGGTGAGGATCGCATTCTCCACCGTAGCATCCGATCCGATAATCGAATGAGAGATGATGGCGTTTCTTATGATACATCCCTCGGAGATAGAGACATTAGGTCCAATGATAGAGTTGGTAACCTCAACACTCTCGTGGATGTATACCGGGGGAATCACGATTGAACCGGCTATACGTACCTGGAGATTCGCACTTTTTAAGAGGTGTTCGTTGGTTTCGAGGAGTGCGTCCTTTTCGCCACAATCATACCAGTCAGAGATTGGAAAAGTTTTGACCTTTTCACCGGTGTACATCAGGCGCTTAATAGCATCGGTGAGCTGGTATTCGTTTTTGGTGGTGATGTTGTGCTCAAAGAGGTAGTGTATAGCCTCAAAAAGGGCGTGCGCACTGCGGAAATAGTAGACACCCCCTATCACCGTGTTGGAGGGGGGATTTTCAGGTTTTTCGATGAGGTTGGTGACATAGCCGTTTTCATCCTGCATCACTACCCCGAATCTCCGTGGATCAGCAACCTCCATCACCCCAAGCATATTGTCCTTCGCACCAACGATTGAAGAAAGATGGGCGTTAAAAATAATATCTCCTAAAAGGATCACCACGTCCTCATCCTGGTCAAAGAGGTTTCTGGCCTGGTAGATCGCATGCCCCAGTCCTTTAAACTCTGTCTGGCGAACAAACTTCATGGGAAAACTGTAGTGGCTTTTGATGAAGCTTTTGATCTGATCTCCCAGATGACCAATGATAAAAACGATCTCTGAAAAGTTGAGTGTCATACACTGGGAAAGAATGTAGTCAATGATGGGCTTGCCGGCAACCCGGATGAGGGATTTTGGGGTGACGTGGGTATGAGGTCGCAAACGACTCCCCACCCCTGCTACAGGGATAATAATCTTCATAGAGACTCCTCATTGTGGCGATGCTAATATTATAATGAGAGAGAAAGGATTTGTAAAGGATTGGACGTGGATCTCGAGAAAATGAATAGAGAGGGACTTTTGAAGACAGAAAAACACCGATATGAGAAAGGGGTATGGATGTGGTAGATAGAGCACGGTCGAGATGAGTCCAGACCTTTGCACGAATAGCTATTTCCTTGTTTCAGTTCCAACAAATACAAAAATCAACAAAAGGAGCAACAAAAAACTGAAACATGGTAATAGCCCATTTCCGAAACCTCTCAATAATCTATCCCTGAACAAGGTTTGTATTGATAGTCACCTATGCTATTACCCTTTTACAGTCTCCCTTTCGCTCCAGAAAACTGCAAAAAAGAAATAGCCCTCTCTTCCCTAAAGTTTTGGAGGAGAATATTGCCTTGTTTTATGATTCGTGCAAATGTCTCAAAGAATAGCATATTTTCCTGTAATCTCCCAATGATTTGTCCCTGGATAAGGTTGTATTGATAACCACTTATGCTATTTCCTTTTTACAGCTTTTCTTTTGCTCAAAAAAACGGCAAAAGAGTCATAGCCACTTCTTCCCTAAAATTTGAGAGGAGATTTTTTCCATGATGTGTGCAGATGCCTCAAGTCTTGTTATCAAAAACAAAGAGCGCATGCTATACCCTTGTTTTCGTGTTCACTATGATAGTAATGTTGTAAGGTTAAACGTTTAACCATTCAAAAACAGGGGCACGGTTTTTGCCGTGCCCCTGTGCGTCTTTTTATTCTTTTCCTTCGATAACCCACTGGGTTTCCAGGGCTATCATCAGCTCCTCGTTTGTAGGAACAACGAGGATTTTGGATGGAGAATCTGGCAGGCTGATATCGGTCAGTGTTCCTCTGGTCTCTTTGTTTTTCTTTTTGTCCAGGGCGAACCCCCAATTTTCCATGTTCTCGGTACAGAGTTCGCGAACAACATAGTCGTTTTCTCCAATGCCTGCTGTAAAAACCAGGGCGTCAACACGACCGAGCTCGACCATATAGGCACCGATGTATCGGCGGATCGAATGGGCGAGTACCTTGAGGGTGAGTTGAGCCCGATGGTTGCCCTGTTCGGCAGCCGAGTTGATCTCTCGCATATCATTGGAGATTCCGGAAAGCCCGAGAATCCCGGATTTTTTGTTGAGGAGATCGCTCATCTGTTTGGGGGTAAGGGATTCCTTTTCCATGATATAGAGAAGAGCAGCGGGATCAAGGGAGCCGGAACGTGTTCCCATCACCACTCCCTCCAGTGGTGTAAAGCCCATGGAGGTATCTATTGACTTGCCACCGCGGATGGCTGTAATACTTGACCCGTTTCCGAGATGACAGGTGATGAGATTGACCGACTCAAGGGGCTTTCCGAGGAATTCTGCAGCCTTCATCGCTACGTAGCGGTGGGATGTTCCATGGAATCCATACCGGCGAATCTTGTATTTTTCGTAGTACTCATAGGGCAGAGCGTACATGTAGCTCTCCTCTGGCATCGTCTGGTGAAACGCCGTGTCAAACACCGCAACCTGTTTTTTCGAGGGGAGCACTTCCTTGCATGCGAGAATACCCTGGAGGTTGGGGGGATTGTGGAGAGGGGCAAGCTCACAGTTCACTTCAATGGCCTTGAGTACCTCGTCGGTAATGAGAGCCGAGTGATAGAATAACTCACCGCCGTGAACTACACGATGGCCGATGGCCTCGATCTCATCAAGAGACTGAAGCACCCCTTGATCCTGGCTGATGAGCTTGTTCAGCACCTCTTTGAGGGCTTCGGTGTGGTTTTTGGCATGGATGGTGATTTTGGTTTTGGGGTGATCGCCATGGGTAAAGGAATACTCCACCTCACCCAGACCAATTCTCTCTACGAGCCCTTTGGCGAGCACGAGAGAAGTTTTGGTCTCAATGAGCTGGTACTTGAGTGATGAACTTCCACAGTTCACAACTAAGACTTTCATATATAACTCCTTCTGGTATTACCAGCTTTAGCTTATCCTGGCACCACTTTCGATATCTTTTTCAGGGGTGAGGAAGATTACTTTGGTTTTCCCCTCATCGCTGGCGGCAAGAAGCATTCCTTCCGAGACCTCTCCCATGAGCTTCGCGGGCTGGAGGTTGTTGATGATGATGATCTTTTTCCCCTGCAACTCTTCCGGGGTGTAGTGCTGTTTGATACCGGCGAGAATCTGCTTTTCCTGATCGCCAACGCGTACTTTGAGTTTGTAGAGCTTGTTAGACTTGGGCATGTCTATAACCTCAAGAATCTCAGCTACCCGCAGATCAAATTTTTTGAAATCATCAATGGTTACCAATGTCTGTTCGTTTGGTTGCTCCATCGTTGTCTCCTTGGCTTTTTTGGATTTCTGGATGAGTCTATCTATCTGTTTCTGGATGAGGGCATCATCGTATTTGACAAAGAGGATCTCAGGTTCAGCGAGCTTGCGTGTCGGGATACGGTAATCCGCCACTGTCTCCCAGCGTTCCTGGAGGATATCTCGGGGTTCACCAAGCATTCGCCAGAGTTTCTGAGCCGAATCTGGCACAATCGGATACATCACGACGGCAAGGACACGGCAGAGATGAACACACACCGAGAGCACCTGGGAAAGCCGCTCGGGGTTTTCTTTTCGCAATACCCAGGGCTTTTGGTCGTCGTAGTAGCGGTTTCCAAGACGGGCAATATCCATCATGGTCCTGGTTGCCTCGCGCACCTGGAATCGGGAGAGAAGGTTGGCGTAAGTGAGGGTTTTTTCTTTCACCTCCTGCCAGAAGACCTCGTCATCATGAGACCACGTGACAGCAGAAACCTCACCACCAGCATAGTTTTTCACAAAGGTGAGGGTACGGTTGATGAAGTTGCCCAGAATGTTGGCAAGCTCCTCGTTGTTTCTCTCCTGGAAAGCCTTCCAGGCAAAGTCGGCGTCTTTGTTTTCAGGGGCATTGGCGGCGAGATAGTATCGTAAGGGATCGGGGGGAAAGTTCTCTAGGTACTCATCTACCCACACAGCCCAGTTCATCGAGGTGGAAAACTTGTCCCCCTCGAGGGTGAGGTATTCGTTGGCGGGAATATCGTACGGCAACACATAGGGGGTATTCTGTCCCATGATCATCGCTGGCCAGATGATCGCATGAAAGGGGATGTTGTCCTTTCCGATGAAGTGTACCAGCCTGGTATCAGGGGAAAGCCAGTATTTTTTCCATTCTTCGGGTTTGCCGATGCGTTCTGCCCACTCGATAGTGGAGGATATATACCCAATCGGTGCATCAAACCAGACATACAGTACTTTGCCTCTGGCCTCATCCAGGGGGACTGGCACTCCCCAGTCTAGGTCTCGGGTGATGGCTCGTTCCCGGAGACCTTCCTTCTGGATCCAGCCGAGAACAAAGTTACGCACATTGTCCTTCCAGTTGGTTTTGGAGGAGATCCATTTTTCGAGGCGTTCGCTAAAGGCTGCGAGATCAAGATACCAGTGTTCGGTTTCTTTTTGCACGGGGGTGGTATTGGAAAGCACGCTGCGAGGATTAATCAGCTGATCAGGGTTGAGGAGTTTACCACATTTGTCACACTGGTCACCTCTGGCTCTTTCATAACCACAGTGGGGGCATGTGCCTTCGATGTAGCGATCAGCAAGGAATCGCTTCTTTTCCTCATCGTAGAACTGCTTCTCGGTATGTTTTTTGATATAGCCGTTCTGATAGAGATCGAGGAAAAACTGCTGCGAAAGACGGTAATGATGGGGACGGCTGGTGCCAGAAAAGTTATCAAAGTCTATACGCATGCCAGCAAAACTTTCTTTGATGTTTTGATGATAACGGGCTACAATATCTGCTGGTGAAACACCCTCTTGCTCTGCACGAAGGGTGATGGGTACGCCATGCTCATCTGTTCCACAGACGTAGACAACGTCGTCTCCATTGAGTTTTAGATAACGCACATAGATATCGGCAGGTAGGTAGGCTCCAGCCAGATGCCCCAAATGAATGGGTCCATTGGCATAGGGTAGTGCTGAGGTAACCAGGTAGCGTGCCATGGTTTTCTCCTTATCTTAAAGCTTCTCCCGAACAAAGATAGCGATATCGGTGAGAGAGATTTTACCTATGAGGTTGTCACTCTCGTCCAGGACCGGCAGGGCTCTAACCCCCTTGTCCAGCATGAGGTTCAGTGCATCTCGCAGAGAAACCTCTTCGTAGACGAAGAAAAACTTCTTTTTGTCCATTACTTTGCTTATGGGGAGATCCTTACCACCTTCTCCCATAAAGGTTACCTTCATCACATCCCAGCTATCCAGGATGCCTACGGGCTTCCCCTTCTGGTCGATAACAATCAGGGAATGCACCTTTTCGCGCAGCATTTTGTCTGCGGCTTTGGTGATGGGCATGTCTTCCGTTACCGTGAAAGGAACCTTTCGCCCTATGGTACCAACCTTTACTTCGTCCAGTTCGTTCATACAGCCCTCCTTTTCGACTTACATTTCTCGACCTTCGTGGGTCATCCTGGAAAAACCCCAGATGAGGAACGCAGCCCCTGTAAAGGTTGCCACATAATTGACGGTGGTAATGTTGTTGACCATCCAGACAAAGACGTCATTGAGAAAAAATCCTCCGAGAACGCTTCCAATAATACCAACCACCGTTGCTCCCCACAGTCCACCCAGAAAACGTCGTTTCATGATGCGGACAAACCAGAATGCCACCAAAAATCCGATAAGGATCTGGATCCCTATAGCCAGAATCTTAATCCAGTTCATGGATGCCTCCTTGAGGAAGATTTGTATGCGATAATGGTAGGATAGGTTTCTCGTGATTTCTCCTCCAGGGTATAGCCCAGTGAGAGGAGGAGTGACTTTACTGCCTCGGCGGTTGTCTGTCCGTTGGAGGCATGGGTTTCAATCAAAAGTGACGGAGAGAGTCGAGAGAGGAGGTTTTGGGCTCCCTGAAGAGCAGCTACCTCACTTCCCTCGATATCCATCTTGATGAAGTCGAGCTTTTCCCACCCGAGACGACGCATCTCCTCATCCAGGGTAACAACCGGGATAGAAACTGCCTGATAGCGCGACGGATCCTCATCGATGTAGTTGGTCTTCACAAAAGAGGAGGTATAGGTTCCCCCCTCGTAAAACGTGAGGGTACCACTCTCATGCCATACCCCATAAGGAACAAGGGTGATATTGGCGACATCATTGAGGGTAATATGCCTTTGGAGAAGTTCCTGGTTTTTCCTGTCTGGTTCATAGACCCACACATGACCTTTTGGTCCTACCTTTTTGGCCATGTAGATCGCTACCATTCCTATATTGCCCCCCAGATCGAGGACATTTTGCCCTGACGAGAGGTGCTGAATTTCGGGATCGCTCAGAGGCGCAGGGTCAAAATCCTTGAGAGACAGAAGCCTCACTCCGTCCCTGGTGACAATTTCCCAGAGTTTTTTCTTTTTGTTGTAGCGATAAGAAGAAATCACACGAGAATGAAGAGTCTGATACACCAGTCCAACGAGAAAACGTTTCAGTCCACTCTCCGGCAATGCATGATAACCACGACGAAGGATGTGGTACCACTCCATATCAGGCTTCCTCATCTGCAGGTTTCAATGACCAGGAACCAGAGGCGGCATCAAGGAGTGCCTGATATCCAAAGGCGATAAAGATCGCATATACCCAGAAGTTTTGAATATGCATCACTACCTGGAAGCTCTGGGTCCAGGCATCAACTTCAGGGTTGACAAACTTGATAAGAGAAACCGCCAGCAGGGTCATAGCCCAGAGAAGATAGGTTGCCCATATCTTTTCACGGAAGAGCATCACCACAAATCCACCAATACCGATAAGGACATTGACAAGGCCATACTGTTCGAGGATAAATTTTCCCACCCAGGCGAGCTGTCCCCAGAAATAGTTGATACCACCGCTTGCTGCCCGTCCACCGTACTGTTTTCGTAGCATCTGGTTGAACAGAACCTCAAGGCTACGGGTATCACCCCAGCTCAGTGGTTTGGGGTCAGGGAGATCAGCGAGGGCATTGGCACGAACCATCATATAGAGATAAATCGTCATGGCAAAAATAAACAAAAGAGAACCAAATCCCATGATTTCAAACACACGATCAACCCAGTTTGGCTTGATCTGCAAAAGCTTCACCACCAGGGTGTAGACCATCAGGTACACAGGAACAAGAAAGATTGAGAAGAGGATCCAGCCCACATCCTGAGGGTAGATGAGTCGTGCGAGATAGGCTTTGTTGAGAAAGATGGCTACACTAACGACGGTAAGTCCTACCAGAGTGAGGACATGAGAGAGTCTCATGATGAAATCCTGGCGATACTCATCCTTGAGGTGCGACAGAAGCAGGGCAAAGAACGAATACGCAGCCAGAATACCAAAGAGCAGAACCGCAAACCCGAGAAGACCACTGAATTGCATCACCACCAAGGCAAGTATGGGTGCCGCAATAACTACCCACCAGATGTCAAAGGTCTCAGATGCAGAGAAGTGCTCCGTGTCTTTGACCTTGTTGGCAAAGAGAGCAAAAAAGGTGAGTGGAAACATAACCACAAAAAAAGCGACAATATACCAGAGGGGAAGCTGGTGATCGGTGAGCGAGAGTCCCATCACATAGGCGAGCAGAAGCGACTTACGATAGGCGAAATCCATCTCCTGACGGTTGTGATTGGCGATGAGCTCCTCATACCACCACACCATGACAAAGATCATCATCGAGACGAGAAACGCATTCAATGAGTACACTTCCCCACCCACCGCCTGTTGCCAGTGATCCGAAGCAAAGGCAAAGGCAAGTGAAGCTGCAAGAGCAGGGATATGCACACTGAGAATAGCTTGAGGCTTTTGAAACGGCGTATTCTCCCTCGAGCGGTTTAACCCCAGCAGTTTCAGCAGGGTAAGAAAGAGAAAAAGTACCGCTCCGGCAGCTGTCGTTGCGGTGTAGATATTGACACGGTAACCGATATCCCCGACTGCCAGGTAGGTGAAAAGCTTTCCCACGATACCATAGAGAGGGAATCCCGGGGCATGGCTTGCTCCCATGTTGTAGAGGGTGGTCGTCAGCTCTCCACTATCCCCGGCTCCAATAGAGGGCGTCAGGGTTTTGATATAACCGGCAAAGGCTACAAGAAAAACGAGGAGTGCCAGGATATAATCAAACCACTGAAACCTGTATGGTCTATAGCCATCAGGATAAAGTCTCGTAAAAAGATCCTTTTTGGCTTTTGAAACGGGTGTTTTTTCCCTGGTCTCCATCGTTTTCCTCCCCGATTAATCCTCAAAATCTGCCATCTCAATGGCTTCTATGGTGTATACCTTCTTTTCGTTACCAAACTCAAACTCGACCACATCACCTTTTTGTTTGTCAAGGAGTGCAGCACCCAGAGGAGACAGGTAGGAGATGATCTGTTTCTCAAAGTCTACATCCCACTGTCCCAGGATCTGGTAGGTTACCTTTTCACCAGTGTCGGTTTTGAGGGTAACCTTGGTACCCACATCGACGATAGAGGTATCGACATGGGATTTTTCTATCACTTTGGCTTTGGCAAGCTCTGCCTCGAGGCGAGCTACGGCAGCCTTTAGCTGGTCTTGTTTTTCCAGGGCTGCTTTGTATTCAGCGTTTTCTCGGAGGTCACCCTTTTCCATGGCTTCTCCGATGGCACGGCTGTTCTCGGGGATCTCTACCGTCACGAGGCGGTTGAGTTCAGCACGTTTTGCCTCCAGGCTCTTACGGGTAACAAGAAGGGGAGGACGTATCTTTGTCCCTTGTTTGGTTTTTTCCTGGGTTTCCTTGCTCTTGAGATCAGGATATTTCTGAAGGAGTTCCTGAGTGTATTTGGTCTTTTGTGCTTCAGGGAAGTAGCTGGAGTTTTCAAGCTGGGTGTACAGGGAGAGGGCTGTTGAAGCCTCCATGTGCTCCATAACGGTATCGAGCAGCTTTTTGTCGAAGAGAATACTCTCAATTGTGGAAAGCAAACGCTTGTTTTGAGCGACATTGACCTTGTCGTCGATTTCCTGTCCGAGATGGTCGTAGATATCCAGGAGTCGGAACATGATGTCACTTTCCTTGATACCGAAACGTTTGGAGAGGTCTTTTTCTTCCATGAGACGCTGGCTAAACCAGAGGAAAAGCTCTGGTTTTTCGATATAGTTCGAGAAGGCTATCTCCATAATCTCCTGAATCGCACCAAAGTTTTCGCTTGCTACAAGTTCTTCGAGCATTAGGTTATCCAAACGGTTTATCGGTGTCCTGGTGATCAGATCCACATACTTTGAAGGCCACTCTTTGATCTTGTTTCGTAGCAATGCGAGCAATTCCTTTTTGAGTTCAATATCCAGATGGGTATAGAACTCAGGGAGATTTTTGATGTTGTAGAGAAGGCTATTGTCAAGCTCGTCGTACGAGACACTTGCTCCATGCACAAACCGCAGAACAAGGAAGGCAGTGAGTTTCCTTTCGGGGGCTTCGGTGTTTGATTTGAGGACTTCTTCAAAGTAGGAGCGCATCGCAGCGGCAGCTCCGTCAGAGGGATTGCCGCCACGGAGTTTGTAGTCCATGATGTATTTGATCTTGTTTTCCATGGTTCCTGATTTTTTGAACTTGCTCACCAGCTCATCCAGGACAGAGACCTCAGATGTGCGGAGTTCAAAGAAGTTTTTCCTGGTGAGGCTTGGGACAATCGTATTGCTGTTTTCGATCCGTTTGCGGGCAACGATCCACCATTTGTTCCAGGTGGACTCTGACATCACATCAGGAACGAGCCATTCTTTGATCTGGGTAGCGGATGCAATGCCCCCCATGCTTTTGAGGATGATCTCTACCACCTGTATAGGATCCTCCTGGATGAGGTTCTTGAGTTCCTCGAGGCGTTTCTTCTTCCAGAGGAGTATGTGGTTATCATCGAGGACAGTGAGGGCTCGCAGAGCGATATCGAGGGACATCTTGTGGCCTGGCTTTGTCTCAAAGTCAATGACGACATTCTCGTCTTCGATGGATTTCACCTGTCCGAATCCCCAGCTCTTGTGTTGAACGTACTTATCAACATCAAAGGCGATGTGGCTTTCAAAGATACGGATAGCATCGCGATATGGTTTCCATGTTTGTCCAATGTTGGAGAGTTTGAGGTACTTCTCGAGCTGGGAGTGATCCTGATAGATGGCACGATAACAGTCTTCGAGGGCTTTGCGAAGCTGTTTGTCTTCGGGTTTCCATTCGACTATGATCTTCAGGATGTTGAGGGCTTCCTGGTATTTACCGGCTTTCATCAAGCTGTGAACATAGTCATGGTAGACGGTGTCGGCAACCCTTGCATCCCCCTGAAGCTCTCGCATTTTTCTCGCCAGAAGCAGGATGAGGTTGGCGTCGTCGTGGAAGAGTTTGACCATCTTTGCCCACAATTCTTCGAGGGTGCGGATGGTTTTGAGCTTGATGTAGCGTTCAAAGGCGAGACGGTAGTAGAAGGCGGCCTGATCCTTGTCACCCTGCGCCTCGTAGTATTCGCCTAGGTATTTGGCGGTGGAGGCGTTTTTGGCGTCGACGAGCACAAGACGGCGACGAATGTTGAGGAGCTCTTCCTGGTTGTTTTGATTCTCGTAGATGGTTTCAAGTGCCCGGAGAGCCTCCTGGTCCTCCCTATAGGTGAGGAGCTTTTCGCTGAGGTATTCAGCGATTTTGTACTTTTTGTTGTCGAGGAAGCGTCGGATGAGATCGGGGATCAGGTTGTTGCCGATAGAGTTTTCTTCAAAGGGCAACATACCAAGGATGTAGGTTGCGATAACACTATCTTGTTTGCTGGCGAGAGCCTCGTTGCAGAGCTCTTTGAGCTCATTCTGGAAGCCTTCTTCCACAGCGATATGGATAATGTTGTCCAATTCAACGAACGTTTTGACAGAGTACTCGTTTATAGCGGTCTGTGTCCACTGTTCTTGTTTGATTCTCTCTCTCAGATCTCTGAGAATATCCTCTCTTTTCTGGGTATCTGTCATGGGATTTCCTCCTCATTGTTCTCTTATAAAAACACCATTTGCCGGTATTCCGACCAACGCTGATGTATCTCTTTCCAGGTGTGTTTGGCTATACCGTCCACACCAAAGTCCTCTACACAGAAAGAGGCGACAACCGTGGCGTATGAAGCGGCTTTTTTGACCACGGATGGGGTGAGTCTCAGAATATGGTGACTATCTAAATAGCTACAGAAAGCCCCCGCAAAGCTATCCCCTGCTCCGGTGGGATCAACAACGTGTGTCGTGGGGTAAGCGGGGAGAACCACACGGAAATTTCGACCCCGGATGATGACACCCTGGGAGCCCCTCTTCATGATAAGGAGCTCAAAGTGTGGGCGATATACCGCTTCCATTGCCTCAAGGGGGTTTTTCTTGCCCGAGAGGAGCATTGCCTCACCTTCGTTGATGATGAGGCCGTTGACATGATTGAGTACATCATCCACTTCTTGGGGCTTGTGAGTGATCCAGAAGTTCATCGTATCCAGGAATCGCCAGCGCATTTTGGGGAACTGGGTAACGACCTGTTTTTGGATGACCGGGTCGATGTTAGCGAGGAAGAGAAAACCATGCTGGGGGTATTTTGGGGGGATATAGGGTTGAAAGTCAGCAAACACACCGAGTTCGGTGGTTTTTGTCCTGGCTTCGTTGAGGTCGCCTTCGTATGAACCAGCCCAAAAAAAGGTTTTCCCAGGTCGAATCAGGACGCCTTTTTGAGAGCGTGTCTTTTGGCGCAGAAAATTCCAGCTTTCTTCACGGAAGTCTTGTCCCACAACCCCCACAATATAGGGCCTGGAGAGAAAGCTTGCAGCGTTGGAAAAATGTGTCACCGATCCGCCAAGTATGCGTTCTCTTTTGCCAGCGGGGGTCTCTACCGTATCGTATGCCAGTGAACCAACAACAACTATTGCCACGTTTTACCTCGTTATATATTTTTCTATCTGGGTTAGGGCTGGTTCCAGCTTGCCCATAAGGTGTTTTCGTACATCCTCGAGAAAAATCCCCCTGTCTATAATATCCAGGATCTTTCGTGCCACTGCCTGGATGTTGTTTTTGGCCTGGGTTTGGCAGAGGTGATAGTCCAACAGCCACAGGTAGGCATTGATCAACCGTGGAACCAGGACATCTATAGCTTTTTTGTCGTATTTAATCGTCTGCTCGAGGAGGGTAATCCTCTGACGCAATCCCTGGAGAAACCTCATGGACATCTCTCGTTTGTTTTTGAGTGTTCCATGGGCAAAGGCATACACAGGGATCCACTCAGCCAGAAGCTCTCTTTTGACGCCGTGGGTTTTGATGAGTTGGGCGAGCTTCTGAATGGGGGGATAGGTTATCTTCTCTAACTCTATCATGGCCGGATTGAGGTAAAAGGCGTCGTTGTACATGACCGAGGCCAGTTCTTCCTCGCCGGCGTCAGCATAGGCGTTGCCCAGCAGGATATAGATTCCGATGTCTTCGTCGTTTCTATCCAGGCTCAGGGCGTATTCGAGGGTTTCGATAGCCCTCTCTGTCATACCCAGGGTTAAAAAAACCTCGCCTAACATCAGGAGGATGTCCTTTCGGGGAAAGGGAGAGAGCCTGTACACCTCGATGAGTATCTCCATCAGGCGCGAGAAAACAAAGTACTTTATGGATTGATACACCTTGAGGTTGGTGTGGGCATTCTCCTTTCGGAAGGATTCGTATTTCCACCACTCCTGAAAAAGCTCTTCACCTCCTTCTGTATCATCCTGGAGAAAAAAATACTCCTGCCGGTGTTTCCAGAAATGGACGGCGGCCAGGATCTCCTCCAGCTCTTTGTCTTGAGGGTATGCGGTCATAATTTCGAGGGCTTGTTCCTGGACATCATCAAGCTTCCCTTCGCTGAGGAGCTGATATAGTCTCTGTTTGGCCTCTACTAACTCCACCGCTATCCCCATTCATGTAAATTCTCTATATTGCAATATTATAGAGAGAAAAACGAAAAAAATCAACTCATAGGATAGCTTGATGGGAAAAGTTTGTCATTTAATATTAGATAAGGAAGGTTTTGGTATGGCTAAGGAAAGCAAGGTGAGAAGAATTGGTTAAATGTTTAACCTTTTTGAGAGGGGGTTGTTTTTTTTCGTAGCGGCTTGCCAGGATGGGATGGGAGAGATAGTGCCGGATAGGTTGGCAAGCCTCTCCTCAAAACTTGAAAAAAAATTTTTTTCATGGTATAATACATCCCTCTATGCCACCGTAGCTCAGTCGGTAGAGCAACTGATTCGTAATCAGTGGGTCAGCGGTTCAATCCCGCTCGGTGGCTTTTTTCTTTTTTTCAAGGGTATCCCATATCTCGGTGATAATGGTGTTGGCGACCATTCGTCCTCGAGGGGTTAGTATCAACCGACCATCTCGAATCTGGCAAAAATCACCAAGTGTTTCAAGCCTTTTCTCAAGGTGTGTCTTTTCTTCCCCGGAAAATTCTCTTACATCCACCCCGTCACTTGTGCGAAGCCACAGCATGATCTTTTCCCGCCGAGCGGTGTCTTCATCAATGGTTTCCTGAACCCCATAGGGGAATTTGCCTCGATGAAGAGCCTCTTCATACAGGGAGAGATGAATGGTGTTCTGATACCGTCTCTTTTCCCAGGCGAGCCATCCGCTTGCCCCCAACCCCAGCCCAATATAAGGTTCATGGTTCCAGTAGAGGCTATTGTGGATGGTACGATATTCTCTTCCACGGGCAAAATTTGAGATCTCATACCACTCATACCACGGAGAGAGGTGTTCGGCAAGTTCGAGATACTGCGAGGTTTGAAGCTCGTCCTCTGGGGGTTTGAGTTTTCCCAGTCGTTCAAGCCCTGCCAGTGTACTCCCCTCCTCAAAAGAGAGAAGATACAGCGAGAGATGATCAGGGAGATGGCTTGCTATCCACTGGACAAGTCTCGGGATATCCAGTCCCGAAACACCCACAATAAAATCCACACTCACCCTACTAAACCCTGCCCTGGCTGTCCTCTCATAGATCTCAGAAACCGGAAGAACGGGTCTCGAGAGAAAGTTCAGGATCTCTGGTTGTACCGCCTGAAGACCGAGACTCACACGGCTAAACCCCATCTCTCGCCAGGCTTTGAGTCGGTCTTCTGTCACATCCTCTGGGTTTACCTCGATGGTGCTTTCGATCAGATGAAAAGAAAAAAGCCTCCGAAGTCCCTCCCATAGCCTCCAGAGAGACTCTTCGGAGAGAAGCGAAGGCGTACCCCCGCCCATATACAGGGTGTCAAACGAGAGTTGACCATACGTTTGGGTGTAGAGCTCTGCCTCCCGGAGAACAAGGGAGATATACTGTTTTTCCCTTTCCGGGGTTAGGGGGATGCCGCTGACAAAATGGCAGTAAACACATCGCTTTCGACAAAAGGGGACATGAATATAAAGCCCGGTCATGAGGTTTGGAGGAGTTCATCGACCCAGTGGGCGATTTTGTCCTTTTCCTGACGAAGCTGCTGGACGAGGGGAATGGCACTGATATTGTTCTGGTATCTAGTGAGCGTGTCTGTCGTTAGAATGGTCTCCAAAACAGACAGAAAACTCACAAAATCCGGAGCCCACCAACCTGCATGGTGACGAAGGGCAAAGAGAAGATTCTTCCGTTCTGTCATATAGGTAGAGTAATCGGTGGCGAGGAGGGGCTTTCCTAGAAGCATGGCCTCAAAGAGAACCGATGGACCGGCCTTTCCCACCACGATGTCACTAGCATGCATGAGTTCGTGCATATTGTCCACGAACCCAAACACCCTGATAGGGTAGGGAGAACGTTGAGAAAGTTCGATCATTTTTTCCTGAAGGGTTGTGTTTCGTCCACATACCACGAGCCAGTTCAGGGGGAGTTTATGCTGGATAATCCGGGGGAGAAAATCATACGCCTTGCCTATCCCCTCCCCCCCATACACCACCAAAAGGGTGAAATACTGGGGATGAAGCTGGTATTTTTCGAGGAGTTTTTTCCTGTCGGGCAACGGGTTATAAAACTTTCGCTCAATAGGAAAGGGAACACGGACAATCTGGGATGGCTTTACCCCTCGTTTCAAAAGCCCGTTCTCCACTTCTTCACTTGGGGCGAGGAGAAAATCTGCCCTCGGTTCACACCACCACGAAAACGGGGAAAAGGGATCGGTGATTACCCCTACGACCGGGCACGAGATACGTCTTTTCTTCTTGGCAATCGAGGCAATCGTCGTGGCAAAAAAATGTGTGGAGAGAATCAGGTCAGGCTGCCTGGAGGCAAAATATTCTATGCCCTTTTTGAGCAGGTTTGGCATAAAGAGGGGGAGATAGAGCTTCGAAACAGGGTGAAAGAGCTCCATCATCGTCATAGAAAGGTCAGCCATCCATCGGTGGGCGAGCGAAAACCGCCAGTATCGTCGCATGAACTCATGCTCCTTCATCGCCCCACACGCCTGTGAAAGCTCGACAATCTCTATCGCATACTTGCCGGGGAAACATGCCTCAATCCCATCCCGAATAGCCGATGCGGTAGCGAGATGCCCTGCCCCAGCCTCAACGATAGGCATCAAGATATGTTTCATAGACACCTCCTAGGTATCAGAATGTGTCGTAGCAGGATCGTCAGGAAGCACCAGATTCCTCAAAAAGGCTGCGTTTTCTTCAGGGATAGAGGGATTGATGAACATCCCTGATCCCAGCTCAAAACCCGCACTGCGGGTCAAACGAGGCACGATCGTAATATACCAGTGAAAAAAGGCGGTATGACTATAGCCCTGGGGTGCCGAACGAATGATGTAGTTGTAATCGGGGTCATTGAGGCCAAAGTAAAGCCGGCGAAGCACCTGGCGAAGCACTCCTGAGAGGTCGGCAAGTTCTTCCTCCGTGGCATAGAGGAAGCTTGACTTGTGTTTTCTGGGGAAGATCCACACTGCAAAAGGTGAAAAAGCTGCATAGGGAACAAACGCCACAAAATACTCACTCTCATACACAATACGCACCCCGGCCTCAAGTTCTCTCTCCAGCATGGTACAAAAGATACATGAGCGATGTTCCTCATGGTAGCGTATGGATTCGTTCATGCGAGCCATCACATCCCGAGGAATAACTGGCAAAGCGATAATTTGTGAATGGGGATGCACAAGGGAAGCCCCAGCCCTGCTTCCGTGATTGCGGAACAGGATCACCGACTCTACATAAGGAAAACTCATCAAATGCGCCATACGCTTCTGGTACATCCGGAGTATATGATAGACATGGGTGGGATCATAGAGGGCAATGGTGAGGTTGTGTTGGGGGTGCTCGATAAGCACCTCATGGTGTCCTATGCCATCCATCGAACGGAAAAAACCTGAGGTATTTACCGAAAACCCGTCCTCTGGAGGGAGGAGAGCTGGATATTTATTGGGAATCACCCGAATCTGCCATTTCCCGTTGACTTTCATGGTGTCGAGGGTGATGTCGTTTCCGGTCTTTTGCTCATTGCCAGGGCAGAAGGGGCAATTCTCATCATAGGGAGGGTAGGCGGATTCACAGTTGAGCTTCTCTTCTCGAAGCTGATCCGGCCGTTTACTTCGTTCCGTGGCGATAATCACCCATTCCTTGAGCAGGATGTTCTGTCTGAGTTCTGGCATACTCCCTCCTTTGCCTGTTTATTTTAAGGACAAGAGGAAAAAAGTCAAGTAGAAAAATTTTTTCTTTTTCTCGCCTTTTCCCTTGACAAAAAGCATTTTTTAGTATATAATACATACTATACATATAGGAATTTATGTTTTAAGGAGGCTTTCATGAAGCTCTCGACCAAAAGCCGTTATGGGCTCCGTCTTCTGTTTCGTCTTGCTATAGCCAATAAAGAGATCGTCCCTCTCAGTGAAATCGCAGAAAAAGAGGCGATATCTGAAAAGTACCTCGAACACATCATCAACCGCCTCAAGGTGGCCGGTATTGTTCAGGCTCAGAGGGGGATCAAGGGAGGGTATATTCTTACCAGAAACCCTTCAGAGATTCGCCTGCTGGAGGTGATAGAGTCGCTCGAGGGACCTCTCATCCTGGTAGACTGTGTGGGAACCAGATCCTGTGGTCGTATGCCTATGTGTCCCACCCAGTGGGTGTGGGACAGACTCTCAAACGTTTTGAGGCAGGAGCTTGCCTCGCTAACCCTTGATGATATGATTCGACATTATACAGAAAGCGTGGTACATACCTACGAAATATAGGAGGTTGACAAATGATAGCCAACAATATCACCGAACTCATAGGGAAAACGCCTCTGATACGGCTTTCCCGGATGACAGAGGATGCAGAGATTCTGCTCAAGGCAGAGTTTTTTAACCCCCTGTCCAGTGTGAAGGATAGGATCGGGCTTTCTATGATCGAGGCAGCCGAGAAGGAAGGCAAACTCAAACCTGGTAGCATCATCATAGAACCAACCAGTGGGAATACCGGTATCGCCCTGGCCTTTATTGCGGCCCAACGGGGATACCGTCTCATTCTTGTGATGCCAGATACGATGAGTGTTGAACGACGAAAGCTTTTGAAGATCTTTGGGGCTGAGCTGGTTCTCACCCCTGGTTCTGAGGGTATGCGTGGAGCTGTCAACAAGGCCAACGAGCTGGCAGAAAAATACCCGGGGAGTATTATCCTCCAGCAGTTTGAAAACCCTGCCAACCCCGAGATCCACCGCAAAACAACCGCCGAAGAGATCTGGCAGGACACAGGTGGCAAAGTAGATATCCTGGTGGCCGCTGTTGGCACAGGAGGAACCCTCACCGGTGTGGGCGAGGTGCTCAAGTCGAGAAACCCCAACATCAAGGTTATCGCCGTTGAACCAACCGACTCACCTGTCCTCTCCGGAGGAAAACCTGCTCCTCACAAGATCCAGGGTATCGGCGCAGGATTCATCCCTAAGGTATTGAATACTTCCATCATCGATGAGATTATTCAGGTCAAAGCCGAAGATGCCGGGGCTGTTTCCCGGGAGCTTGCCAAAAAGGAGGGTATCCTCGTTGGTATCTCCGCTGGAGCCAATGTGTGGGCAGCCCTTCAGGTGGCCAAACGCCCCGAAAACAAAGGCAAAACCATCGTCACCATCGGATGTGATACCGGGGAACGCTATCTGAGCACATGGCTTTTTGACGAACAGTAAGATACAAGGAGGAATGCGATATGAAAACACCCAATTTTGAAACCCTGGCACTCCATGCTGGACAAGCAATTGACGAAACTCTCTCCCGGGCTGTTCCTGTTTACAGGACAGCAGCCTACCTCTTTAAGAGTAGTGAACATGCTGTAAATCTGTTTGCTCTGAAGGAACTGGGCAATATCTATACCCGTATCATGAACCCTACTACTGACGTTTTGGAGAAGCGTATGGCTGCTCTTGAAGGGGGAGTGGGGGCACTGGCTCTCGCCTCCGGTACCAATGCCATCCATTACGCCATCATCAACCTGGCAAAAGCCGGAGATGAGATTGTTTCAGCCAATAACCTCTATGGCGGTACCTTTACCATGTTTCACGATATTCTCCCTCAGTTTGGTATCACCACGAGGTTTGTTGATATCCGGGATCCCGAAAACGTGCGCAAAGCCATCAACGAGAAAACACGGGCTGTTTTTGTTGAAACGATTGGCAACCCAGGGCTGGATGTCACCGACATCGAGGCCGTCGCCAAAATCGCCCACGAAAACGAGGTACCCCTCATCGTGGACTCCACCTTTACCACACCGTATCTCTTGCGCCCCATTGAGCATGGTGCAGATATTGTGGTGCATTCGCTTACCAAATGGATTGGTGGACACGGTACAGCGATTGGCGGTATTGTGATAGACAGCGGGAAATTCAACTGGAAAAACCCAAAATTTTCCCTCTTTGTCGAGCCCGATGGGAGCTACCATGACCTGAGGTTTGCCTATGATCTCGGCGAACTCTCCCCATTAGCCTATATCATGAGGATGAGGCTTGTCCCCCTGCGTAACCTCGGTGGATGTATCTCCCCTGATAACGCCTGGATCTTTCTCCAGGGGCTGGAGACCCTTGCGCTTCGTATGGAACGTCATAGCAGCAATGCCCTTGCTGTGGCTCGTTTTCTCAGGAAGCACCCCAAGGTTGCATGGGTGCGCTATCCAGGTCTTGAGGACGATCCCTCCCATGCCGTGGCAGCAAAATACCTCAAAAAGGGATTTGGTGGCATGGTGGTGTTTGGCGTCAAGGGAGGACGACCAGAGGGACAGCGTTTCATCGAAAACCTCAAGCTCTTCTCCCACCTGGCCAATGTGGGGGACGCCAAGAGCCTGGCCATCCATCCAGCCACCACAACCCACTCCCAGCTCTCTGACGAGGATATGAAAGCCGGTGGTATCACCCCGGATCTTGTTCGGCTTTCGATCGGTATCGAGCATATCGATGATATCCTGGCAGACCTTGACCAGGCGCTGGCTAGGGTATAGGGAGCACGTATGAGAATCAAAGTCAATGGAGAGGAGAGAGAGATTCTCTCTCCTCTTTCCATACAACAGTACCTTGAGTCGCTGGGACTTTCGGAACGAAGAGTGGTAATAGAGTACAACGGTGAGATCCTCTCACGAGAATCATGGGAGACTACCATCCTGGGAGACGGGGATAAACTCGAGATTGTGCATTTTGTGGGAGGAGGATAATGCGTATAGGGATTGCCGGAGTCGGTGGTATTGGGAGTAATGTGGCCATGCATCTGGTGCGTGCCGGGGTGACCTCTTTTCGTATTGTGGATTTTGACAGGGTTGATCCCTCTAACCTCAACCGCCAGTTTTATTTTGCTCATCAGGTGGGGCATCCCAAGGTGCAGATGCTCGTCGAAAACCTCCGGGCTATTCGCCCCGAAGTGGAGATTGACGCTCGAGAGGCCTACATTGATGAAACAAATATCCTTCCTCTGTTTGAGGACTGTGACTGTGTGGTAGAGGGGTTTGATAAGGCAGAGTGCAAGGTGCTCCTCCTCAAGACCTTCTGGAACTCGGGGAAATACCTTGTCTCAGCCAATGGAGTGGCTGGTAACGACGTGGAAATCATCCGCATCTATCGCCCAAAACCAACCATCGCCATTGTGGGAGATTTTGCCTCTGATGTTGCTGATCATTCCCTCAGCTCTGCCAAGGTGGGAGCAGTTGCCGCCATGATGGCAAGTATTGTCCTGGATTGGGCACAGGTATTTCAAAAAAGCAAAAGTTGAATTTTTTCGTAGTGAGGCGTACAATAACTGTATGATGAAAAAACTTCAGAATTCCCCCCTCTGGTTTTCCCTCATCTGGGCGGCGTTTATTCTTTTTGTCGTTCCCACGGTTGTTTCTCGTTTATTGTATCTTGTGATAGACTCGCTTGCCTCATCACTTGCCTGGAAGGTGACCATGCTTGTGCAGTTTGGGCTGGCTTACAGTATGGTTTGGTTTCTTGCGCCCTCAAATCCATCACGGGAGGCTCTCTTTCGACTTCCTCACAAACCTGGCAGGCTCTTTGGAACCATTGTTCTGGTATGGACATCGGTGCTCTTTTCGGTGAGTGGTCTCGTTTTTATCCTGGCGATCTGGGCAAATGCGGCCACAGGGGGGATGATTGCTCAACAGATCTCGCAGGACCTCGTCGGTTACCAGGGAGCGTATGGAACCCTTTTTGGTTCTCTTGAATACGGAGGTTTGTGGGGAAGGCTGATGGTCTTTGTCCTCGTTGTGGGGCTGGTTCCCATGACGGAGGAGTGGCTTTTTCGAGGGTTGGTGTTTGATAGTCTGAGACGTTACCTCTCTCCTCGCTGGACCATTCTCCTCCAGGCAGTTCTTTTTGCTGTCCTTCATCCCCTCGGTTTTTATACGGTGCTCTATCTTGCGATTGGGCTTCTCCTTGGATGGTTTCGGCATCACTTCCGTTCTCTCTGGCCAGGGATATGGGCGCACCAGTTTCAAAACAGTCTCGCCTTCATAAGCTTCCTCGGTGGGGGAAGGGAGATGTTTGCCATGGATCCGACGCTTTTTGACCTTCGGGAGCTGTGGGTTATGATTCCTTTTACGGTTGTGGTTATCTGTGTGGCTGTCTATGCGCTCAGGATACTGATAAAGTGGCCTACCACTCCCACTGAACGCTCAGGGCAAATCGAACCGTAGTATCCCAGGTGAGAACCCTCGCCGCAACAGCCATCTCCCGACGACGGTACCGTACCACAAAACAGCTTATCTCGGTGGGATGGTAAAACCACATGCTCTCCATCTCCCCCGATTCCACAGGGGGGAAGGTGAGAGAGAGGGGGTTCTCCTTTAAGGGCTGAAGCCACACATGCCAGATGGAAAAACTCCAGTTTTTGAAATAGCCGCTGATTCTTGCGTGATACTCGCTTCCCCGCTTCTCGTGATAGGTGTCCTGCGAAGTCCGTAGTTCCCATTTCAAGGGGGAGAAAAGCCATCCAACCACCTCTTCCCCATACGAAAAGAAGAAGGTGTTGGTACGGATATCCATACTCACCGAGGAAGAGACTCGCTCCACCCCTATCCACGAAACACCCATTCGTTTGACCAAAGCGGGAATGATGCCTGATTTGAATGTGGCGTAGCCGGTTCTTTTGTTGGTGTAGCCCTCAGAACGAGCGATAAGCTCAAACTCTCCCTGTTTGGTCTCAAGCCCCCAGACAAATCCCTGTTTCCCCTGAATCCCTCGGTAGAGCTGACCCCCATAAGGGGCAAAGAAGTTGGTCTCCCCATCGTAAACCACCATCGCCTGTTTAACCCTCCCCGGAAATCGCATCCATACAAGCCACGCCTGTCCCTCAGAAAGTGCCCACTCTCCCCCAGCTTCAATGGTGGGGAGTTTCACTCTCCCAAAGAGACTTCCACTCCACGCCGCATCGTCCCGGTTGGTGACAAACAAAAACCCCTGCATGCCTACATTCCCATACTCTCCCTCAAAAGCTCCGAAACCCCCAGCGGTTGTGGTCTGGTTAGAGAAGTAGATGGCACCGACCCTGAAACCACTCCGGGAGAACTGCCCTGCCACACCCCGGAGGATCTCATCGTAGCGATTGCCATCTGTATCTCGTGAGGCTGAAAATGGTCGGCGAAGCCCCTTTTCGCGGGGGATCATCGAGGAAGGATTCCGACTGATAATCGTAAACGGGCTACCAAAGAGAAGCCCTGTCCCCTGCTGATAGACAAAATCCCCTCCCAGAACCATACCCCACGAGGAGGAGAGTGTCACCCCCAACACCCCCTGCGTCAGAATGGTGGAGATATTGCCTGTGGTGGTATGAACCGAAGGGAGAAGCAGATACCCTTCCCCTCCAGGAAAATACACCGTTGTGCGATAGAGGGTATTGGTGCCCTCGAGACGAAGGGCGTTCTTCCATCGGAGTGTGTTGGTCACTGGGGAGATTGTCACATACGGTGCTATGGCACGAATCTCCTCCACCCTCCAACCAAGCGAGACCAGATCTCTCAAACTGGTCAATCCCCGGTGTTTTCGGTGGGCAAGGAGGGATGAGAGGCGTTTTTCATCCATACCTGGAAGGAGTCGGAGAAGGGATGGGGAAGCGGTGTTGAGATCAGCAGGATAAATGAGAAGATCGACAAGATCGAAAGAGGCGTCATCGAGAGGAGGAAAACTCTCAAGCGAGAAACGATACTGAAACCAGGGAAGCATTGCCTCAGGGACACTGGCAAGGAGCAGATCCTCATACGACCATATCCACCCTTCTTTACGACGAAACTCAAGCAGGGAGTTCACTATACGAGTTTCCACCCCGTTCTGGAGCAAAAGTCGGGACAGATCCTCGTCTGAGAGGCTATTGAGATCAAGCGCGCTCACTCTCAGGGCGATCAAGCTTATAACCAACCCCACGAAGGGTTTGAAGGCATTTCCCATACTTTCCTAACTTTTCCCGTAGATGTTTGATATGAGCATCTATGGTACGATCCATGATGGCCTTTTCGTTGTTCCAGAGCCTCTCGATGAGCATGTCTCTGGTAAAAACCTGTCCGGGTTTCTCCATGAGGATGGCCAGCAGACGAAACTCTGTCGCTGTGAGAATTACATCATCTCCATCGATGCTCGCCTGAAAACGACTCGTGTCAAGACGTATCCCCTCCCACACCAAAACAGAATGGGAAGAGGTAGCTGTTGCCTGCTCCTTTCGCCTGAGAATTGCTTTTACCCGACTGACCATTTCGCGAGGGCTGAAGGGCTTGGGGATATAGTCATCTGCCCCGAGCTCTAAGCCCAGGATGCGATCCATTTCTTCACCACGGGCACTGATACATACGACTGCTGTTTGAGGGGATCTGTTTCGTATCCAGGAGAGAAGTTCGAGCCCACTTCTATCGGGGAGCATGATATCAAGAATCACAAGCGAGGGTTTTTCTTTTTCGTGGAGAAAGGCATGCATAAATGTCTCGGCTTTTGGAAACCCGCGACAAGAAAACCCGGCCTGCTGGAGCGCTGTTTCTTCGAGTGCCTGGATATCAGGCTCATCCTCAACAATCCAGATAGGGGGAGTTCTCATGCCACCTCCTTAGTTTCTCAACTGACGACGCACTCTCGTCATCTGCTTGAGGAGTTTCTCTACACTCTTAAAATAATCCTCATCACTGGACAGTTCGAGATACTCGAGTCCAAAATGCTGAAAAACCGAGGTATAAAACCTCTTATACTGTTCATAGGTATCCTCTACGCTTAGTGGACGGGTCTCATTCTGTCTTGTTTCAATATCTTCGAGAGAGGCCAGAAGAGGGAATGAACTCTGCCACGGAACAAGGAAAGGACGAAAAGACTCTCTCTCGCTTCGATCATGGATCACCAGAGGAATAACCTCATGTCTATCACAGAGTCTAGCAAGGGATCTATCATATTCCCCATCCAGAAAATCCCCCATCAGGAAAAGGATCGCAGGCTTTTTGAGGAGTGTAGAAACCTCGGTAAACGTGTGGACGAGTGATGTTCCACGAAATTTTGGGGTATAATACCAGATATCCCGTATAATGCGCAAGAGCTGGGAATAGTCATGTTTTGCCGGAACGAATTGTTCGACTGTGGTGGTGTGAAGGATCATCCCAACTTTGTCTTGATTGTAGTAGGCAATAAACCCGAGAAACGCCGCTATCTCAGCCATGATCTGACGCTTTGCAATTCGCTGACCGTACGCTGCAGAGCCACTGACATCAACCACAAAATACACCGTAAGTTGGCGCTCTTCAACAAACTGCTTCACATACGGTTCTCGCATCCTTGCTGTCACATTCCAGTCTATATCCCGAACATCATCACCGTATGTGTACTCCCGAACATCAGAGAATTCAATCCCCTTGCCTTTGAAGACACTGTGGTACTGGCTGGTCAATTGATCCCTGATGAGCTTCCGGGCACGGATCTCGAGGTGTTTGACACGAGCGATGATCTTCTGGATCGAGTCAGAAGGAAGACTGATTGTCCTGTCCATCTTCCTTCTCCTCTAAACCGGGAGTGATTGTCTCCTTGGAGATAATCGTGGCCTCGGTATAACGAGCCCCTGTTTCATCGTAGTGGGTTTCTCCTCGACGAAAGCTCCTCCATCCTCCCAGAAGCCACCCAAGAATACCCAGGAGTACAAAAGGAATCGCCAGAAAAAGAAGCACTGGCAAAACAAAGGCAAGCATCGTCAACAAAGCAATGCCACCCAATCCCAGCGTCACCCAGAACCAGAGTTTATCCCACCAGCTATTCATCGGTTACTCCTTGAGAGTATTATACCATAGAAGAGCAAAGAAAGCAAAAAATGAGAGCGCGCTATGATGAGGTAATTCGTATAATCTTCTATCAAGTAAAAAATATTTATAATGGCTATCCTTGATTCGCAAAAACACTTGAAAATTCATCGCCAAAATCCTTGACTTTTTTAGGGTAGAGATGTATACTTTACAAGTACATGAAGATCGGAGAGAATAACGTTAAGAATAACGGTCTGGTGCCTGGTAGATAAGAGTGCAGAGAGGTGCCGATTTTTATGAACCTGATGTATCTTGTGTCACGGATTGCCAAGGGAGTGACCATTTTGAGAATATGTTTTTGAGAAAAAGGGAGAGAGATAATTATTGCGTTTTATAACAGGACCAGGAGGTCGAAATGGCAACCATCCGCCTACCTTCAGATCTTGAGGCAAAGCTCACGATTTTAGTGGAAAAGAAGCGTAAACCTAAAATTGAGATCATAAAGGAAGCCTTT
>FWWL01003141.1_pt1 | contig 31311 bp, 32 predicted proteins | sample 2228331 | NCBI WGS metagenome assembly FWWL01 (sample SAMEA103939775, study PRJEB20133) | metagenome
GACCACCACCGCGTCGATATCCTTCCGCAGGAGCAGGCGCCGGAAGTCCCTGTAGGCCGCGCATCGCTCGCCCACCCTCAGCCGGGCCTGCTGCAGGTGGGGCTCGTAGACATCGCACACGGCGATGACATCCACCTGCGGGTTCCGCAGGAACGCACCCAGATGAGCGCCGCCCATTCCTCCCACGCCGATGAACCCCAGCGTGATGCGCTCGCTGGCGGCCGCCTTGTCCTCCAGCCCGAGCGCCCGGCCGGGGACGATGACAGGCAGCGCAAGCGCAGCGCCCGTCTTGAGAAGACTCCTGCGTGTCAGCCGTCTTGCCATGGGGACGGTCACCTCCCGGCACGGGCGCGCCAGTCCGATCACCGCGAAGCGCGCCGGCCGAGAGGGGTCTTCCCGCCGCACGACGCGGAATCCTTCCCTTCAGCGAGGTCCGGGAGGCCGGCCCGCGCAGCAGGGCAGGCGCGGTCAGACGGCGGACGGGGGATGGCCGGCCGGCAGAGCGCCGTCCAGCGCGAGGTCCACGATCTCGATGGGATGCAGAGCCCGCACGCTGCTGCCCTCCATCTTGAGGCCGGAGCGGATCCACATCTGGCAGCCCGGGTTGCCGGTGGCCACGACCGAGGCGCCCGTCGACTGGATGTTCGCCACCTTGCGCTTCAGCAGGCGCAGGGCCATCCCGGGCTGGGTGAAGCTGTAGACCCCCGCACTGCCGCAGCAGTGGTCCGACTCGGGAAGGTCCACCAGCCTGAGTCCGGGTATGGCGGAGAGCATCCGCCGCGGCTCCGAGCGGATCTTCTGTCCGTGAGCCAGATGGCAGGCGTCGTGATAGGTGACCGTCATCTCCACCGGCTTCAGCCCGGCCTGCTCCAGAAGCCCGGCCACCACCTCCGAGATGTCCCTCACCTTTGCGGAGAACGCCCTGGCGCGCTCGCGCTCGGGGCTTCCCTCCGGGAAGAGCCCGGCGTACTCCTTCATGGTGGAGCCGCATCCCGCCGAGTTCACCACGATGACATCGCACCCGGCGTCCTCGAACACCCCGATGTTCCGGAGCGCCATCCTTGCGGCCTGCCTGCCGTAGCCGTTGTGCACGTGAAGCGCCCCGCAGCATCCCTGCCCGGCAGGCACCACCACCTCGCACCCCAGACGGCTCAGCACCCGCACGGTGGCGCGGTTGACCTTGGGGAAAAGGACCGGCATCACGCAGCCTTCGAGCAGCCCCACCCGCATGGTCTTCCGCCCGGCGGCCGGGACGAGGCGCGGAAGACGCTCGGGGCGCGGCGAGGGGAAGCGCTCCAGACGCAGGTCTCCACCGTCGCCGTGGGCGCCCATCAGCCGGCTCACCAGCCCGCCGGGAGCCGCCGGGGGACGCCGGAGCAGCCGGGACGGCAGCGTGGCGAAGAACATCGCCAGGGCCATGGTCCCGGAGTGAGTGAAGACCTCCATCAGCACCCTGCGCCCGATGCGCTGCCACAGCGGCCGGTGGGCCGCCTCCTCGATGTGCGTCCGCGCGTGCTCCAGCAGGAAGCCGTATTTCACATCCGAGGGGCAGGCCGTCTCGCACGCCCGGCACCCCAGGCAGACGTCCAGATGATGCAGCACGGACTCATCCAGCCCGGCCCGGCCTTCCGCCACCGAGCGCATCAGGTAGATGCGCCCCCTTGGCGAGTCCTCCTCGCGGTTCAGCTCGACGTAGGTCGGACAGGCCTCCAGACAGAGCCCGCAGTGGATGCATTCCACCAGTTCATCGGTCAGGCTCGCCAGAGCGGCGCGGTCGTCTTTTTCCTTGCGGGGTGGACTCATAGGCCTCCGGGGAGCCGTCCTGCGGGGAAGACCCCCTCAGGGTCCAGCTGTTCTCTGATGCGCTGCATGACTTCGATGCCCGGCGCGGGGGTGGCCCAGACCGTCCCGTGGGGCAGAGGCTCCCGCGCGAAGACGCGAAGCGACGCCCCCCTCACACCGCTCACGCGCTCCCGGATCATCGCCGCGCAGGACTCGCGGGCCTCGCCGGCAAGCCCCGGGCACACGGAGCGGACGGTGCCCGTGACCGCGCCCGCAAGGATGAGCGGCGCGGCGACGCCGGCCGCGGCGCAGGCTTCCTGGATGTGGGCGACAAAGACCGGGATGTCAGACGGGAGACCGGAGAGGACCAGCAGCGTGCCGCCCTCAGGAGTCTGCTCCAGGTCGCACAGGCTGCGGTGCCTCTCCCCATTCCAGGAGAGGTCGACCTCCGCGGTCCCCCGCGCCCCAGCTTGCTCCACGACGGCCTCGAAGGTGCGCTGCTGACAGACGAGCTGCTCGTCCGTCCCGTCGAATCCGGCCAGCAAATACACGGCGTGGTCCGCCCGTCCGTCCGGGCGAAAGCGCCGCGCGGCTTCCCGGTTCAGCATCTCCACGGCCCGCGGCACCAGGGGCGCTGCCTGCATCAGGGCTGCCGCCCGGTCCGCATCCTCCCACGCGTCGAACATCCCCACGAACGCCCGGGACGCCTCCGGCGCGGGATGAAGCCGGAACACCGTCTCCACGATGACACCCAGCGTCCCGAGGCTCCCCGTATACAGACGGCACAGGTCGTAGCCGGCCGCGTTCTTCATCACCTTGCCGCCCGCCCAGACCACCTCTCCCCGGGCGTCCACCACCTTCAATCCCAGCACCAGGTCTCGCGGCGCGCCGTATCCGGCGCGGCTGGGTCCGGAGGCGCGCGTCGCGACGATGCCGCCCAGCGTGGCATCCGGGAACAGCGGAGGGTCCAGCGCCAGCATCTGTCCCTCCGGAGCCAGCACCGAAGCCGTCCGGGCCCCCGTCACGCCGGCCTCGGCAGCGAAGACCAGATTCTCCCGCTGGTAGTCGGTGACGCGGTCCAGATTGCGAGTGCTCAGCGCGACGTCGTACCCCGACGGCGCGGCGCATCGCTCGCTCATGGTCCGTCCTCCGACCGGCACGAGCTTCAGACGATGCTCAGAGCAGAAGCGGACAGCGGCGCAGACCTCCTCCACGCTCGAGGGAGACACTGCGGCGAACGCGGGCGAGCAGCCCCCCACCGTCAGATGCGCGGCCTCCGCCGGGCCCGCCACGGCGTCCCTGCCGAGCAGTTCCTCCAGCTTCTGGAACAGGCGGTCGGGACTCACGTCAGATGGCCGCCTTCTTGTTCAGGACCAGCTCGGCGCGCCCGTCTCCGCCCGGAAGGAGCTTCCCCGGATTGCAGAGTCCGGCAGGGTCGAACGCGGCCCTGACCCGCTCCATCGTGGCAAGGTCGGTGTCCGAGAAGATGAGCGGCATGAACTCCAGCTTCTCCACTCCCACCCCGTGCTCTCCCGTGATGGTCCCGCCCGCTTCGACGCAGGCCCGGACGATCTCGCCGTTGCACTCCAGCACCCGCCGCACCTGCTCCTCGTCGCGGTCGTCGTAGAGCACGATGGGGTGAAGGTTGCCGTCGCCGGCGTGGAAGACGTTCGCGATGCGCAGGTCGAACCGGCGGGCGATCTCGCCGATCTTCTCCAGCACTTCCGGCAGGGCGCTCCGGGGGATGACGCAGTCCTGCGTGCAGTGGCTGGGCGCCAGCCGTCCCAGAGACCCCACGGCCTTCTTCCGGCACATCCAGAGGGCGGTGCGCTCCTGCTCGTCGCGGGCCACGCGGAGCTCCCGGACGCCGTGCTCCTCGCAGATGCCCCGCACCTTCTGGCCCAGTCCGTCGAGACCGGCCTCCAGACCGTCCAGTTCGATGATGAGGACCGCCTGCGCATCCAGCGGGAGGCCGAAGTGGAACGCCGCCTCCACCGCCTGGATGACGTTGGCGTCCATCAGTTCGAGAGCGGCAGGGATGATGCCGGCCGCGATGATGGCGGAGACGCAGCGGGTGGCCTGAGAGACGGTCTCGAAGACGGCAAGGGCGGTCCAGGTCTTCTGCGGCAGCGGGGTGAGGCGGACGGTGACCTCGGTCACAATGCCGAGCGTCCCCTCCGAACCGGTGATGAGCCCGGGAAGGTCATAGCCCGGATTGTCCTCGGTCTCTCCGGGCACGTCCAGGATCTCGCCGTCCGGGAGGACCATCTTGAGCCCCAGCAGATGGTTCACCGTGACGCCGTATTTCAGGGTGTGCGGGCCGCCGGCGTTCTCGGCCACATTCCCCCCCAGCGTGCAGGCGGACTGGCTGGAAGGGTCAGGCGCATAATGCAGACCGTGCGGGGCGACCGCCTGCGTGACCTTCAGGTTCACCACACCCGCCTCCGCGGTCAGACGCCGGTTGCGCAGGTCGATATCCAGGATGCGCCTCATCCGCGTCAGCGAGATGACGATGCCCCCGGGCGGGGCCATCGCTCCCCCCGAGAGCCCCGTCCCCGCTCCGCGCGCCACGAACGGCACCCCCAGCCGGGCGGCCAGGCGCACGATGGACTGGACCTCCTCCGTGGAGGCCGGATGCACGACGGCGGCGGGACGCCGGCGTGCCATGGTGAAGCCGTCGGCCTCGTAGACCATCCGCTGGGCGTCAGTGGAGGAGACGTTCTCCTCCCCGACGATGGAAACGAGCCCGCGCATCAGAACGCTGTCGGCAGAAGGTTCGCGGCCGGACACGGCCCGGGAGCCGGTTGTTTGCAGCATGTTCGGGACAGCCTTTCCTGTCAGGTCCATTATACCTGACGCTCAGAGGAAGCCCTCTTTTGGCATGATCTGCAGAACATCCACGCTGGCGCTTTCCGGGCGCTCGATGCACCAGACCGCCGCCTCCGCCACGTCCTGCGCCTTCATCATCCGGGAGCGGTCCAGATCCGACCCGGCGGCGTCCCAGAGCGGCGTGTCCGTGGCTCCGGGCAGCAGCGCCGAGATGCGCACTCCGCGCGACCGGAACTCGGCGGCCAGCGAGCGCGTAAGGCCGAGCGCCCCCCACTTGGAGGCCGCATAGGCGGCCATCTGCGGGGCAGCCATCTCCGCCACTACGGAGAGGACGTTCACGATGTCTCCGCCCCCCGCATCCAGCATCTGACGGATGGCCGCCACGTTGCAGAGATACAGGCCCGTCAGGTTCACGGCCAGCGTGCGGTCCCAGACCTGCGGCTCCATCGCAAGCGTGTCCCCGAAGCGGCCCGTCCCCGCGCACGCGACGAGTACCGTCACCGGCCCCAGCTCGTCCCGCACCCGCCGGAACACCTCGTCCACGGCGGAGGGGTCGCTGACGTCCGCGGGATAGGCGTTGACGAACTGCGGATGCTCCGCCGCCAGCGACTCGAGCAGGTCCCTCGAGCGAGCCAACGCCGCCACCCTGACCCCCCTCGAAGCCAGAAGGGCCGCCGCGGCCCTTCCGATGCCGCGTCCGGCCCCCGTCACCACCGCCACTCTTCCGGTCAGCAGACGCCCGCTCATCCCGGATTGTCCCTCTTGGCCACCTGCAGGAGCTGGAAGAACTCCGCGCGCGTCTTCTCGTCCTCGTGGAACTCGCCGGACACCGAACTGGTGACCATCAACGAACCCTGCTTCTGGACCCCTCTGGTCATCATGCACAGGTGCTGCGCCTCCAGCACCACGGCCACGCCCTGAGGCTGCACCGCGCATTCGATGGCGCTTGCGATCTGCTGGGTCAGCCGCTCCTGCACCTGCAGCCTCCGCGCGAACATATCCACGATGCGCGCCACCTTCGAGAGCCCGATGATCTTCCCGTCCGGGATGTAGGCCACGTGCGCCCGTCCGAAGAACGGCAGCAGATGGTGCTCGCACAGCGAGTAGAACTCGATGTCGCGCACGATGATCATGCTGGAGTGTTCTTCGTGGAAGACCGCGTTGTTGAGCACGGTCTCCAGGTCCATCCGGTAGCCGCTGGTCAGGAAATCGAACGCTTTTGCCGCCCGCGAGGGGGTCTTGAGCAGACCCTCCCGCTCCGGGTCCTCCCCGACAGCCTTGATGATAGCCTTGAAGTGTTCCTCCACCCGCGTCACTCCTCTCCGAAGTATTCGAAATAGTTGCGCTCGGTCTCGCGCACGCACACCCTGTGAAGCTGCTCGCCCAGCCTCGGACGCAGAAGCCCCCAGATGACCAAGGCGATGTTCTCGCTGGTGGGATTGACGTCCGCGAACTCGGGGACATCAAGATTCAGGTGCCGGTGGTCGAACCGGTCCACCACGCACTCGTGCACCACCGCGTCGATCTCCCCGATGCGGCAGGCCAGCCCGCTGCGCGGGTCCACCCGCCCGCGGACGGTCACCTCCAGCCCGTAGTTGTGGCCGTGTCCGTTCGGGTTGTTGCACTTCCCGAAGATGCGGCAGTTCTCCTCGTCCGACAGCTGCGGGCTGTGCAGACGATGCGCGGCCGCGAACTCGTACGCCCGCGTGACGAAGACGGTATTGTCCGAATCACCCATGTAATCGCTCCAGAGGAAGTCGTCCTCCCACACCCGAACCCGCTCCAGCCTCGCCCCGGGTATCCTTCCCTCGCAGGCCCGCCAGATCCAGACCGCCAGATTCTCCGTCGACGGGATGCCCCACGCCACAGCCGGGTGGTCGCGCTCCAGAAAGCTCTCGTGCAGGGGCATCAGCAGCCCCTTCAGCACGCGGTCGACGTCCGTGATGTTGACCACCATCCCCGTGCGCGGGTCCAGCTGCCCGGAGCAGGAAAGGTCCACCGTGAAGTTGTGTCCGTGGACCGAGCGCCGGGTCAGGCCCAGACCCGAGCCGGTCTGGAAGACGTCGTCCGGGATGTTCTCGTAGCTGTGCGCCGCACTGAAGCGGACTCTGCGGCGGATGTGGACCTTCATCGGCTCCTCACATAGGGCTTGCCCAGGGCCGCCGGGCCCCTGTAGCGCCCTGCAAACACGGTCAGGACGGCCAGCGTCACCACATACGGAAGCGCCAGAAGCGCCTGATACGGGATGTGGATGGCCGTCCCCGCGACAATCGCCTGAGAACCCCGAGCCTGGAACCAGAACTGCGCCTCGTTGGCTCCTCCGAAGATGAGCGCGGCGAGCACGGCTCCCAGAGGATGCCAGCGCCCGAAGATGACCACCGCCAGCGCGATGAACCCCCGCCCGCTGGTCATGTTCTCCGCGAAGCTGCTGGTCTGCGCCAGGGTGAGATAGGCGCCTGCGATGCCCGCCATCATCCCGCCGAACACCACCGCCGAGAAGCGCGTCAGGCCCACCCGCACGCCCGCTGCGTCGGCCGCCTCCGGACGGGCGCCGCACGCACGCAGACCCAGTCCCTGAGGGCTTCGCAGGAAGAGCCAGATGCCCAGCGCCACCGCCCCGCAGGCGTACACGAGGGTGGACTGGTCGAAGAAGACCTTGCCCACTACCGGAAGCGCGGAGAGCACCGGGATTGCGTAGTCCTCCAGCCGGGGAGCCGACGCCAGCGACTCCATCCCGAAGATGGCCCGGAACAGAGCCCCGGTCAGCCCGACCATCGCGATGTTGATGCCCATCCCGGCAACGATCTGATCCGCACTGCGCACGACGCAAAGGAAGGCAAGCAGGCATCCCGTCAGGGCGCCGGCCGCCGCGGCGGCCAGCAGGCCGGCCGCGGGGCTGCCTGTCGCCACACCGGCCGCGAACCCGGCGAACGCCCCGCCCAGCATCATCCCCTCGATGCTGATATTGATGACGCCGGAGCGCTGCGAGACGATCTCACCAAGCGCCGCCAGAATCAACGGCGCGGAAAGGCGTATGGTTCCGGACAGGAACTCCTCCAGCCCGCTCATCAGACCTCCTGCGCTCCCCTCGCCCGGATGGCCTCCGTGACCGCCCTGCGCCGCGCGGCCTGGTGCGCCACGGACAGGATGATGACCCCCTGCACGAGATAGACGATGACCGTGCTGATGCCCGCCTCCCTCTGCATCGCGCTGGCGCCCGCCTCGAGTCCGCCCAGCAGGCCCGCCGCCAGGGTCACCCCCACGGGGTGCAACCCTCCCAGCAGGGCGGCCGCAATGGCGGTGTAGCCGTACCCGGGAGAGAACTTCTCGAAGAGGATATGGCTGATGCCCATCAGCTGGACCGCTCCCGCGATGCCCGCCAGAGCCCCGCTCAGGGCCATGGCCAGCCAGATGCTTTGCTCCGTGCGGATGCCCGCGTGGACGGCCGCCTCCGGCGAGGCCCCCACCGCGCGGAGATGGAACCCCCTGAGCGACCGGAACAGGAAGACCCATACGACTCCTGCGGCCAGCAGAGCGAAGACGACGCCCAGGTGCAGGCGGGTCGGAGGCAGGAGGCGCGGCAGCATCAGCGAGGCCGGGATCTCATCGGAGTAGGGAAACTGGCCCGAGGACTCCTTCAGCGGGCCGTGCACGCACCAGCTCACCAACTGGATGGCGATGAAGTTCAGCATGATAGTGGAGATGACTTCCTGCACTCCGCGCCGGGTCCTGAGGAACGCGGGGAACCATGCCCACGCCCCTCCGGCCGCAGCCGCCACGAGGAGCGCCGCCGGGACGGCCGCCGGCGCAGGCAGAGCGCCCAGCGCCGGCTCCAGCACGACAACGGCCAGCGCGCCGATGTAGATCTGGCCTTCCGCCCCGATGTTCCAGACCCCCGCGCGGAACGCCAGCGCCACCCCCAGCCCGGCCAGCAGCAGCGGACAGGCCCGGATGGCGGTCTCCGCGAGCGCGAACGCGCCACCCAGACTGCCGCTCACGAGCGCCGACAGGCCCTCTGCCGGACTCCTCCCGCCCAGCACGATGATGGCCGCCACCAGCAGCAACCCCGCCGCCGGGAAGGCCAGCGTCCCCGCGAGTTCCCTTGCGCGCGCCCTCACGCCCTGCCACCCGTGGCCATCGCCAGGCCGACTTCCCCGCGCGGCGCCCCCCGCTCGAACGCCGCCGCCAGGCGGCCCCTGTAAAGGACCAGGATGCGATGAGACAGCGCCAGCACCTCGTCAAGGTCCGTGGAGATCAGCACCACGGCCCCTCCGCGCCGGCAGTGTTCCAGCAGGCGGCCGTGGACGTACTGGATGGCGCCCACATCGAGGCCCCGGGTGGGATTCACGGCCACAAGCACCTCCGGCCCCGCGCCCATCTGCCTCCCGACGACGAACCGCTGCTGATTCCCCCCCGACAGCGACATCGCGGGGGTGTCCTCGGTCGCTCCCCGGATGCCGTAGGAGCCGATGACATCCCGCGTGGCTTCGGAGAGGGCCTTCACGCGAAGCAGCGGCCCCCTGCTGAACTCTCCGAGCGGCCATCGCCCCAGAAGCAGATTCTCGCGCAGGGAGAACTCCAGGAGAAGCGCCTGAGTCTGGCGGTCGCCCGGGATGTGCGCCAGACCGGCCCGCAGACGCCCGTCCACCCCCTCTCCGCTGACGTCCCGGCCCCGCAGCGTCAGGCTTCCCGCCGCCGGGCGGATGACGCCCGCCAGCAGGTCCGCCAGCGCGGTCTGACCGTTCCCCTCCACTCCCGCGATGCCGAGGATCTCCCCGGAGCGCACCGAGAAACTCACGTCCCGGACCGGCTGCTGCTCGTCTTCAGGCGATGAGAGGCCGCTCGCCTCGAGAAGGACCTCGTCGCCGGGCGCCGGAAGCGCCAGCGCCCCCTCCTCCAGGTCTCTTCCCACCATCGCGGAAGCCACCTCCGGCTGCGTCAGTCCCTCTGCGGGGCGGGAGAGCACGCACTTCCCCTGACGAAGCACCGTGACGCGGTCGCTGATGGAAAGCGCCTCGCCGAGCTTGTGCGTGATGATGACGATGCCCGTCCCCTGCTCCCGCAGCCTCAGCAGGACGCGGAACAGGTCTTCGGTCTCCTGGGGGGTCAGGACCGCCGTGGGCTCGTCCAGAATGAGCAGCCGGGAGCCGCGGAAAAGCGCTTTCAGGATCTCCACCCTCTGGCGGAGCCCGACGGGAAGGTCCTCCACCACGGCCCCCGGGTCCACCTCCAGACCGGTGTCCCGGCTGATGGACCGCAGCCGGGACTCCTCCGACGGACGGAGCGCCTCCCTGTGGTCCGTGGAGCCCAGCGCCACATTCTCCGCCACCGTGAACTCCTCCACCAGCTTGAAGTGCTGGTGCACCATCCCCACCCCGGCATCCATCGCCATCCGGGGGGTCATGGCGGAGAAGCGCCGCCCGTCCAGGATGATCTCACCGCTGTCCGGACGCACGAACCCGAAAGCCACGTTCATCAGGGTGGTCTTTCCGGCGCCGTTCTCGCCGAGCAGAGCGTGAACTTCACCCGCCGCCGCCTCGAAGGAGACGCCGCCGAGAGCCCGCACGGAGCCGAAGTCCCGGGTGATGTCTTTGAGCTGCAGAAGGACCGCCAAATCCGAACCGGACGCCCCGCTCCAATCCTCAAGACCGGGCAGCCCGGGACCGGTCCATCCGGACCGCCGGGCTCGCCGGGCGCAGGGCGCCACGTGTTGCAACGCTTCTAGAAGTGCGCGCGTTCCACCTTCAGACGCCCGGTGCGCAGCTGCTCTTTCAGCTCTTCCACTTCGTCGAGGACCGCCTGCGGGATGGCGCTCCTGAGACGAGGGTTGATGACCAGCGACGTGTGGCCGTTCGCGACGGTCAGTTCATACTCGCGGGGTTCGAAGGTGCCGTCCTGCACGGCCTGGCAGATCTCGACGAACGTCCGGGGAATCTCCAGCACGGCGCTGGCCAGGATGACGTCGGGCGCGATGTCGTTCTGATCGCTATTGGAGCCGAACGCGTAGACCCCTTTGGCCTCGCGGCATGCCTCGAACACCCCGCGCCCGGCGGCGTCAGCATTGTGGAAGATGAAATCGCATCCCTGCTGGATGAGCGCCCGCGTCGCCTCCTTGGCCGCCGCCGTGTCTTCCCAGTTCCCGATGAAGCTCGCGCTGATCCGGAACTGCGGGTCCACCGACAGCGCGCCCTTCCGGAACGCCTCGAAGGTGCTCTTGATGGGAGGGATCTCCATCCCGCCCACCAGTCCGGCCCTGCCGGTCTTGCTCATCCGCGCCGCGATGACGCCCAGAAGATACGTCGCCTCCTCCAGCCGGGGGATGATGGGGACCACCTTGCCTTCCACCTTGCTGCCCGCGGTGATGACGAAGACGGTGTCCGGGAACTCCCTGCTGACCTTGATGGCGGCCGGCTGGAGCTCGAAGCCGTGCCCGATGATGACGTCGTAACCCTGGCTGGCGTATTCGCGGAAGTCGCCCTCGAAGTCCGCGGGGCTCTCGGTCTGCTTCTGGTTGATGCGCGCTCCGAGTTCCTTCTCCACCAGCAGCAAGCCCTGATAGCCCAGCTGATTCCATCCGCCGTCGTTGACCGGCCCCGGGCTCAGCAGGGCCACCTTCAGCTGCCGCTTCCCCTCGCCGCCCGGTCCCTCGCCCGCCGGGCCGCCGCATCCGGCCGCGAGAAAAGCTATCAGAAGAGCCGAAAGAAGGCCCGTTATCCTCCGCATGGTCTCACTCCCTCCATCAGGGCGCTCACGCGCCGTCCGGCGCGCCGCCCCACAGGAATCGTAACGGAACTGCTTCCGGTGTGTCAAAGCCGGCCTCCGGACTCCGCGTTATTTAGCACGCCTGAAATCGTCCGGAAACAATTTTGCGGGTATCCTTTGACTGTCTCGCAAGGACCGGGGACCTGCGCTCAGCGATGCGGACCCCGGCCGATAATCCGGGAGACCAGGAGAGGAGTGAGAAAACTATGAGGACACTGACCGCAGTGCTGGGCGCCGCGCTGGCCGTTCTTCCCGCAATGCTCGGGGCGACGCCCTCGACGCTCGTCTGGATACCGTCCACGGACATCCAGCCGAAGGGCGTTTTCCACCTCGGCTACGACACTTACACGTCGCCGGGGTCCGCGGACACCAATGCGACGGTCTACGGCGTGACATACGGCGTCACGGAGCAGATAGAGGTCGGGGTGGATTACTTCTCCGGCACCAGCCGCCCCTGGTTCTTCAACGCCAAGATCAAGGTGCTGGAAGAGAACGAGAGCAACCCGGCCGTGGCCTTCGGCATCTACAACGTGTCCCCCAAGGCCTCGGACTCGCAGAACCTGGCTTACGGTCTGGTCAGCAAGACCTTCGCGGGCACCCGCTTCCACGCGGGCTACGCGGCGGGCAAGAAGAGCGTCCTGGGGCGCGACGAGAAGATGGTGCTCCTGGGCATCGACCGCGCCATCGATGACAAGTGGTGGGTCGCGGCGGACTATCAGGGCGGCAAGAGCTTTATGGGCGCTTTCAGCGTCGGCGCGGCTTACAAGTTCGCCGAGAACGCCTCCCTGCTGGTGGGCTACGACTTCTACAACGACCGCGACCTCACGGACACCATCACGGTCCAGATCGATATCGACCTTTAAGGCAGCCTCGCATCCCTCACAGCGGCAGGAGCCGGCCGGCTGAGCGCCGGTCTCCTGCCGCCCTTTTCTTCACCTGCCCGAACCGGCCTCCATTCCGAACCTGCGGCTGAACGCCACATCTCCGGCCTTGCCTTCGAGCGTGGCGACGAGCTTGCCGGACGAACCCTCCTTCAGCGGCACGGCGGCTTCCCCCGTCCGGCCGGGGGGAATGTCGAAGGACAGCTCCCTCTCCTCCTGCCCCTCGCTCGATATGCGCAGCACGGCTCTCACGTGAAGAGCGGAGCGGTTCACGGCGGAGACCCTGAGAGTCTCGGGCCCCGTCCGTTCCGCGAGGACCTGCACAGGCAGCAGCCAGCCCTGATAGCGAGCCTGCTCCTCCGGCGTCAGCCCGGCCGTCTTCAGGGACTGACGCACGCGCTCGACGTCCTCCTGAACGTCCCGCGCCTGACGCCGCAGGGACTCGCCGTCCACCCGGGAGGAAGGGATCCTGCGCGATGTGGCCTTCCCCTTCTCCACCAGCACCAGGCGGGCGGAGCGCTCCGCGCGGTCCGCCACCAGGATGGCCCGGACCATCTCCCGGAGCCCGAGCATCCGCGCCCCCGCGACAGTGCGCTTCTCGGTGATGGACAGGGTGTGATTCATCTCTTCCAGCAGCGCCTCGTGGAGTTCCAGCAGGCTGCGCTGCTCGGGCGGCAGCACGCCGCCGGACAGCCTGACCGGCACGCCGGCCGAGAGCTGTTCCCGGGAGAACGACCCGAGGAACGCTCCCGCGTTGTAGATGTCCACGGCGTCGAACGGGACACTGGAAAGCCGCAGGATGGCTGTCACCTCTCCCGCCGACTCGTTGCGGAACCCTAGGCTGAACTCGCCTCCGCGGGGAGTCGGCCGCACGAAGACCACCAGAGGCGCATCCGCCGCCGCCTCGAGCGACTGAAGGTCTGCGGTGACCACGGGAGAGGCGGCGGGAGCGGACCCCCGCACGAGGATGGCGAGCGCGGCGGCGAGCGCCGCCCGGAAGCAGATACCGCGTCTCAACTCTTTTTCGGGACCTCCTGGCCGGCTCGGCCGGCACTGATAGGACTGCCGGTCGGCATGGTATGTCATTCCACACGCGCCGCGCAACCCGGACGGGCCGGGCGGGGCCGTGTCTTGGAAGCGGCCGGTGCGCGTCGGGTATAATGCCCGCGGACATGCGCTTTCTGGAGACCGCCACAACCCCCGAAGAAGAGATACGCGCCGCGCTGACGGCCGGCTCCCCCGCCGACGACATCCCTGTGGAACAGACCGTGCGGGACATCATCGCCCGGGTGCGCTCGGAGGGTGATGCGGCGCTTCTCGAGCTGGGGCGGCGGTTCGATTCTCCGCGGCTGGAGAGCATCGCGGTGCCGCCGGAGCAGATGCGCCGGGCGCTGGAGGACATCCCGCAGGACCTGAGAGACGCTCTGGAGCACGCGGCCGCCAACATCCGCGAGTTCCACGAGCAGGAAAAGGCGGAGTCGTGGGTCTCGACGCGCGGCTCCACGGTGATGGGCCAGCTGGTGCGGCCCGTCTCGTCCGCGGGCCTGTATGTGCCGGGCGGGCGGGCGGCCTATCCGAGCACCGTCCTGATGACCGCCATCCCGGCCGCGGTGGCGGGCGTGCGGGATGTCTTCGTCGCCACTCCTTGCGGTGAGACGGGAGATGTGCCGGACAGCATCCTTGCCGCCTGCGCCATCAGCGGGGTGACGGCGGTGTTCCGCGTGGGAGGGGCGCAGGCCGTCGCCGCGTTCGCATTCGGCACGGAGACCGTCCCGCGCGTGGACAAGGTGGCCGGCCCGGGCAACCGCTACGTGAACTGCGCGAAGCGTCTGCTGTTCGGCCACGTGGGCATCGACTCGCTGGCCGGCCCGAGCGAAGTGCTGGTCATCGCGGACCACTCGGCGGACCCGGAATGGGTGGCGGCCGACCTGATCGCCCAGGCCGAGCACGGAGGCGACTCCCGCTCCATCCTGGTGACCTGGGAGGGCGACGTGGCAGAGGCTGTCGCCTCCGCGGTGGACAGGCAGCTGCCTATGGAGCCCCGGGCAGACCATATCCGCCAGGCGCTCGACGCCTACGGGGTCATCCTGCTCACGGAAGGCCCTGAGGAGGCCGTCCGCTGGACCAACACCTGCGCTCCCGAGCATCTTCAGGTGTGGGTGGAGCGCCCGCAGGAGTGGCTGGGCCGCCTGGTGAACGCGGGAGCCATCTTCGTCGGCCCCTACAGCCCGGTCCCCATCGGAGACTATGCGGCGGGACCGTCGCACACGCTCCCCACCGGGACCGCGGCCCGGTTCTCATCGGCCCTCGGGGTGGCCGAGTTCCAGAAGCGCACCAGCCTCATCTGGTACGGCCCGAACGAGTTGGCTCAGGACGCGCCGGCGGCGGTGACCATCGCCGGCGCGGAAGGGCTGCCCGCGCACGCGCGGGCCATCACGCTGCGCGGGAAGGACGGCAAGTTTTGAGCAGAGAGCAGACTGCGGCCCCGCTGGCCGCAGCGGAACGGCGATACGTCTCCATCCCCCTGCCGGGAGGAGCCTCCGGGGAGGTTCTGGCGCTCGAGGAGTCGCTGGGACTGCTGGGGCGGCTGGACACCCTCATATTCGACCTTGACGGCATCCTCATCGACCCTTCCCGCTCCATCCAGCGAGCCCATCCCCTGGCCATCGAGATGTGGCTGGAGATGGTCTTCGGGATGAAGGACTGCGCGGAGATCGTGTCTCCGGAGGATGCGGCGGCGTTCAAGCTGGCGGGCGGGTTCAACGACGACTGGAACATCGCCGAGGCCGTGGCGCTTGCGCTGGCCGTGAAGGCGCTGCAGACAGGCGCAAAAGAGGGCAGCGAGCTGCTGGCTTCGAGCCCGAGCCTGCAGGACGTCGCCGCAGGAGCGGCATCGCTGGGCGGCGGGATGGACGGCGCGGCAGAGTGGCTTCGGCGTCAGTGCCCCGCATCCGTCTACGAAGAGGCCCGGCGCATCTGCGCGGACGGGCTGGCAGGTCAGCTCCTGAAAGAGGTCATCGCCGGGCCTTTCTGCTGCGAGATGTACGGGTTCGATGCGGAATACGTGACCGGGGACGGCACCATCCTGGAGGACCGCCTGCTGGTTCCCCCGGAGCATCTGCAGCTGCCCTTCGAAAAGGCGGTCTTCACGGGCCGCACTTACGGGGAGGCGCGGGTGGGTCTGCGCCTGGTGGGGCTCGGCGAGTTCGTCACGGACGACCGGCTCATCAGCTGGAACGACGGGATGTACAAACCCGACGGGCGGCCGCTTGCCATTCTGGTGGAGCGCATCGGCTCCAGGACGGCCGCCTTCATCGGAGACAACCCGGACGACCTCCGCAGCGTCCAGCTTTACCGGCGGCGCGACGGGGACGTCCCCGTGCTGAGCCTGCAGGTCTGTTTTGGAGCGGCCGCCGCGGAGGCGCGCGAGGTCTTCATCCGGGAGGGAGCGGACCTCATCGCCGATGACACCGTCTCCGCACTGGCCGCCCTGAGAGCGCTCCGCGAAGGAGGAACGTGATGGCCGAGCGCATCGGAGAGGCGCAGCGCAGGACGAAGGAGACCGACATCACTGTCCGGGTCTGTCTGGACGGCTCGGGAGAGTGCGACGTCCGGACCGGCATCGGGTTCTTCGACCATATGCTGGACCAACTGGCGCGGCACGGTCTGTTCGACCTCTCGGTGTCCGCCACCGGGGACCTGCACATCGACGCGCATCACACGGTGGAGGATACGGGCATCGTGCTGGGCTCGGCCTTCGCAAAGGCTCTGGGGGACCGCTCCGGCATCCGGCGCTACGGCTGGGCGGCGGTCCCGCTGGACGAGGCGCTGCTGCTGGTCTCGGTGGACATCAGCGGGCGAGGGCTGCTGACGGCGGACGTCGGGCGGCTGGACCCGATGGTCGGGGAGTTCCCTTCGGAGCTTCTGCCCGAGTTCCTCCGCGCGTTCGCCAGCGCGGCGGGCATCACGCTGCACGTGCGCAAGCTTTGCGGGGTGAACTCGCATCATATCATCGAGGCTGCCTTCAAGGCGCTTGCGCGGGCTCTCAGAGACGCCGTCGCGCCCGACCCGCGCTCACCCGGTGTGCCTTCGACGAAGGGGGTGCTGTGAGCCGCATCACCATCGTGGATTACGGGATGGGGAACCTGGCGAGCGTCCGGAAGGCGCTCAGCCATCTAGGATTCGATTCCCACCTCACGCAGACGGCCGCTGAGATCGACGCGGCGGAGCGGCTCATCCTGCCCGGCGTGGGCGCCTTCGGCGCGGCGATGGCGAACCTGGAGCGGATGGGGCTCGTGGAGCCCCTGCGCTCCTACTGCGCTTCCGGCCGCCCCTTCCTGGGGATATGTCTGGGAATGCAGCTCCTGATGAGCACAAGCAACGAGATGGGCGTCTGGAAGGGGCTGGACATCATCCCGGGCCGCGTGCAGCGCTTCTTCGAGGACGGCACGCCCCCGCCGGACATCAAGGTCCCTCACATGGGCTGGAACACCCTGGACATCCGCCGCCGGGACGGCATCCTGCGCTCGGCCGGGGAGTCGCCCAGCGTCTATTTCGTCCATTCATACTACGTGGCGCCGGAGGACCCGTCCGTGGCGACGGCTCTCTGCACCCACGGGGAGACCTTCTGCGCCTCCCTGCAGCACGGCAGCATCTTCGCCACCCAGTTCCACCCGGAGAAGAGCGGCAGTGTGGGACTGTCCATCCTGAAGGAGTTCGCGCTGTGGCGGACGTGAGTCCGATGGACTTCGAGGTCATCCCGGCCATCGACCTGCGGGCAGGCCGGTGCGTGCGTCTGGCGCAGGGGGACTACTCGCGGGAGACGGTCTACTCCGACGACCCGGTGGCGATGGCCCGCAGGTGGGAGGAGGCGGGGGCTCCCCGCCTGCACGTGGTGGACCTGGACGGAGCGCGCGAGGGCCAGCCCCGGAATCTCGAGGCGGCCGGCTGCATCGCGCGGGCCATCTCCATCCCTGCCGACTTCGGAGGAGGGGTGCGCTCCCTGGAGTGGGCGCGCCGGGTGCTGGACGAGGGGTTCCAGCGATTCTCCATCGGCACCCGGGCGCTAGACGAGGAGTTCGCCGCAGCCGTGTTCCGGGAGTTCGGCGACGCCGCCATCGCCGACATCGCGTCCCGCGAAGGCCGGGTGGTGGTGGCCGGTTGGACGGAAGGCGCCGGCATCGCGGCGAGCGACCTGGCGCGCAGGATGGAGAAGCTGGGGTGCCGCCGCATCATCTTCACCGACGTCTCGCGCGACGGGACGCTGAGCGGCCCGAACGTGGAGGCGATGCGGGAGATGGTCACCAGCGTCAATATCCCCGTCGTGGCGAGCGGCGGCGTCTCCAGCGTGGAAGACCTTCTTGCGCTCGCGGAGCTCGGCCACCTGGGACTGGAGGGCGCCATCGTCGGCAAGGCGCTGTATGACGGACGGCTCGACCTCGGAGAGGCGCTCCGGGCCGTGCGGGAGAGTCTCGCCTCAGGATAATCCCCGCACTTCTGCCGGGCCGCCCACGCCTGAAGAGCCCGCCCGCCCGTTCCGAAAATGACGCATGGTAAGAGGACGGGAGGGCCCAATGCTCATAGCCTCGATCATCATCGCCTGGATCGCGTTCGTCGTCGTGATGAGCCTTCGCGCCATGCGCTCCGCCGTCGATCCCCCGCTTGTCCAGTGCTTCGACTGCGACCGCGACTCCTGCGCCGGCTGCGTCTACCTCGAGCAGTCTGCTGAAGAACCCGAGACCGTCATCCAGGACTACCGCGAAGAAAGACTGGCCGCCTGACCGGCATCCTCCCCCGGGATGTCCGGAGGGGCGCCGGAGGCGCCAGCCTTCCCTCAGAAGCCAGCGGCCGGGCGCGGGCTCAGTACGTGTAGGCCGCGAAGATGCTGATGATGAAGAACGTCACCGCGATGTACATCGTGAAGCGCTGAAGGTTCTCCTCCAGTCCCGCCTTTCCGCGGAACGAAGACTGCGCCTTCCCTCCGATGGCTCCTCCCAGACCCTCGTGCTTGGTGGTCTGGGACATCACGATGGCGATCAGCAGAATCGCGGTGATCGTCTGCAGGATGATGAGTATGTTGTGGATCATTTCCCTTTCCGCAGGAACCCCTTGCGCCGCAATCTCCGGGCGACCGGGCGCCCGGTCAGATTCTCCGGCTAACCCTTATTCTCGGCAGCCGCGCCCGAATCCTTGCTCTCGTCGGTGATCTCGCGGCTCGCCTTCTTGAACTCCCGCATCCCCTCACCGATGCCGCGCATCATCTCCGGGACCTTCTTGGCGCCGAACAGAAGCACGATCACCCCGACGATGATCCAGACTTCCTGTCCACCCAGTGCGTTTGTGACCAGCATATCAGTCCGTCCTTTCAGCCGCGGCTTCCCCTGCCCGCTCCCTGTCAAACCCGCCCGCAGCGCCGCTCCGGGCCCCGGTCTCCTCGCCGTCTGCCGGGTCCCCGGAGGTCAGGTCCTCCCCTGCATAGACATCGGCGTACGGGTCGTCGTGAGCCTCGTCCTCCGGACTCGCCTGCCCGGCTGAGTGTTCTGCCGGACGATGCAGGTTCTCGTCCTCCGGATGAAGCCACTCATGTCCGTAAGTCGAGCTGCGGCGACGGTCGTCCAGCGCCTCCTCGAACACGGAGGTCACTTCGCTGGACATCCGCCGCAACTCCCTCATCGCCTGGCCCAGGCTGCGTCCGATCTCCGGCAGCTTGCGCGGGCCGAACACAATGAGGGCGAGCAGGAAGAGGACGATTATCTCCGGCCCGCCGATGCTCATCTAGTCTTTAGACTCCAGTCCCACCCGGCGGGTCTCCACCTGTCCGGCCAGAGACAGGATGCACTCTCTGGAGCAGAAGCCGGCCCCGAACGTCATCGCATTGGCGGAACCGGCCGCCGTCGCCAGCCGCAGACACCCTTCAAGGTCCTCTCCATGATGACGCGCAAAAAGAAATCCGGCAACAAAGGCATCCCCGGACCCCACCGCGCTGACGAAGGGAATCTCCGGACTGCGGGAGGCCCACTGCTCCTCGCGCGTCACCGCGACCGCCCCTGCCCTCCCCAGCGAGACCAGCACGCAGGGTATCCCCTGCTCCACGAGAGGCAGGGAGCGCTCCGCGATCTCGTCGGCGGTCAGCAGGTCCTCACCGGTGAGCTCCGCGAACTCGCGCCGGTTGGGCTTAATGACGTCCGGCCTTGCCCGAGCGCCCTCCATCAGGGCCGGCCCGCTGGAATCCAGCACGGTGTAGACCCCCGCCTGCCTCGCCGCGCCTATCCAGCGCGCGTAGATGTCCGGAGGCACTCCCGGCGGGATGCTGCCGGAGAGCACCAGCGCCTCCGCCTCCGCCAGACGGGAGCGCAGCGCCTCGTCCAGCGCCGACAGCTCACCCGCGCTGATGCGCGGGCCGTTCTCGTTTATCTCGGTCTGAGTGCCCGCAACGGGGTCGATGACGGTGATGCACTCGCGGGAGTCCTCAGCGGTGGGCACCAGGTGACAGGGCAGGCCCTCCTGCTCCAGCCCCCGACGGATCATACCGCCCGTGTAGCCCCCGGCGAAACCCATCGCGACGGTGTCCAGTCCAAGCTCCCTGAGCACGCGGGACACGTTGATGCCCTTCCCTCCCGGGACGATCTTCCACTCCGTGGGACGGTGGACGCGGTCCAGCGAGAAGTCCGGTATGGTGAAAGTCTTGTCGACCGCCGTGTTCAGCGTGACCGTGATGACCAAAAGACTGCTACCTCAGGATGCGGAGCGCAGGTCCGGCAGCGCGGGCGGCCCGAATGCCGCCGCGGCCTCAGCAGGATACCACTGCCGTCCGCTTCACGCAAGGGCGCAAAGGGCTGTTGTGGCAGCGGGAGGAGTGTGGTATAATCCGTCCGGCTTCGGGGCGTGGCTCAGCTTGGTAGAGCGCTCGTTTCGGGTGCGAGAGGTCGGGAGTTCAAATCTCCCCGCCCCGATGTCTTTTTTCATCCGGCCGACAGGAGAACCCCCTTCCTTGCCCACCCGCGCAGTCGTGCTGCTTGTCTGGCTCTCCACCTGGCTGACGGCCACAGCCGCCTGTCCGGCCCCCGCCGCCACCCTGCGCGTGCTGCTCACCACATTCGGGACCGCTGAGGGGGTCCGCGCATCCGGACCGTCCCTGGAGGTCAGCGGCGACGGAAAGACGTGGAGGCGGGTCTCCGGCGAGGCGCCGCTCTGTGAACCGGGCGCAACGCTCCCGGCCCCTCTTCAGATCCGCAGCGCGGACGGCGCCGTCACCCTCACCCGCGGCCCCCTGACCCGCACATACCGGGGCATCATCGAGGTGAGCGCCGGCCCGGCGCCGCGCATCGTCAATGTGGTGGACGTGGAGGACTATCTGCGCAGCGTCGTCCCGTCCGAGATGCCGCCCGGATGGCCTGCAGAGGCTCTCAAGGCCCAGACGGTGGCCGCCCGAAGCTATGCCCTGAGCTCCATCTCCCGCCACCGCGCCCGGAAGGCCGACGTGTGCGACACGACGCACTGCCAGGTGTACCGGGGCGCGGCGTCCGAGACTCCGGCCACGGACCGGGCCGTCGAGGAGACCCGGGGCATCGTGCTGATGGACGGGGGCCGCGTCCTTCAGGCCGAGTTCTGCAGCGACTGCGGCGGGATGCAGGCGCCACGGTCAGGAGCGCGCCTGCCCTCCCGCGAGGACGCCGCCGGGGACGGGACGCACTTCTGCGAGGCGGGGCCCTCCCACCGCTGGAGCGCGCGCATCACTCAGGAGACCATCCTGAAGGCTCTCGGGGAGCAGCGTCCCGGGGCCGTCCGGCGCATCCGCATCGAGGAGAGAGACTCTTCCGGCCGCATCACCTCGGTGACCATCGAGCACGACTTCGGGCGGGTCACACTGACGGGAGCGGAGATGCGCTCACTCCTTGCCCCGGCGGGGATGCGCTCGACGCTTTGCCGGATGGAGGCCGACCCGGAGACGGGCGACATCCTGGTGAACGGCCTGGGGCACGGCCACGGCGCGGGGCTGTGTCAGTGGGGCGCGCGGGGACGGGCACTTCCGCCGTACGCGCAGGACTTCAGCTCCATCCTGCGGCACTACTTCCCCTCGGCCTCGCTGGCCTCCATGGAGGGCGGAGCGGGGGCTCTCACCTCGGTCCCGGTCAACGGCTCTCCGCGCGAGCCTTGATGGCCTGGAGGATGTTGGCCGCGTTCTGCTTCATCTTGACCGCCACGATGTTCCTGATGAGCGGCCCGATGAGCGGCACATCGTATTCGTAGTCCACCACGCACTGGAAGCGCACCACGCCGTCCCGCTCCTCGAACGACCAGACCCCTTCGTAGGAGTCGAAATCGCCCTCCAGCATCCGGAACGCGCAAGTGCGGGCGGCCGGGTCCCAGAGGTCCTCCTCCGTCCATCGCACCGTGCGCTTGAACTCCTTGATGACGCCCTCCCACTCGGTCACCGTGCGCAGCCCGTCGGGAGAGCGCTCGAGCACCTTCACGCTGCGCACATCGGGCATGAACTCCGGGAAGCTCTCCACGTCCTGCGCCACCGCCCAGACCGTCTCCAGCGGGGCCGCTATCTCCACAGTCTCTTCGATGCGAGTCAAAACCGCTCTCCCTCTACTGCAGGCGGCGGAACAGGCCCACCACCTTGCCCACGACGCGCACATCGTCCGCATAGATGGGCTGCATGGCCCGGTTCGCAGGCTGCAGCCGGATGCGCCCGTTCTCGCGGTGCAGGCGCTTGACGGTCCCCTCTCCGTCCACCAGAGCCACCACGATGTCGCCATCGTCGGCGGAAGGCTGCTCGCGCACCACCACGTAATCCCCGTCCTGGATGCCGGCCTCCACCATGCTGTCGCCGCGCACGCTGAGCAGGAACCCGCGCCCGTCCGGCACCAGCTCGGCCGGGACGCCGAAATACCCCTCGATGTCCTGCTCCGCCAGAAGCGGAGTCCCCGCAGCGACCCGGCCCACCAGCGGCAGCTGGACGGTCTTCGCCGGGCGCAGGGACGCGCGCGCCGGACGGATGGCCCGCGTCAGCCCCCTCTCACGCTCGATGAGCCCCTCGTCGGCCAGCCTCTTCAGATGCGCCTGGACTGTGGACGGAGAGCTGAGCCGCACGGCCTCCCCGATCTCCCGCACGGTGGGAGGGTAGCCGTGGCGCTGAGTGTGGCGCTCGATGAAGTCGAGAATCTCCCGTCTCTTAGGACTCAGAGGAATCCCCCTCGCCATCGGACACGTCCTCCTCTGCGACAGCAGCGGCGGCCTTCTTTGCGTCCTTTCTCGCGGACGCCGCGCGGGCCTTCTTCTCCGCGTCCTCCTTCGCAGCCACGGCCTCTTCGGCCTCCTGGGTGGACGGGACGCGCTCCAGGGAGACCAGCCTTTCTCCGGGTGCCACGCTCTTGATGCGCACCCCCTGCGTGCTGCGTCCGATCCTGCTGACCTCCTTCACAGGGACCCTGATGACGATGCCGTTCTGCGAGATGAGGATGACCCGGTCTTCCGGCACCACCGCCTGAGCGGCCACCACCTTGCCGGTCTTTGCGGTGATGTTGATGGCGCGGATGCCCAGCCCACCGCGGCCCTGCCGTCTGTAGTCCGCCATCTTCGTGCGCTTGCCCATCCCGAACTCTGTCGCGACCAGCAGCTCGTCCTTCCCTTGAGTGACGCACATTCCCACCACCCGGTCATCCTCGCGAAGCTTGATGCCGCGGACCCCTCCGGCTGCCCGCCCGGTGGGCCGCACCTCGTCCTCGCGGAAGCGGATGCTCATTCCCTCGCGCGTGACCAGCACGACGTCGCAGCTGCCATCCGTCAGAGCCACCCAGCGCAGCACGTCGCCCTCCTCCAGGTCGATGGCCCGCAGGCCGTTCGCCCGGATGTTGCGGAACTGCTCCAGCTCGATGCGCTTGACCTCGCCCTGCTCCGTGGCCATCACCAGGAACCGCCCGTCCGCGCCCTGAAGCTCCTTGACAGGCACGCTGGCCGTCACCACCTCGCCCGGCTCGATGTTGATGAGGTTGATGATGGGCGTCCCCATCGCCGTGCGCCGGGCCTCCGGCACCTCGTACGCCTTGATGCGGTGGACGCGTCCCCGGTCCGTGAAGAAGAGGATGTAGTCGTGCGTGGTGGCGACGAACAGGTTGGCGACCTCATCCTCCTCCTTCGTCCCCGCTCCGATGATGCCGCGCCCGCCGCGCCTCTGGCTGCGGTAGGTGTCCAGCGGGACCCGCTTGACATACCCGGCCCGGGTGATGGTGATGATGGTCTCCTCTTCCGGGATGAGGTCTTCCTCGCCGATCTCGTCGGCCTCCATCGGGATGATGCGGGTGCGGCGCTCGTCGCCGTATTTGTCGCGCATCACGCGCAGCTCCGCCTTGACCACTCCGCGGATCTTGTCCGGAGAGATGAGCAGGTCCTCGTAGTAGGCGATGCGTCCGAGCAGCTCCCGGAACTCCTCCTCCACCTTCTCGCGCTCCAGCTGTGTGAGCTGCCGGAGCTGCATCGCGAGGATGGCATCCGCCTGGATCTGGGTCAGGTCGTAGCGGCGCATCATCTCGCGCCTCGCCTCCTCCGTGCTCCGCGAGCGCCGGATGAGGGCGATGATCTCGTCCAGGAAGCGGATGGCGATGCGCAGCCCCTCGAGCACGTGCGCCCTGGCTCTGGCGCGCTCCAGCTCCCACAGGCTCCGCCGGAACACCACCGACTCCCGGTGAGCGATGTAGTGCTCCAGCATCTGCTTGAGGTTCAGCATACGCGGCTGCTGGTCCACGAGCGCCAGCATGATGACCCCGTAGGTGGAGCGCAGCGGGGTATGCTTGAGGAGATAGTTCAGGACCTTCCGGGGGTGCGCGTCGCGCTTCAGCTCGATGACGATGCGCATCCCGTTGCGGTCCGAGAAATCGTTCAGGTCGGCGATGCCGTCCAGCTTCTTCTGGTGCACCAGCTCGGCGATCTGCTCGATGAGCCTCTTCTTGATGACCTGATACGGCAGCTCCGTGATGACGATGCCGGACCGCCCCCCCTCCAGCGTCTCGATGGTCACCTCCCCCTGCATCGTGATGCGGCCGCGCCCCGTCTGGTAGGCCTCCCGGATGCCCTTCGTTCCCAGGATGATGCCCCGGGTGGGGAAATCCGGCCCCTTGATGAAATCCATCAGTTTTCCGATGGAGGCGTCCGGGTTGTCGATGAGGTAGATGATGCCGTTCAGAAGCTCCGTGAGGTTGTGGGGAGGGATGTTGGTGGCCATCCCGACCGCGATGCCCGCGCTGCCGTTCGCGAGCAGATTGGGGATGCCGGCGGGCAGCACGACCGGCTCCAGCCGGGTCTGGTCGTAGTTGTCGACCCAGTCCACGGTGTCCTTCTCGATGTCCGCCATCAGCTCCATGGCGATGGGAGCCAGGCGGCACTCGGTGTAGCGCATGGCCGCAGGGGGGTCGGCGTCCACCGAGCCGAAGTTGCCCTGCCCGTCGATGAGCGGATAGCGCAGGTTGAAGTCCTGCGCCATCCTCACGAGAGTGGGATAGATGACCTCCGTGCCGTGCGGGTGATAGTTGCCCTGCGTCTCCCCGCACACCTTGGCGCACTTGACGTGGGCCGAGTTGGGCCCCACCCCCAGCTGCCGCATCGAATACAGGATGCGCCTCTGCACCGGCTTCAGACCGTCCCGCACATCCGGCAGCGCCCGCGAGATGATAACGCTCATCGCATAGTCGAGATACGAGCGTTTCATCTCGTCTTCGATGTTTACATCCACAACCTCTCGCGCGAAATCCGTGCTCATGAGCCTCGATGCGATTCTTCGCCAAACATCCGTTCTGCTTGCGGCATTATAGCCGCTCGCCTCTCACAGCGCAAAGAAAGAGGGACGCCGCCCCGGCGTCCCTCCGAAACCTTGACCTGTCTCCAGCCTGAACAGGAGCGCTCCGGAAGGAAGCTACTTCACCCTCCGGGCGCCGACATACGTGCGGGCGTAGGTGCCCGTGGTCAAGGAATCCACGCGCACGCCGCCCCTCGGGTTGCTGGCGTGGACGAACTTTCCGTTCCCGATGTAGACGCCCACGTGCCCGATGGTCCTTCCCCCGCGCGAGAAGAACACCAGGTCCCCGGGCTGAAGGTCGCTCTTGCTGACGGGAGTGCCCTTCTGGAACTGGGCCGCCGAGTTGTGCGGCAATACAACGCCGTGCTTCGCATAGACATATCGCGTGAAACCGCTGCAGTCGAAGCCGCCGCGGGACGACCCTCCGTAGCGGTACCGGTCTCCCAGGTGGTTCATCGCGGTGCGGACGGCCGAGGAGGACCCGGCCGCAGGCTGCGCCGACGAAGACGGCGCAGAGGCCGTCCTCCCGGTCGCGGAGGGCTGGCGCGCGGACCGCGCGGAACGCGAGGCGGGAGCCGGCGCGCTCTGCGTGACCTTCACCAGAAAGCCGCCCACCCATCCGGTGGAGCCGGAAGGCGTGCGCACCTGATGCCAGTCCCACTTCGTCTGCAGGATCTGCACCCGTGTCCCCGCAGGGAGCGTGCCGAGCTTCCTTCCCTGCGTCGAGGGCTCGGCGCGCAGGGGAGCCGACTTCTGCACCACGCCCTGGCGGCCGCCGGAGGAGGGCGTGCGGGACGATGTGCCTGAGGAAGAGGAGCCCGGGATGATCAGCTTCTGACCCGGCCGGAGGGTCGCTTCTTCGGAGATTCCGTTGGCCCGCGCGATGGCCTGCGTGGAGACTCCGTATTTCCGGGAAAGCTCCCAGAGAGTGTCGCCGGTCCGGACGGTGTGCGTGGCAGCCAGTGCCGCCGATGACATCAGGAATGCGATAGCCGCTGCCAGCGTCCCCCGCACCGCACTTCTGGTCAGGCTCAAGACTTCTGCTCCTTCCTGGCTTTTACCGGGACCGGACCCGCTCCCGGGAAGACCCTGACAACGGAGCGGCCCCGGCCCGGCGGAAATCCGAGCGGAACCCGGTTTCGGCAAACTGCGGGGATTATATAGACCCGGCCCGCCGCCTGTCAACCCCCCGGAGGACGGCTGACCTCAGGATTATCGGCAGGATCAGCGCGCTTCTGCACCGGGCGCCGTCCCACCTCGAGCGAGTCGAAGAAGAGATACTGCTGGGCCCACCCCGCCCGGGGGCCGAGGCGGCGCCGGAGGCGTCGAGACATCTCGAGATACCGCCGGGGACTCAGCGCCTCTCCGGGCTCCCCGTACAGACGGCACGCCGCGCGCCAGGTGTGCGTGTCGAGGGGGAACGCCTCGTCGAAGCCCAGCGCGAACAGCAGCACGCAGTCCGCCACCTTGGGGCCCACGTGCGGAAGCGTGACCAGCTCCGCAAAGGCCTCCTCGTAGGACAGACGTCTCAGCGCCCGGAGGTAGTCCTCGCCGCCCCGCTCGAGCAGGGCCCGCGCGGCCCGGCTCAGGCTCCGGCAGCGGAACTCCAGCCCTCCGACACGCAGCGCCTCCGGCTCCACCGCGGCGAGCACCTCCAGGGCGGGCCACAGCCACACGCCCTCGCCGGCCTCGGCCCCGAAGGCCCGGCACACCTCGTCCAGGGACATCGAGATGCGCGGGATGTTCGTCACGACGGCGCAGACGAAGGAGAGCAGGCATTCCACCGGCTCCTGGCGCAGCAGGCGCAGCCCCTGATGCTTCCGGAACAGGGGCTCCAGACGGCTGTCGCGGCGGCAGAGCTCCTGATGGATACCGGCAAGGTCTGCGTCAAGACGCAGGAACTCCTCCACTGCGGCGCGGGCCGCCTCGCCGCGGGGATGCCGGACCCGCAGCGACCCCGGAGACGCGAGCGCCAGCCGGACAGCCGCTCCATCCAGAGGGCCCGTCCAGTCATGGGGCCCCAGGCGCTTCCACCGGAAGACCTGTCCGCTGGCGAGCGTCCGGTCCAGGTCCAGGCTTCCCGGGACCAGATTCAGGGAGAACGACTCGGACAAGGCAGAGGGGAGGCTCTCAGTCCGTGGCGGGGATGTCAGGGACCGGCGAAGCCACCGGACGGTGCGGCGCAGGCCGGTGGACGGCCGCGGTATACAGCTGGATGCCCTTGCTGGCGATCAGGGACGCCGCAACGCACATCGCCAGAAGGAAGGCCAGCCGGACCACCAGCTGGACGAGACGGGCGACGAGCTCGCCGCCCTCTCCGCCGGCCGGTATGCCCGGGTCGAGAAACAGTTTCCAGCTCTGCCAGAACACAGTGGCCAGCATCGCGATGCCGATGGCAAAAACGAGCAGCCCGGCCGCCCGTCCCAGCAGTCCCGCAGTCTTCATACTTGCTCCAGAACGCGTATGCGGCAGTCCTCCCGCGCTCCGCGCGGCGCCTGTTTGACACCCCTTCGCGGGAAGGGTACACTCGCTCAGGGCGCGGCCATTGCGGCGCCCCCTGCCGCCTTCGACAACAGGGATTGTAGCGCACACAGACCGTCCATGGACATACCCGGCCCCACTCTGGAAAAGTACGAACGCCTGCGCGCCGCGCTGCAGGAGATGGGAAGCGTCGCCGTGGCCTATTCCGGCGGCGTGGACAGCACCTTCCTGGCCCGGGTGGCGACCGACATGCTGGGCGAGCGCGCCCACGCGGTGCTCGGCGTCTCCCCCACGGTCGCGGAGTCCGAGTTGAGGGACGCCCGGCGTTTCGCGGAGACAGCCGGCCTGCGCCTCACCGAGATAGCCACCTCCGAGCTGGAAGACCCGGACTACGCAGCCAATCCCGTGAACCGCTGCTACTTCTGCAAGACCGAGCTCTTCCAACGCATCCGGGCGTGGGCGGACGCCCATGGAGTCCGGTGGATCTGCGACGGGACCAACGCCGACGACTCGGGCGACTGGCGGCCGGGCTCTCAGGCGGCGAGCGAACGGGGGGTCCGCAGTCCGCTCGCGGAGAACGGACTGACGAAGGACGAGATCAGGATGCTCTCCCGGATGCTGGGACTGCCGTCCTGGGACAAGCCATCCATCGCCTGCCTGGGTTCGCGCTTCCCTTACGGCGACCGCATCACGCTGGAAGCCATCCGGCAGGTGGACCGTGCCGAGGACCTCATCCGCTCCCTGGGGTTCCGTCAGGTGCGCATACGGCATCACGGAGACATCGCCCGCATCGAGGTGGAGGCGGCGGACATCGAGCGGCTGGCTGCGCCGGGCATCCGCGAGAAGGTGGTGGAAGGGCTTCGCGAACTGGGATACCGCTTCGTGACGGTGGACCTTGCCGGCTACCGCACGGGGAGCCTGAACACCGGCATCGACGGGGTCTCGACCGGGGACTCCGGTCCAACAAAAGACGCAAAAGCTGGACAGTGATGGACATCAAAAGCCTCGAAAACCTGCTGCAAAGCGTCAGGGACGGCAGCATCGAAGTGGACGAGGCGGTGCGGATGCTCCGCACCCTGCCGTTCGAAGACCTGGGCTTCGCGCGGGTGGACCACCACCGCCCCCTCCGCCAGGGGTTCCCCGAGGTCGTGTTCTGTCAGGGAAAGACTCCCGAGCAGGCGGCGCACATCTTCGAGAGGCTGGCCCGGCGCTCCTCCGTGGTGCTGGGCACCCGCGCCACCGAGGAGCATTTCCGGCACATCCGCAGCCTGGTCCCTGACGCGCAGTGGCATCCCGAGGCGCGGATCGTCCGCCTGATGCGACGAAGCCCCGACGAAGCACAGGAGGCACAGCGGCCCTACGTGGCCGTGCTCAGCGCCGGGACATCGGACATCCCGGTCGCGGAAGAGGCGGCCATCACGGCGGAGACGCTGGGCAGCCCGGTCCGGCGCGCCTATGACGTGGGCGTGGCCGGCCTGCACCGGCTCCTGGACTGCCAGGAGATGATCACGGGCGCCCGCGCGCTGGTGGTGGTGGCGGGAATGGAGGGCGCCCTGCCGAGCGTGGTGGGCGGTCTGGTCAGCCGGCCGGTCATCGCGGTGCCGACGAGCGTGGGATACGGCGCGAGCTTTCAGGGACTGGCGGCGCTTCTGGCCATGCTGAACTGCTGCGCGTCCGGGGTGGCGGTGGTGAACATCGACAACGGGTTCGGCGCCGGCTATATGGCGCATCTCATAGCGAACGGAGAGGACAGGTGAGGATAGCCTGGTTCGACCCCGTCGGAGGGGCAAGCGGCGACATGATCGTCGCCGCGCTGGTGGACGCGGGCGCGCCGCTCGAGGAGATAAAGCGGGGACTGGACGGGCTGGACCTTTCAGGATTCTCGGTCGAGACAGCCCGCACGGTGAGCCATCAGATCGCCGCCTGCCGGTTCCTCGTGCACGGCACCGAGCACCCGCACGGGCACGGCAGCGGGGAGGAAGCCGGACACTCCCATTCCGGGAGCCATCCGCACCGTCATCTCGCCGACATCGAGCGCATCATCGGCTCGAGCGCCCTGCCTTCCGGGGTGAAGGCGAACGCGCTGGCGGTCTTCCGGGCGCTGGGGGAGGCCGAGGCGAAGGTGCACGGGACCACCGTGGACCGCATCCATTTCCACGAGGTGGGTGCCGTGGACAGCATCGTGGACATCACCGCAGCCTGTCTTGCACTGGAGCTTCTGGGCGTGGAGCAGGTGTTCGTGGACCCGCTGCCCCTCAGCAGGGGGACCGTGCGATGCGCTCACGGGGAATGGCCGGTGCCGGGCCCGGCCACGTCCGAACTGCTGAAGGGCTTCCGCTGGCGGAACACGGGCATCGAGGGCGAGCTGGTCACCCCCACGGCGGCGGCCGTCTTCGCGGTGCTGGGACGGGACTCCCGGGAGATGCCGTGCTTCCGGCTGACGTCCACCGGCTACGGGGCGGGTGCGAACGACTACGGCATCCCGAACGTGCTGCGGGTCTGTCTGGGAGACAGCGACGCAGAAGCGGCCGCGGAGCCGGACGAGGTGATGGTGGTGGAGGCGTGTCTGGACGACGAGTCTCCGGAGATCCTGGGGCACACGATGGAACGGCTGCTGGAGCGGGGAGCGCTGGACGTCTGGTTCACTTCGGTGCAGATGAAGAAGAACCGTCCCGGGGTGCAGCTGTCCATGCTGTGTGATAAGGTTTTACTTCCAGACTTGGTCAATCTTGTCCTGAGAGAAACGTCGACGCTCGGCGTCCGCTACTGGATCGCCTCCCGGGAATGCCTGGAGCGCCGGCACCTCACCGTGGAGACGCCCTTGGGAACTGTCCGCGTGAAGGCGGCCCGCCTGCCCGGCGGAGGGGAGAAGATGGCTCCGGAATACGAAGACGTCCACAGACTGGCCAGAGAAAGCGGCGTCGCCGCCCGGGAGATCTACCGGCTGGCGCTGGAGGCAGCCCGCTGCGCCTCGACGGAGCCGCAAGGGGACGGAGGAGCATCCCGATGAGACTGGACACCCTGCCCAGAGTGACACTGGCCCACCTGCCCACCCCGCTGGAGGAGGCTCCGCGGCTTGCGGCTCATCTCGGCCTGGAGCGGCTGCTGGTCAAGCGCGACGACCAGACCGGGCTGGCCCTGGGCGGCAACAAGGCCCGAAAGCTGGAATACCTGATGGCGGAGGCCATCCAGACCGGCAGCGATATCGTGCTGACGGACGGCGGTCCCCAGTCCAACCACGCCCGGATGACCGCGGCTGCGGCGCGGAAGCTGGGGCTGGACGTGGCGCTGGTCCTCGGGGGCCCTGATTTCCAGGAATTCCAGGGCAACCTGCTTCTGGATATTCTGATGGGCGCCCCCATCACCTTCCTGAAGGACCAGGACGTCCCCGAGATGGAAGCCGAACTCGTCCGTCTGGCGGGCGATTTGAGGGAGCAGGGGAGAAAGCCCTACATCGTCCCCATCGGGGGAAGCACGCCGGTGGGCGCAGCGGGATACGTGCGCGGAATGCGCGAACTGGCGGAGCAGCTGGGAGACCAGCCGGTGCAGATCGTTCTGCCCGTCGGCTCCTGTGGCACGCTCGCCGGCTGCGTGCTGGGGGCGCGGCTGTTCCTGCCGCAGAGCAAGGTCATCGGCATCAGCGTCAGCAGGAAGTCCGCCCCGCTGCGGGCCCGCGCGGCCGAGATCGCAAACGGGTGCGCGGAGCTGCTGGGCGTCGATGAGCGCTTCTCCCCGGGCGACATCATCGCCCACGACGAGTATTACGGGCCCGCCTACGGC
>FWWL01003142.1_pt1 | contig 31311 bp, 32 predicted proteins | sample 2228331 | NCBI WGS metagenome assembly FWWL01 (sample SAMEA103939775, study PRJEB20133) | metagenome
AGGCGCGCCGGGGCGGCCGACCGGGACGGTGACGCCGAGCCCCGGCCCGGCCGAGGTGGCCTGCGGCGCCGAGGTCCCGGAGGGGGCCGACCGGCCGAAGCCGACCTTCGCGGCCCCCGCGCAGGTGGTCGAGCCGGGGAGGACGTACACCGCGATCCTGCGGACCTCCTGCGGCGACATCGTGATCGAGCTGCTCGCGGACCGCGCCCCGCAGACCGTGAACTCCTTCGTGTTCCTGGCGCGGCGCGGCTTCTTCGACGGCACGCGGATCCACCGGATCGACACGAGCATCGACGTCATCCAGGGCGGGGACCCCACCGGCACCGGCTCCAGCGGACCCGGGTACACGATCCCCGACGAGCTCGCGGGGGACGAGACGTACGGGCCCGGGACGGTGGCGATGGCCAACGCCGGGCCCGGCACGGGCGGGAGCCAGTTCTTCATCGTGACCGGGCCGGACGGCCACCGGCTCGATGAGAACCCCGCCTACACCATCTTCGGGCGCGTGATCGAGGGCCTCGACGTCGCGCGTCGGATCGCGGGGCTGCCCATCCAGGACCCCGAGGGCGGGATCGCGGGGCAGCAGCCGGCCCGGGCCGTCTACGTCGAACGCGTCATCGTCCGGACGCGCTAGGCTGCGTAGCGGCCCGGGTGTCGGAACCGGTAGACGACGGCGCCTTAAAAGCGCTTGTCCCGGAAGGGACGTGTGGGTTCGAGTCCCACCCCGGGCACTCAGGCCTCCGGCGCGACGACGGTCGGACCCTCCCCGAGCTCGCCCGCGCGGTACCGGCGGCCGAGGGCCTCGATGAGGTCGGCCGCCTTCGTCTTGCCGTCGCGCCGGCGGATCTCCTCGCCGTGGCGGGCCATCCGCTCGCGGAGCTCCGCATCGCCGAGGAGCCGCTCGATCGCCTCGTGCATCTCCCGCTCCTCGAAGCGGTACGTGTCCAGGCGCACGCCGTACCCGAGCTCGTGGACCCGCTGCGCGTTGTCGTACTGGTCCCAGAACAGGGGGAGCACGATCATCGGCTTGCCGAAGTGGAACGCCTCGGTCGTCGTGTTGTTCCCGCCGTGGGTGATCACGAGGTCCACGAGGGGGATGATCGAGGTCTGCGGCACCCGGGCCTCGCCCCACATGTTGTCGGCGAGCTCGAACTCATCGGCCCGCGGCCCCTTGGAGACGATGTAGCGGTGGGGGGTGCGCGAGAGCACCTCGACGAGGCGCTGCATGAGCTCCACGTCGGCGGAGCCGAGGGAGCCGAGGGAGAGGTAGATGAGCGCCCCCTCGCCCTCGCGGAGGTGCTCGGGCACCTCGAAGGGCGCCTCCGTCTCCCGCACGCTCGAGTCCAGGCGGTGCCAGGTCGGCGCGAGCGGCCTCGAGCGCCGGTAGTCGGCGATCTCGGGGTAGACGTAGAGGTTCAGGTGCCGCGACTCGTGGATGAACTCCAGGTACGGCAGCGGCGGGGCGCCCGAGTCCACGACGAAGGCGTTCGTCGCCTCCCACAGCTCGCGGTGGGTCCGCTCGTACTCCGCCCGGAACTCGTCCCAGCCGGTCCGGTCGTCGCTCGGGTACCCGCTGAACACGGGCGGCAGGTCCGGGTCCTTCATCTCGAGCGGGTTGCACGACATGATCCGGACCCACGGGGCGCCGTGCGTGAGCAGGGCGGGGAAGACGCACACGTTGTCCTCGACGATCACGTCCGGCCGCACCCGGTCGAGGATCTCCCGGAGCTGGGGCTCGCAGTACCGCGCGCCGTCGATGAGCGACTCCCAGACGGGCCGGATGAACGAGTCGAGCTGCTCGATCGTGGGCTTGCGGAACTCGGGGGCGGTCTGGGTGATGAAGTCGGTCCAGAACTGGCCGGCGTCCTGCTCCTCCTCGGGGGGCGGCGCGAGGTCCACGAGGTCCTCCTCGAAGCCGAGGGGCTCGAGCCGCCCCTTCCAGGACGCCTCCGCGGCGAACACGACCCGGTGGCCTCGCCGCTCGAGGACCTTGCCGATCCCGATGCAGTTGTTCGTCGGCCCGTACGCGCTCTCGGGCATGAACACGATCGTCAGACGCTCGTCGCCCATCCCTCCGTAACCTCCCGCTCCAGGCTCCGTCGAAGGGTACCGGAAGCGAGGGAAGGTGTTGCGCTCCAGACCCTCCCGCGGGTGGCCGATACCCCTCGGGGGGAGGTCCATGCGCGAACGGATCCTCGTCGTCGACGACGACCCGGACATCGCGAGGTTCATGGAGCTCACGCTCACGAAGGCCGGCTACGAGGTGGCCGTGGTCCACGACGGGCGTGAGGCGCTCGAGCGCGTCCGCGCCGAGCGGCCGGAGCTCGTCCTGCTCGACCTGATGCTCCCCTCGATGGACGGGTTCGAGGTGGCGCGAGAGCTCCGGCGCCAGGCGCGCCTCGCGGGCACCGCGATCGTCGTGGTGACGGCACGGGGCCTCTCCGAGGACCTCCTGCGCGCCCTCGCCCTCGGCGTGGACGACTACGTGGTGAAGCCCTTCGAGCCCCAGGTCCTGCTCGCCCGGGTGCGAGGGGTGCTCCGGCGCCTGCGCGACATGCGCTCGCTCTCGCCGCTCACGGGCTTGCCGGGGACCGTCTTGGTGGAGGAGGAGATCCGCCGTCACCTCTCGCGCGACGAGGGCTTCGCCCTGCTGTACACGGACCTCGACCACTTCAAGGCCCTGAACGACACGAAGGGCTGGGACGTCGGGAACCGCGTGATCCTCATGGCCGCCGACGTGCTCGAGGAGGCGGTGGGGCGGTTCGCGGCAGGCGCCGGGTTCGTGGGCCACATCGGCGGCGACGACTTCGCGGTCCTCGTCCCGCCCGAGGCCGCCGAGGAGACGGCGCGGTGGATCTGCGCGCGGTTCGACGAGGGCGCCCGGGCCTTCTACGGGCCCGAGGAGCTCGCCCGCGGGGGCGTGGAGGCGATCGACCGCCGAGGGAACCGGATCGTGCACCCCCTCGTCGCGATCTCCATCGGCGTTGCGACGACGGCCGTCCGGCGCTTCTCGGATCTCAGCGAGGTCGTCGCCGTGGCCACCGAGATGAAGCAGGCGGCCAAGCGCACCGAGGGCTCCTGCTACGCGATCGACCGCCGCTCCGGCTGAGCGGCTCCCGTGTGCGCGGCCGGACGCCGTCAGACCACGACGACCTTGCCCGTCATGTCGGGATGGATCGAGCAGAAGTAGCGGAAGGTCCCACGCGAGCGGAACGTGCGCCGGAAGGTCTCCCCCGGTGCGAGGGGGCCCGAGTCCCAAAGCCCGGTCGTCGAGGTCGTCGTGTGGCTGACCGTCCCCGCGTTCCTCCAGCGCACGCGCGTGCCCTTGGCGATCTCGATGCGCCGCGGCCGGAACGCGAAGTCCACGATCCTCACCCGGACGGCCGTGGTCAGAGCAGCCGCGGCCGGCTGTCGTCCCCACCACCCGTCCGACGCCGGCCGACCCTCCGGGGTCGGATCCGTGACGCTCGCGGGCGCCGGGACGGCGGCGCCGACGGCGAGACCCACCGTGACCGCGAGCGCAGCGAACCCCCGCTTCCCCCGGCTCGGGGTCGCCCTCAGCGGAACCGCTCTCCGCGCTCGAACCCTGGTCATCGCCATGGCTCACACCCCCCACACGGCACTCGCCCTCGATGGAACCACGGGCCACGGGATCGTGCATGTCGCGCCGACGCGGGCGCCACGGCTGCTCAACACACCTGCAGGAGGTAGGGGTACGGGTCCACGGCGGGCCCGTTCCCGGGGTGCCATTCGAAGTGGTCGTGGGGGCCGCCCGCGTTGCCCGTGGCCCCCACGTAGCCGATCACGTCACCGCGGCGCACCCACCCGAGCCTCCCGAAGCGCGACAGGTGGGCGTTGTACACGTAGCCGAACTCCCCGTAGACCTTGACGGCGAGTCCCCCCATGCGGTTGTTCGCCGTCACCGCGAGACCGTCGAAGGGTGCGACGATGGGCGTGCCCAGGGGAGCCGCGATGTCCACGCCCTGGTGGACGTGGTCGCCGCCCCGTTCCTCGCTCCGGTGGACCCAGATCCCGAAGCTGTCCGAGATCGCGTGGGGCCCCTGCACGGGACAGACCGCGAACGGGTGGAGACGGGAGATCTCCCAGAGCACGGCCCGCCGGTGCTCCTGGAGGGCGGCGTACAGCTCGCGCGAGGCGAGGAGCTTGCGACGGAGCCGCTCCCGGTCGTCCCGGAGGAGCGCTCGGGCGTAGGCGAGCTGGGCGCGGAGCCGCGCCGCTTGGTCCCGCGCCACGGAGACGCGGTCCTCGACCTCCCCGACCTTGCGGGCGAGGATGGCGTCGCGGCGGTTCAGCTCCTCGAGCAACCCGAGGCGGTTCACGAGGTCGGCCGCCGAGGTGGCGGTCAGCACGTACAGGAAGGGGGTGCCGGGCCCGAGCACGTACGCGGCCCGGGCTCGCTCGTCCAGGCGGGACTGGAGGGCGTCGAGGCGCCGCTCGAGCGTCCGGATCTCGCGGGCGAGGTCCCGCTCGCGCACGCTGGCCTCGTGGATCTCGGCCTCGGTCCGGGCGATCCGGGTGGCGAGCCGGTTCAGCTCGCGTTGGAGCTCGCGCATGCGTGCGGCGCGGGCGCGGATCTGCGCCCTCGTCTCGCGGAGCTCCTGCCGGGCCTCGCGCAGCGCCTCGTCGGCGCCGGCGAGCCCGGGCGCGCCGAGGGTGAGGCAGCAGGCCACGCCCGCCGCCAGGAGGATCCGCGACCCGCCCCGGCGGGGCCTCGGCGTACGCATCCGGACCGACCAGGGTACGCCGGTCGCGCCGGGAGCGCTACGGGAACGGGACCTAGTCCCAAGGACGGAGGCCGACCGGGGGACGCGGTTGCGCCCCGGTGCTCCCCGCGGATAGGCTCAGGCAACGCATGCGGGTGCGTCTGTGGGCTGTCCTCGTCGCGCTCACGTTGGCCGTGGGCTCCCAGACCTCACCCTCGATCCCACCCGCCGGGCCAGCCCAGGCCGCCGAGCCGGAGGGCATCTTCAAGCTCGACCACCTCATCTTCATCGTCCAGGAGAACCGCTCCTTCGATCACTACTTCGGCACCTTCCCGGGGGCCGACGGGATCCCCTTCGATCCCGAGGTTGGGCGGCCGCGCGCGTGCATCCCCGATCCGGTGCTCGGGCACCGCTCGTGCACGTACCACACCCGGGAGCTCCACCAGAAGGGGGGGCCGCACAACTGGCGGAGCTCGGCGATCTCGGTGAACGGCGGCAAGATGAACGGGTTCATCCGGGCCCTGCCCGAGGACGCGACGCTGGTGCGTGGATCGGACGGCGGAGGAGTGCCGACGGTTCGTCGGACCCCGGCTCCAGCCCGACGTCATGAGCTGGCACGACGACCGAGAGATCCCCAACTACTGGACGTACGCGCGCGAGTTCGTGCTCCAGGACCGGATGTTCGCCCCGGCCGACTCGTGGACGCTCCCCGCGCACCTGTTCCTCGTCTCCGGCTGGTCGGCGTCCTGCTCCGACCCCCGGGACCCCATGTCCTGCACCTCCGACAAGGACCTCATGACGTACGGGCGCCACTTCTACGGCGATCCCCCCGTCTACGCGTGGACGGACATCACCTACCTCCTCCACGAGCACGGGGTCTCCTGGGCCTACTACACGGGGCGCGGCACCTGTTCGTTCGGGCCCTGCGGGGAGGAGGCGGGTCCGTGGGGCAAGACCCCTGCGGGCAAGAACCCGCTCCCCGGGTTCACGGACCTGTACGAGACCTCGCAGCAGGCCAACATCCGCTCCCACGCCGACTTCCTGGAGGCCGCCCGGACCGGCACCCTTCCATCGGTCTCCTGGGTGGTCCCCGGGAACCGCGTGAGCGAGCACCCCGGCTCCGTCGGTGGGATCCACAAGGGGATGGCCTACGTCACCCGGCTCGTGAACGCCGTCATGCGCGGGCCCGCGTGGGAGCGGTCGGCCATCTTCATCGCCTGGGACGACTGGGGCGGGTTCTACGACCACGTGCGGCCCGTCGTGGTGGACGAGCTCGGCTACGGGATCCGGGTGCCGGGGATCATGATCAGCCCGTACGCCCGGCGGGGCTTCATCGACCACCAGACGCTCACGTTCGACGCCTACCTGAAGCTCATCGAGGACCGGTTCCTCGGCGGGCAGCGGCTGGATCCGGCCACGATGTCCCGCCCGGACTCGCGCCCCGTGGTGCGCGAGTCGCTCGAGGTGCTCGGGGACCTCGCGCTCGAGTTCGACTTCACCCAGCCGCCGCGGGATCCCCTGATCCTGGATCCCACGCCGTTCAAGGACTGAGGCGACCTACTGGAGGTGGCGCGGGACCTCCCGCTCCCAGCGTCGGCGGGCCACCTCCCGGCCGTCCTCGTGCACGACGAGCTCGAGCTCGAGCCGGTACGTGTGGGCGTCGGAGCGGAGCGAACCCGTCGCCTCGGTCCTGACCGTCGCCTCGGGCCAGGCGATCTCGTACCGGTAGCGGCCCTGGGCGAGCGTCCGCCCCGGGTCGGTGGTCGAGACCGAGATCCGACCCCCGCCGAGGGAGGAGACGCGTGTGCCGTCCTCGGTCTCCTCCTCCGAGTCGTGGCCGATCACGACGCTGCGCGTGCGCCCGAGGACGTCCTCCTCGATCCGCCACGTGGCCTTGCGGGTCTCGGGGGCGGGCTGGCCCGGCGCGAAGGTCGGCTCCTCGACCACGGGCGGGGGGCCCTCGAGGACGGGGAGGACCAGGCGCGAGCCCTCGCGGGCGACCGCGATCGTCCCCGGCAGCGGTGGGGGCCAGGAGCTCGGGAAGTCGGCGGGGGCGAGGTCGAGGCGGATCCGGTGGCCCGGCTCGAACACGTAGGCGGTGGCGTCGAGCTCGATGGTCACCGTGTAGGGGCGGCCGGGCTCGAGCGGCGCGGGGTGCTCGTGGGAGTCGCGGTGCGCGAGGTTCAGGATGCCCCGCGTCACCAGGGACGAGGTCCCGTCGGGGAAGACGTCGCAGAGCTTCGCCGCGAGGTACGCGACCGGCACGTCCGCCCGGAGCGTGAGCTCGACCCGGGGATGGCCCATGATCTCGAGCTCGGCGTCGAGCGGCGGCCACTCGTACACGAGGGAGAAGGCCTCGTCGGCCCGCTGGTCCCAGGGCGTGCCGAAGGGCAGGTCGTCGGCGCACCAGATGGAGCCCGTGACCCCGACGTCGCCTCGGATCTCGAGCCGGTCCTCCGGCGCGCGCCGACCCGCGACGGAGGAGCTCCCGAGGGGGCGCACCTGCTCGCGGAGGCGCGCCGGCGGCCAGGCCGGCTCGAAGCGCCAGGCGCCGTGGAAGGCCTCCAGGTCGGGCTGCGGTCGGGTGGGGCGCCGGACGAAGATCCTGATCGGAGGCTCGCGGTCCACGCGCCCCTCGAGGCCCTTCAGCCATCGGTCGAACCAGCGGATCATCTCCCGGATGTGGTCGATCCGCGGGCCCGGCATGGAGACGTCCGGACTCATGTGGCTCCAGGGGCCGAACAGGAGCGCCTTCGGCGCGCGCAGGGCCGCGAACGTCCGGAAGGCCATGTTGTGGTACCCGTCGGCGTGGCCCGCCACGATCATGGTCGCGGCCTCGATCTCCTCGTAGCGGCCGTGGAGCGAGCCGTGCCGCCAGTACGACGTCTCGGTCTGCTCCTCGAGCCACCGGAGCACCCAGGGCTCGGTCCGCTCGATGCGCTCGAGCCAGCGCTCCCGCCAGGTGGGTCCGGCGAGCGAGGGCACCGGCGGCAGCGCGTTCATCGCCACCATCGAGAGCGGGTAGTCGAGGAAGTCGATGCCGCGCCGCGCTCCTCCTCCGTAGTGGACGTCGTCGGTGTAGCGGCGATCCGTCGCGAAGATCGGCACGATGGCCTTCAGCGCCGGTGGTCGCAGCATCGCGACCTGGATCGCGTTGAAGCCCGAGTAGGACTTGCCGAACATCCCGACCGCCCCCGTGCTCCACGGCTGCGTGGCGAGCCACTCGATGAGCCGGACCCAGTCCCGGTGCTCGCGCTCGGTGTACTCGTCCTCCGCGACACCCTCCGAGGAGCCCGTGCCCCGCACGTCGGCCCGGCACACCACGTACCCGCCCTCGCGGCAGAGGCGTCGGTAGTCGCGGGTCTGGCTCCAGGTGACGTCGTCCTTGCGGTAGGGGCGGGCCTCGAGCAGCGCGGGCCAGGGTCCGGCGCCCTCGGGGAAGAACAGGGTGACGGCGATCCGCACGCCGTCGTCCATCTCGATGAACCGTCGCTCCTCGCCCATCGGTCCTCCTCGCTCCGACGCGCCGCGACGGACCGAACTCTATGACGCGGCCCCGGGCCGTGCCGCCGGCTCAGATCCCGGCCTTGAACTGGGTCCAGACGTCCTGGTAGACCTGGTCCACCTCGGGCGGGAGCGCGAGGATCGGCTGACCCTTGGCGAAGTCCTCCTCGGTCACGATCGTCGTGCGCAGGTTCTCCGGGATGTAGCCGGCCTCGAGCCACTCCTGCTCGCTCACGCCGACGAAGGGCGGCTGGTAGCCCTCGTAGCCGAAGTTCGTGAGCCCGTTGTCGATGTCGAGGAGGAAGTTGATGAAGTGGTGGGCGAGGACCGGGTGCTCCGCCTGCGAGGAGATCACGATGAGGTCGTTGGAGACCTCCCAGCCGCCCTCGGGGGGGTAGTAGAAGCCCAGGACCTCCGGCCCGACCCCCTCGGGGAGGTAGTACTGGGCGTAGTTCATGTTCCCCGACCACGAGTACGTGACCCACGCCTGGCCCTCGGCGATCTTCTGGTAGTCCCCGGCGGCGACCTTCACGTCCACGAGGTCGTTCAGTTGGGAGAGGGCCTCGCCGGCCTGGCGGATGGCCTCCTCGTCGTGGGTGTTCATGTCGCCCACGCCGATCCGGACGAGGGCCATGCCGATCGTCTCGCGGTACTCGTCGAGCAGGTTCACCTTCCCCCGCCAGCGCTCGTCCCAGTAGATGTCGAAGGGCATGGGGAGCGATCCGGGGTCGTCCACGTGGTCCCGGCGGTACCCGATGCCGGTCTTCCAGGTCATGTAGGGGACCGAGTACCGGGCGCCCCGGTCGTACCAGGGGTCCCGCAGCTGCGGCCACACGTTGCGCAGGTTCGGCAGGTACGAGTGGTTGAGCGGCTGCAGCTTCTTCGCGGCGACGAGCTTGGGGAGGTTCTCGATCGTGGGGAAGAACAGGTCGAAGCGGACCGTGTCGTTCTGGACCTTCGACATGGCCTCGTTCATCCCCGCGAACTGGGTGTACTCGATCTCGACGCCGTACTCGGCCTCGAAGGCCTTGAGGACCTTCTTGTAGATGTAGTCGTTCCAGTTGAAGATCCGCAGCGGCCCGGGCTCCGGCGACAGGCCGTCCTCGATCGGCGGGATGTCGTCGAAGAGGGGAAGCGTCGCCGGGTCGTCGGGCGAGGCGAGGGTCGGCACGGCCGGACCCTGGGTCGCCGAGGGTGGGGCCGTCCGCTCCCGACACGCGGCGAGCGGCCCCACGATGCCGGCGACGCCGAGGCCGGCCACCGCCGATCGTCGCAGGAACTCCCGTCGGGTGAGGCCCCTCGCCCGGATCCGGCGCCGGTCCATGGATCGCCCTCCTTCCCCGTCCGATCGTCGTCGGCGGCTCGCGCATCTTATGGGCACGGGCGGCGGGGCGTGTCAAGGCAGTCGCGTCGTGTGGGCGTGACCGTCGGTCACAGCCATCGGTCGCCGCGTTCCCCTGCGCTCGCCCGCCCGCCTACGATACGCACCACCATGGCACGGGTGCGGGCTCGAGGCGGGGGGATCGAGACCCTGTACCCGCGCGGGTTCTGGGCGACGCTGTCCGCGCCCGGGGTGCTCTGGCTCGTGGCGCTGTTCGTCGTCCCCCTCTACGCGATCGTGGCCACGGCGGCCGGGCGCCTGGATCCGATCTTCGGGTCCACGGTCCCGGAGTGGAACCCCCTGTACTGGCAGCCCGACGCCTTCTCCTACGTCCTCGGCGATCTCGCGAGCCCGGGCGGGATCTTCCGGGAGGTGTTCCTCCGCACGCTCGCGTACGTCGTCGTGGCGGTGTCCCTGTGCCTGCTGCTCGGGTACCCGGTCGCCTACTACATGTCCAGGCTGCGCGGGCGGCCGCGGAACGTCTTCCTCCTCCTGATGGTCCTGCCGTTCTGGATGCCCTACCTGATGCGGATCTTCGCCTGGGTGAACCTGCTCCAGGACGACGGGCTCGTGAACCGCCTCCTCGAGGCGACGGGCTTCCTCGAGCCGCGGTCGTGGCTCGACGGGCGTCCCTCCACCGTGGTCCTGGGGCTGGCCTACGGGTGGGCGCCGTTCATGATCCTGCCGCTCTTCGCGGCGCTGGAGCGGATCGACGCGAGCCTGGTCGAGAGCGCGCTCGACCTCGGCGCGAGCCCGGCTCGCGCGTTCCTCCGCGTGACCCTGCCCCTGTCCAAGCAGGGGATCCTGGCCGGGACGGCCATCGTCATGCTGCCGATGTTCGGCGACTTCTACACGGCGCAGCTGCTCGGCACGCAGAAGAACGCCATGGTGGGGACCCTCATCAACTTCTACCTGACCCAGGCGACCGTGGGGCCGGCGCAGGCCCGCGGGGCGGCGCTCGTGATCGTGCTCGCGCTCCTCGTGTCCACGCTCACGATCTACTACCTCGTGAGCACGGCCCGGGCCGCCCGGGGGGTGGGGCGGTGATGGGTTCGGTGGCCGCCCCGCCGTCGGGGGCCTGGTCGCGGCTGCGCGCGTGGCTCGCCAACCCATGGCGGAGGCCGCGGCTGCTCGCGCTCCTCGGGTGGGGGTTCCTCGCCTGGTCCCTCGTGCCGGTGGGGATCGCCATCGCCTTCTCCTTCAACGCGGGCCGGTCGCGGAGCGTGTGGCAGGGCTTCTCGCTGCGCTGGTACGTCCAGGATCCGAACCTCTCGGTGCTCCACGACCCGATCCTCTCCCACGCGGTGCTGCAGAGCCTGAAGCTCGCGAGCCTCACGATGCTCATCGCCACCCCGACGGGGGTCGCGCTGTCCATCGGCCTCGCCCGCTGGCGCGGGGCCCTGTCGACCGGCTCGAACTTCCTCATGCTGCTGCCCCTCGTGACGCCCGAGATCGTGCTCGCCTCGGGCCTGTTCCTCGTCTTCGCGCACCTGTACGTGCCCGGGGGGACGCGGCTGTTCGGCACCCCCGCCCAGCTGCTCGGGCACGTCACCTGGTCCATCCCCTACGTGGTCGTCGTGATGCGGGGGCGCCTGTTCGGGATCGGGAAGGAGTACGAGGAGGCGGCGATGGACCTCGGCGCCTCGCCGATGGAGGCGATGCGCCGCGTGCTCCTGCCGCTGCTCGCCCCGGCGATCTTCGCGGCCTTCATGATCGTGTTCGCGCTGTCCATCGACGACTTCATCACGAGCCAGTTCCTCTCCTCGGGGGAAGGCTCGATCACGCTCCCGATGCTGATCTACGGGACGGGCCGGACGGGGGAGAACCCCTCCCTGAACGCGGTGGCCACGGTCATGCTCGTGCTCTCCCTCTCGGCCATCGGGCTCGCCTCCGTCGTCCTCCAGCGGGTGGCTCGGCGGCGGGGGACCGGGGAGGCCGCCGCGCGCGAGCTCGTCCGCTTCGAGATCTGAGGGGCTCGCGTGGAGCTCGCGGTGGGCTCGCGGTACCCTCGTGTGCCTACGCATACATCGCACACAAGGCACCGGTGTGTGCTATGTTTGGGCCGTGGATGTGACGGTTCGCAAGCTCGATGAGGATCTCTACCGGCGGCTCAAGGCGGCGGCGGCGCTCAACGGTCGCACGGTGGGCGAGCTCCTGAACGAGGCCATCCGCTCGTACCTCGGCCAGGACGAGGAGCCGCGCGGCGGTCGGCGAGCGAGCCTGCTGGACCTGGCGCCGGAGGACTACGGCCCGGGGCAGGAACGCCTGAGCGAGGAGATCGACGCCGTCGCGTACGGAGGCCGGGGCGGAGCGCGATCCTCCTCGACTCCAGCGCCATCATCGCGTACCACAACGCACGGGACGTGCACCACGAGGCGGCGGTAGCGCTGTTCGGCGATGTCGTGGCCGGGCGTTGGGGCCAGGCCCTCCTCCTCGAGTACGTGGTGGTCGAGGTCGCGACCGTCCTGCTCGCCCGGCGGGGGCTTCCCACCGCGGTCGGGGTCGTGCGGACCCTGCTCGACGCGCGTGAGATCGCATACGTCCCATGCTCCGACCTGTTCGGCTCCACCCTCGAGGCGTTCGCCGCCCAGGATCCGCCGAACCTCAGCTTCACGGACGCCGCCATCGTGCTCGTGGCGCGACAGGAGGCCGCCCCGGTGGCCACCTTCGACGCCGACTTCCATGAGGTCGCCGGGATCTCGGTCGTCCCGGCGGTCGGCTGAAGGTGGGATCGCCGGCTCGGCGCCCGGCGGGAACCTCCTAGCCGGGGCCGACGCGCTCGAGGGCGCGGGCGACGGTGATGCCGATCTCGGCCGGGTTGCGCACGACGTGCAGCCCGAGCTCCTCCATCGCGTCGAGCTTGGCCTGGGCCGTGTCCGAGTCCCCGGCGATCACCGCGCCCGCGTGCCCCATGCGCCGGCCCCGCGGCGCGGAGACGCCCGCGACGAACCCGACGACGGGCTTCGTCATGTGCTCGGCGGCCCACCGGGCGGCCTCGACCTCCTGGGGCCCGCCGATCTCGCCGATCATCACGACCGCGTCGGTCTCCGGGTCCTCCTCGAAGGCCTCGAGCACGGCCCGGAAGTCCACCCCGTTCACCGGGTCGCCGCCGATCCCCACGCACGTGGACTGCCCCAGTCCGAGCTTGCTCATCTGGCTGACCGCCTCGTAGTTCAGGGTCCCCGAGCGGCTCACGACCCCGATGCGGCCCGGCGTGTAGATGTGGGCGGGCATGATCCCGACCTTGCACCGCCCCGGCGTGATGATGCCCGGGGAGTTGGGGCCGATGATCGTCGTCGAGCGGCCGGTGAGGTAGCGCTTCGTCTTCACCATGTCGTGGACGGGGACGCCGTCGGCGATGATCACGGCCACCTCGACCCCGGCCTCGATCGCCTCGAGGAGGGCGTCCACCGCCACCTGCGGCGGCGCGAAGATGCCGGTCACGTTCGCCCCGGTCTCCGCCACGGCCTCCTCGACGCTGTCGAACACGGGCAGGCCGAGGTGCGTCGTCCCGCCCTTGCCCGGGGTGACGCCCCCGACCACGTTCGTCCCGTGGGCGATCGCGTCCTGCGCGTGGAAGGTGGCGTGCTGCCCGGTGAAGCCCTGGATGATGACCCGGGAGCGGTCGTCCACGAACACGCTCATGCCCGCACCCCTTGCGGCACCGGCTCGTACCCGGCTTCCACGGCCCGGAGCGCGGCGACGGCCTTGCGGGCCGCGTCGTCGAGGTCCTCGGCCACGATGAGGTCGAGGTCGCTCTCGGCGAGGATCCTGCGCCCCTCGTCGGCGTTCGTGCCCGCGAGCCGCACGACGATCGGCGCCTCGATCGTCTGCGAGCGGGTGGCGCGGACCACGCCCTCGGCGATCCAGTCGCACCGGTTGATGCCGGCGAAGATGTTCACGAGGATCACCCGCACGTCGGGGTCGGACAGCACGATCCGGAAGGCGTTGGCCACCTTCTCCGGGCTCGCCCCGCCCCCGACGTCCAGGAAGTTCGCCGGGCGCGCCCCGTGGAGCACGATCGCGTCCATCGTGGCCATGGCGAGCCCCGCGCCGTTCACGATGCACCCCACCTGCCCGTCGAGGGCGACGTAGTTCAGGCCGTGGCCGTGGGCCTCGACCTCCTTCGGGTCCTCCTCGTCGAAATCGCGGAGCTCGGCGAGCTCGCCCTGCCGGAACAGCGCGTTGTCGTCCACCGCGATCTTCGCGTCGAGCGCGAGGAGGTCGCCGTCCTCGGTCTCGACGAGGGGGTTGATCTCGACGAGGAGCGCGTCCTTGTCGCACATCAGGCGGTAGAGGCGCTTGAGCAGGCGTACGAACGGCGTCATCCGGTGCTGCAGCCCGATCGCCATCGCCAGCTTGCGGCACTGGAAGTCGAGCAGCCCGGTCGCCGGATCGACGATCTCGGTGTGGATCCGCTCGGGGTGGGCGCGGGCGACCTCCTCGATGTCCACGCCGCCGTCGGCGCTCGCGATCACCGCGATGCGCTGGGACGCGCGGTCGATCGTCATGCCGAGGTACCACTCGCGGTCCACGCGGCAGGCGCGCTCGACGAGGACGCGCTGCACGAGCTGGCCCTCGGGGCCGGTCTGCTCGGTCACCAGGCGCGAGCCGATCATGCGGTCCACGATCTCCCGCAGCTCCTCCCGCGAGCTCGCGATCCGCACCCCGCCGGCCTTCCCGCGGCCGCCCGCGTGGATCTGGGCCTTCACGACCCAGCGGTTCCCGCCGATCTCCTCGGCCACGCGCGCCGCCGCGCGGTCCGAGTAGACGACCTCCCCCGGCGGTACGGGGATGCCGTAGGCCCGGAGCAGCTCCTTGGCCTGGTACTCGTGGATGTTCACCGTCCTCCCGCCTTCGCCAGCACGTTCTCGGCCATCCGGATCGAGGCCGCGTCGATGAGCTTCCCGTCGAGCGTGGCCGCGCCCCGGCCCTGCCTCGCGGCCTCCTCCATCGCCGCGAGGATCCGACGCGCCCGCTCCACCTCCTCCGGGGTCGGGGTGAAGACCTCGTTCGCCAAGGGGATCTGCGAGGGGTGGATCGCCCACTTGCCCTCGCAGCCGAGGGCCGCGGCCCGCCGCGCGGATGCGAGGTACCCCTGCGCGTCCCCGATGTCGCCGAAGGGGCCGTCGATGGGGCGCAGGTCGTGGGCCCGGGCCGCCGCCACCATCCGGGCGAGCGCGTAGTGCCACGGATCCCCCAGGTGGAAGGCGCGCCTGCCCTCCTCGTCGGGGTCGGTGAGCACGCCGTAGTCGGGGTTGGGGCCCCCGATGCTCGTGGTTCGGGCGCCCACGCTCGCGGCGTAGTCGGCGACGCCGAAGACCATCGCCTCCAGCCGGTCGGGGACCGCCGCCGCGATCGCCTCCACGTTCGCCATGCCCGCCGCGGTCTCGATGAGGACCGAGAGCCCGACGGGCGGGATCCCCCGCGCTCGCTCGATCTGGGAGCAGAGGGTGGCCACGAAGGCCACGTCCGAGGGCGAGCCCACCTTCGGCACGAGGAGCAGGTCGAGGCGCTCGCCGGCCCGCTCCATGACCTCGACGACGTCCCGGTAGCACCAGGGCGTGTCCAGCCCGTTGATCCGCACGCTCACCGAGCACGCGGACCAGTCGAGCTCGAGCAGCGCCGAGATCGCGAGCTCCCGGGCCCGGTCCTTGTCGTCGGGCGCGACGGCGTCCTCGAGGTCGAGGAAGACGACGTCGGCCCCGAGGGTCGGCGCCTTCTCCAGGGCGCGCTCGTTCGTCGCCGGGACGGCGAGCTCGCTGCGGTGGGGTCGGTCCTTGCGCGGCATGAGGCCCGCAAGCCTCGCACGTCCCCGCCGCGGGCTCCTATCGCCGCTTCGGCGTCCTTGCCTCCCCGTTCCTCGCCGCGGCGGCGAGACCGCCCCGGGGGGTCGAGGGCGCCGCTCAGGGGCCGAGGAGCGCCGCGGGCACCACGGCGATGCCGTCCGGTCGCCGGTAGGCGTGGGGGCCGGTGGTGATCACGAGGGCGTCGACCAGGTCGTCGCCGAGCTTCCGGCCGAGCCAGCGGAGCTGCCGCACGGCGCGCTGGTCCGGCGCCGGGCCCAGCTTCACCTCGACGGCCAGGACCCGTCCATCGTCCCGTTCCACGACGAGGTCGACCTCGTGCTCGCCCCCGTGGGTCCGGAAGTGCCCGACGGCGGCCTCGGCAGCCTGGGCGTAGACCCGGACGGAGAGCGTGACGAGGGACTCGAAGAGCGCCCCGAGCAGGGGACGCCCGCGAGCGCTCGGCGGCCCCGCGGGCTCGCCCAGGAGCAGGGACCGCCGCGTGGCGCCCACCAGTCGCGCCGCGAGGGCGGGGTCCGCCAGGTGGTGCTTGGGTGGACGGGACAGGCGCGCGATGGGGCGGCCGGAGGGCGTCCACGGAGGTACGGGGTCCAGGATGAAGAGCCGCTCCAGCGCGTCGCGGTAGGAGAGGACCGTCGTCTTCGCGGGCGCCCGTCCCTCACCCGCCGCGGCCGCCTCGCGGATCGTCTCGAGGGAGGCCGTCGTCCCCGTCGCTGCCGCGTAGGCGCGCATCCATCGGCGGAGGGCGATGGGGTTCCTCACGCCCTCGCCGAGCTCCTCGAGATCCCGATCGACGACGCGCTGGAGGTACCCGTCGAGTTGGGCGCGCAGGGCTCGGTCGCCGAGGTGTCGCAGGCCGGGGAAGCCCGAGCGCAGGATCTCATCCGCGTAGTCGACGAGCGCGAGCTCCGTCGTGCCCGACACCGGCGGGCGGCCGCCCTCCAGGAGCCGCGCGAGGCTCACGGTGGGGGGTGCCTCGAGGCGTTCAGCGAGCGAGAGGGGACGCATGCGAAGCGAGACGATCCGCGCCGCGCCGGTGTGGGTCGGCGGCTGCCTTGGCGACGCCGACCCGGTGAGGAGGTAGCGGCCGGGCGGAGCGCCCCGATCGACCTCCCGGCGGACCTGGTCCCAGGTCGCGGGGACGAGCTGCCACTCGTCGATGAGGACCGGTCCGGGCGCCGCTGTGAACACGCGGGGGTCGGCCTCCACCACGGCCCGGGGCCCCGGCTCGTCGAGGCGGAAGATCGTGGCTGCTCGTCGAGCAGCCGTCGTGGTCTTCCCGACGGCCCGGGCCCCCTCGACGAGGATGGCCGGGAGCTCCCGGAGGAGGAGGTCGAGCTCCCGATCCACCACGCGCTCCCGGTAGCTGGGAACCCCGTCGCTCACCAGCCGAGACTACCATTTCGCGTCGACTTACGCTATCATTTCGTCACCCTCAACCGGACCATTTCGCAGCCGTCGGAGCGACCATTTCGCGGACCCCTGCGCTACCGATCCGCAACCGAGGTCCGGGAGGGCGCAGGCCGCATGGCCGGGCTCGAGCCGGCCGGGGGATCACGGTGGCGGCGGACGCCACGGCCGACCTCGCGCTAGGGTGGTCAGCGGAGGTGGGAGATGGGGTACGGACGCACGGTGCTGCTCGACGAGCCGGTGGACGCGGTGATCCCGAAGGTGAAGGACGCCCTGAAGGAGCAGGGCTTCGGCGTCCTCACCGAGATCGACGTGCGGGCAACGCTGAAGGAGAAGGTCGGGGCCGAGGTCGCGCCGTACGTGATCCTCGGCGCGTGCAACCCGCGGCTCGCGCACCGAGCGCTGGAGCTCGAGCCCGAGGTCGGGCTCCTGCTCCCGTGCAACGTGGTGGTGCGTGAGCACGACGGGCGCACGGTCGTCTCGGCGCTGGACCCGGGCGTGATCGCCGAGCTCGCCGACCACCCGGACCTGCGGCCGATCGCAGAGGAGGCCACGCGGCTCCTCGACGCCGCCCTCGAGGCGCTCTCGGGGGCGAGGCCGGCGAGCTGACGTCCCCGCGTCAGGCCGCGGGGGTGTGCTCGGGGCAGAGCATCCGGGACTCGGCCTCCGAGAGGGAGCGCTCGATGAGGGCGCAGCGGTGGGGCGCGGCCGTCCCCGGCGATGCGTCCGGCCGGAAGTGCACGCATCCGGCGCAGGGCGCGGCGACGACGAGGAGGCCGGCCCGCCGCAGCGTCTCGACGAGGACGGCGAGCCCCGCCTCCAGCCGCTCCAGCGAGAGGGGGTCCAGGGCGCCGAGCTCCCGACGGAGCTGCGCGCTCACGCGCTCGAGGCGCGCGAGGAGCCGCCGGCCCGCCGGGGTGAGCGCGAGCACCCGTCGCCGGCCGTCGTAGGGGTGCGGCCGCCGCTCGATCAGCCCCCGCTCGACGAGGGGCTCCACGATCCCCACGGCCGTCGCGTGGCGGACCCCCAGGATCCGGGCGAGCTGCCCGACCGTGGCCATGTCGGGCCGGATCCGCGCGGCGAAGCGGAGGGTCTCGGCCTGGGCGGGCGTGAGGCCGAAGGCGCCGGCCCCCTCGCGGAGCGCCCCATCCACCGCGCGCGAGACGCGCAGGAGGGAGGCGACGATCCCCTCGATCCGGTCCACCGCCCGAGGATATCCGTAGGACTCCTTGACTTCCATCACCGCCTCGGCTAGATATGTAGGTATCCTACGGATATCTCGACGGGAGGAGGGATGCGCATGAGCACCGCGACCATCCCCGGGTACCGGATGGGGGACCCCAGCCTGCCCGCCGGCGCGCTGGATGCGACGGCGTTCGAGCGGCTCTGCACGGCCACGCTGTTCACCGACGAGGACCGCCAGGCCCTCCGCGAGGCCAAGGAGATCCTGGCGCCCCAGGTCGAGCAGCTGCTGGACGTCTGGTACGGCTTCGTGGGGAGCCACGACTTCCTCCTCCACTACTTCTCCGGCCCCCAGGGCCCGAACCAGGACTACCTGGCGCGCGTCCGCGCCCGGTTCGGGAGGTGGGTGCTGGACACGCTCGAGGCCGAGTACGGTCCGGAGTGGCTCGCCTACCAGGCCGAGGTGGGGCGCCGCCACGCCCGAGGCAAGAACGAGACGGATGGGGCCCACGAGACCCCCGAGGTCGTGCCCTTCCGGTACGTCGTGGCCTTCATCTACCCGATCTACGCCACCGTGCGCGAGTTCCTCGCCAAGGGCGCGCGGGACGCCGAGCACCTCGAGCGCATGCATCAGGCGTGGCTCAAGGCGGTGATCCTCAACGTCGCGGTCTGGAGCCAGGCCTACGTGGCCCCCGACCTCTACTGAGACCCCCCTACCGAGATCCCGCCTCGAGCTGCGCGGCGAGGGCCGCCGGGTCGGTGACGGGCAGGCGACAGGTGAAGCGCTCGCACACGTAGGCGGTGGGCCTGCCCTCGAGCGCGGTGCGGTCCCGTAGGAGCGCGACGCGCTCGAGGGCGGCGCGGTCGGGCGGGGCCACCGCGAGGACGTGGTTCGGCAGGTACCGGCGGACCAGGACCTCGTCCACCAGCGCCCTCGTTCCCGGGTCCCCGGGGTCGCCGACGATCGCCACCTCGCGCACGGGGCCGAGGTAGAGCTCGAGCGCGCACAGGGCGTGGGCGAAGCCCGTGGGGGCCCGCGCCATGAGCTCGCGCACCAGGCGTAGGGCCGAGACCGCGGCCCGCTCGTAGGCGTCCTCGCCGGTCAGGTGGGAGAGGCGCAGGAGCACCTCGGCCGCCGCCGAGCTCCCGCTCGGGGTGGCGTTGTCGATCAGCCCCTTCGGGCGCACGACGAGGGGCTCCGCGTCGGTGGCGGTCTGGAAGAAGCCTCCCCGCTCGGGGTCGTGGAAGCGCTCGAGCAGGGCCTCGGCCAGGCCGAGCGCCTCCTCCAGCCACCTCGGGTCCCACGTCGTCTCGTACAGCGCGAGGCACCCCTCGGCGAGGAGCGCGTGATCGTCGGCGAAACCGGGCGGACCGACCCGCCCCTCCCGCCAGGAGCGCGCGAGGCGACCGTCGGGCAGGCGCAGGGCCTCGAGGACGAAGGTCGCCGCCACCTCGGCGGCCTCGACGTACCGGGCCTCGCCGAGGGCCCGCCCCGCCTCGGCCAGGGCCGAGATCGCGAGGCCGTTCCAGGCCGCCACCACCTTGTCGTCCACGGCGGGGCGCACGCGCCCCTCCCGGCGCTCGAAGAGCCGGGCCCGGGCCGCTGCGAGCTCCGCGGCGAGCTCCGTCGGCGTGGTCCCGAGCTCGAGCGCCACCTCCTCGATCGGCCGAGGCAGCCACAGCACGTTCGCGCCCTCCCAGTTGCCCTCGGGCCGGGCCCCGAGGGCCCGGGCGGCCGGCTCGCCGGCGACCTCGAGGAGCTCCTCCCAACGCCACACGTAGAAGGCGCCCTCGGTCCCCTCGGAGTCGGCGTCCTGCGAGGAGGAGAACCCGCCGGCCGGCTGCCGGAGCTCGCGGAGCAGGTACTCCAGGGTGCGGGAGGCGACCTCGCGCCAGCGCTCCCGGCCGGTCACCTGCCAGGCCCGGACGTAGAGCCGGGCGAGCTGGGCGTTGTCGGAGAGCATCTTCTCGAAGTGCGGCACGTGCCACCGCGCGTCCGTGGCGTACCGGTGGAAGCCGCCCCCGACCTGGTCGAAGACGCCGCCCGAGGCCATCGCCTCGAGCGTGCGCTCCACGATGGGCAACACCTCCGCGTCGCCGCGCAGGTGCCGGCGGAGCAGGAACTCGAGGGCCATGGGCTGGGGGAACTTGGGCGGGCCGCCGAAGCCGCCGAAGACCGGGTCGAAGGAGGCCCGCAGGGTCCGCACCGCGGCTCGCGCCACCTCCTCGGTGAGGGGCTCGGTCGAGGGTCGCAGGGCCCCAGCGCGGGAGATGGCCTCGACCACCCGCCCGGCCTGGGCGCGGACCTCGTCCCGCCGCGAGCCCCAGACCTCGGCGATCGCCTCGAGCACGCGGCGGAAGGCGGGCAGCCCGCCGCGGTCCTCCTTCGGGAAGTAGGTCCCGGCGTAGAAGGGCTCGCCCTCGGGGGTGAGGAAGGCGGTGAGGGGCCATCCCCCATGCCCGGTGAGCGCCTGGACCGCGTCCATGTAGATGGCGTCCACGTCGGGTCGCTCCTCGCGGTCCACCTTCACGCAGACGAAGTGGCGGTTCATGACGTCGGCCGTCTCGGGGTCCTCGAAGGACTCGTGCGCCATCACGTGGCACCAGTGGCAGGCGGCGTACCCGATCGAGAGCAGGATCGGCTTGTCCTCCGCCCGGGCCCTCGCGAGGGCCTCGGGCCCCCACGGGTACCAGTCCACGGGGTTGTCCGCGTGCTGGCGCAGGTACGGGCTCGTCTCGGCGGCCAGTCGGTTCGGGCTCATCCGAAGAGTCTCCCTCAAATCCCGGATACGGGCCGCCGAAACTTCAGGGGAGACCGTGCGGACCCCGGATGCGATCGGCGTGCTCGTGGTGGACGATCACGAGCTCTTCTGCGAGGCCCTGGCGCTCGCCCTCGAGGGCCAGCCGGGCCTGCGCCTGCTCGGCGCCGCCCACGACCTCGACGAAGCCCTCCGCATCTGCGAGGAGACCTCGCCCGACGTCGTGCTCATGGACGTCGACCTGCCCCGGGTGGATGGGGTGGAGGCCACCCGACGCCTCCGCGCGGTCCACCCCGACGCCAAGGTCGTCGTGGTCACCGGGCTCGAGGACCCGAGCATCATCGCGGCCGCGATGGCGGCCGGCGCCTGCGGGTTCGTGCCGAAGACCCGGGCCGTGGACGAGCTCGTGGACGTCGTGCGCCGAGCGGCCGCTGGCGAGCTCGTCATGCCCGACGCCCACCTCGCGGCGGTCCTGGCGGAGCTCCGCGCGGGCCCCGGGGCTCGTCCGGACCTCCTGTTGCTGCGGCGCCTCACGCCGCGGGAGACCGAGGTCCTGCGGGCGCTCGCGGCCGGGGAGGGCGTGACCGAGATCGCCGAGCGCCTGGGGATCAGCGCCCTCACCGTGCAGAGCCACGTGAAGAACATCCTGGCCAAGCTCAACGTCCACTCGCGCCTGGAGGCCGTGACGCTGGCCTGGCGGGCGGGGTTCGCGCCCGCCGCCCGCTCCGCCTGAGCGGGCCCCCTCACGCCGAGCGGGCGCGTCTGGCGATAGCCTGCGAGGACCATGGTCGAGGGCGCCGGGGGCGGCGAGATCCGTGTGCTCGTGGTCGAGGACCACCCGGTCCTGCGCGGGGTGATCCGCCTGGCCTGCGAGCAGACGCCGGGGCTCTCCATCGTCGGCGAGGCCGCGAGCGGCGAGGAGGGCCTGGAGGCGGCCCGGGCGCTCCGGCCCGACGTCCTCGTGCTCGACCTCTCGCTCCCGGGCGAGCTTCAGGGCCTCGATCTCGCCCGGATGGTCCGGGAGGAGGGCACCGTCGGCCGCGTCCTCGTGCTCACCGGCCGGACCGACGAGCGCTCCATCTTCGAGGCGATGCGGGCGGGGGTGGACGGGTACCTGGAGAAGACATCCGGGATGCGCTTCATCGCCGACGCGCTCCGCCGGGTGGGCGCGGGGGAGCGCGTGTTCACACCCGAGCAGGAGCGGGTCGCCCTCGCCGAGCTGGGGCGCCTGGCCGAGCGGACGCGGCGGACCGCCGAGGTGCGCGCGCTCCTCACCGAGCGGGAGCTCGAGATCCTCCGCCTGCTCGCGGAGGCCCTCACGGTCAAGCAGGTAGCCTCGCGCCTCCGGATCAGCCCGCGGACGGTGGAGAGCCACATCGCCAAGCTGTACCGGAAGCTGGGGGCGCGCAACCGGGTGCAGGCGGTGGCCCGGGCCACGGAGCTCGGCCTCGTCGAGCTCGGCTGAACGGGCACCATCCGCCGGGTTCAGCTCGCCGGCGGCCGTTCCGATATGGAGGAACGGGCGGCCCAGGAGCCGCCGCAGCGGCGCTAGGCTCGGCGCCGTCGAGCCCCTAGCGTGAGGGCATCGGAACGGGAGGGGCACCATGGCGGAGAGGCCTTCGGCCAGGACCAAGGAGCGCCCGCCCGCCCGCCGCCCCGCGGCGCGGCGGCTCGGGGTCGTGCTCGTCGATCCCCTGCCCGTGGTCCGGGCCGGCCTCGCGTTGCTCATCGACGAGCGGCCCGACATGGAGGTCCTGGCGGAGGCCGGGTCCGCCGAGGAGGCCCTGGAGGCGCTCGCGCGACTGCGCCGGGGCGGCCTCCTCGTCCTCGTCGGTCTCGGGCTCGAGGGGGAGCACGACTCGTACTGGCTCATCCGCACGGTGCGTGAGCGGTACCCGGGCATCCGGCTGCTCGCGGTGGGGGCGCGGGCCGAGCCGATGGCCATCTCCCGGGCGCTCTTCGTCGGGGCCGACGGGTTCGTGGACAAGAACGCCGACCCCGTGGAGTTCCTCCAGGCGCTCCGGGCGGCCGCCCGGGGCGAGATGGTGCTCGTCGGTCCGCCCGCCGAGTGGGTGGGGGAGATCGCCCGGCGCATCGAGGAGCGCCACGAGGTGGAGCGCCGCCTCACCGAGCGGGAGCGGGAGGTGCTCCTCGTCGCCGCCGAGGGCCTCACCGCCCGGGAGATCGCCGTGCGCCTCGGCGTCGCCGAGCGCACCGTCACCACCCACCTGGGCCGGATCTACGCGAAGCTCGGGGTCGGGACGCGTCTCGCGGCGATCCGGGTCGCGGTCTCCACGGGCCTCGTGCCCGCCTCCGGCCCGAACTGATCCACCGGCGCGCTTGCATCGGCCGAGGTGGTGGTGCATCCTCCCCCGAGATGCGCCGGCGATGCCGCGTACGTCGGATTACGTAGCCGCGGTCGGGGGAACTCGGAATTCCCGCGCTCGCGGCCCCGGCGTACCGTGGCACCGTCGGCGGCAGGACGCCGACGCAAGGTTGGCGGGAAGGGGGTGAACGGACTTGCTGCTCATGCTCCAGTCGGGGTGGACGTACCTCCGCGCCCGGTTCAGCCGCGAGGATGGGGTGACCGCGACCGAGTACGGGCTGATCCTCGCGCTCGTGGCGATCGTGATCATCGCCGCCCTGATCCTCCTCGGCGACGCCCTCACCGACGTCTTCAACACGGCGGGTGAGACCGTCGGGAGCACCACCTAGGCTCATCGAGCGGCCCGTCGGCCGCTCACTCTTGCCGGAGAGCGCTCCGGAGGGAGTGGGGGGCCGACGATCGATCCGCGAGAGCCCTGGATCCTCCACCGCGGGGGCGTGCATGGGACGAGCCACAGGACACAGGGAGAGGGGAGCCGCGGCGGTCGAGTTCGCGCTCGTGCTGCCCGTCCTGCTCCTCATCGTGATCGGCACGATCCAGTTCGGGATCGTCTACAGCCAGTACCAGGTCATGGAGGGGGCGGCGCGCGAAGGGGCGCGATGCGCGGCCGTCCAGGCCGCTGGCTTCAGCGACTGCGACCCGGTGGCAGAGGTGGACGCCGCCCTGCCAGCGGGGTACGCGCGGAGCAGCGACGTGACCATCGCTGTCGAAGGGGGCGGAGCTGCGTGCACCGAGGACACGGTCGGTCAGAACGTCACGGTCTCCTGGGAGCAGGAGTTCAGCTTGGGGCTGCTGGCGGGCCTGGTTCCCGGCCTCCCGGACACCGTGACCCGAACCGTGCGGGGGACGTTCCGATGCGAGTGAGGGGCGATCTGCGCGAGGAGCGGGGGGCGGTCGCCGTCATGGTGGCGCTCATGCTGGTGGTCCTGCTCGGGATGCTCGCGCTCGTCATGGACCTCGGCCGCATGATCGCCATCCGCCGCGAGATGGTGAACGCGGCCGACGCCGCCGCCCTCGCCGCGGCGCAGCAGTGCGCGCTGAACAACGGCACCGCCGCAGCCATCGCGGCGGCGAACGCCACGGCGGCGCTGAACGACGCCGTCACCCCCGGGACCATCGTGTTCAACCCGAGCTGCCGGCCGGCCCTCACAGCACCGGGCCCGAGGACCGTGACCGTCACCTACGAGCGGACGATCGACTTCTTCGTGGCGCCGATCCTGGGGTTCGACACCGGCACCATCACCGCGGAGGCGACGGCAACCTGGTCCGCCCCGGGCGTGGTCCCGATCACGGTGAACTCGCTCCCGCTGCAGCTCTGCCCGGAGGCGGCCCAGGGCGAGGACCCCGTGGAGTGCACCTTCGCCTACCCGAAGGACGAGTACGAGAACCCCCGCTGGGGCATCCTCGACCTCTCCCGGTGGAACGCGGACCCGGGGTCGTCCTCGGGGAGCGAGTGCAGGGTGGACGCGAACACGATCCGCCGGATCATCGACGGCGAGATCACCTACACGCTCTCGGACCTGAAGCCCGTGCCCGCGTACGACTGCATGGACAACGGGCTGCAGTTCACGAACTGGGACAGCCTCGTGGGCGGCACATGGTGGTTCCCCGTCGTGGACGTCGCCCGGTCCAAGGGGGTCGTCGAGGGTCCGAACAGGCTCCGGCAGCAGTGGCCGGACGGCTGCACCGGTGCGGACATCCCCACCCTCCAGCAGCAGGGTGGGGACTGCCGGATCACGGACGCGTACGTCATCGGGTTCGTGCGCATGAAGGTGTCGCAGGCACGGAACGACGGCAGCACGGTCATGCTGACCATGGCGCGCGTGCCGTTCCGGGGGAGCTCGACGGGGATCCAGATCAGGTTGGTGGACTAGCGGACCGATACGGCTGATCGGCGGAACAGGGGGGATAGCGGATGCGGTCTCGGGGTCTCGTGGTGGTCCTGGCGCTGATCGTGGCGACGGTGGCCACGGCAGCGGTGTTCCTGTACGCGCAGGGGGTGCGCGAGGAGGCGAGGCGGGGGGGCGACCTCACCACCGTCATCGTCTCCAAGGTCGACATCCCCGCCAACACCGATCTCAACAACCTCATCGCCGAGGGGCAGTTCATCGAGAAGGAGATCCCGACGGACGCGGTCGTCGAGGGCGCGGTCACGAGCGTCTCGCAGCTGCGGAACCGCCGGAACAACACGTTCATCCTGGCCGGTGAGCAGATCCCGATCTCGCGGGTGGAGGGCGCCAAGGTGCCCGGCGGGGTGCTCAGCATCCCCGAGGGCCACCAGGCCATCACCGTGTCCCTCGACGCGCCGAGGGCCGTCGGCGCGGCCCTCGGCGGCGGGGACGACGTGACGATCTACGCCACGTTCACCGACGTCCCCATCCGGGAGAAGCGCCGGCAGCAGCAGCCGACCACGGGCCCCACCGCCCAGCAACAGGAGCAGACCGAGGTCGCCACGGTCGTGCTCGTGCCGCAGGTCGAGGTGCTCCGGGTGCTGATCCCCACGCGCTCCACGGCCGCCATCGGCGGGGGGGAGGAGACCCCGGACACGACCGGCGACGTCCAGGTGACCCTGGCGTTCCTGCCGGAGGAGGCGCAGAAGTTCGTGTTCGCCCTCGAGCAGGGCTCGGTGTACCTCTCGCTGCTGCCGCCCGACGCGGAGGGCGTGGAGCTGGAGCCGCTCACGGTCGAGGGGATCGTCAACCCCCCGAAGGTCAAGGGCGCGAAGTAGCCGTGGCGCAGCAGGTCATCGCGGTCGGCACGCCGCAGACGTTCCGCGCGACCCTCGCGCGGGCGCTGGAGGTGGAGCCGGAGGACGTCGGCTGGGTGACGAGCGTCACCGCGGCCGAGGAGACGCTGGTCGAGGCCGACGAGCCTCCCCACGTGCTCGTCCTCTCGCCGGAGGTGAAGGAGCCCGACGCGCTCGGCCTCGCCGAGTTCGTCGGTCGGGCCGCGCCGATGACGGCGATCGTGATGGTCCGGGACAAGTCCTGGAACGGGCTCCTCCCGGCGGCGATGCGGGCCGGGATCCGCGACGTCGTGGACCTCACCCAGGGGACGGAGGAGCTCCGCGACGCCGTGGAGCGGGCCATCGTCTGGGCGGAGAACCTGCGGTCCCTGCGGGGCGCGATGGCGGCCAAGCCCGCCCACCGCGGCATGGTGATCTCGGTGTTCTCCTCCAAGGGGGGAACCGGCAAGACGTTCCTCACCACGAACCTGGCCGTGGCCATCGCCCGGGAGTCCGGACGCGACACGGCGGTCGTGGACCTGGACGTGGACATGGGGGACGTCTACTCCTACTTCGGGCTCGAGCCGCACCAGCAGATCGAGGAGCTCATCCGGCTCGGGGAGGGGGCGGAGCGGGAGGAGGTCTACGCGGCCGGGACGAAGGTGGACGAGCACTTGTGGGCCTTCGGGGCCATCCCGGACCCGGCGGTCCAACCGCCCCCCGGCGAGGCGGTGGGCAAGTACCTGCGGACGCTCCGCAACACCTACGCCTACGTCGTGGTGGACGCCTCGGCCGACTACACGGACCTGGCGCTCGCCTGCTTCGACATCTCCGACGCGATCTGCCTGGTCACCGGGCTCGACATCGTCGGGGTGAAGCACCTGTCGAAGGCGCTGGAGACCCTCCTCACGATCGGGCTGCCGCGGGAGCGGTTCCGGATCGTGCTGAACCGCGCCGACAGCAAGGTGGGTCTCGACGCCGCCGACGTGGAGCGCGTGATGAAGATCCAGGTGGACGCGATGATCCCCTCGAGCCGCCTGGTCCCGATGTCGTTGAACAAGGGACGCCCCGTGGTGATCGAGGAGCCGGGCTCGGAGGTGGCGCAGAGCATCCTCCGCCTGGCGCAGCGGTTCACCGGGGCGTCCGAGCGGTCCGAGGGTGAGGCGAGCCCGGCGCCCTCGCCCCAGAAGAAGAAGCGCGGTTGGTTCCGGCGCCGTTAGGAGGCTGTCATGTCGCTCGCCGATCGTCTCGCCAAGGCTCAGCAGAAGGACCGGATCGCCGAGATCCGGCAGCGGGTGCAGGAGCGCCTGGTGGAGGTGCTCGGCCCGCGCCTGTACGACGCGTCCATGTCGGACACGGAGCTCGAGGGGCTGGTGCACCAGCGCCTGCGGGAGCTCCTGGACGAGGAGGAGCCGGGGCTCTCCCCCCAGGAGAAGCTCCTCATCGTCCGGCAGATCGGGGACAGCGTGCTCGGGCTCGGCCCGCTCGAGCCCTTCATGCGGGACCCCGAGGTGACCGACATCCTCGTGAACGGCTGGGACTCGATCTACGTGGAGCGCGGCGGCAAGCTCTACTGGACCGGCGCGAAGTTCCACGACGAGGCCCAGCTGCGCCGCACGATCGACAAGATCGTGGGCAAGGTGGGGCGGCGCGTGGACGAGTCCTCGCCGTACGTGGACGCGCGCCTGCCCGACGGCTCCCGCGTGAACGCCATCATCCCGCCGCTCGCGATCGACGGGCCCTGCCTGTCGATCCGGAAGTTCTCGGCCGACCCGTACCAGGCCGAGGACCTCATCTCCTTCGGGACGCTCACCCGGCCCGTCGTGGAGATGCTCGACGCCTGCGTCCGGGGCCGCCTCAACATGCTCGTCTCCGGCGGGACCGGGGCCGGGAAGACGACCACGCTGAACGTGCTCGTCTCCGGAGGGACCGGGGCCGGGAAGACGACCACGCTGAACGTGCTCTCCTCGTTCCTGCCGGACGACGAGCGCATCATCACGATCGAGGACGCGGCGGAGCTGCGGCTCCAGCAGCCCCACGTGGTGCGCCTGGAGTACCGGCCGCCGAACATCGAGGGCAAGGGGGAGGTCACGATCCGTGACCTCGTCCGCAACGCCCTGCGCATGCGGCCGGACCGGATCGTGGTCGGCGAGGTCCGCGGGGCCGAGACACTGGACATGCTCCAGGCCATGAACACGGGCCACGACGGGTCCATCAGCACGATCCACGCCAACTCGCCGCGCGACGCGCTCGCCCGCCTGGAGACGATGGTCCTCATGGCCGGGACCGAGCTCACGGTCCGCGCGATCCGTGAGCAGATCGCCTCGGCCATCGACCTCATCATCCACCAGCAGCGGATGAAGGACGGGGTGCGGCGCATCACCCACGTCACCGAGGTCGTGGGCATGGAGGGCGACGTCATCACCCTGCAGGACCTGTTCCTCTTCGACTACAGCGCGGGGATCGACGAGCACGGCCGCTTCAAGGGGACCCTGCGCTCCACGGGCCTGCGGCCCCGGTTCCTCGAGAAGCTGGCGGACCTCGGGGTCGTCATCCCGCCCGAGGTCTTCGCGATCGAGCCGGGGGGGCGAGCCGCGTGAGCGAGGGCTTCTGGGGCTCGGGCGCCGGCCTCGCCGTCGTCCTCGTCCTCGTCTTCGTCGCCGCCTTCCTCGTGGCGTGGATGGTGATCGGCACGGGGGAGCGGCGTCGGCGCGAGCGCAGCATCCTGCGGGTGGTCGGGCGCCGCCGTCGCGAGCAGGCCGAGGAGCGGCCGCGGGAGCCCGGGTCCCACTGGGTGCCCGAGGCCCTGGCGGGCGTGGGCCAGCGCTTCGCCGTCGCGACCGGCTTCGCCGCGTCCCTGGACGAGCGGCTCGAGCAGGCCGGGATCAAGATGCTCGCCGGGGAGTTCCTGGGGATCGTGGCGCTCGCGGGGCTCGCCGGCGCCATCTTCGGCGCGCTCATCCTGCCGAACATCGTCTTCGTGCTCATCGTCGCGGCGGTGGCGGCCTTCGTGCCGTTCGCATGGCTCGGCTGGGCCCGGCGGAAGCGGCAGAACGCCCTGAACGACCAGCTCGCCGACACCCTGTCGATCCTCGCGAGCTCGCTGCGAGCCGGGTACTCCTTCCTCCAGGCCCTGGACACCGTGGCCAAGGAGATCGGGGAGCCCTCGGCCCACGAGTTCCAGCGGGTGGTGGCCGAGATCCGGCTCGGGCGCCCGGTGGACGACGCCCTGGTGGCCATGGCCCAGCGGGTGGGCAGCGAGGACCTGAAGTGGGCCGTGATCGCGATCAACGTGCAGCGGCAGGTCGGGGGGAACCTGGCCGAGGTCCTCGACATCGTGGCGAACACGGTGCGCGAGCGCGGCTACCTCCGGCGGCTCGTTCGGGTGCTCTCGGCCGAGGGGCGCATCTCCATGTTGATCCTGTGCGCGCTGCCCTTCCTCATGCTGCTGTACGAGGCGATCGTGAACCCCGAGTACGTGTCGCTCCTGTTCACGCACCCCGTCGGCATCGTCATGTCCGTGGCGGGCGCCCTGGCGATGGCGACCGGGGTCTTCTGGATGACGAGGATCGTGAGGATCGATGTCTGACCTCTGGCTTGCCGTCGCGCTCGTTGGGACGTTCCTGACCATCTTCCTCATCGGGGTGCTCCTGGACATGCTGGCGCGGGAGCGCCGGCGGCCGGTGGCGATCCTGGAGTCCCAGGTCGGCCACGTCACCGACTCCGTGGACCTGCGCGAGGAGGAGCTCAAGGGCTCCGTGGTGGACCGGGTGCTCGTGCCCTTCGGCCTGCGGGTCGGGCGCTTCCTGCGAGCGCTCACGCCCTTCGACACCGCCCGGCGGACCCAGCAGCTGCTCGTGTACGCGGGGAGCCCGGAGGGATGGACCGCGGAGCGCGTGGCGGGTCTGAAGATCGTCGGTGGCATCGGCGGCCTGATCGTCGGGCTCCTGCTCGCCACGCTCCTGCCGTGGTCCGGCCCGTGGCGGGTGGTGGTGGTGGCGGTCTTCTTCACCCTCGTGGGCTACCTTCTCCCCGGGGCCTACCTCGGGGCCATGGCGCGGAACCGGCAGCGGACGATCCAGCGACAGCTCTCGGACGTCATGGACCTCCTCACGATCAGCGTGGAGGCGGGGCTCGGGTTCGACGCCGCCCTCGCCCAGGTGGTCCGCAACGTCCCGGGGCCCCTCGCGGAGGAACTCGCCCGGCTGCTCCAGGAGATCCAGATCGGGGTGGGGCGGGCCGACGCCTTCCGGAACCTCGGGGAGCGGACGGACGTCCCGGAGCTCCGGGCCTTCATCCTGGCCATGATCCAGGCCGAGCTCTTCGGCGTGAGCATCGCGAACGTGCTGCGGGCGCAGTCGCGGGAGCTGCGGCTGCGCCGGCGCCAGGCCGCGGAGGAGCGGGCGCAGCGTGTCCCGGTGAAGCTGCTGTTCCCCACGATCTTCTTCATCCTGCCGGCGATGTTCATCGTCCTGCTCGGGCCCGGCGTCATCCGCATCATGGAGACGTTCTTCTCGTAGGGGCCTCGGGCCGGTGTGGGGCCTCGGGCGCGGCTCTGGCCGCCCCCGCTGCTAGGCTGCTGCCACGATGCGCGTCGCCTACCAGGGGGAGCCCGGGGCCTACAGCGAGGTGGCCGTCCGCACGCTGTTCCCCGACGCCGAGGGCATGCCGTGCGACACGGTGCGGCTCGTCTTCTCCCGCGTGACGAGCGGGGAGGCGGACTTCGGCGTCGTGCCGGTCGAGAACTCCCAGGCGGGCTCGGTGAACGAGACCTACGAGCTCCTGCTGAACAGCAGCCTCGTCCGGATCGTCGGCGAGGTCGTCGTGCGGGTGGACCACGCCCTCCTCGCGCCCCCCGGCGCGCGCCTGGAGCAGATCCGCCGCGCGTACTCGCACTGGCAGGCCCTGGCCCAGTGCGAGGACTTCCTCGCCGTGCACCACATCGAGCCCGTGCCGGTGCACGACACCGCGGGGGCGGCGCGGATGGTGGCCGAGCGCCGGGACCCGCAGGAGGCGGCGATCGCCGGCGTGGAGGTGGCGAGCCGGCTCGGGCTCGCCGTGCTCGCCGAGCGGATCCAGAGCTACCCCGACAACTTCACGAAGTTCGCGGCGATCGGGACGCGCGACGCCGGGCTCGGCACGCCCGACAAGTGCTCCATCGTCATGGCGGTGGTGGACCGCCCGGGGTCGCTCCTCGCCTCCCTCCAGCCCTTCGCGGCGCGCGGGATCAACCTCGTGAAGCTCGAGTCCCGACCCCGGCGCGGCGCGCCCTTCGAGTACGTCTTCTACGTGGACATCGAGCGCGCCGCCGAGGACCCCGAGGTGCAGGCGGCCTTCGAGGAGGCCCGGCTCCACACCTCGATGCTGAAGGTGCTCGGCTCCTACCCAGGCTCGAAAGGGCCGGTGTAGGCGGGACGGGGGCGGCGGGGTGCG
>FWWL01003144.1_pt1 | contig 31290 bp, 24 predicted proteins | sample 2228331 | NCBI WGS metagenome assembly FWWL01 (sample SAMEA103939775, study PRJEB20133) | metagenome
TGATGCGATCGCACGCCTGTGGTGCGGGCGGAGGGACTCGAACCCCCACGACTTTCGCCGCTGGTACCTAAAACCAGTGCGTCTACCAGTTCCGCCACGCCCGCCGACCCGCCGCGCCGCGCCCGCGAAACGCAGACGCCGGCATCATAGGGCGCCGGTGCTATACGCATTTGCGCCGGTGCATGCAGCAAAAAAATGCGACGGATTTGCGAAACCGGGCGTCTAGAGGGCGGGCGGGAGCGCCCTCGCCTAGTCTCATGCAATCTCTCGCCAGATCGCGGCGCAGACCTTATGCCTGCGGACATGACCGACGAACGCTTCACCACCGCCTTGCGCCCGATCCGCCGCCCGACCCGCCGCGCGACCCTTGCGGGGATGGGCTCGGCGGCGGCCCTCGTGCTGACGGGGGACGCCGATGCCCAGACGGCCTCCGGCACACGCGCTGCTGTCCCCGCCGCCGAACCGCCCGCGCGCCTGCTCACTGCGGCTCCCGGCAAGGCGCGCCTGCGGCCAGCGCCGGCTGGCGAGACCGACATCCTGACCCTGAACGGCGCAACCCCCGCCCCTGTGTTGCGAACCAAGCAGGGCGAGGCGCTGCGTGTCAGATTAGAGAACCGGACGACGCTGCCGCTTGCTCTGCATTGGCACGGCCTGCGCGGCGGTGCTGCCGCGATGGATGGCGTCGGCGGCTTCAGCCAGCCCCCCGTCGGACCGGGCGAGAGCTTCGACTACAACCTGACCCCGCCCGATTCCGGCACGATCCTGTATCGCGCGATGGCGCTTGGCGGCGCGTCCGAACCTGCGGGACGCGGCCTTACCGGGATGCTGGTCGTCGAAGAGCCGACGCCGCTGCCCGTCGATCTCGACCTGCCCCTGCTGGTCGGCGACTGGCTCATCGACGACGCCAATGCGATGCGTCCTTTCACCCCGAGAAGCGAGGCCAATGCGGCGGCGGGCCGGCTCGGCAGCTGGCTCACCGTGAACGGCGCGGCCCCGCCGCACAGCATCGCGGTGAGGCCTGGCAGCCGCGTGCGCCTGCGCCTCGCGAACGCCTGCAACGCCCGGATCATGCGGCTGCGCTTCGACGGCGTGAAGGCATATGTGATCGCGGTCGACGGCCAGCCGACCGACACCTTCGAGCCCGTCCGGGCGCAACTGCCCTTCGCGCCCGGCACGCGCTACGACCTCGTCGTCGACATGCCCGCGGAGGCCGGGCAGGTCGCCAGCGTCACGGCACTGATCGGCGCGGGCGTGCCGCTGGTCAGGCTGGTCGCCGAGGGCGAGGCGAAAGCACCCTCGTCCGAGCCCGTGGCGTTGAAGCCGAACCCTGCCCTGCCGGCCGGCGTGCGGCTGCAGGATGCCCGTCGCCCGCAGATGGTGATCGAGGGCGGCGCGAAGCTGACCGCCGATGCAAAGCTCGACTTCGCCGGCCTCGACCTCGCCCGGCCGTGGCGGCTGAATGGCGGCGTCGGCGATCTTGCTAAGCCGCTGTTCAGCGTCAGGCGCGGGACGCCGATCGTGCTCGCCATCGACAACCGCACGGCCTTCCTGCAGCCGATCCATGTCCACGGCCATTCGTTCCGGCTGCTGCACCCGCTCGACGATGGCTGGGAGCCCTATTTCCTCGACACGGTGCAAATCCCGGAGAACCGGAAGCTGCACATCGCCTTTATCGCCGACAATCCCGGCAAATGGCTGATCTCGTCCTCGGTGCTGGAGCGTTTCGACCTCGGCCTGTGGACCTGGTTCGAGGTGGCGTGAGCGGCAGGACGCTCATGCGCTGGCTGATGGCGGCGTTCTACCTCGCCGCCGGCATCGCACATCTGCGCGCACCGGACGCGTTTCTGCCGATCGTGCCCGGCTGGGTTCCTGCGCCGCGCGAGGTCGTCATCGTCACCGGCGTCGCGGAGCTGGCGGGCGCGCTCGGCCTGCTGGTCCCGCGCCTGCGCTATGCTGCCGGCATCGGCCTTGCGCTCTACGCGCTCTGCGTCTGGCCGGCCAACATCAAGCACGCGCTGGAAGCCATTGATATACCGCCGCTTCCGACGAGCTGGTGGTATCACGGACCAAGGCTCTCGCTGCAGCCGGTGCTGATCTGGTGGGCGTTGTATGCCGGCGGGGTCACCGCCTGGCCGTGGCGGCGCAAACCTACCCGTGCAACTCCCCCGCCTTGATCCGCTTCACCCCCAGCACCGCCATGTCGCTCCATGCTTTGTCGAGCGAGCCGTTGAGGTCGATGGCGCGGCAGGCCTCCTCGACGACCAGCGTTTGCAAGCCGGCCTTGGCCGCGTCCTGCGCCGTCCAGTTGACGCAGAAATCGGTCGCGAGCCCCACCACCACGGCGCGCGTCACGCCGCGCTCCTTGAGATAACCGCCGAGCCCCGTCGGCGTCTTGCGGTCGGCCTCCAGGAATCCGGAATAGCTGTCGATTTGCGGCCGATAACCCTTGCGGATGATGGTCTGCGCGGCGGGAAGATCTAGGTCGGCGCGGAACTCCGCGCCTTTCGTGCCTTGGATGCAGTGATCCGGCCAGAGCACCTGCGGACCATATGGCATCTGGATCAGCTCGAAGGGCTTCTTGCCCGGATGGCTCGTGGCGAAGGAAGAGTGGCCCGTCGGGTGCCAGTCCTGCGTCAGCACGATGGTGGAAAAGCGCTTGCCCAGCACGTTGATCACCGCAACGACCTCGTCGCCCTTCGCCACGGCGAGGCTGCCGCCGGGGCAGAAATCGTTCTGCACATCGACGACGATGAGCGCGGTCGCGGCGTCGATCATCGGTTTCTCCTGGGCGTAAAGGGGACGGGCCGCGGCGGCGGCCGTGAGCACGCTTGCGCCGAGGATGAGATGGCGTCTGTCGAGGATGAACCCGTCAACCATGGTGCGCCTCCGCGATGAAGTCGCGGGCACTGTGCTGGAAGAACAACGCGCGGGGAACCCCTCTCCTGTAAGGAGAGGGGCAGGGGTGAGGTGACGGACGTCTGACCAGTCGAGCGTCTATGCCAGCCGGCGCAGCGGTGAGGTCGCGTCTCATGCGGAAAAGGGTCGACCCCTCACCCTGCCCTCTCCCTCCGGGAGAGGGTTCCCCGCGCTTTACTCGCTGAGGTGGCTACCCTCTCGCCGCCCGCATCATCCGGGTCACGCCTTTTCGCGCCGCGAACATCCGGCCATAGACGTCGCCGGCGAGATCGGGCCGGTAGCAGCGTTGCTCCAGCAGCGGGTCCCATGCGTGCTCATGGGTGTCGATCAGGTCGAAGTCGCCTTTCAGCCGGGCCGCAAGCTGGTCCCGGTTCTTGCGGTTCTGATATTCCAGCAGCACGAGCGAGGTTCCGGACAAGTCGAGCTGGTCGAGCACGTCGCCTTCTCCACCCTCGATGTCGATCTTGACCACGTCGGCCGAGGGCAGGCTGGCGGGATCGACCACCGCGACCTCGTACCGCTCGACCATCGCGCCCGCGACGAAAGTGTCCCCCGCATAGGAGGCAAGCCCCGATTCGCCATCGCCAGCGAAACGGCTGACGAAGCTCGCCGTCTTCGAGCTGCCGGGAAACAGCGCCGCGTTCACCGGCACGATGTCGCGGCGCAAATGCGTGTTCTGCCTGAGCAGCGCGAAGGTGCCCGGATGCGGCTCGTAGGAGGTCACGACGCTGCCCGGCCAGCGCGCGGTGGCCCAGAGCGCGAAGGAGCCGACATTCGCCCCGATATCGAGGATGTCGAGGCCAACGCCGTCGAACCCCGTCTCGTACTCGCCCTCCAGAACATCCTTGATCGCCCAATGCATAGCGTCGGGCACGGCAAGGCTCATCGGAATATGCGCGATGTAGTGCTTCACGTCGGCCCCCCGGCAGAGGAGCGCCGCCTCCTGTCGCCGGGCGTGACGAACTCACGCTGCGCGTCGCGGCGGCTCCCGCATCATCAGGAGCATTGCTCACGGGTTCGCACAAGTGCGTGAACGGCCGGTTGCGCCGTTGCCGCGTCATTTTTTCCTGTGTTCAGCGCAGTTCCACGCTGACCACGCCGGGCGCGGCGCGCACCGCATTGGCGATCTGTTGGTTCACCGGATAGCGCCCCGGCAACTCGATCTCGACCTCCTGCGCGCCCTCGTCGAGGATCATCACCAGCGCGATCTTGCCCTCGGCCCTGATGCCGTCGCTGCGCGGGCGCACCCGCTCGGCGATCGAGGCCAGCGCCTTGTCGTCGCGCAGATAGACCAAGAGGTCCTGCTTCTGACGGGCGGCAAGATCGTCCAGCACCTCGACATCCTCGATGCGCGGGCGGACCTCCTCGCCGTCGAGCACGGCAGACAGTCGCAGCACGAGAGCCCGGCCCGGCTCCAGCAGGTCGCGATGGCGCTGCAAACCCTCCGAGAACAGGATCGCCTCGAACTGCCCGCTCGGATCGGACAATTGCACGATGCCCATCTTGTTGCCGGATTTGGTCCGCCGTTCGGATTTGTCGATCACCGAGACCGCGACCTTGGCGACGCCGGTGCCGTTGGCCCGAACCGTCTGGGCGAATTCGGAAAAACGCTGCACGCGCAGGCGCTTCAGCACATGGGCATAATCGTCGAGCGGATGGCCCGACAGAAAGAAGCCGACAGCCTCGTGCTCGCGCCGCAGCCGCTCGGCGGCCGACCAGGGCTCGACCGGGGGAATGCGGAAAGCTTCTTGCACGCCGCTGCCGCCAAACAGCTCGGATTGGCCGCCGAGCGCGGCCTCCCGCGTTCGGTTCGAGAGCGCCAGCATGCCATCGATCGCCGCCATGGCGCGCGCCCGCTCCGGCTCCAGCGCATCGAGCGCGCCGGCCGCGATCAGGGCCTCGATGGTGCGCCGGTTGACCAGCTTGGTGTCGATCCGCCGCGCCAGATCGGCGAGATCCCTGAACGGCCCGCCCGCCTGCCGCGCCGCCACGATGGAGGCGACCGCCGCGCCGCCGACGCCCTTGATCGCGGCCAGCGCATAATGGATCGCGCCCTCCGACACATCGAACTCGACGCCCGAGCGGTTGATTGCGGGGGGGAGCACTTTGATGCTCATGCGCTCGGCGTCGCGGCGGAATTCCGAGAGCTTGTCGGTGTTGCCCATGTCGAGCGTCATCGACGCCGCCATGAACTCGACGGGGAAATTGGCCTTGAGATAGGCGGTCTGGAAGGCGACGACGGCATAGGCCGCCGCATGGCTCTTGTTGAATCCGTAATCCGCGAATTTCGCCAACAGATCGAAGATTTCGGACGCCACGTCCTTTTTGATGCCGCCCTCGACCGCGCCGTTCACGAAGCGGTCGCGCTGGGCGTCCATCTCCGCCTTGATCTTCTTGCCCATGGCGCGGCGCAACAGGTCCGCCTCGCCGAGCGAATAACCCGACAGGGCTTGGGCCACCTGCATCACCTGCTCCTGGTAGACGATGATGCCATGCGTCTCGGCCAGGATGGCTTCCATCTTCGGGTGGAGATAGGTCGGCTCCTCCAGCCCAAGCTTGCGGCGGCAATAGCTCGGGATGTTGTCCATCGGGCCCGGCCGGTAGAGCGCAACCAGCGCGATCAGATCCTCGATTCGGTCGGCCTTCATCTCGACCAGCGCGCGCCGCATGCCAGCGCTTTCCACCTGGAACACGCCGACCACCTCGCCGCGCGCCAGCATCTCGTAGCTCTTGGGGTCGTCGAAGGGCAGGCTCGCCAGATCGACATCGATGCCGCGCTGCTTGATCAGCTTCACCGCGGTCGTCAGCGTGGTCAGCGTCTTCAGGCCGAGGAAGTCGAATTTCACCAGCCCGGCCTGCTCGACCCATTTCATGTTGAACTGGGTGACGCGCATGCCGGTGCGCGGATCGACCGAGAGCGCGACCAGTTCCTCCAGCGGCCGGTCGCCGATGACCACGCCGGCCGCATGGGTCGAGGCGTGGCGATGCAGCCCCTCCAGCTTTTGGCCGATCTCGAGCAGCCTCGCGACGACCTGATCCTCCTCCGCCGCCTGCTGCAGCTTGGGCTCGCCCTTGATCGCATCGACCAGCGAGATCGGCTTCGCCGGGTTCTGCGGCACGAGCTTGGTCAGCTTGTCGACCTGGCCATAGGGCATTTCCAGCACGCGCCCGACATCGCGCAGCACGCCCCGCGCCAGCAAGGTGCCAAAAGTGATGATCTGCGCGACGCGCTCCTTGCCGTAGCGCTGCTGGACGTAGTCGATCACTTCCTCGCGCCGGTTCTGGCAGAAGTCGATGTCAAAGTCCGGCATCGAGACGCGGTCGGGGTTGAGGAAGCGCTCGAACAGCAGACCGAAGCGCAGCGGATCGACGTCGGTGATCGTCAGCGCATAGGCGACGAGCGAGCCTGCGCCCGAGCCGCGGCCCGGCCCGACCGGAATGTCGTGGTCTTTCGCCCATTTGATGAAGTCGGCGACGATCAGGAAATAGCCCGGATACTTCATCCGCGCGATGACCGAGAGCTCGAAATCGAGCCGCGCCTCATAGGCCGCGACGTCGAAGCCCGGCGATGGCCCGTGCTTGGCCAGCCGCGCCGCGAGCCCGGCCTTCGCCTGCAGCTCCAGTTCGACCGCCTCGTCGAGTCCGTTCTCGCCGCCGAAGCGCGGCAGGATCGGCTTGCGCAGGCCCACCCGCCATGTGCAGCGCATCGCGATCTCGACGGTCGAGGCCAGCGCCTCGGGCAGATCGGCGAAGCGGCGCTTCATTTCGGCGCGGCTGGCGAAATGATGCTGCGGGGTCACGCGCCGGCGCTCGCCATCGGAGACCAGCCGCCCGGCCGCCACTGCCAGCAGCGCGTCATGGGCATCGTAATCGGCGGGCTTGGCGAAAAAAGGCTCGTTTGTCGCGACGATTGCGAGGTCGGCATCATAGGCGAGCTTGAGGAGCTGAGCCTCGATGGCCGCCTCGCCTTCCTCGCCATGACGCTGGATCTCGACATAAAGTCGGTCGCCGAAGATTTCTGCCAATTTGGAAAGCCGCGCCTTCGCCTGCGCCGACTGCCCATTGCGCAGCGCAAGATCGACTGGCCCGCCATGGCCGCCGGAGAGCGCAATCAGCCCATCATGGTGCGCGCCAACCCTGTCGATTGTGGAGAGCGGCTGGCCCGAGCCGCCGCTCGCCAGGCAGGCTTCGGTGACGAGTTTCATCAGATTGCCGTAGCCGCCCTCGGTCATTGCCAGCAGCACAAGATGAGGCGGGGTCTGGTTGAGCGCGGGCTTGCGTCCGCCCTCGGCCTCGTCGCCGAAATCGACCGAGAGCTGCACGCCGGCGATCGGCTGAATGCCGGATCCGGCGAGCTTTTCCGAGAACTCCAGCGCGCCGAACAGGTTGTTGGTGTCGGTCAGGGCCAGCGCAGGCTGGCCATCGCCAGCCGCCATCTTGGCGATGGTCGGGATCGTCATTGCGCCTTCGAGAAGCGAATAGCTCGAATGGACATGCAAATGCACGAAGCCGATCTCGGACAGGATGCGCCCCTCGCTGTCGTCCCGGCCCATCATCGCCCCTCGCCTGCGGCGCGACTCGTTCGCTCCGCGTCGCGACCATTTGGGATGCTCGCGCACACGGCGTCCAGCAGCCAGATGCCGCAGTTGCGGGCGGGCTGTGGATGGCTCGGACCGAAGCGTCAGACCTGCGCCGCCGAGAACAATGCCGCCCAAAGCCAGATCATGCCGAGGAACAGAGCGAGCGAGGCCAACTCCGCCAGACCCGCCGCCACCTTGCGCATCGCAACCATCACCACCTCCATATGTTCTGTCTATGTCCAGTTTAATTCATGTTTTGTTCTCGTCAATGCCGATGCGTCAGTTCCAACAGGGACGTATGGATGGCGGTTAACAGGCGGTAAGCAAGGTGTGCTGAAGGTTAACGCCGCAACCATTCGAGGAGCCGCACCGCCTCACTCCAGCGGTACCACCAACCCGTCGCGGATCGTTACCTGCCGGTCCATCCGCCGGGCGAGATCGAGATTGTGGGTCGCGATCAGCGCCGCCAGCCCCGAGGCCCGCGCGAGCGCCACCAGCGTCGAGAAAACGTGGAGCGAGGTCACCGGGTCGAGATTGCCTGTCGGCTCGTCGGCCAGCAGCAGGCGCGGCGTATTGGCCATCGCCCGGCCGATGGCGACGCGCTGCTGCTCGCCGCCCGAAAGTTCGCTAGGCAGGTGGTCGAGCCGCTCGCCAAGCCCGAGGAAGGTCAGCAGCTCGGCCGCGCGCTTCTCGGCCAGCCCCTTGTCGAGCCCGCGGATGCGCTGCGGCAGCACGACGTTCTCCAGCGCGGTGAATTCCGGCAGCAGATGATGGAACTGGTAGACGAAGCCGATCTCGGTGCGGCGCAGCCGCGTGCGGCCGGCATCGTCGAGCTTGGCCGTCGCCATGCCGCCGATGAAGACCTCGCCGGCATCTGGCTTTTCCAGCAAGCCCGCGACGTGCAGCAGAGTCGATTTGCCGGTACCGCTCGGTGCGACGAGCGCGACGAGTTCGCCCGGCCAGAGCGCGAAATCCGCTTTGCGCAGGATTTCGAGCGGCGCGTCGGCCTGGGGATAGAAGCGCTCGACCTGTGACAGGAAGAGCGCCGGGGTCTCGCGCGCCATCGCCTCAACCCATCCTGAGCGCCTGGACAGGGTCCAGGCGCGCCGCCTTCCAGGCGGGATAGAGCGTCGCCAGCAGCGACAGGATCAGCGCCATCGCGACCACGCTCGCCACCTCTCGCCAGTCGATCACCGACGGGATGTTGCTGAGGAAACGCACCGTCGGGTCCCAGAGATTGGCGCCGAGCAGCCAGTTCAGCCCCGCCATGATCGACTGGATGTTGTTGGCGAAGACGACGCCGAGCGCGAGCCCCGCCAGCGTGCCGAACACGCCGATCGCCGCCCCCGTGATCAGGAAGACCCGCAGCACCGTGCCCCGCGTCGCGCCCATGGTCCGCATGATCGCGATGTCGGCTGTCTTGTCCTTCACCAGCATGATCAGACCCGAGACGATGTTGAGCGCCGCGACCAGCACGATCAGCGTCAGGATCAGAAACATCACGTTCCGCTCGACCTCGAGCGCGTTGAAGAAGGTGCGGTTGCGCTGCCGCCAGTCCGACAGCACCAGCGGTCGCGGCGCATCGGCCTCGATCGCGTCGCGAACGGCTTGCGTGCGGTCGGGATTGTCGACGAAGATCTCGATGACGTTCACGTCGCCGTCGCGGTTGAAATAGGCCTGCGCCTCGGTAAGTGGCATGAACACGAAGGAGGCGTCGAACTCGGTCATGCCGATCTCGAAGATCGCCTGCACCGGATAGGCCTTGATCCGCGGCGCGGTGCCGAACGGCGTCGAAGCCCCGCGCGGCGAGACGATGGTGATCGATTCGCCGACCGTGAGCCCGAGCGAATTGGCCAGCCGCTGGCCGATCGCGACGCCTCCGCCCGCATCGAAGCCGTCGAGCGTGCCACGCCGGACATTGCCGCCGACGAACGGGATCGCCTTTATGTCGGCTTCCAGGATGCCGCGCACCAGCACGCCGCCATTGCCGGTCTGCGAGGAGGCGAGCGCCTGCCCCTCGACCAGCGGGATCGCCTGCCGGACGCCCTGCACCTTCCGCAGACGCTCGGCCACGGCCATGTAATCGTCGAGCGGCCGGTCGATCGGGGTTGCAAAGATATGCCCGTTCACGCCGACGATCTTCTCCAGCAACTCCTTGCGGAAACCGTTCATCACCGACATCACGATGATCAGCGTGGCGACGCCGAGCAGAATGCCGAGGAACGAGAAGCCGGCGATGACCGAGACGAAGCCCTCGCGCCGGCGCGTGCGCAGATAGCGCCCGGCCAGCAGCCATTCGAAGCCGGCGAAAGGCCTGGTGCCGGTCGGCTGGGACTCGGCCGAGACCGGCGTTTCGACGGCGACGTTCACGCCGGGTTGCCTTCGCGGGATTTGCCTTTGAAGCGCTCGAGCGCAGCCTCGAGCGGGACGCTCTCGCGCTCGCCGCTGGTCCGGCGCTTGATCTCGACCTTGCCCTCGGCGAGGCCCTTGGGGCCGACGATGATCTGCCAGGGCACGCCGATCAGGTCGGCGGTGGCGAACTTGCCGCCGGGACGTTCGTCGGTGTCGTCGTAGAGCGCGTCATAACCCTTCGCCAGCAGCGCCTCGTAGAGCTTTTCGCAGGCGGCGTCGGTGCCGGCGTCGCCGGCCTTCAGGTTCAGCACCGCGACGTCGAAGGGCGCGATCTCGTCGGGCCAGACGATCCCGCCATCGTCATGCCCGGCCTCGATCAGCGCCGCCACGAGCCGGCTCGGGCCGATGCCGTAGGAGCCCATATGCACGGGCGTCTGCTGGCCGTCCGGCCCGGTCACCGTGGCGCCCATCGGGTCGGAGTATTTGGTGCCGAAATAAAAGATGTGACCAACCTCGATGCCACGCGCCGAAACCTGCGCTTCGCTGGGAATCGCCTCGTAAGTGGCCTTGTCATGCATCTCGTCGGTGGCGGCATAAAGGCTGGTCCATCTGTCGATGATCGCCTGCAGCCCCTCGACGTTGTCGAAATCGGTGTCGGCCGCCGGAGTCTCGAAATCGAGATAGTCCTTGTGGCAAAACACTTGGCTCTCGCCCGTCGAGGCCAGCACGATGAACTCGTGGGAGAGATCGCCGCCGATCGGCCCGGTATCGGCCCGCATCGGGATCGCCTTCAGACCGAGCCGCGCGAAGGTGCGCAGATAGGCCGTGAACATGCGGTTATAGGCGTGGCGCGCAGCAGCCTGGTCGATGTCGAAGGAATAGGCGTCCTTCATCAGGAATTCGCGCCCGCGCATCACGCCGAAGCGCGGCCGGCGCTCGTCGCGGAACTTCCACTGGATATGGTAGAGGTTCAGCGGCAGGTCCTTGTAGGATTTGACATAGGTGCGGAAGATGTCGGTGACCATCTCCTCGTTCGTCGGGCCATAGAGCATCTCGCGCTTGTTGCGGTCGGTGATGCGCAGCATCTCCTCGCCATAGGCGTCGTAGCGCCCGCTCTCGCGCCAGAGATCGGCGGATTGGATCGTCGGCATCAGGATTTCGATCGCGCCGGAGCGGTTCTGCTCCTCGCGCACGATCCGGTTGATCTTCTCCAGCACGCGCAGGCCGAGCGGCAGCCACGCATAGATGCCGGCGGATTGCTGGCGGATCATGCCGGCGCGCAGCATCAGCCGGTGCGAGACGATCTCGGCCTCGCGCGGCGCATCGCGCAGGATCGGCAGGAAGTAACGGGAGAGACGCATCGGAGGAACTCGTGGAATGATGGCGCGAGACGAAGCGCCTGAGTCGGTCATGGCGCAGACAGCATCGCCATTGCTGGAATGCAAATGCAAATGCAAATCGGGCAGCCGAAGGCTGAGATGGCGGCCGGGGACAGGTTGTCGCTCAGCCCGTCTTGCCGAACTTCTGCCTGAGCCGCATGTTCACGGCCGGCGGCACGAACGGGGAAACGTCGCCGCCCATGCCAGCGATCTGGCGCACCAGGGTCGCCGTGATCGGCCGCACCCCGGTCGAGGCCGGCAGGAAGACGGTCTGAATCCCGCCATCCATCGTGCGGTTCATGCCGGCGAGCTGCATCTCGTAGTCGAGGTCGGAGCCATCGCGCAGGCCGCGGACGAACAGGGTCGCCCCGGCCTCGCGCGCCGCCCAGATCGCCAGCTTGTCGAAACTGACCACCTCGATGGAGACGCCCGCTTCACGCGCGATCGGCCCCGCGACCTCGCGCAGCAGATCGCTGCGCTCCTCGGCGGTGAAGATCGGGGCTTTTCCCGGGTGGACGCCTATGGCGATGACCAGCCGGTCGCAGAGCCGGCAGGCGCCCGAGATCACATCGAGATGGCCATTGGTCACGGGATCGAACGACCCGGGATAGAAGGCTGTGCGGCTCATCAGGAAGGGTTAGACCCTGCCCGCCGTGGCTGCAAGTCGGTCACGCCGCCCTGACTTGCAGGATGAACTCGTCGACGCGCGCCTTCAGCCCATGGGCCAGGCCGGTCAGCTCGGACGAGGCGCGCAACAGCGCGCCGGCGGCGTCCGAGGTCTGCTGCGAGGCGGATGAGACGAGGCTCGTCGCCTCGCCGATGCGGCTGAAGGCGGCCGTCGCGGTGCCGACCTCGGTGACGATGGCGTGAGCCGCGCCCTGCTGGTGGCGCATCGTCTCGGCGGTGCGGCGAACCGTGTCGCTCAGATCCCCGATCATGCCGCGAATGCCTGCGATTGCCTCGACCGTCGCCGTCGTCGCCTGGTTCATGCCGCCGATCTGCCGCGAGATGTCCTCGATGGCGCGGGCCGTCTGGCCCGACAGGCCCTTGACCTCGGAGGCGACGACAGCGAAGCCCCTGCCCGCCTCGCCGGCGCGCGCAGCCTCGATCGTGGCGTTGAGCGCGAGCAGGTTCGTCTGCGCGGCGATGTCGGAGATCATCCCGGTCACGTCGGAGACTCGGGCTGCTCCCGATGCGAGGGACTCGACCACCGCCCCCATCTCGTCGGCATAGTCGCGGGCCGAGCGCGCACTGCGATCCGAAGACTGCACATCACTGTCGAGCTTGTCGATCGCGCTGCGCAGATCCTGCGCCGCCCCTTCGATCGAGCGGATGCTGGCGATGGCGCGCGAGGTCGAATCGTGGACCGTGCCGGCATTCGCCTGCGTCTGCAGGGCGCCGTTGGACAGTTCGCTCGCCGTGACGCTGAGTTCCTCGGCCGCCGACGAAACGGCGGTGGTGACGCTCAGGATCGAGCGTTCGAGATCGCTGGCGAGGTCGCGCAGCAACGCGCTGCGCTGGCGGCTCGCTTCGAGATCGGCCTCCTCGCGGCCCGCCAGACGCCCCGCCTCCTCGCGGATCAGGTTTTCGCGGATACGCTGGACCGAGGCCGCGATGGCGCCGATCTCGTCCTTGCGCTGTGCGCCTGGAATGTCGAGGTCGGTTCGCCCGTCGGCCACGCCAGCCAGCGCCTGCGACAGGCCCCTGATCGGCTTGACCACGGAGAGGCCCAGCAAAAGCGCGAAAACGAGCAGCGGCCCAATCACGATCAGCGCCGCGCCAAGCATCGCATTGCGGATCGTGACGACGACGGCGAAGGCGGTTTTCTCCGGCTCGGTCAGCCAGAGCAGCCAGGTCCAGTCGCCGACCCTGACAGGCCGGCCTGTGACGAGCAGGTCCGAGCCGTCGCGGCTGGTCATCGTCAGCATGCCGCTCTTTCCCGGCCCCAACAGGCCGGGATCGAGCACGGCGCCCGGCGCGTCGCCAACGAGCCGGCGGGCCGGATTCGAGCGCATGAAACCGTCCGCGCCGACCAGATAGGTTGCGACATTGCGCAAGCCGCTGGCGTTGATCGCCAGGACAGCGTCCATGATCCTGGTGTCGAGCGCGATGACGAGCGTGCCGAATCCGTTCTCCTCGCCGGATTCCTTGCTGACGAAGCGCTGCGCCATGAAGGCGCGCGGCTCGCCGCCGGCCGGATCATAAGGCGCGAAATCGACAACCGCCTGCTCACCCGCCGGGAGCGAGCGTGTCGCCGCGACCACCTTGCCCAAGCCGGTGTCGACGAGGTCCGCCTCGCTGACGAGGCGGCCGAACTCCGGGCCCTTCCTGACGCTGTAGACCACGCGCCCCTTGGCGGAGACGAGATACATATCGGCGTAGCCGAACTGCTTCAGCGCGGCGCGATAGGTTTCGTGGATCGGCACATGACGCCAGGAGTAGCCGTGCTGATGGTCCCGGCCCGTGCGCGCCTCGCGCTCTTCGGGCGATCCGCCGGCCTGATAATGATCGAGGATACGGCGCATGTCATAGGCGCCAAGCTCCATCCATTTGCCGATCTCATCCACCGCCGAAACGGTGTAGGCGCTGCGCGCCTGGACGGAAAGCTCGGACCTGACCTGCGCCCAGCGGCGTTCGATCGCGCCAGCATGGCTCTCGGCCAGATCGCTCAGCCGCTCTCGCACCGATTCCCGAGCCCATTCGGCCACGGCGCGATAGGCCGACATGCCGACGACCAGCGCCGCCAGACAGGCGAGCGCCAGCATCGCGGCGGGAAGCCTGATCCTGAGGCTGAACAAGTGGTGGAACTCCGGCATGACATCATGTCCAATTTCGCCAGGAGACACCCGATTGCGTTAACGTTGTTTGAAAGCGAACCCCGCCGAGGCCCGTATAGAGTGCATCAGGGCAGCAGCGCGGCGAGCGCCGCTGCGCTACCGATGATCGTGGACAGGAGGACGAGCGCCAAAGCCGCAAAGGACAGGCGGCGCTGACTGTCGAACTTGCGGGGAAACGACATGCTGTGCTCTCGGCGAATCGAATGACACCTGCTGTTACCTTGGGTGAAGCCCGGCTCCGGCCCCGGCATGGCGACATCATGGCGAGACTGTGACATGGCCGATGTCCCGGTTTGCCGATTGCGCCTTCCCGTCTCCCCGCCTAAACCGCCCCGATGCTCACCCTCAACGACATCACCTACCGGCTCGGCGAGCGCCTGCTGCTGGACCATGCCGGCGCGTCGCTGCCAGACGGCGCGCGCGTCGGCCTTGTCGGCCGCAACGGTACCGGCAAGACGACCTTGTTCCGGATCATCACCGGCGACCTGTCGCCCGAAGGCGGCAGCGTCCATCTGCCCAAGGGCCGGCGCATCGGCGGCGTCGCGCAGGAGGCGCCTGGCGGGCCCGAGACGTTGATCGAGGTCGTGCTCGCCGCCGATACCGAGCGCGCCGCCCTGCTGCGGGAGTCGGAGGCCGCGACCGACCCGCTGCGCATCGCCGAGATCGGCACGCGGCTCGCCGATATCGACGCCCACTCCGCCCCCGCCCGCGCCGCGACGGTCCTACACGGTCTCGGCTTCGACGAGGCGGCGCAGCAGCGCCCCTGCTCGGATTTCTCCGGCGGCTGGCGCATGCGCGTCGCGCTGGCGGCCGTGCTGTTCGCCCAGCCCGATCTGCTGCTGCTCGACGAGCCGACCAACTATCTCGACCTCGAAGGCACGCTCTGGCTCTACGACTATCTCGAGCGCTATCCGCATACCGTGCTGGTCGTGAGCCATGACCGCGAATTGCTAGACACCTGCGTCGATCACATCCTGCATCTCGACCAGGGCAAGCTGACGATCTATCGCGGCGGCTACTCCTCCTTCGCGAAGCAGCGCGCCGAGAAGCAGATGCAGCTCGCCAAGGCGAAGGAAAAGCAGGACGCCGAGCGCAAGCACCTGCAGTCCTTCGTCGACCGCTTCAAGGCCAAGGCCACCAAGGCGAGGCAGGCGCAGTCGCGTGTCAAACGGCTGGAGAAGATGGAGACGATCGCGACCATCGTCGATCGCGACGTCCAGCCCTTTAGCCTGCCCGGACCCGAGCGCCCGCTCGCCCCGCCGATGATCGTGCTGAACGACGCCAGCGCCGGCTATGGCGAACGCAAGGTCTTGTCACGGCTCAACCTGACGCTGCTCCCGGACGACCGCATCGCTTTGCTCGGCTCGAACGGAAACGGCAAATCGACCTTCTGCAAGCTGATCGGCGGACGCCTGCCGCCGCTCTCGGGCGAGATGAGGAAGTCATCCAAGCTGGAGACAGCTTACTTCGCCCAGCACCAGCTCGACGAGTTGCGGCTCGAGGACACGCCGGTTGCCCATCTGCGCGACCTGATGCCGGACGCGCCCGAGGCGAAGGTGCGCTCGAAAGCGGCCCAGATCGGCTTCCCGGCCCAGAAAGCCGAGACGCCGGTCAAAAACCTTTCGGGTGGGGAGAAGGCCCGGCTGATGCTCGGGCTCGCGGCGTTCGGCGGGCCGCATCTGCTGATCCTCGACGAACCGACCAACCATCTCGACATCGACAGTCGCACCGCGCTCGTCAACGCGATCAACGATTATCCCGGCGCGGTCATCCTCGTCAGCCATGACCGCTTCCTGATCGAATCCTGCGCCGACCGGCTCTGGCTCGTCGGCGACGGCACGGTGAAGAACTTCGACGGCGATATGGAGGATTACCGCACGCTGGTGCTCGGCGGGGCCAAGGCGGCGCGGCGTGAGAAGCAGGCGGAGGCAGCCCCGGCGGCCGGGAAGGCCGACGAGCGCAAGGGCGCCGCCGTCAAGCGCGTCGCGCAGGGCCCGCTGCGGCAGAAGCTCAACCTCGCCGAGGCGAAGATCGCCAAGTTGACCGGGCTGATCGAAAAGGTCGACGGCGTTCTCGGCAACGGCGCGGCCTTCGCCCGTGATCCCGGCAAGGCTCTGCTGCTCTCCCGCCAGCGGGCGGAGCTGGCGGAAGCGCTGGCGGCGGCGGAGGAGGAGTGGCTGGGCTTGAGCGAGGAGCTGGAGAGCGCGTAGTCGGGTTCCGGCAGGACCCGCTTCAGCGCAGCGCCCTCCCCATCACGCTCATCAGCGCGTTGGGCACGCTGCAGCTCTGCACCGAGTTGAAATGCTGGCCGTCGAACAGGAACCGGACGACGTCTCGCATCTGGGTTTCGTCGAGCTGCAGAGCGAGATTGATGCCCCCGCGCGAGCGCTCCTTTAACCGGCAAGGCAGCGCCAATCCACCCGGCAGCATGAGCTCGAACTGGGTGTCGTCCGGCGGCTGGCTCCCGACGAAACGGATGGCGGCAGTGGTCGGCGACAGCGTCTTGACCACGCAGGACCACTCGCGTCCGGACGCGCGCAGCCGCGTCGGCAGCCCGAGATGGAAGACGTCGAGCCTGTCGTTGCGAGGCAAATCGATCGACATGTAGATGCCGAGGATCAGCATCAGGCAATTATAGTAGCACCACAGCGAGACGAAGATCAGGCTCTCCGTATTGGCGATCGAAAGCGGGCGCGCGGTGAAATTCAGCACGAGCCCGATGATGTAGAGCGCGATCGGTATCGAGAAGGCGATCACGAAGGGCCAGTGGACGACCACCGCCGTGCGGTCGATCCCTTTCGCCGTGACGTTGAACTTGTGGCCCATGGGACGGAACAGGCCGACCAGCCCGGCACGGAACGTCGCGAAATATTCAAGCGTGGTCGCGGCCTCGCTCAGGATAGGCAGATTCGTGCCCTGCGAGATCCAGACGATGCCGATATACTGCACGACGAGGAACGGGCCGAGCCAGGCAAACAGCGTCGAAAGGTCGGTCGGGATCGCGAGCGAACCGGTGAAGAGATAGATCGCCGGAGAGGCGATGATCATCGCCCGCATCAGGGGCGAGACAACAGTTCCCAGAAACATCGAGACCATGAACAGCCGCCCGAGCGGCGGCATCCGGTGCCGGCTGAACAACCCCCATTCCGAACGCAGGATCTGCATGTTGCCGAGCGACCAGCGCCCACGTTGGGACAGGAGTTCGGCGACGCCTTCGACGGCCAGACCCTGCGTCAGTGGCTCGTTGAGAAACACGGTGCGCTGTCCCAGCGTCCAGAGCTTGACCGATGTCAGGGTATCCTCGCACACGCTTTCATAAGGGAAGCCGCCGATCGCGCGCAGCGAGGCGACGCGCACAACCGACGACGTGCCACAGGAGGTCGCCACGCCCCAGGCGTCACGCGCCGGCAGATCGACGCCCTGCGCGAAGCGCTGGTCGTCGGGCAGGATGCGCTCGGCCATCAGATTGACCTGCATCGGGTCGGGATTGAAGAAGTGTTGCGGCGTCTGGACCAGACCGATCCCGGGATCGGTGAAGAACGGCACCGTCCGGGACAGAAACCCGCGCGCCGGCACGAAATCGGCGTCGAGAATGGCGATCAGGTCGGGCGGCTCCGACAGCGCCAGGACATGGGCCAAGCCGTTGTTCATGTTGCCGGCCTTGGCGTGGGCATTGTCGGCCCTCATCAGGTATCCGACGCCAAGCCTCGCCGCCAGCGCCGCCATCCCGGGGCGGCGCTTGTCGTCCAGCAACCAGATGCGGGTGCGCGGATAGTCCATCTGCAGCGCGCCGGTCAGCGTGCGCTCGAGGATTTCCTCCGATTCGTTGTAGGTTGGCACGAAGACGTCGACCAAGGGATAGTCGGTCATTCGCGCCGCAAGGTCGGAGGCCTGCTGCGAACGGTCCGTAAACCGCATCTGGAACAGCCACATAATGCTGCTGCCGAGCATCGCCGCGCATTCGACCAGCGCGAAGCTCCATTGCCAGGCGATATCAGGCGTGAGCTCTCGCCCGATCGGCCAGGTCTCGACGATCCGCCAGGCCTGGTAACGCAGCGCGCAGGCGAGCGCGAGCACAGCAACGAGGGCTCGCGCCGTCCGATTGGTCGGCGGGACCATAAGCGTCAGCGCGATCAGCGCCGCGGCCAGCACCCCGAGCCAGCCGAACGAGCCGATATCTTCGATCGAGGCGAAATCAAAAGTCTCCAGCATGATGATGATCCGCCTGTGCCCTGCCGCACCTCGGAGCCAGTCCCGAAACTCTACTGCGGCGGTTGTCTGACGTAGCTTTCTGCGCGTCCGGCGCTCACGGACGAGAAGTCCGCTCCGGTTCTCGAAAACCACGCCAGCCGACTCACCACAGCGCGTTTCGAGACAGACTCTCAGATCGGGGTCTTGGGGATGGGAGTCTTGGGGATCAGCGCCGTCGCGGGCGCCGCAGAAGACGCCGCCTCCCCGCCGCCGCGCGCGCCAAAGATGGCAGCGACCGCCCGGCCGGCAAAATCCCGACGCAACCATTCGCCCGCCTTGACGACGAGCTGGTCGATCATCGCGGGGTAGCGCGCTTGAAAGAACATTTTGCCGGTGCGCCCGACGCGGCAGCCTTCCTCCGTGCCGTGCCCCGTCCCGTCGAGATGCGCCACGATTCGGAATTCCTTGGATTCGCTCGAAGCAGGCCTGATGGCGAAGCGGCTCGCATCCACACGCGACGCCGGACCATGGGCCTGGATGATCATGCCGGTCTGGCGTGGACCATCATTCTCGGGCACGAATTCGACCGGCTGTCCGATGTCGAGCCGATTGAAGGTTCGTTCGGAGACCGTCGCCGTCACCACGACGGCGGCGCAGTTGACGATTTCGAGCAGAGGTTCACCCTCCTTGACGAACTCGTCATCTGTCGGCGGCACCTGCCAGACCCGGCCGGAGATCGGCGCGACCAGCGCGGCTTTGCCCAGGAGCTCGATGCGTTGCGCCTCGCGCCGTACGGCGCCTTCAACCTCTGTGAGCTTCTCGTATTTTGACTGGCGCTCGCTCGTCAGGACGTAAAGCTTCTCGTCGATCTCGTCGATCCGCAGCCGGGCGCTGGTGATCGAACCGTCGAGATCGAAGATCAGACCGTTTTCGGCAGCCTGAACCTGCCAGGCGAGATGAACCGCGCGCTCGCCTTCGGCCTCCATCTTCAGGCGTGCGACGGCCGCCGTCTGGTTCGCGGTATCGACCTTGACGCTCGTTGTGACCTGGCGTGCGGCCAGTTGCGACTGACGCCCGGCTTCTTCCCTGAGCAGCTTGTGATCGACCTTCAGCCCCTCCACCCGGATCCGCTGTTCCCGCAACTGGGAGCGCAGACGCTCGATCAGGTTTTCGCGAGATTTCGCCACGAGCGTCGAAAGCTCCTCGCGCCGCTCCCGCAGCAGCGCGATCTGACGATCGACCGCCGACACCGTCGCAGCCAGCAGCGCACGGTCATTCTGCATCTCGATCAGGAAGGTGCCGTTGGCGCGCGCGTTCGAGATCGCGCCGACGACCTTGCCCTGGCTGATCATGTCTCCCGCCGAAATCGGGGCCCGGCCGAAACGGCCGTCGATCGAGGCCCGCACGACGGCGACAGGAGCGTTCGTGATTGCCTCTATACTTCTCGGGAAGATATACGGCACGAAGGCGAGATAGCATCCGCCAGAAACAACGGCGAAGACGCCAAGAAATTTTACAGGATTGACACGCATCCGAACTCTCCGCACCGAATACGAAGAGCGATTCCTCCCGATGATATAGTTTTTTGGCCGGCGAAGCGCCTCTGCACTTCCAGGCGATTTGTTCGATTACTCAAAGGCCAACGCACTGTGATTAACGTTGGGTTAATCGCCTGTCAACGATGAAAAAACGAGCGAGAATAGCCTCTTGCCTCATAAACGTATTGTGACTGTCATGATTTTGACGCGATTGCTGAAATCGAAAGCATTACACTACGCAAAGCAAGCGTTTTGACGCTGCATTGACGCTTCCGACCACGACCTTTGCCGCCAAATGAGCCAACTGGCTGCAGGCCAATACACGCCAGATCGCTGCGGCGGGCGCCTCAGCCCTGCCCCGGCTTGACGATCCTCGCCAGCCGATTGTCGGTGAACAGGTAGATCTCGCGCCCACCGGGTTCGGAATAGAGCACCTGCGTCTCCCGCTGGCCCTTGCCGCTCTCGCCGATCAGCACGTCGGTTGGCCTCGACCCTTTCAGCCTGACCAGTTCGCATTCGGTGATGCCCTCGGCGATCGCCGGCGGCAGCGGACGCGTCGCCGGGTCGAGCGAGACGTCGGCGTCGCATTCACCTTCGGCGGTCAGCCGCGCTTCCTGCGTCGAGACCCGCGCGGTGGCGCTGCTGGTCGTCGTCGTGGTGCGGCCGTCGCGCGTTTCGGACATGAACGATAAACCGCCGATATCGACGGAGCAGCCGCCGAGCGCAAGCGCGCAGGCGAGCAGGGCAGGAATTTTCACGCTTTTTTCTCCCAGCGGCCCGCCTCGTCCTGCTGCCAGTAGCTGGCGCTCTGGCCCGAGGCCTTGACCGTCTTCCAATCCGCGCGCGCGGCGTTGAGCGCGTCGGGATCGTCACCATCGAATATCAGCACGACGCGCTCATAGCCCTGCAATGCGTCGGGAATGCGGACGCCGTCGGCGCAGATCCGGACCTGCGCGGCGTTGGGGTTGTGCGCTTGCGTCGTCAGCACGACGGGATTGGCCGCCGCGTCCGGCTCAGCAGCCGTGACATGGGGCAAGAAGCCCTCGTCCGAATAGGTCCAGAGCCGGTCGTCGAGCGCACTCAGCCGCTCGTCGCTGGAGACCTCGACCACGACCCTCTGCCCGCGCGACAGCGCCCGCTCGAGAATGGTCGGCAGGACCTGTTCGAGCGGGCGCGACTGCAGATGGAAGAACAGGATTTCGGTCAAGGACTGGTCAACTCTCGTAGTGCTCGCTCACCAGCCGGTCGAGCAGGCGCACGCCCCAGCCCGAGCCCCAGGAGCGGTTGGTCTCGCTCGACGGCGAGCCCATGGCGGTGCCGGCGATGTCGAGATGAGCCCAGGGGCAGTCGTTGACATGGCGCTGCAGGAACTGCGCGGCCGTGATCGAACCGCCATGGCGGCCGGCCGTGTTCTTCATGTCGGCGAATTTCGAATCGATCATCTTGTCGTAGGCCTTGCCCAGCGGCATGCGCCAGACGGTCTCGCCCGTGGCTTTCCCAGCCGCAAAGAGCCGTTCTGCGAGTTCGTCGTTGTTGGAGAACAGGCCTGCGTTTTCCTGCGCCAGCGCCACGAGGATGGCCCCGGTCAGCGTCGCCAGATTGACCATGAAGCGTGGTTTGTATCTGTCCTGCGTGTACCAGAGCACGTCGCCCAAAACGAGCCGGCCTTCCGCGTCGGTATTGATGATCTCGATGGTCTGGCCCGACAGCGAGGTGACGATGTCGCCCGGCCGCTGGGCGTTGCCGTCGGGCATGTTCTCGACCAGACCGATGACCCCGATGGCGTTGACCTTCGCCTTGCGGGCGGCCAGCGCATGCATCAGCCCGGTGACGCAGGCGGCGCCCGCCATATCGCCCTTCATGTCCTCCATGCCGCCGCCGGGCTTGATCGAGATGCCGCCGGTGTCGAAGGTCACGCCCTTGCCGATGAAGGCGACCGGCTGGACGGATGATTTCGCGCCATTCCAGCGCATCACCACGACGCGGCTCTCGCGACGCGAGCCCTGACCGACGCCAAGCAATGCCCGCATGCCGATCTTCTTCAACTGCTTCTCGTCGAGGATTTCGATCTCGACGCCGAGCTTTTCGAGCCTGGCCGCACGGTCGGCGAACTCTTCCGGGTAGAGAACGTTGGGCGGTTCGTTGACGAGATCGCGCGCGATCTCGACTCCGGCCGCGACCGCCTCGCGCGCCTTCAGCGCCTTCCTGACCAGCGAGGGATCGCCGACGCGCAGGGTGACGGTGAAGGGCTCGGCCTCTTCGGGCTTCTTGCTCTTGGTCTTGTACTGGTCGAAGGCATAGGCGCGCAGCCGCATGCCCAGCGCCATCTCGGCGATCTCGTCGGCGGAGATTTCGGCGTCGGGCAACGCCGCGATCACGTCGGCGCCGCGCCCATGGCCGAGCCGGCCCGCGATCGTGCCGCCGACTTTCGCGAAATCGAGCGTTGCGCGCTCAGAGGCCGGGCCGACGCCGACCACGATCAGGCGCTGGTATCCGGCTCCGTCCGGCGCCAGCAGCGTCAGGCTCGAGAGCGCCTTGCCCTTGAAGCGCTCGGCGGCGGCGGCGCGCGCCAGCAGGCCATGCGCGCCCTCGCCCAGCCATTCATCCGTGGCGCGGGGCGGCGTCAGCGCGTCGCCGACGAAGATGACGAGATCCTCCGCCGTGATCGCGTTCAGGGCTTTGACCTCGAGCTTCAGGCGCTGCGACATAAGACGGCTCACGATGTTGCGAAGGAGACTTCGGAAGGGCGTAACGCTCGCGACACAAACGATTCCCGTTTGCGCCATGATTGCGCCTATACCATAGGGTGTAAGCGCCGAAGCGTCCAAATGCGCCCTGGAAACCGGGCCTCTCCAGCAGACCAGCGACCGAAAGCCGCCGCGTGATCCTGACCCGCCTCGACCGCTACATCCTGAAGATCGCGACGGTCGCCTCCATCGTGCTTCTGATCGGTCTGACCAGCGTGATCTGGGTGACGCAGGCTTTGCGCGAGGTCGATCTGATCACCGGCAAGGGCCAGACGGTGCTGATCTTCTTCACCGTGACGCTGCTGTCGCTCCCGGCCCTGATCGCCGGCATCGCGCCCGTCGCGCTGTTCATGGCGACGCTCTACACGCTGAACCGGCTGAACGGCGATTCCGAGCTGATCGTGATGAATGCCGCCGGCATCGCGCCCTACCGGCTGACGAAACCCTTCATCGTTTTGACGATCGCCGTCTCGCTGCTTGTGGGCTGGATGTCGTTGTCGGTCATGCCGTCGGGATTTCGCGCGCTGCGCGACCTGATCACGACGATCCGGGCCGATTTCGTCGCCAATGTCGTTAAGGAAGGCCAGTTTGTCTCGCTCGAATCCGGCGTCACCTTCCATTACCGCGAGCGCCAGGGCGACGCGCTTGTCGGCATCTTCATGCAGGACCGGCGCGACCCGAGCCAACCCGCGATCTATGTCGCCGAGCGCGGCCGCACGGCGGACGTCGACGGCCAGAATTTCCTGATGCTGGAGCGCGGCACGATCCAGCGTGAGAACAAGCAGGACACCACCTCGATCATCTCCTTCGACCGTTATGCGCTGAACCTGTCGGCACTGTCTGGCGACGCCACCGGCGGCGGCGCCGGCGAGGGCAGCGGCGACAAGGTGATCTACAAGCCGCGCGAGCGCACGACCTGGTCGCTGCTGAACCAGGACCGCAACGAGCATTACTACAAGACGCAGGAAGGCCGCTTCCGGGCCGAACTGCACAACCGCCTCTCGGCCCCGCTCTATCCGATCGCCTTCATGCTGATCGCCTTCGCCTTCGTCGGCGAGGCCCGCACCACAAGGCAGGGCCGCGCCAGCGCGATCCAGGCCGCGATCTTCATCGTGGGGGCGACGCGCATCGGCGCCTATGCCGCCTGGACGGCGAGCGTGCGCTCGCCCTCCGCCGTGCTTCTGCTCTATCTGCTGCCGATCGGCGCGATCGTCCTGTCCGTGGCCCTGATCCTCTATGGCGAGCGGCTGCGCCCGGTGCTGGCGCGGCTGGCCGCGCCGCTGCTCGCCCCGATCACGGGCCTGACGGCGCGTCTCAGGCGCGCCTGATGCTGCTCACCTCGACCTTCGGCCGCTATCTGACGAAGCGTTTCGCGCGCGCCATCCTCGGCGTGTTCGGGACGTTCTTCTTTCTGATCGGCACGCTCGATTTCGTCGAGCTGATGCGCCGCGCCGGCGATTCCCCCGTGGCGACGACGGCGCAGATCGTCCGGCTCGCACTCTACCGCGCGCCTGCGGTGGCCGAGCAGATCTTCCCCTTCGCGGCGCTCTTCGGCGGGATGTTCGCGCTGCTGACGCTGAGCCGGAAGCTCGAACTCGTCGTCGCCCGCTCAGTCGGCGTCTCGGCCTGGCAGTTCCTGCAGCCGGCGGCGCTGGTGGCGGGGCTGATCGGGCTGTTCTCGATCCTGGTCTACAATCCCGTTGCGGCCGAGTTGAAGCGCAATGCGACGCTGCTGGAGGCGCGCCTGTTCGTGCGCGGGACCCAGCCGGCCAATCAGGAGATCTGGCTCAGGCAGCACAGCGTCGATGGGCAGTCGATCGTGCGCGCGGCCGGCGCCCTGCCCGATGGCGACGGTTTGTCCCAGGTCGCGATCTTCTCGTTTGGTCCCGGCGGGGGCTTCAGCGAGCGAATCGACGCCAGACAGGCGGTGCTGCGGCCGGGCTACTGGGAACTGAGCGACGCCCGCGTCATTTCCGCCATGGAAGAGCCACAGAGCTACCCGACCTATCTCGTCGCGACGACGCTGGAGCCGGAGCAGATGCGGCAAAGTTTCACACCGCCTGACGCCGTCGGTTTCTGGTCGATGCCGACCGTGATCGAACGGACGAAGAATGCCGGCCTCGACACCACCCGCTACGAGCTGCGCTACCAGTCGCTCATGGCGCGGCCGCTGCTGCTGGTCGCCATGGTCCTCGTGGCGGCATCCGTTTCCTTAAGATTTTTCAGGTTTGGTGGTGTGACGAGACTGGTGGTAGGTGGCGTGGCGGCGGGCTTCGTGCTCTATGTTGCGACGCAATTGTCGGAAGAGCTAGGGTCGGCCGGAATCGTCGGTTCCGTGATCGCCGCCTGGCTGCCAGCTGTTGTGGGGACGATGCTCGGCGCTCTGGCTCTCCTCCATCAGGAAGATGGGTAAACGTACTGTGCCTATGGTTAATTTAGGATTGAGCGTATGGCATCTGGCGTGAGACGCATGGCTCGCTACGCTGCAGCGACCGCGCTCGTCTCGAGCCTGGCGTTCATGCTGGCGTATCCTGCGCTGGCACAGGCGCCCGCTTCGGCTGCAGCGAAGCCGCCGGAGCGGATGGTCGTCGACGCCAGGGAACTGATCTACAACAACGACAACAACACCGTGGCCGCCGTCGGCTCGGTCCAGATCCTCTATCAGGGCCGCACAATCGAAGCCGACCGCGTCGTCTACGACCGTGGCAGCAAGCGCGTCGTCGCCACCGGAAACGCCCGTATCACCGAGGCCAACGGCACCGTCATCACCGGCGAGCGTTTCAACCTGACGGATGATTTCCGCGACGGCTTCATCGATTCCCTGCAGGTGCAGAACCCGGACAGGACACGGTTCTCCGCGCCGCGCGCCGAGCGCACCGATGGCGAGACCTTCGTCTTCGAGAAGGGCATCTACACGGCTTGCGACGCCTGCAAGGATGCACCTGAGAAGCCGCCCTTCTGGCAGGTCCGCGCCGCCAGGATCATTCACAAGAAGTCCGAACAGACGATCTATTACGAGGACGCCCGTCTCGAATTCCTCGGCGTCCCGATGGCGTACCTCCCCTATATGTCGGGTCCGGATTCGACGGTGAAGCGCAAGACCGGCGTGCTCGCACCGCGCTATCTCAACACCGAGGCGCTCGGCTTCGGCGTCTCGGTGCCGTATTTCTTCAATCTCGCGCCGAACTACGATGTCACGATCACGCCGACCTACCTGACGCGCCAGGGTTTCCTCGGCCAGGCGGAATGGCGCCACCGTATGGCGAACGGCTCCTATCTGATCCGCGCCAGCGGCATCAACCAGCAGGAGCCCGAAGCTTTCCTCGCGGCACCCTTCGGCGCGGCGAACAAGGAGTTCCGCGGCTCGATCGAGTCCAACGGCAAGTTCTTCCTCAATCCACGCTGGAATTTCGGCTGGAACGTCGCGATGTCGACCGACCGCTGGTTCTACCGGAACTACCGCATCACCAATGAGAGCGTCAGTTCGACGACTTATCTCCAGGAGTCGATCTCGACGGTCTATCTCAACGGCCAGAGCCCTTCGGCGTGGTTCGATCTGCGCGGCTATTACTTCCAGCCGTTGACCTCGAACGACTGGCAGAAGCAGCAGCCGGTCGTGCTGCCCTCGCTCGACTACAACAAGCGGATCGACAAGCCGTCCTTCCTCGGCGGCGAGATCGCCTTCAACGTCAACGTCACCAGTCTGCATCGCGAAGCTGCGGCCTATCAGCAGATCCCGCGCCAGACGGCGACGCTGATCAACACCGCCAGCAGCGGCGCACTCTATGACGGTTGCGCCGTCTACCAGAAGAGCACCTGTCTGGTGCGCGGCCTCGCCGGCAACGTCTCGCGCGCCACCGCGGAAGTGTCCTGGCGGCGCAACTTCATCGATCCGATCGGCCAGGTCTGGACGCCCTATGCCTCGCTGCGCGCCGACGTGTTCTCGATCAACCCGTCGACGACGCAGTATTACAACGCATACGCCGCCACCATCGCCGACACCTCCAACGAGGTCTTCGGCCGCGCCATGCCGGCCGTCGGCCTGATGTATCGCTACCCCTTCGTCGCCCGGACCGGCTGGGGCACCCATATCATCGAGCCAGTCGCGCAGATCGTGGCGCGGCCCAACGAGACCTCGAGCCTGCGCATCGCCAACGAGGATTCGCAGAGCCTGGTGTTCGATGACACCAATCTGTTCGAATGGAGCGGCAAGTTTTCCGGCTACGACCGGCTCGAGGGCGGCTCTCGCCTCAATGTCGGCGCGCTCTATACCGGGCGTTTCGGCGGTCAGGCTTATGCCAACGCGCTGCTCGGCCAGTCCTACCATATCGGCGGCCGCAACTCCTTCGCGCGCGGCGATCTGGTCAATGCAGGCATCGATTCCGGCCTCGACACGGACCGGTCAGACATCGTCGCCCGCGCTCAGTTTTCCCCGTTCAGCGGCCTCCTGTTCAGCGGCGCGACGCGGCTGAACGAGACCACTTTCGAGGTCCAGCGCGCCGACGCGGCCGCGACCTATTCGACCAAGATCGTCTCTGCCTCGGTCGGCTATAGCCGCTACGAGCCGCAGCCAAGCCTCGGCATCAACCGCCGGCGCGAGGGCCTGTCGCTGAACTCCTCGATCGCCGTGACGCAGAACTGGCGGCTGCGCGCCGGAGTCCTGTTCGACCTCGACAAGTACAAATACGACCGGGAGCGTTATCGCGACGCTTTGGCGGCCTATCAGGTCTCGCCTGTCGGGACGCCGCCGACCTATCCGAGGACGGGCCTTTTCCAGACCGCATCGACCTCGTTCGGCATCAACTACACCGACGAATGCACGATCTTCGACATCGCCTATTCGCAAAACTATGCCGATCGGCAAGCGGGCGCGACGAAGGACTCGCGCACCGTGCTTTTCAGGCTGGAACTGCGGACGCTGGGTGAGGTCGCCCTGCAGCAGAACCTCGACTCGGCGACGGGCGACGGCGTCCGCTGAGCGCCTCCGGCACGACCCTGTCGCCGGATCCACCCATGCAGAGGCGTCCGGTGCCGCAGCTTTCCCCGTCGATGCGGCCATTGGCGCTGACGCAGGGCGACCCGTCCGGCATCGGGCCGGAACTGGCGCTGAAGGCCTGGCTCCAGCGTGACGAGAGGGCCTTGCCGCCCTTCGCCTGCATCGCCGACATCGACCATCTGCGCGGCCTCGCCCGTTCGCTCTCATGCGACGTGCCTCTGGTCGCCTGCGACTGGGACGACGTCGGCGCGCGGTTCGGCGCCGCCCTTCCGGTCATCCCGCTGGAGCCTGGAAAGGCCGTGTCGCCCGGCCGTCCCGACCCGGCCACGGCGCCCGGCACAATCGCGGCGATCGACCGCGCAGTCGGCGCCGTCAGGGCTGGCCAAGCCTCGGCAGTGGTAACGAATCCGATCGCGAAATCAGTGCTTTACGCGGCCGGATTCAAGCATCCCGGGCATACCGAGTATCTCGCGCATCTGGCGGCCGATGGTGGGAGCGAGCCCCATCCCGTAATGCTGCTGTGGAGCGAGGATCTCGCCGTCGTGCCGGTGACGATCCATGTTCCGCTGAGTGCGGTGCCCGACCTGCTGACGACCGACCTCATCGTCCAGACGGGCCTGATCGTGGCAGCCGAGATGACGAGCCGCTTCGGCATCTCCGCGCCGCGCCTCGCCGTCAGCGGACTGAACCCGCATGCCGGCGAGGGCGGCGCGCTCGGGCTGGAGGATGAGGCAATCGTCGCACCCGCCATCGCCCACCTGCGCGAACGAGGCATCGATGCGCGCGGCCCCTACCCGGCCGACACGATGTTCCATGCCCGCGCGCGGGCCGGCTACGACGTGGCGCTGGCGATGTATCACGACCAGGCACTGATCCCGATCAAGACGATCGCCTTCGACGAGGGCGTCAACGTCACGCTCGGGCTGCCTTTCATCCGCACCTCGCCCGACCACGGCACGGCCTTCGACATCGCCGGTCGAGGCCTCGCGAGGCCAGACAGCCTCTGCGCGGCGCTCAAGCTCGCGGCGCGGATGGCCGCGTTCTCCGCAAGGGCTCCCGCATGAGCCAGATCGATGATCTGCCGCCCCTGCGCGAGGTGGTCGAGCGCCATGGCCTCAACGCGCAGAAGTCGCTCGGCCAGAATTTCCTGTTCGACCTCAATTTGACCGGCCGCATCGCCCGCGCGGCCGGCCCGCTCGAAGGCGAGACGGTGGTCGAGATCGGCCCGGGCCCCGGCGGCCTGACGCGGGCCTTGCTCGCCAATGGCGCGGCAAAAGTGATCGCCGTCGAACGCGACCGGCGTTGCCTGCCGGCGCTGGCGGAGATCGCGGCGCATTATCCCGGACGTCTTGAGGTCGTCGACGGCGACGCGCTGGCGGTCGATCTGTCGCGCCTGCTCGGTGGCGCACCCGCCCGGATCGTCGCCAACCTGCCCTATAATATCGGCACGCCCCTGCTGGTCGGCTGGCTCAGCCTCGATCCCTGGCCGCCCTGGTGGACCTCGCTGACGCTGATGTTCCAGCGCGAGGTCGCGGAGCGCATCGTCGCGACGCCCGCGCAGCGCGCCGATTACGGCCGGCTCGCGGTGCTGACCGGCTGGCGCTGCGAGGCGAGGATCCTGTTCGACGTGCCCAGGACAGCCTTCGTGCCGCAGCCCAAGATCACCTCGTCGGTCGTCCATCTCGTGCCGCGCCCGAGCCCTGAGCCCTGCGACCGGAGACTGCTGGAGCGGATCACGCTGGCGGCCTTCGGCCAGCGCCGCAAGATGCTGCGCCAGAGCCTGAAGGCGGTGACGCCGGACCCGCTGCCGATGATCGAGGCGGCGGGGCTGCCACCGACCGCGCGCGCCGAGGAGATCCCGGTCGAAGGCTTCGTCGCGCTGGCGAACGCGATGGCCGGGTTGCGCTGAGACGCGCAGTCTGGGCTTAGGACAGCTTTTCGGTCAGCAGCGTCTCCACGAAATCGCCCAGACCCGTGGCGCGGCTGCGCTTGAGGCGCTCGGCAACGAGGATCGAGCGGATCGATTCATAGGCCGCATTCAGATCGTCATTGACGATGACGTAGTCGTAGACGCTCCAGCGCGCGATCTCGTCGCGCGCATTGGCCAAACGCTTGGCGATGACCTCCGTCGCATCCTCGGCGCGGCGGACCAGACGCGAACGCAACTCCGCCATCGAGGGCGGCAGGATGAAGATCGTCACCACGTCGGCGCGCGCCTTCTCGACGATCTGCAGGGTTCCCTGCCAGTCGATGTCGAAGAGAACGTCGCGGCCCTGCGCCAGCGCGGCTTCGACGGGCCTGCGCGGCGTGCCGTAGCAATTGCCGTGGACCTCGGCCCATTCGAGCAGGTCGTCGTGGGCGCGCAAATCATCGAAGGCCTGGCGCTCGATGAAGCGGTAATGCACGCCGTCGATCTCGGACGGGCGCCGGGCTCGCGTCGTCACCGAGACCGAGAGATCGAGATTGGTCTCACGCTGGCAAAGGGTGCGAGTCAGCGTCGACTTGCCCGCGCCGGACGGCGAGGACAGGATCAGCATCAGGCCGCGACGGGCCGGGCGGGGTTGCTCGACCATCGACCTATTCCACATTCTGAACTTGTTCGCGCATCTGATCGACGACTGTGCGGAGATCGAGCCCGATGCGCGACAGGCTCGCGTCGCCCGCCTTGGCGCAGAGCGTCGAGGCCTCGCGGCCGAACTCCTGCGACAGGAAATCGAGCTTGCGGCCGATCGGCCCGCCTTGGGCCAGCAGCACGCGCAGCGCCGCGACATGGGCCTTCAACCGGTCGAGTTCCTCTCGGATATCCGCCTTGACGGCGAGCAGCGCCGCCTCCTGATGCAGCCGCTGCGGATCGAGCGCCTGGCTCGCCTCCAGCAGCGCCGCGACCTGCGCCGCAAGGCGCGCGCGGATCGCGTCATTGCTACGCGCCGGATGGGTTTCAGCCTGTTGCGTCAGCGCCGCGATCGCATCGAGCTGGCCCGTTACGATCGTCTCCAGCGCCTGTCCCTCGGCGGCGCGAGCCTGTTTCAGGGCGACCACGACCTCGCCGAGCCCCGCCATAACCGGCGTCTCCAGCACGGTGAGCGCGTCCTGCGCCTCATCCGCCAGTTCGACAATGCCACGGATCGCGAGCAGGCCGTCATAGCTCGCCGGGCGGACGCCTTCATGGGCAGGCAGGCGCGCGACCGCCTCGACGAGGCCAGCCAGCGCCGCCTCGTTGATGCGCAGGCGTGGCGGGCCCGCGTCGCTGCTGAGCGAGAGGTTGCAATGGAGCGTACCGCGCGCAAAGGCCGCGCCAAGCTGCTTGCGCGCTGCTTCCGCCAGCACTTCGAAGCCCGGCGGCACGCGCACGCGGATGTCGAGGCCGCGCCCGTTGACGCTGCGGATTTCCCAGGCCCAGGCATGGATGCCCACAGCGCCCGCCGTGCGGGCGAAACCCGTCATGCTCTCGATGGCCATGGCTGTCCTTATCCGCGCCGCCGCGATGCGGCGGGACCGTAATGTTGGTGCTGGTCGGGGGCAAGCGCGGCAAGACCTGCTGGCTGCCGCACGGAGAATGACGGCTCAGGGCCGCAGCGCGGGAATCTGCTTCGGCGTGTTCAGGTCGAAGCTGCGGTTCAGCAGCGGGTCGCGCGCAGTCCCCTCTGATGCGTCGAAGGCGCGCGCCCGCGTTCCCGCCGCCCCGGCCTGCACCGCGCCGCCGGGTTGGACGGTCGGCAGGCCGCGGCGGTTGGCCGGCACGGGGAACGTCTCA